>Ga0183101_1000317_pt7 | contig 10262 bp, 8 predicted proteins | sample Biomet3_FD_127790 | JGI IMG/M metagenome (GOLD analysis project Ga0183101, IMG submission 127790) | Microbial communities from bioreactor (seeded with sewage sludge) at LBNL, California, USA - Biofuel metagenome 3 | ecosystem: Engineered > Bioreactor > Anaerobic > Unclassified ... | reverse complement strand
AAAACGATCGCTTTTTCAGCATCAGGCTTTGCCTCCAACGACTGTCCCATCTCAAGCAATAGTTCAGCACGCAAAAGATAAGCCTCAACAAAGTTATCCTTAAGCGCAACCGCTTTGGTCAAATCGGCTACAGCACCGAGAAAATCTTTAGTGGTTCTTTTAGCCTTTCCCATAATAAACCACGCAAGCGAATTGTTTTCATCCAGTTCTAGAACATGCTTGCAGTCCGTTATTGCATCGGCATCCTTATCCAACATGAAACAAAGGTTTGCATGAGCGATAAGTGTCTGAACGTCGTCAGGCTTAATATCAATCATACGAGTCAGAACCGCGAAGGCATCGTCCAGGCGGTTGGCGGCCGTATACGAATTGACCAGATAATTCATTGTTTCAAAATCATCCTTGATAGACAATGCCTGTTCAAAGCATTTGATAGCAAAAGGGTTTTGCCCTGTACGCTGCGCGCGCATGCCATCATATTTAAACATTTCAAAATTTTTCTCTTTATTCTTCTCTGCTTCCTCTTCTGCAGTACAAACTGGCTTAGAAGAAAATAATGACGAAAAAAAGTGTCCCATAATTCTATTACTATTGGTTTTCAAACGGCAAAGTTACACATATCTCGTGTTCGGACATAAAAAAAGCACCCTATTTCGGAGGTGCCTCTTTTGTTTCTTTCAGGATTTCACTTAACAACATTTGCCAGTTCGGCTCCTGCTTTAAATTTCACTGATTTGCGAGCGGGAATGTCAATAATGGCTTTCGTTCTTGGATTAACACCTTTGCGTGCTGCTTTCTCTGCTACTGAAAATGAGCCAAAACCTAAAATAGCTACTTTCTCTCCAGCCTTTAATTCACTTGCAACTGTGTCGATGAATGCATCAACAGCTTTCTTTGCATCTACCTTGCTTAAACCAGCCTTTGCTGCTACAGCACCAATAAATTCTGTTTTGTTCATGATGGATTATATTTAAAATATTAAAAAAATCGATTATTAATCGTCTTGCCGCCAAATGTAATTGATATTTAAGATTCTGCAAAGAAAATCGAAACTTTTTTTTATTAGAAAATTTGTTTTACATAATTGGGGCTGAAAAATCACAAAATTTATCTACCTTTGGGCGGAAATAAAGAAAGTATATGATGGATCAGAATAATTCAGGATTTCTTGGAAGCATTCCGATGGTTACTAAAAACATTATTATTATCAACCTCTTGTTTTGGGTAGCAAGCTTGGCTTTACCAAAAGTAGGCATTGATTTAATAAACCTTCTGGGGTTGCATTTTCCGGGTGCAAAAGATTTTCACTTTTATCAGATTGTCACCTATATGTTCATGCACGATAATCATTCATTCGCGCATGTTTTTTTCAATATGTTCGGTGTCTATATGTTCGGCCGTATCTTGGAAAATGTCTGGGGCCCGAAAAGGTTCCTTATCTTTTATATGGTAACCGGCATTGGTGCAGGGATCACACAGGAACTTGTATGGCTTTATACTGTAAACGATTTCGCAATGGCCAACCATGTCAGCCTTTCCTATCTTATTGCCAATGATCCGACACTGAATTATTTGATTACTATCGGTGCCTCAGGAGCCGTATTCGGCATTCTACTTGCTTTCGCCATGCTGTTTCCAAATGTTCCACTGTATCTATTTTTCATCCCCATACCCATCAAAGCCAAATACTTTGTTATATTCTACGGCTTGACAGAGTTGTTCTTCGGCGTTTCAAACTTCAGTAGCGATTCGGTTGCACACTTTGCTCATTTGGGCGGTATGATATTCGGGTTCTTTATGGTGTGGTACTGGAAAAAGAAAGACAGAAACAATGGGCAGCATTATTTCTAGCATACGGCAACGATTCGACGGGGGAAGTATTCTCACAAAACTTATATATATTAATGTGGGAATGTTCTTGCTTATCAGGCTGACGGCCATTGTCCTGATGTTGTTTAATATGAGTGGATTCCCTTATCTGCAATACTTGCAAATGCCTTCATCACCCGAGCTATTGCTTTACCGCCCGTGGACCCTCATCACCTACATGTTTACTCATTATGACTTCCTGCATATTTTATTTAATATGCTGTGGCTGTATTGGTTCGGGGGCCTTTTTTTACAGTTTTTCAATGAGAGACAATTGGGGGGATTGTATGTGATCGGAGGCATTGCAGGCGGACTTTTGTTTATGCTTGCTTACAACATCTTCCCATACTTTCGCAACGCCGCATCCTGTAGTTTTCTAATGGGAGCTTCGGCTTCGGTTATGGCTATCGTTTTTGCCGTATCATTCTATCAAAAAGATATGGAAATCAATCTGTTCCTTTTAGGGCGAATGAAGCTGATATATCTGGCGCTGTTGTCGTTTGTTATTGACTTGCTTGCCATGACATCAGCAAACGCCGGCGGACATATTGCGCATATCGGAGGAGCGCTGCTGGGTATCTGGTTCGCTTCGCTCATCAAACAAGGCAAAGATATGACGTCTCCTATCAACGGGTTCATTGACCGGTTAGTCAATCTGGGCAAACGAAAACCGAAAATGCGTGTCACCTATTACAGACCGGAAACGGACTATGAATATAATACCCGCAAACATCAAGAACAAGCAGATATTGACACCATATTAGACAAACTGAAACGATCGGGTTATGAAAGCCTTTCGTCAGAAGAAAAAAAGAAACTTTTTGATGCAAGCAGGAAATGAAAAATCGATTGAAGACAGTCACCATCGTTTTTAGATCCTTCTTCGTAACAGCAAATGTAATAGTCGTCTTAATCCTTATTGCATCAGCCTACTCAGACAGGATCTCGCCCGTAAAGAGCATGCTTTCGGCATATCTCGGCTTGTCGTTTCCGATACTGACCATTATGAACTTATGCTTCATCTTATACTGGCTCTTCCTACAAAAATGGAAATATATATTAATAAGTCTGATTGCATTCCTCCTCTGTTATAATGCTTTAGAAAGCTACTTCCCTTACCACAAACAAACAAAAGAAATCCCCGATAATGTAATCAAAATACTGACATACAACGTAATGGGGTTTGGATACAAGGTTCATACCAAAGACATGCCGAACCCGACTGTACAATATATTGCCAATTCGGGCGCCGATATCGTATGTATTCAGGAGTGTGCTTTAGGTTCTTCCCGCGATTTTCTGACAGCCGGTAAACTGATAAAAGCGCTTTCAGTGTATAAATATCATTCTATCATTCCTATAGGAACATCCGGAATACTGAAATTCAGCATTACCGTCTTTTCTAAATACCCCATCACCAAATCAAGAAGAATCAATTACAAGAGCGCATTCAACGGTTCAGCTATTCATGAACTCAATATACGGGGAAAAAGGGTGACACTGGTAAATAACCACCTGGAATCATTCAAGCTAACCACCGAAGACAAAAGTCACTATTCCGCTTTCTTGAAAAATATCAGTCCGGAGAATTTTGATGAAGTAAAAGCTTCTATTCCTCAAAAACTAGGTAACGCTTTCCGTTTACGAGCAAGTCAGGCGGAGGTCATAGCTGAGGAAATAAAAAAAGTCGATACAGAGTACATCATTGTATGTGGAGATTTTAACGACACGCCTATCTCCTATGCACATCGTATCATTAAAGGAGACCTCATTGATTCGCATGCCGAATCGGGAAGAGGACCGGGAATAACTTACAATGAAAACTATTTTTGGTTCCGTATTGATAACATATTTCACTCAGCGAACATGAAATCTATTAACTGTACGGTTGATAAAGTACGTTATTCGGATCATTACCCGCTTTGGTGTTATTTGCAAATGAAATAAAGCAGGGATCTCAATTCATCAACCCATGAAAAAATTGTCGGATAGACAAAAACAATAATTACAGATTACGTATATTTATATGTGTTAAAGACTGAGTACTTTAGCGATCCTGATCTGTATTTATAAATAAACGAGCGTATGAAAAACAAGTGGATTCTTTTATCATTCTTTCTTTATTTTGTGCTAATAGGCAAAGGACAGACCACGGTAGTTATGAATAACAGTGAAATCAATGTGGAAAATTGGATAAATTCACGTTTCAGAAAAGGCCAAAATCCGCCGTTCTCTTTCAATCTAAACAGTATTCCATCCGGACGTTTCATCAAGAACTGGAAATATTCGGCCACAAAACAAGAGAGTAGTGATGCCGGGGTCATAAAAAGAAGGTTTACTTATTCGGATAATAAAACAGGCATAAAAATCGAATGTGACGTTACAGGATTCAAAGACTTTAATGCCGTTGAATGGGTTTTGCACATCACTAACACTAGCAAGCAAAACACACCAGAAATCAGCAATATACACGAAACGAATATTAACTTCAAATATTCTACAGGCGGAAACTTCACCCTTCACTATGCCGAAGGCAGCACCGCAAAGGCTACAGACTTTCAACCGCTGGGGAAAAAACTGTCGGCAGGTGAATTTTTCAGTATGGAACCTACCGGAGGGCGTTCGTCGCAATCCGCTTTTCCTTTTTTTAATATCGAGTCGCCGGCCAAACAAGGAATAATGGTGGCTATTGGCTGGAGCGGGACCTGGAAAGCCGAATTAAAATGCACCTCAAATAAAAATATAACGCTAACGACCGGTATTCGTGATCTGAAATCTTATCTACTCCCCAATGAAAAAATCAGAACGGCAAGCATTTGTATGCTTTTCTGGAACGGAGAAGACAGGATGATCGGGCATAACAAATTTCGCCAGTTTGTATTAGCACATCATACAAGACAAATCAATGGTAGACGAACTATATATCCCGAATCGTTGGGTTTCAATTGGAACGACCCGCGTCCATGTAATGAATACTCATGTCTTACAGCCGACTATGCAATCTCCATGATTAAGAGATATAAACAGTTCGGACTCATTTCGGAAGTATTCTGGTTGGATGCCGGCTGGTACACAGGCGCTGACGATTATGCAAATAATAAGAACTGGGCGAATACCGTGGGTAACTGGACAGTAAACAAAGAACATTTCCCGAAAGGACTAAAGCCTGTTTCGGACGAAGTCCATCGTCAAGGCTGCAAATTCATGGTTTGGTTTGAACCTGAACGCGTTTACAAAAGGACTATCTGGGCGCAACAACACCCGGAATGGTTGCTGCAAAATGACCCAAACCCAGAACAATATCTATTCAATCTGGGAAACCCTGATGCATGCAAATGGCTTGGTGAAACCATTACCAAACTAATGAAAGATAATGGGATTGACTATTACCGCCAGGACTTCAATATTGAACCCGATACTTACTGGAAAGCCAATGACAAGCCCGGCAGACAGGGAATGACTGAGGTTAAATACATTTCCGGACTGTATGACTACTGGGATTACATTTTGCAACAGTTCCCTTCTGCTTTGATTGACAATTGTGCCAGCGGAGGCAGACGTCTTGATCTGGAAACAATATCCCGCAGTGCGCCTATGTGGCGGACGGATTATGATTATGGAGAACCTATAGGCTATCAAAGCCACACTTACGGCTTGAACTTTTATTTGCCGCTATCGGGAACCGGAACAATGAGAACAGATAAGTTCGGGTTCCGTTCAAGTCTGAGCTCATCGATCGTTTACAGCTGGAAAATATCAGATCCTTCCTATTCATACCTTGAGATGCAGGATTGCCAGAAGGAATTTCGTGAAGTCCGCCCTTATTTTTATGAAGATTTTTATCCGCTGACAGGGACAGAAAATGTTGCCGCTAAAAATCGTTGGCTAGCATATCAACTGAATCGCAAGTCGGATGATAGTGGTTTTATCATAGCATTCCGCCGTGATGAAAACAAAGAAAAAGAAATCACTGTAAAACTATCGGGATTATCCGCAGGAAAGATGTATCAGATTGAAAACAGGGATACAAAAGAAATCATTACAAAAAGTGCTAAAGAGCTAATGACCGGCCTTACCATCGTCCTTGAAAAGCCTCGCTCCTCTTTACTTCTTTTCTACAAAGGAAAATAAAGAGACGGATTCACACTTGCGGGCAGAAGCTCGCATACCTGTGAATCCGTATTTACTTAATTTATAATAATAACGTCCTATTCTTTATTCACTGCACTCAGAAGATCATCAAACAAATCCTCTACGAAAAAGAAAGTGGCATTACAAAACAACTTTGGATCTTTGACAATAGCAACAGTATTGCCCTTTCCATTATTGGCAATTATACTTTCTGCCGGATAATTCTTATATTTCTTCTCGTTGTTCGGATCATACTGATAAGATATTTTAGAAACTTCTGCCGTATAACTGTTATCATGGCAAAATATCTGCATCTTGTACTTAATGATTGTCTTATCGGTATCATTCAGCAATAGCTCGACTTTGGAAGTAAGCGAAACAATTCCTTTCGACTGATATGCATTAACATTCGACATAAACACATCTTTGCCATAATTCTTTTTAGCCCAGGCATTGATCAGTTTAAATACTTCCAGCTGCTTCATATCATGAACCTGTACCGTATCACGATAGCACACCTTTCCATCTTTCATTGGGGCGCATTCAGCAACATTTCCTTTATGACCTTGCGCTACCATCAAAAACGGCAGTAAGAAGAATAACCCTATTATAATTCTTTTCATAAGTATCTTATTTTACAAATATTTTCAATATCTCACCCGCAATTGCTTTTTGACCACCTTCAGTGGTCTCACCCACCTTTTGGCATTCAATAATCATCCATGCCTCATCGGCCTTATCCTTTACAAAGAAAGAGATGCTATAGTTATCGTTATTTCCAATCTGTTTAAACGTCTCACTTCCCGGATTCATTGCTACAGAAGCAATAAACTTTCCGAACATATTACCAATACCTTTCCAGGATACGGCGTTCTCCTTCAACTCATTATTCCTTTCGGAAGATACCTGAAGAGTGCTCTCTGCCATAAGGCTCGTTTGAGATACCGTCAAATTAGCGGCTTCGATCGTTTTATAACCTTTCTTTGTTATCATTTGACTTTTTTCAGCAACGTCCTGTTCTTTCTTAGCCGCCTGAGCAGCTACATTCGCATTTTGCGCTGAAGGGACCTCTTCTACAGCTGCTGTCCCCAAAGCAGAAATTGCCTCTTTAAATATATCATTCACATAATCGACAGTCTTTATCCGGAATTTTTTACTGCCACGATATAACTTCGTTTTATCCTTATTCAAAGAGAAATTATCTGTTATCCACTCTTCAGCAACATATTTTTCCGGTTCGCGCTTATAAGAAACTACATATTCATACCTAATGCCATACACTTTTAACGTGCAATTATTATCGGCACACTTAATCATAACACGATAGTTCATCAATGAACGATCAAGAGACAGAGCATTATTTTGAAATACAATATATTCCCTTCCAACAGCCGCAATATCACCCGCATTTTTATCAGAATAGACCACACGAGTAACATCACCTTTAAAGCGATCTTGTGCCCACTTCAACATAATATCAAAAACCTGATCTTCCGAAAAAGAATTCACTTTTATTTCTTTCGAAAAAACCACTTTACCATTTTCTTCAGGAACAGCACCTGCCAAATACTTTGAATCGTCCTGAGCCCAAAGTAGCGTCGGAATTAAAAAAGCCCAAAATAATAGAAGTCGTCTCATATACATCTTTTCTTTTTTATGAGCAAAGATAGACATTTGTGTCCGAAATAAACTAAAAGTGTGACAAATAAATTATCTAATTACTGTTTGACAAAGAAAAAAAAGGCTATATTTGCACCCTGTGAAAAAACGAATAATAACATAAATATAAGATTCAAATGCAAAACAAAGGATTTGTGAAGGTCTTCGCGGTATTACTGACGCTGGTTTGTTTGTTCTATCTGTCGTTTTCGTTTGTGACGCGACATTATAACAGCATGGCAGCTACGTATGCTAATGGAGATCCGTTAAAAGAGAGTTCTTATTTAGACTCATTATCTACTCAGAAGGTATGGTTGGGCTATACACTCAAGCAATGCCGGGAAATGGAGATCAGCTTAGGTCTTGACTTGAAAGGTGGTATGAACGTCATTTTGGAATTGAATGTACCTGATGTCATCCGTTCACTTTCAAACAATAATCAAGATGAGAATTTCAACAAAGCGTTGGATTTAGCTTATCAAAATCAAGGCAAAAGTCAATTAGACTTCATTGATTTGTTTGCAGAAGAGTATAAAAAACTAGATAACGGAGCCCGCTTATCTGCTATCTTCAGTACATTCGAATTGAAGGATAAAATAACTCCAAAAAGTTCGGATGCGCAAGTAATAGCCGTATTGAAAAGCGAGTTAAAGAGCGCTATCGATAATTCATTTAACGTATTGCGTACCCGTATCGACCGTTTTGGTGTTGTAGCTCCAAACATTCAACGCCTCGAAACTGCAGGACGTATCTTGGTTGAACTTCCTGGTGTAAAAGAACCTGAACGTGTTCGTAAATTATTGCAGGGAAGTGCAAATCTGGAGTTCTGGGAAACCTACAACCTGCAAGAGATCTACCAGCAGCTGATTGCTGCCGATAATGCTTTAGCACTTGCGCTTAAAGACAGTACAATCACAACAGCAGTAGACAGTACGGCAGCAACAGACAGTACGGCGTTGGCTTCAACCACTACAGCGAAAAAAGATACAGCCGCTTCTGCCGATTCTTTGTTAGCTAAAATCGATAAAGGCAAAACTCAAAATGCGCAAGCAAATCAAAATATGGAAGAATTTGCAAAACAACATCCTTTGTTCGCTCTTTTGCAAATAAACCAATATAATGGACAGCTTGTTCCGGGACCGGTTGTAGGTATTGCCGACACGAAGAATATTGCAAAAATCAATGAATACCTGAACATGAAACAGATTAAAGAAATTCTTCCACGTAACTTATCACTAAAATGGGGTGTTAAGGCTATTGATGAAAAGGAACGTTTCTTCAATTTGTATGCAATAAAGGTAACCAACCGTGACGGCTCACCTGCTTTAGGTGGTGACGTTGTAACCGATGCGAATGCAGATTTCGCTCAGCAAGCCGGTCGTTCAGAACAGGAAGTCAGTATGACAATGAATGCTGAAGGAGCTAAGGAATGGGCTCGTCTGACAAAAGAAAATATTGGTCGCTCAGTAGCTATCGTATTGGATGGAATGGTTTATTCAGCGCCAACAGTACAAGTAGAGATCACGGGCGGTCGTTCACAAATCACCGGGCACTTCACTCCGGAAGAAGCAAAAGACTTGGCAAACGTATTAAAATCCGGTAAAATGGCAGCTTCAGTACATATTGTACAAGAAGACGTCGTAGGTCCTTCTTTAGGACAGGAAGCCATTAACTCGGGTATCATCTCATTTATTATCGCTTTAGTATTGTTAATGATTTATATGTGCGGTTTCTATGGCATCATCCCCGGATTAATCGCTGATGGAGCCTTGGTTGCCAACATCTTCTTTACGATGGGAGTTTTGGCATCCTTCCAGGCTGTACTAACCTTACCAGGTATTGCCGGTATGGTATTGACCCTGGGTATGGCCGTCGATGCAAACGTATTAATATATGAACGAACCAAGGAAGAGTTACGAGCCGGAAAGTCTTTGGGCAAAGCCATTTCCGATGGTTACAGCAACGCCTTTTCAGCTATCTTCGACTCCAACTTGACAACCGTCATAACAGGTGTTGTCCTGTTCTATTTCGGTACAGGTCCAATCCGCGGTTTTGCTACTACATTGATTATCGGTTTGATCGCTTCATTCCTTACTGCTGTATTCTTGACACGTATTGTTTACGAAGCACTGCTTGCAAAAGATAAAGTAAAGAATCTTACATTCGTTACATCTCTGACAAAAGATTTATTGACAAACCCGAAGGTCGACTTCCTTTCAATCCGCAAAGTTGGTTATCTGATTCCGGCTAGTATCATTGTATTAGGTGCTATCTCTATGGCTACAATCGGATTAAACAATGGCATTGACTTCACCGGTGGTCGTAACTATATCGTTCGTTTCAATCATGATGTAAAGACTGACCAGATTCAGAATTTGGTCTCAAAACAAATAGGAGGAACTATCAACGTCATCCAGATCGGTACTCCGGATCAGGTTCGTATTTCTACCAACTTCCGTATCGGAGATACAGCTCCTACGGTTGATCAGGAGATAGAGACAAGGTTGTTTGAAAGTTTAAAAAGCCAATTACCTGAAGGAACGACAGAACAACAATTTACAACAGACTTCATTCGAAGCTCGCAGAAAGTAGGTCCAAGCATG
>Ga0183101_1000751_pt2 | contig 10263 bp, 13 predicted proteins | sample Biomet3_FD_127790 | JGI IMG/M metagenome (GOLD analysis project Ga0183101, IMG submission 127790) | Microbial communities from bioreactor (seeded with sewage sludge) at LBNL, California, USA - Biofuel metagenome 3 | ecosystem: Engineered > Bioreactor > Anaerobic > Unclassified ... | reverse complement strand
ATTTTGCAAAACTCGATCTAAGTTTCTTAAATCAGGATTCTGGCTATTTATTACAGGTCTTATATCTTTATCTCTACTTCCAAATAGCCATAGCATTGTATCCTCAAGATTTTGTTTCTTATCATCAGAAATGGGAGTATAATTGTTTTCATAGGGGCTTATTCCTAAAAAAATCTGAAAACCTTCATATCCTATGGCTGTATATAAATGTGAAAAATACAATTTACTATTATATATGTCAGTCATTTTAAATGCCGTATCCTTTTCAGCCTGACGAAGGATCATCAATCCCTGATATAATTTAATTACCGTTTTATTTGTATCTCCAATCTGTTTAGCTATATCATCTAATGATATTTCGAATCTCTCATGAACCGAAGCAATATATTCTGCTTTGGCGTAGGATCCCCATTTTGCAGCTCCATTGACATGTTTAAATCCTATGTATCTCCATGCTTCTTCTCTGTTGCTCAGTTCTAATACAGGTAGATGATTTTCTAATGATTTTTTCAATTCAGGAGTGATTTGACTTTCAAATTTTTTCATTCCTGAATTATCTATTAATCCTGGATTTAGTATTGCCTTCACTGCAGCTAGTCGCCTATTACCTTCTACAATGATTAAATTTCCGCTTTCTTTAACAGCATACATTGCTTCATGTTCAAAGAAACCATGAGCTAATATTGACATGACTATTTCGTCTACAGCCATTTCAGACCATAAAATATTTAATATCTTTGTCTCTGGATCACTACTTTTGATATTGAACTCAACGAGCCTAGGGTTCGTTAAATCAAACCTCAAATCTTGAGCCTTTAGGTATTGTATACTATTTGTATCCATTTTGTGATAATTTCAAGTTAACCTAATTTATATGAGAACAGTCTTATACTTTTGTACAAAAGTAATTAATTATATTGCAAAATCAATCAATAGTATTTTGATTTTTAATAATTTTATATACGATTATTAATAAAAGGAGTAAATTATTTGATATTTCCAGACAAATCTTTAGATAAAGACTTCTTGATATCTTCTGTTAATCCGTATTTCAGATCTCCGATGGTCTGATGGTACAATCTTCCCCATATTACTCTATTATAGAGTGCTAAGCGACGACGAGTCCCCATGTCTTGACGTGAGAATCTGATATCCAATAATCGCAGATACGTAAATATATTAAAGCTATACCAAACATTCAATCCGGATCCGGAGACATTATATGGATGGCTCTCTAAAAATTTAGCCATATTGCTTACTCTTTCCGAGGTAAAGTTCTCTCTCAACACTCTGGCTTGAGTGTCATAGATAAAAGCTGCATCACGTCTAAGTATTTGATGGATGAAGGTTTTCTTTATAGCATCTTCAGTAATCATTTAGCGTTGATTATTCATCCTTTTATGTCGAATATTTGACCTTTTAAGTTAAACATGAGGCTCCATCCGACAGAGGCCAATTCACTCGAAACAAATGGCTGTATTTGTGTCGTTCCGTTTATCATGCGTAACCATGGGCATTGGTCCTTGAAAAGATTGGCGCGGAGCTGATTGATAAGACTAAGGCTTTGATCCGAAACGATCATGTGTTCTACCAGGTCCGCGTCTCGGTTTTCTTTATAAGCGATTGTACAAGCTATTTTCATCGTGTCATTGATATTGCCTTTTTGATCTTGCGTAGATTCTATATCGCCTACTTCAACGAATAAAAAGTTACCAGTCATCGTATCAATACGAGCTTTTACTGCATCAAAGTTCTGTCCGAAGACAAATCCCTCTATATTGGGCAATCGATCTTTGGATCCGGAGTTGTATTGTTCGAGTAGCTTCGTATATTCCGGATAATTACTACTGCCGTTCGTAAAGGAAGCTATTACTCCATCTTCGGATGGAAACTGAGCAAAATAAAGAAAGATATCCTTGATGTCCATATTATTTAAGTATTTCTTCGATTATGTTAATGGGAAGTCCGCTTTCCTCTTCTATCTCACTCATCTTCATTTGATAGCTGTGCATCGTCTTAATAGACTGAATGAGTTTTTTTCGTATCAGGGTCAGATAAGTTATGATATTGATATTTTCAACATCGGATGCCTTGCCGATGCCATCTGCACATAATTCATACATGCTCTCCAGTGCTCCGGTTACGATCGTAGACGAGCTCTTGAGCGTTGATTTTGTGAGTAGCTTGAATTCTGTCTGATTGAATATAAAGTTTATAAGGCATTTGAAATTGAAAAGAATAGCCCATAATTGTTCGGCGGGAAGATTTATAAATTTGAATGCTAACTTTTTTGCGCCTTCCGAATCGTATTTGCCCGGGTAATATAAAATAGCAGCTATCAGAGGAAGCAATTCAGATTCTCTACCTCTTGATATTATTTCACTGGCCTCAATATATTGGATCGCGGTCAAAGAGCACGTTAGCATATTGAAATCGGATGAAGCGGAATAACCATGGTAAACTTTCCCATTTAATGTGATCGATGGTATAAGTTGTGCGCAGAACGAATCTTTCAACACGAATTTATATTCGTATTTTTCGAGATATCTTCGTAGATGAATTGGCAATCGTTGCGGTACGACCGATTTGGCCAGTAATCGTTCTTTTGCGGTCAAAGGTTGCAGCACGGCATCATCATATTTTATTTCAAAGAGAAATGTCACTTTGTCCGCCAAAAAATACAGATTAGCCCATGAATCTTCACCATGAATCTTTTGTAGTTTCCAACCCATCGTTTTGCACACGTAGAGCGTTCGAAGTTCAACGAGTGATATTTTACCGGATGCATATTCATTAACGAGTGATATTACATATTCGAATTGATCCGGAGATAAACATTCCCACCTATTCGGGATCCGAAACACAGATTCCTCTTTTTTGTCCGTGAATTCTATAAAATCATTCATGGCATTAGAAATATTGCATCATCGGGTTGATTGAATGATGTTTGAGTCTCCACATTGACGTCTTGTGTATGCTCTTCTAAAACTAGTTGAATATTTTGAATGATATCATCTGCTTGCGCAGAGAGGTCCTCTGCCAATTGAATGATACGATTTTGGTCGTCGCTTCCTTGGCGTTGAACTTTTTGTTCAATGAAAAGGCTTCGGATAGTACTTGGAAACTCAGCAATATCGAATCGACGGAGAGCCAGCACGATAGTATATAGAACGATGCACCTCGTTAATTTGTCAGTGAGTAAATCGTCTTTTTTATCTTCTATTTGTGCCAGTAAATCTCCTATTTTAAGTGATATCACTTCTTTTTGCAATGGGATGCACCGGAAAAAGAAAAGATAACTCATATCGATAGGGTAGAAAGAATCGAAAGTTTCGGTATCTTTAATGACCAGCTTTTCCCGCATCTTACAATAGTTGGTGCCTTTCCATGGATCCGGTTTATCTGTGTCCAACTGGTTAATAAGCGAATCCATAGCACAGAGATATCCGTCAATATAACCTCGGGTTACTGCTTCCTGCTCTGACTTATAGACGTCAATATTTGCTTTCCTTTTACGGAGCGTATCGTATGGAACTTCTTTTGCCATGGTAAGATTGGCCAAGGCTGTCATCAAATAGGTCTTACCGGGTTCCTTGTCGCAAACATTCCACACTGATTCGGGAATGATAGTCGTCATCTGCTTTTTTGCTGAAACGGCAGAGGAGTTCAATATGTCGAAATTAAGAGACACGTCAACGCCTGGTACCAGCGCCATGAACTCCTTAAATGAATTGAAATAATCTGTTAGTATCATGATTGTTGCTTATTTAATCTATTATCTGGAGACAGATCTTCTTGACGTTGCGGGATCTCCCTGTAGAACCCTATGCGATATCCTTGTTTATAAAGATCAGGGAAATTGAGTCTGAGTGCCCAGTTAAAAGGTTCACTGCATTTCTGATCATCGGGTTCCAGCTGCATTAAGTAGATAAGGTAATTGTAGTAAACATCGGATCCTGATTTACTGATCACGCCATCTTTGGATATTGCCGAGATGGATGAGTCAAGACCAACACTCGATAACATTACTTCGTCGGCGCGTTTATCGTATGATATGAGAGCTTCTATGTATTCTTTATACTTCAGATCGACAGTCTCAATTTGCCAGCGCTGTTCTTTCTGTTGTTGGCCGGTAAGGAAGGAGATGCTTGCGTATGCTTTACCTTGGTTATCCGCTCCTGAAAGATATTTAGATAATTTTCTCATCTCTGATTGTATATATTCGATAACGAGTGATTCTTTGAATGTTGTACCAATCTCGATGTCGTTATAAGTGAGTAGAATCTTTTTTTCTTTTTCTCTCGTTTTATTTTCTTGTACAAGATCTTTGATCTGTGCGCGTTTCGATTCAATCCATGCATTTGGTATAATGATGTGGATCTTAGCGGCCAATGAGTTCTTCAGGAATGAATTAATATAATTGGGGGTCTCGTTTGATGCACGAATATAAGGAAGTGCGCCGGAGTGAGTTTCATTGAGTCCATAGATATCACCCGGAGACATGTCTCGGTGATGAGAGATACCTGCATAATTGATATTGTCCACTTCCATCAAATCGAGTCGAGGATAGACTTTAAAGTTCGATGCTCCATACGCCCAATTGCCTAGCACAACTTGGCCTAAATCGGCATAACTGACAAGTTGTGTTGCTACATCTTGACGCATTGTGGCCAATCGGCAGAATTTATTCTCCTGGCATTCCATCCCGGCGATAGGCATTCTTCCAATGACCTTCCCCTTCATCATACGCCACATCACAAAGAAGTCGTGAAAATAGTAGTAGTTCTTTATGATCGATTTCGCAAAATCTGTATAGCTATTAGCCATACCATTTCGGTCCCAAGAGTTGAGCCAGTCCTGAACTTGTGGTAATTCCATCCATTGCTTCTTTATCTTATTGTTTTCGAATGTTCTTTTATATAAGAAAGGCCCATGACCATATAACATAGTGCATTGCTTATTGATCAGTTTAGGCAGAAGGCGGTTCTTCTTTATATCTGACTCAAGTTCTTCACACTGTAGATTATTCATGCCTCGCATCGCTACGTTGTATCCTTGAATAGAAAGCCATCTCTGTTGTCCCATCAGACCTGGCACCGTGTTTGTGAAGAATGTGTCTGCAGGGACGAATCCTGAGCCATATTGAAAAGAGAACACGTTATGTTCATCCATGTAGTTGCCTACATTGCCAATCATTTCTATATTATCTACCATATCCATTTAATTTTATGCATTTTATAATTGTCTTGCGGGAACCCCATGTATCTGATAAGATATCGATAGCACATCTTGGGATCCCCACTCGCATCGGTGAACAGAAAGAAGTTATCCGAATCGATAGAAAATCTTTCTTGGGGAAGTTGTGCTCGTACTTTGCATCCTTCTTTTATCTCAAGGTGTCCTGAGGCCGTGTTCTTTGTTCTAGAATACTTAAAGAATGCTATCTTAAACGTGAGTTCTGGTACTTTGCTTATTTCTCTGGCAAGTTCCAACGCATCGAGTCCTTTCAATTCAATTTCCATACAGCGAAAATAGATTTTTTGTTGACCACTATGAAGGACACCCCGAGGGGTCTATCATATTTCCGCCGACCTTTAACGGTTGCGCATCAGCTCGCTTTCTTAGCGGGGCGTGGTGATAGTAAAGATTCTCATTTTTTGAGATTTCTCGCTTGAGGATTAATTTACTAATTACCATATATTTAGCTATTATTTCGTTGTCAATTTCTTTAATTATTTAAATATTGTCGTGAATTATTAGCTCTCGAAAGTGAAATTATTCGGCAAATTATCCGGTATATCGGGATTGATTTCTGCTATTTTATCCCCAAATAGGCCATACAACAGATAGATAAAAGCACTCGCAAGCTGTGTTGTTAGTCCCGCTTGCATCTTTAACGGTACTTTCTTTTCGCTCGTCTTGTCGAGTTGTACTTGACCATCTTTATCTTTACGTGGTGATAACATAATAGAGCTGCAAAGGTTCTTACATTCATTTTCATCGACTAACACGTGCGGAACGCTGTGACTACGTCCGGAGAAGACAAATTGCAATAACTTGAACTGTTGCCAATGGTAGATGGTTGATTGCCCTTCGTTCATGATTGCAACTTCGAAGCCATAACTCTCGAGTTCACTTTTCATCATTCTGGCATCAGTCGTTATCTGTTCATATTCTTCTCTCGTCTTGTTCGCAGCGCGGTCGTGGTATAGAATAATGCGTTTGTTTTTCGCGGAATCTCCAAAAAAGTCCCATACTTGTTTGGCTAACTCCGGTTGCTCGGAAGGCCAATAGCAAGTGAACTCTTTTATTACTCTCAATTCGTCGCGTCTGGGTTTCATTTGTGCGCATACAAGACTTGAAAAATGCCCCGGATCATAACCAAACAGCAACTCATCTCTGCAATCATACCATTTTAGATAATGACTTGTTAGAATGAATCGTTCTTTAAGGTCCAGTTTTAAGATTGATTCATAAATATATGAGTCGGAAAATTGATGTATTTTCGGATTATACGACGCAAAGAATCGGTTTACAACGGATTTACGGCGTATCGCACAGATAGAAGTTAGAAATTCATCCATATCGAGTGCTTCGAGCTGTGTTTTGAAGAACTTTGGGCCGAGTACGTCTTTGTTAACGAACGAGCTGGCGCGGATGTAGAACGTCGCATCTCTCCTCATCTCATTTAAACGAGGCATCCATATATGTAGATGCCTTTCGGCTTTTTGTTGCATCAATCTTAGCTTTTCCATCTGTATGGGATCGGTCGTTTTGGGTTGCTCGTATCTACAACGATAATATATTATGAGATAATGATTCACATGAGTCGCGACAGTTGCGATTTCATCCATTAGATCTTTGTTGACATTCTTTTCATAATCGTAAAACCAGTCATCTTCTCCGAGGTCTACTCTGGCTGTATCACTTACTCCGGTTATACCTTGGTAATAGGGGCATGTTCTTACGTCCATTGACGATCCACGAAGTGAAGGGAATAGCCGACTCTTCAGCTTTTCACCTTTGTTGTGTTTCATCTCTTCTATGAAGGCATGTACACCACTTCTACCTGCAACTGATTCCGGCTGATCGGAACTGACCATCTGGAGATGGAAGCCATTACGAAAGATGATGCTATGTTTTGGGTAGGTGACTGGATACTTTGGCATCTTGAAGTGTGTAGGTATTTTTGTCTCACCAACGACATAGTCTATCCCATACTGGAGCATGGATCTTGTTCCTCCTTGTACCGGTCTGGCCAAGGCTGCAGCTATATTCGGTCATACGTTAGTCATCAAGGCTACGTATGTCTTATGAACCAGGAACCCTAGTTCGCCAGGCATGGCATTTGCAACTCTTATAATACGAGGTGTCATTACCCCTTCAGTCTTACCGGCAGCTCGAGCGTCTTCACATATAAGGATATTCGGATCTATAAGATTGGCCATGACCTGCATTCGATTCATATAGAACTCCTCGAAGGCAGGATACATATTAACAGGTTCTTCTTTATTCTGTATCATCTTCATTGACATCTATCACATTAGCTTCTACGATATCCGCATCAGAAAGCAGACGTTTTTTTTCTTCATCCTCAATAGGTAGAGATTCTATGAGGTGTATATAATATCCTTCATTACTCTTATGTGCGATTTCTTTAAGAGATTTCTTCTTAAATCCAAGTTTTTCTATAGGGATAGTATCGTTAATAAGAAATACCGGAGCCCAATCTTTATCGGTTTCGGCCGCTTCACTGGCTCGACGTCGGCACTCGAGAGCCTGATCATAGCATAACTTTTGAGCTTTATATTCCCCTTTCAGAGCACATATCTTGGCGAGATCTTCATATTTGTCGGCAAAATTATTTTCCCATATTTTAATAGAAACATTATTGTCGATATTGAAGTAACGAAGGGCTGTATATATTCTGGCCTTGCAGGTCCTTACCGGTATTGACACATGCTGCAAAACGAGTATCTTGCTATGTAATTCGTTTGCTGCTCGAGTAATATTTCTTTCATACTCATATATCTCTGCAGCCCATTGAATTTGCTTCAGAAACAGTTGCACATCTTCCGGTATTCCTACAGATTTTCCTGTGGCAAGGAAGTTTTCTATGATGTCTGGGTTGAGATTATTAAGAACTTCAAGGTAATTCATACACCGAATAATTCACGTTTAAGTTTATCTTCTTTCTTGATCAGGTTTCGCTCTTCTTCCAATTTTATACTATCAATATCACCCTTCTCTGCTTGTTTATGAAGTTCAACATCTACATTGTATTCACCGATTGCACAGCCTTGTCTATAGGCTTTGTTGTAGACATCTCCCGGCATTGACATTCTTAACTTCAGTTCCGTAGCTTCGCTGTCCGGGAGATTAAGCAATTCTAGGATCCTTCCGATATTATAGCCTAGAGCTCCAAAACTTTTTACCTGGTTGAGATATTTATCGCCGATATTATTTAATGTCAGATTCTTCTCTGTCATACTTCAATATGTTATGCGATTCTTCTATGCTAAAGCTATGCCCTTCTCTTATCAATATGATATCTTTATCCGGGAACATTTTGTGATAACGTCTAACGATGACATCACAATATACTGGATCAAGTTCGGACATGAAGCACTTCCGGTTCAGTTGCTCGGATGCTATCAGAGATGTTCCACTTCCACCGAACATGTCCAGTATATTTTCTCCTGGCTTGCTCGAATTGTGAATAAGTCTGGCAAATAATCGAATTGGTTTCATCGTCGGATGTTCTCTGTTGAACAAAGGTTTATCCTCATCTATGACTGTCGATGGAGGAGTGCTATACATAATCTCGCGAATAAGTTGCCGAAGCGCATCTACACTCATCGAATCTATATCGTAATCATTTTCTATAACGGTCGTGAGATTTCTTGTGTCGATAAAATAATGGCTCGCTCCATCTTTCCATCCATATAGACACACTTCGTGTTTCCATTGATAATCTTGTCGACCAAGTATAAACAAGTTTTTGTTCCATGCGAGCTGTTGTCGATGTTGCCATCCAGCTTTTTTCATGGCCGTTGTGAAATTGAGACTCTGTGACGAAGCATACCAGATATAAAAAGCTGCCCCGGCTTTCATGACGGAATCCGCAGAAGAAAAAGCAGCATGAAGAAAATTTTGAAAGCATTCTTCTTCCATGTTATCATTCTGTATCTTGAGGTGTTTCTTCGTGCTGCCGGTATAATTCACATTGTATGGTGGATCAGTTACGACCATATCGATTCGACACCCATCAACCAATCTTTCCATGTTTTTTTTATTGGTTGAATCAGCACATATTAGACGATGCTTTCCCATAAGTATAATATCGCCCGGAATGATAGGGCTTTCCTTCTGCTTTTCATTATAGTTAAAGTCATCTTCCTGTACTGATTCTAAAGGTATATCTCCTGCCAGCTCTGTAGCGTTAATGGCTTGAGATATCTGAGAAAAGTCTATTCCTAGTCCAAATTGAGCGAGATCCTCAGTTTCAATGTTATATTTTTGGAATAATATTGTGTCGGGGTTGATGGTCGCGAATTGAGAGTTATAAGCAGCGATTTCTTCTACCGCTTCTTTTTTATCTGCAGCATGTATAGGCTCGTAAGGTATATCCGGTATTTCATATCCTTTTTTCTTGAGATCCAATAATGCTTTCTTTCGTTGATGAGCATCAATAATCCACATAATTCCATCAGGATCCTTCCATACTTTAAAGCTATACTTGAACCCTCTAGTGATAATCAGCATTTCCAGCTTCAATATTTTTTCCGGATCACTTATTTTGAAATCTTCTTGTAGTTCTTTAAATGATTCTACCGGGGCTGTAGGAAGTTGTCCCTCATTATATACTTCAATTTTTTTCATTACTATTGCTTATTATGTCTTTAACAGTGGATATAAGATTTCTGTAATATTGAAGATGCGAACGGTCATCCACTTCGTGCCCTTCTCTCTTCTTCTTAACATATCCTTCATAGCGCCGTAGACTGGTTGATGCACTTTTATACTTATGAAGGAATTCTGAAGGATTCGTTTTGAACAATTTTTCAAGTTCGACTCTTTCGGACATGCACTCAATAAGAGGATGTTCATACAAGAATATTCCGGAGTCATTTAGGGACCTAAGTTCTTTAAAACAAAGAAGGTTCCTGATTCTTAGTTCAGCCATTTCACTTACTGCAGATATTGTAGGTCGATGGTCGAGCTTCGTATCGTGAACCTTCATCCTATTATATGTGTTTATTC
>Ga0183101_1000017_pt31 | contig 10267 bp, 8 predicted proteins | sample Biomet3_FD_127790 | JGI IMG/M metagenome (GOLD analysis project Ga0183101, IMG submission 127790) | Microbial communities from bioreactor (seeded with sewage sludge) at LBNL, California, USA - Biofuel metagenome 3 | ecosystem: Engineered > Bioreactor > Anaerobic > Unclassified ... | reverse complement strand
AAAGAAAATTAGCAAATAGCGAAAGTTCGCCGTCTTGCTGCCGTGACGAAAGTCAGGCGCAGGGCGGCGTTTTTGATGTTGGGGTCGGCACATGTGCATCCGTGGCGATACCCTCTTTTGCGTGCAAAAGCCGAAGAAAAGTGTTATACTTCTTTTGCGGACAGTTCAGCCGCAGTAATATGAAATCAAAACGATTGCAGGTGTGATATATGGTAAAAAGAAATAAAATTTCAGATGCTGAGCAGGCGGATCGTCTGCACAGACTGATCGATACAGCTGCCGGCAGGAAACTGGCAGATATAGTGCTGAAGAACGCCCGCTTTGTCAACGTCTTCACCAATAGGCTGGAAACAGCCGACATTGCGGTGTGCGACGGCGTTATTGCCGGAATCGGCTCCTATGAAGGCGTCAGGGAATTAGACATGGCTGGAAAGGTGCTTTGCCCTGGCTTTATGGATGCCCATATCCATTTGGAAAGCTCGCTGGTGGCGCCGGCTGAGTTTGCGAGAGCGGTGATACCCCATGGCACGACGGCGGTAGTGACAGATCCTCACGAAATAGCCAACGTAATGGGAACAAAGGGCATAGATTACATGCTTCAGGCGACTTGCGGCCTGCCCCTTGACGTCTGGTTCATGCTTCCATCCTGCGTGCCGGCAACGCCTGTTGATGAAAGCGGCGCAGTGCTGACTCATGAGGACATAGAAAAATACTATGATGACCCGCGTGTTCTGGGACTGGCGGAAATGATGGATTTTGTTGGCGTGACCTTTTCAGACAGCGAGTGTCTGGCGAAAATAAACGCCGCAGTAGACCATGGCGCCAAAGTTGACGGCCACGGTCCCGGCTTAGCTGGAAAAACCCTCAACGCTTATGTGGCTGCAGGCATAGAATCTGACCACGAGTGCAGCACATTGGAAGAGGCTTTGGAAAAAATCAGCCGCGGACAGATGATCATGATCAGGGAGGGCACTGCTGCCCGCAACCTGGACGCTTTGATCCCGCTGCTGACATCGGAATACGGTGAGCGCTGCATGTTCTGTTCCGACGACAAGCACCCGTCTGACTTGTTGGAACTCGGCCATATGGACTATGTGATGCGCCGGGCGGTGAAGGCAGGCGCGGACCCGATAATTGCAGTAAAAGCCGCGACTTACAACACGGCTCGCTATTTCGGACTCCGCGGCATTGGCGCAATTGCGCCGGGCTGCAAGGCAGATATGGTGGCGGTAGACGACCTTGAAAACTTCCGCGTTGAGCAGGTGTGGAAAAACGGCGCAGTGGTGTTTGACGGCGCAGGTCTGATACCGATCAAAGCGCCGGCTATAGATCCGTCGCTTGACGCCGCAGCCCACGCGACTTTCAGCAGCATGCACTTTGATGCTTCAGACTTTGCATCAAAAAAGCCGCTGGCTGTCATTGGCACCGTGGCGGGAGAAATAACAACGACGAACCAGGGCAAGGCCAGAGGCATAGATGTAGCCGGCGACGTTTTGAAGATCGCCGTCATTGAAAGGCACCGGGGGACCGGACATATCGGACTTGGGTACATAAAAGGTTATGGCCTTAAGAGTGGCGCTGTTGCCACCAGCTTCGCCCACGACTCTCACAATATGATTGTCATTGGAACCAGCGAGGAAGAGATGGCTTCCGCAGTCAAAAGACTTGCTGCCAATGAAGGCGGAATCGTCGTGACAGAAAGCGGAAAACCGGTCGCCGAAGTAATCCTCAGCATTGCCGGCTTAATGAGCGACGCACCACTTTCGGAAGTCAACGATGCGCTAGAAAAGGCGAAAGCCCAGGCGCGAGCAATGGGAGTCAGCTCGGAAATAGACCCGTTCATGACTTTGTCATTCCTCAGCCTGCCGGTGATCCCAGAACTGCGAATCACGACCAAAGGCGTCTTCGACGTGAGCGAGCAAAAGTATATATAAAGTATGTAAAGTATATAATGAAGAAAACGGCCACCCCATGGCAATTCCCGGGGTGGTCTATTTTATTGGCGTAGATAATAAGGTTTGCAGGAAACCACCAAACCAGCATTTCCTGCAAATGCCAGCCATGAGAGAGGTTTGCAGGAAACCACCCAACCAGCATTTCCTGCAAATGTCAACCATGAGAGAGGTTTGCAGGAAATCACTTACCTAGTTTTTCCTGCAAATGCCAGCCATGAGAGAGGTTTGCAGGAAACTGCCCAGCTAGTTTTCCTGCAAGTGCCTACAATGAGAGAGGTTTGCAGGAAATTATCCAGCCAGTATTTCCTGCAAGTGTCGGCCATGAGAGAGGTTTGCAGGAAACCACCCAACCAGCATTTCCTGCAAATGCCAGCCATGAGAGAGGTTTGCAGGAAAACGCCCGGTCAGTATTTCCTGCAAATGCCGGCAATGACGATATTTTGCAGGAAACCATCCAACCACAGCTAGCAACGTCACACTTATGCTGCTTCTTCTGCGCGAGCTTTTATCTTCTTCAGTTCCCTGAGCAGCAGCGTGCTCATGACGATTCCAAGAGCTGTGCCGAATGCACCAGTCAGCCATAGGTTGCGGTAGGCCTCAGCAGCGGGAAGCGTGTCCTGCCAGTGGCCGATGACCATATATATGAAGGCATCAGGCAGGAAGCCGATGAGGGAAATCACTCCGACGGTTGTGCCCACAATACGCTTAGGGGTGTGAAGTTCGCCGATAGTTGCAAAGTACATTCCTCTTGAGAGAAATATGCCGTAGCCGATTATCACACCTTTGAAGGCGTCCGGATTGGTGTCGGCTCCGAGTTTTTTGAAAATGCCTAGAGTGATGACGCCGGCAATCAGGCAGCTGAAGCCTCTGACGCCTTCAGCGATACCCATGAGACCGCCTTGTTCGTCAGCGTTGCCCAAGAGGCTGACAGCTTTGATCGTGGCAGACCACATGAAAAGTATCGTGGTTACTGCCCATACCATCTGGATAGCCACGAGGACCGGGAAAGACGGGTAGGTGGCCATGATGAATGCAAGGGACGCCTGCATCTCAGGCTGGAAATTCACTTTCAGATATGGCAGCTCGAAACTGAGACCGCCGGCCATGCCGATTATTATTGCAATGGCCCATCGATTGATCTTTAAATTTTTCATATGCTTTGCCTCACAAACAATTCATTATGCAGCCCATGCTGCCAGTTTTTTATGCACGAAAAAAAGCAGCCTTTGACATACGCTAAAAGCGGTCAAAAGCTGCTTATCTCTATCTCTCTTCATGCAACTACCTGTAGTTTACTCTGAGAATTCGGAAATGTCAACTCTGCAGGGCAAATTGATTGACTTTCAATAATAGGGGCTCTATACTTTTTATATGAAAGGAATCGTGCAAATATGGAAATAATCAGCAGCGTAAATTACAGCGAAACCATGCAGAAGAAAGTGGAGCCGTATCTGGAAAAATACAGGGTAATCAAATACTTTGAGAGGACTAAGGGTGAGCCGATATGCTATGAAAGATATGCAATGCCGGACGCAAAAGCCTGTGTCATCATCTCTCATGGTTTCACGGAGAACTCGGACAAGTATCATGAGCAGGCATACTATTTTCTCAATGAGGGATACAGTGTATATATTATCAATCACAGGGGGCACGGCAGGTCGTTCCGTATGACTAAGGACCCGTCGCTGGTTCATATAAAGGATTTTAACGGATTGACGGAGGACTTCGCCTTCTTTGCGGCAAAGATAGTAAAAGAGGAAAACAGCGGGCTTCCGTGCTTTGTTTACGCGCACTCAATGGGAGGCGGAATAGCAGGGACAGTGATGGAGGACGAGCCGAAACTATTTGACAAGGCAGTGCTGACATCTCCGATGATGAGCATCAACCTGGGGAAAATACCAAAGTGGGCGGCTGCGGCTTTTGTTAAAACGAAGATCGCCACAGGTCACGGCGAGGATTACATTAGAGGCCAACAGGCTTTTGACGGAACGCGGGACTTTGAACACAGCATGACGTCAGGCATGGAAAGATATGACTATTACTTTGACAGATGCCTGGAAAATGAATACATGCGCACATGGGGAAGCTCCTATGTTAATTCACTTGAGATGAGCAAACTGGCAGATCATGTTTCAGAAGTCAGCAGATGCAGGAAGGTAGTTACGCCGACACTTTTGTTTTCTGCCGGTGAGGATGGCGCGGTGACAGATATCGGGCAGAAGATCTTTGCTGATAATGCCGCTTCAGTGGAATTCATAATAGTTCCGGGCGTCAGACATGAGATATTTACGGCTGCAGATGAAATCATTGGACCATATTGGGATAAGATAATGAAATTCTTTAGAGAATAGACATGCGGGCTTTAGATACGCCTGCGCTGAGTGAACTCAATGCGAGCTGCCATCGACCTTAAACAGCAAAAAAATACGGCATTGCCGCCAATGTGGTGTGCTACCCGTCAAGTGGACAGGTGAAATAATCAATAGTTTATCTCCAGTCATTTAGCTGGCTGGAGATATTTTTATGCAGCCGTCATGTAGTATGATTCGTGCTTCTCCATAGGTGTTACACATCCGAGCTTTCGCTGATATCTTCTGAAGTTATAGTACCTGATGTATTTATCAATCATGCCTGCAAGTTCATCACGGTCTGTAAAACGATTCCCGTAATATCTCTCGCGTTTGAGAATGCCCCAGAAGCCCTCCATCGGACCGTTATCAAGGCATTTGCCTACTCTTGACATGCTTTGGGTCATTCCGGCATCAAGCAGCTTGTCGTAATATTTCATATTTGTGTATTGAAACCCTCTGTCACTGTGGAAGATCGGATGGGCATCAGGTTCAGTTTCAACGGCATTATCAAAGTTAGTATAGACGAGATCGTTATTGTTGCTGTCTCCGATCTCATACGCTACGATGCGTCTGTCATACAGATCCATTATCGCACTCAGATACAGTTTGTACTTTTCATTATGTACGTAATATTTGAATTCAGTTACGTCGGTGACCCATTTTTCATTTGGCCGTTCAGCCTTGAAGTCACGATCCAGTACATTTTCTGCCAGATGCTGCGGATCCTTGTCATTTACAGTGCATCCGCTGTCTCTGTACTTTATCGTCGATCTGATCCCTCCGATACGGCAAAGCCTGAGTATGCGTTTGTCATTTGCCCTGATGGCATAATCACGCTCCAGGTCATCACGTATCCTGCGATAGCCTTTTGCCGGATCTTCTTCGTGTATCATTTTGATCTTTTCAAGTATGTGCCGGTCTTCATCTTCTGCGCGGCTGTCTGTCCTTTTGAGCCATTTGTAATACGAACTTCTCGGAACACCAGCTATCAGACACATCTCGCTTAACGATGCGATCTTGTCGTTACATATATCGTATATGGCAAGATATGTATTTATGTTATGTACTCTGCTCAGGACCGCCTCCTTTCGATCTCGTCCACTTTTTTTAAGAAGAGATTCTCAAGTTCCTTTCTTCTGTTTTCTGCTTTCAGTACACGGTTCTCTGCACGCAGTCTTTCAAGTTCGGACATTTCTTCTTCCGGCTTCGTGCGTCCGCGCCGGTCCACCAGACCGTCAGGCCCGAATGCATAATATTTCCGCATCCATGAATACACCTGCTGATATGAAACTTTGAAATGTTCTGCTGTCCCGGCATAGTCATCATCATGTTCCGTACAGTATGCGACTATCTCGATTCGCTCTTCATACGTTGTTTTGCGTCCTTTAGCCATGATTCGTCCTCCTCTCACGGATTTGAATTTCTCATGACTATTATACTTCTTTATCCAAGTTTTCAGCGTACATGTTGATGATATTTTGTACTTTTTGCATATATCACTCAGTGAAGCAGAAGTCTCAAGATATTCCACAACGGCTGATTCCTTTAACTGCATCGGATACGATTTATTTGAAACCCTGATAAAAACTTCCGCTCCCATGGATTCATACTGCCTTATCCACGTCCGCAGTGTGCCGCATCCAATACCATATTTTAGAGTTATGCTTTTGTATCCGCCTCTGCCGGCGAGATATTCTTTTACAAGTTTTATTTTAAAATCTGGTGACATGCTGTTTTTCCTCATACAAAAACCTCCCAGGTAAACAAGTTTTATTATTTCCCTTGTCTACCTGAGAGGTAGCATACCAATGCAGGCGGTACGCCGTATTTTTTGTTGTATTGTTTCAGACATTAGAGTGTTATGCAAAATCAGTATTTTGTCATGTCCATAGTCATGGGAGTGACCGAAGTCAGCTGCTCTCGGCAGACAACACCAATTTTAATGCTTTTTTCGCAAAATTTACATGTCCTATTAAAGGAAGGCGGTTCGCGAAATAAACATGCCCTTTTATGAAACAACTAATGAAAGGCGTAAACAGGTATTGCTGTCACGCTAACGTGATAGTTTATACTTGGTTTCACGGAAGGGTAACCGTATGAAAAAAATCAAAGAAGTCAGTGAAATGGCAGGAGTGACCAGAAGGGCACTGCAGTATTATGACGATATGGGACTTTTGAAGGTAAAGCGGTCAAAGGAAAATTACAGGCTTTACGATGAAGAAGACCTGAGGACTCTGTGGAAGATACTGTTTTACAGGGAATTGGGGTTTGAACTTGACGAAATGGAACTGCTCATGACGATGCAGGAAAGCGAGTTCAGCGAAGTACTTGACAAGAGGATAGAAAGGATGCAGGAGAGAAAGCAGGCATTGGAATGTCAGATCCGCTTTACAGAGGCGGTGAAGCAGAAAGGAGTGCCGCCGATATCCAGGGATGCTGCCGGTATGCAGAAATCATTTGTATCTGTTATCCGCGAAATAAGGGACACACTGGTTTCAGGCGAAGAGATTGAGGCTGCCATTAAGATGACGAGCAACAAGAAGAAAAGAGGGAAAGAACATGAGAAAAAGTAGGAAAAAGATATGGGTGCTGGTGATTATTGTTATCTTTGGCATTGCAATGGTCAAGGGATGCGTATCCAATGGGCAGAATAGCGATGATGAGTCTGAAGCCTTGCTGCAGCAGGAAGAGCAGACAGATGACAGTACCAGTACCGATGAAAATTCAGATTCAGAAAACGACAGCGATACAAAGGCGGATTCAGACAGCGAGGCCGAAAGTTCTATTCCAGGCGTCAGCGCTGATTTCAAAGATGCGATGGACAGCTATGAAGATTTCTTTGACGAGTACGTTGCATTCATGGAAAAGTACCAGAAAAGTGATGATCCAACCAGCATGATGACCGACTATGCAGATTATATGCAGAAGTATACTGATGCAATGAACAAGCTCGATGCAATGGACGATGACGATCTCACCAACGAGGAATTGGCATATTATACCAAAGTGATGGCAAGAATCAATGAAAAGCTGGCAAAGGTAGCCAGCTGACAGTTATAGGCGCACGGAATGTTTCTAAAATATTGATAAACCAATGATATGATACCTCTTAAGCAGAATGGCGCATAACCATGATATGCTTGGAGGTATTTTTCATTTGCACCATGATGATAAACAATGTGAAGCATTTTCAGATATCTTTATTAAATTGATTGACATTGTTGGCGGGGTAGTTTATTGTATAATTCAACCTCTATAAGAAGAGAATGTTTGCGCTATCGGCGGAAAGAAACGGCACAGAAAACCTTGCGGTAATCAGGAAATGAGGAAGGCATCATGAAGAATAAATTGCAGTCAGCATACAGAAAAGCAGCAGTCATTACTGCCATTTTTATCTTTGTTTTTGCCGTGGGCATTTTCACAGTACCTATCAGCGCAGCAGGTGGTAACAGCCCTGAACGTCATATCTTATTTATTAGTTCCTATTCATTTTCCTGGGATGCAGTTCCTGATCAGATAGCAGGCATACGGAAAGAACTGCCTCAGGATTCATATTCAATAGACTATGAATTCATGGACACAAAAGGAGTCACATATAGTGAAGGGTACAGGGAATTCTACAGCAACCTGAAATACAAGATGAGTTTTAAAGAAAAGTACGATGGAGTGATAGCAGCCGATGATGCGGCGCTTGCCTTTGCATTGGAATACCGCAACAGCCTTTTCAAAGGCATGCCAATTGCATTTCTTGGTGTTGAGGATCTTTCCATGGCAAAGAAGGCTGCGGCACAGCCGGGAATAACGGGAATTACGGAACATGCTGATTACGGTAAGAATCTTGATCTAGCAAGGAGGTTGTGCCCTGATGCAGATACACTTGTATTTATAATTGACAATAGGGAAAACGGACATGGCATAGAGAGTCAGTTGAGGGATCAATCAGACATCTTCAGTGATTATAAGGTAAGATATATCAATTCTTCTGAATGTACGGAGCTGGAGCTGTGCAGAAAACTGAGAGCTCTTGACAAGAGAGATATAGTATTCTTCATGACTATGGGGCAGATAGACGGGAAACTCTGTACTCCGTTAAAAAGCTACAGGATACTCCGCGAAAATACAAGCGTACCACTGTTCAGATGTGTTCCGCCAGGAATAGGGCGGGGAGTGCTGGGCGGTTATGTAATCGATTTTGAAGCCTGCGGCAGAAAGGCTGCGGAGATGATGAAGACGATGATCAGTGAGCCTGAAGACAAACCTGGACTTGAACAAAAGCAGGAATGCAAGTACATGTTTGATTATGACGTGATGATGAAATACGATATCAATGCGGTTCAGCTGCCGAAGAATGCTGAAATAATCAACAAACCTGAGAACTTTTTTAAAACACACTATAAAACAGTGGTGGCATGCCTGATACTATTGCTGATCATGATCTTCGTCGTTGCCTACATGCGTGACTACAAGATACGGCGAAAATTAGAAGTGAAGAATGCTGAACTGCAGGCTGTCAGTAATGCCAAGCAGGAATTTCTTTCTAACATGAGCCATGAAATAAGAACTCCGCTAAACGCAATCATTGGTATGACCAAGCTGGCAGAGGATGAGAAAGAAAACGAACGAGCAGTAGCTGAATATCTTGGTCAGATAGATCAGTCAAGCCATTACCTGCTGAGTCTGATAAATGATGTACTTGATATGAGCAGAATAGACAGCGGTAAATTTGTTCTCGATTGTGACTGGGAAGATCCAAAACTTACGATCGTTCCATGCATTGAAATGATCAAGCCGCTAATGGATAAGAAAAAAATACATTTCATATATCCTCAATTATCAGAGCAATGCGCTACTTATGAAAGTTTTATCGATGTGACCAAGGTGCAGCAGATGATCATGAATCTGCTGAACAATGCATATAAATTCACTCCTGATGGCGGCACTGTTGAGATATCCTTCAGGAATATTTATGTCGACACTGAACAATCAATTGCCACAGACGAGATAACGATACGAGATACAGGGTGCGGCATGAGTGAAGAATTCCAGCATCGCCTTTTCCAGCCATTTGAACAGGAAAAGAATTTTGCAACTGGACTGGTCACGGGAACAGGCCTGGGCCTTTCCCTTTCCAAAAAAATTGCAATGGAAATGGGAGGCGACATCAAAGTTGAAAGCAAGCTTGGTGAGGGATCTACGTTTACCATAACGATGGCATATAAGTACAGGACACTTACTGATTTGAAGAAAAGCAAAGATGAGAAAGAAGATGAGATCGGCGAAAGGTACGAAGCAATCAAAGATCTGAATGTACTTATTGCAGAAGACAACAGCCTGAATTCAACGATAGCGGCAAGGCTTCTAAGCAAGAAGGGCGCTAATGTCATAATTGCAGCTAACGGAAAAGAGGCCATAGAGGTGTTTGCTGCTTCTGAACCTGGAAGTATTGGCATCATACTCATGGATATTCGCATGCCGCTGGTAGATGGATACGAGGCAACACGTCAGATAAGATCAATGGACAGAGAAGACGCAAAAACAGTACCTATTCTTGCAATGACAGCTGAAGCCTTCGTGGAGGATATTGGCAAGAGCATTGAATCGGGCATGAATGGGCATATTTCCAAGCCAATTGACCCGGAAACCATGTACAGGAGCATTTCAGATGCTGTGAGAGCAAGGCACTGAGCAAAAGAATGAATACAGTAAAAAATTGAGTCGGATGATATTGATCCGGCTCTCATTGTATTCCCTTAAAAAGCACCATGAGAACTTGACATAGTAAATTGTTAGGCATAAAATTAACTTAAAGTTACTCATAAATATTTATAATTATCATGGGGGGTTAACTGGAAGATAAGACTTTAGTATTAAAATAAGAGAGGATAGTCACTATGTACAGTGGACTGAAATCTGATTTCAGCAAATGGTATGACCGCAGCTCGGCAGCTGCAGTGCTTTTGT
>Ga0183101_1001480_pt4 | contig 10277 bp, 7 predicted proteins | sample Biomet3_FD_127790 | JGI IMG/M metagenome (GOLD analysis project Ga0183101, IMG submission 127790) | Microbial communities from bioreactor (seeded with sewage sludge) at LBNL, California, USA - Biofuel metagenome 3 | ecosystem: Engineered > Bioreactor > Anaerobic > Unclassified ... | reverse complement strand
CCGCCTGGAGCTGGGCGCCGGAGCCGCCGATTCGGGTGCCGGCCGCTCCCGGAACCCGGCGGGCCAGCCGGATCAGGTTGCGCCCGGTGCCGCAGCCGATTTCCAGAATGCGCTTCGGCGCTACCTCTTCCGGAATCCGGTCGATGACCCGGTCGCGGCCGAACAGGAACGACCAGCGGGTGAGGTCGTAGATTTTCGAATGGAACCGGTAATAACGCCGCATCTCTTCCGCCTGTTCGCGGAGTTCCGGGGTGGTTGAGCTCAAATCCATCAGACGACCTCCGCGAACAGGAGTCCGGCGTAGGTGCCGACCCTGTCCTGGTTGTGAAGTTTCGGTGCGGTTTCCGCATCGAGTTTCAAGTGCGACGCGACCGGCTGGGGGATGAAATCGAATCGATCCGACGCGGAACGCATCAGGATTCTGGCATGTTCCCGGCTGCGGTCGAGAATCCGCCGCCATTCCTGGTCCAGGCCGGGCCGGTCGTGGGCCGCCAGCCAGTCCTGATGGTCGAGCAGGACGAAATCGGAGTACTTCCCGGAATTGCCTTCCAGAAATCCACTGATTGTCGTCGTGTGGACGGAAATCCGGTCGAGGCGGTGTTTGAGCAGATTGAAATTGCGCTCCTTGAGGTATTCCGGGCAGCAGCGGGAGGAATATTCGCCGCGCAGGTAGACCCGCCAGAAATAGTTGTCCGCCATCGGCACCTCGGTGAACACGTGCGCGATTTTGTCCTGGACGTAAGCGCCCAGCCCGCCGGGGTAGGCGGTCTCGATCAGCTGGATCTGCGAACGCGGAACTCCCAACAACGCCATGGTGAGCGGGCTTTTCACCAGAAAACGGACGAATCCGGTCCAGAATTCGGGGGCGAATCCGGCGTAGATCGCCTTCTGCTCTTCCAGCGAGGTGCTGTCGAGAAGGTCGTATACCTGGCTGCGCAGCGACCTCCGGCAGCCGAGGAGCAGGCGGATCGTCAGCGCCACGCTCCCCGCCGCACCGTGATAGTAGAACGAGCGCTTCATCCGGGTCGGGGTGAAGTAATAGAGCTTGCCCTCCCAGTAGTGACGGGCGAAATCCGGCATGTCGTATTTCACCGCGGAAAAAATCCGTTCGATCTTCGCGTGACAGCCGCAGCCGAAGAGCAGGAAGAAATCCTCGAACGACAGCCGCTTGATCGCCGCCATTTTGAGATGCAGCAGGGCGTTCTGCCGGGGGTTGACGTCGATGCAGTGGATTTCACCGGGATCGTCGAGCAGGTAGTCGAGCGCGTTGCAGCCGGCGCTGGTGATCATCACCACCCGGCTCTCCGGATTCAGCCTCATCAGCTTCCGGTCGATGGCGGGGTCCTCCCAGCAGGTATTGTAGATCAGCTGGGAGCGGTGAATCCGGTTGAACACGAAATCATGCGCAAGCTTTCTGATGCTTTTTGTCTTTTTCGGCATTTTTCTTCACCGTGTTAAATTGTTCCTGCGGGGAGAGATTGATCAGTTCAAGCGTGCCGTCCGGCAATTCCGCCACGGCGGAGTTGCTCTCCGTCCAGCAGCCGCAGTTGGCGTACAGCAGCCCCTCCAGCTTGCGGATCACCGGGGTGTGGATGTGCCCGCAGATCACCCCGTCCACCCCGTGGGTCCGGGCTTCGCGGATGACCAGGGTTTCGAAGTCGTTGATGAACTTGAGCACATTCTTCACCTTGCTTTTCAGGTATTTCGAAAGCGACCACTGGCGGCCGAAGAGGGCGAGGACGCAATTGAGATACTTGCTGAGCAGCAGCGCCAGATCGTAACAGCGGTCGCCGAAGGTGTAGAGAAACAGCAGTTTCTCGTTGAGGACGCCGTCGAACTTGTCGCCGTGAAGCAGCAGGAACCGCCTGCCGTCGTGCGTGGTGTGGATGTCCTGAAGCTTGATTTTGATGCCGGCGAAATCCATTCCGGCGAAGTCCCGGAGTTCCTTGTCGTGATTGCCGGGAATGTAGACGACCTCGACGCCGTGCTTGACCATCTTGAAAATGTGGCGGATCAGGGCGTTGTGGTGTTTGTCCCAGAAAAAGTGCCGCCGCATGTTGCTGATGTCGGCAAAGTCTCCGAGCAGATAAAGTTTCTCGACCTCAACCGTCGCCAGATACCGGTGAAGGTTCTGGCTCTGGCTGACTTTGGTCCCGAGATGCACGTCACTGATAAACAAGGTACGATATTTTTTTACCGCGAAATCCATATCCCTATTCCTGATTGTCATTTGCGATACCGTAAATGTACCACCGGCTTGTTCGGCCTTTGACAGGAACGGGTTAATTTTGCAATAAATCCGGAGAATCGGCGGCGCGGCGGGCTCCGGTTCATGATTTTCAAATATTTTTTTCCGGAAGGGTTGCTTTTCCTTTCTCTTTTTGGTATAATATAGCTGTAAGCGCAAGATAGCTGTAAGCGGAAGGGGTACGGATATGGTTTCGGTAAAAATGCCGAAGAGCGGAAAGCTGGAGAAGAAATACCCTCAAGTGGTCAAACACCTGAGACAGCAGATCAACAACGGGACGCTGGATGGTGCGCTGCCCGGGGTGAAGCAGCTTGCTTTGGAGTATGACGTCAATTTCATGACCGTCAACAAAGCGGTGAAAATGCTGGAGGACGAAGGGCTGGTGTACCGGATTCCGCGCAAGGGGACTTACGTCAAGCGGATGAAGAATATCGCGTTCTGTTATGAGGAGAATACGGTCAATAACGGAATTCACTCGGTGTTCGCTCCGATGTACGTGGCCGCGCAGCGCTATCTGAGCGAGAACAACTGCCCGATGTTCCTGGAGAGCCGGATGAGCATCCGCAGCCAGAGTCTGGCCATGATGAAGAACCGCATCGACGGACTGATCTATCACGGGAAGCCGGATATCCTGGAAGCCATCGGCCTCACGACGATTCCGATGGTGCGTATTCTCGGGTTCCCCGACGAGGAGGTCTCCTGCGATTACGTGACTTACGACAATCGGGCGGTCGGCCGGCTGGCGGCGGAATATATGTGGGCGCGCGGACACCGGACCGTCGCCTATGTCGGCGATCAGCTGCCGCCGCTGTTTGCTCAGCGTCTTGAAGTTTTCACCGAGACCGTCGTGAAAAATGGGGGGAACGCGCTGTTTGAACCCTATGAGGCGTCCACCTGGGAGCCGCGCAACCTGAATATCCGTATGCAGATGCGCAAGGTTTTCAGCCATAAGGAGAAACCGACTGCGATCTTCTGCCCGTCTGATAATGAGATCGGGTTGATCTACGACAATCTGTACAAAATGAATCTGCGCCCGATGGAAGACGTGCTGATCGTCAGCTGCAACAACGACGCAGTGATGCTGAACTACTGCGATCCCGCGCCGGTGCGCGTTGATATTCGCATGGAGGATCTCGGAGCGCTGGCCGCGCAGCGGCTTCTGGAACGGATCGACAATCCGGAACTCGATTATCACCGGGATGTGTTACAACCCGAAATCATGGATCAGGCAAGCCAATCATAAACAGAGAAGGGGGAGAAGGAAAATGAAAAAAAATGTTTGCCGGAATTTCACACTGATCGAATTGCTTGTTGTTATCGCCATCATTGCGATATTGGCGTCAATGCTGCTTCCGGCTTTGAATCAGGCGCGGGAGCGGAGCAAAATGACCAAATGCATCGGCAATCTCAAGCAGATCGGTTCCGCATTTGCCATGTACGGGGACGATTACGGCTGGCAGATGCCGGGCACGAGCGCGCGCATTGCCGGGCATAACGCTGTTTCTCTTTTACTGCTGGCCCCTTATCTCGGGGTGCATGATGTCTGGGAAAAGTCAATTCCGGTCCTTCAATGCCCGAGCAACACCAATTTGTCCAGTTCCGGAGCCACCCCATACGGGTATACCATCGTGAACCGCATCAACTGTTCGCTGAAACGCTATCAGCATCCTTCCTGCGTACCGGTATTTTTTGATAATGATTTCTATGGCAGCAGCGGTATTCCCACTCTGGGGCAAATGAGTTACTGGTGGTGCAATGGCCTGTACGTTCAGAATCGCCACCTGAACCGCTTCATCAACTATTCCTGTGCCGACGGCCATGTGGAGAGCCGCACCCAGGACAAGGCGAAAATGACTTCCGCCACCGTCAACGACAGGCTCTGGGCGATTTGGAATTATCCCGATAAGAAGCAGTGGTGACTCGAAATGATGAAAATGAGAGAAATTGCATTGACGGTTTTGACGGTCGCTTTCACGGTCTTCTCCGGGTACGCCGAAAATCCGGGAGCGGCAAAACCGTTTCCCGGACCGTTCGACGCGGAAGCGATGGTCTACTACATCGTACATGAAGGCGGCGATCTTAAGATTAACGTCGGATTCGAACGACGGCAGTTCGAGCCCGCCGGGCAGGCGGTCACGCTGCCGCAGGCGATGACTTTCCAGCTCTACGACGCCGAAGAACGCCCTGTCAAGACGGAATTTCACCGCTTCCCGGATGATGGCAAAACCCGGCGGCTCGATTTCTCCTATGAATTCAAGTCGGCTCCGGCGGGAATTTATCAGGTGCGGACGGCGGTGACGGCGAACAGCCGGATCTCCGGCAGCCTTTCGACCGAACCGGCGGCGCCGTTCGGCGTGATGCCGTCGCGCTGCATGATGGCCGCGGGGCGCGGGCAGTGCGCCTACGTCTATGTCCCCCCGAAGGCCGATACCTTGAAAATCTACAACCGCGGAGCGGAGACGACGGTTTGCGGTCCGGATGGGAAAACTCTCGCGACGGTCGAATCCAACCAGCGCGGCACGGTGACCGTGACGCCGGAGAATATCTACAAGTTGACCTTCAGCAAATCAGGAATTGTCGGATTCGACGGGTTCCCGGTCATTCTCTGCCCGGACCCGGAGACCGCGAAGAAGATCCGGGCGGGTGTGGTGTTCGCTTCCGACGGAACGATGTTCTTCCATCAGTTCCAGGTGCGGATGTGGGAATGGATGAAGCAGCTGAGTCCGGCGCAGCTGGAAGTAAAGGCGGTTCCTCTCGAATCTCTGAAGGAAAAATTCATGGCCGTACCGGCCAGCGCCGCCCTGATCGGTCCGGACGGCGCATTCAACCACGCCGCCTGGCTGTTCGAAAATCAGAATCTCGATCCGAAAAGCCCCGACTACGGAGACTCGCGCAATTTCGGTTATCTGGCGCTGTTCTACGCTTTGAATGCGGAATTCAATCCCTACCGGGGGAATCCGGCCATTCTCAACCGCCTGCTGCTCAACCAGTATCGGCGGCTGCTTAAGCTGGATGCCAACGGGACGTTCCATTCCGGCTGGAGCGACTACAGCGGCGGCGACGCCCTCTCCACGCTGGCCCCCTATCTCTCGTTCATGCTCTGCGGAAAAGAGATGCCGCAGGAGGAAAAGGAACTGTGGGAGGCCGGGATCGGTTTTGAAATCAACCGCTTCTGCCTGAGCCGCGTTTCCTGCGAGAACCAGAGTGCCCACTGGCTGGTCGACGCTTACTGCATGTATCTGGGCGGGGCGGGCGAGGTCTATAAGGACATCGCCGCATTCGTCGCCGCGGCCGACGCCGATCCTGAGCTGAACCGGTTCATCAAGACCGGCTATATGCAGGAACAGTACGGTCCGGACAGCACCTACCAGGGGCTTTGCGCCTGCAATCTGGCCTTCTATTATGCGATGTCGCATGATAAGAATATCGAAGATGTTTTGAGCAAAATCTATTCGCTCTTCAATCACACGGTGGCTCCGGAGCCGGATGGAACCCGGTATGGTGCGAGCAACTTCTGCCATCGGACGAAAGGGTCCTGGGTGCATCGCCAGTGGAATGGCGGGACCAACCTGATGTCCGGTTGGAACGAGGATGCGGCCTGCTGGTACGACTCCAACGGCGATTCGGCGAAGACCCGGCTTGCGAAATATCTCGGCTGGCGCGGCGACAGGAGCTGGTACGAAAACAATGAACGCTGGACGGTCGGATACGCCATGTCGCCGTGGCTGCCGATGTGGTCTTCCTATTTCTACCCGGTGACGCCGGTGAACGATGCGAAATTGCCGGTATTGCGTTCGGACCGCTTTTTCCGGGATTTCAACGGCGAATTCTACTGCGACCGGGAACCGGACAGTTATACCGTCGTCTATGCCGGAAAAACCAGCTATGATTGGAGGAAAAACGCTTACAGCCAGGTTCCGTTCGGGAAGGACTGGAAGAAGGACGGCGACACTTACACGCCAGTATCGGCCGCCGAGAAAAAGGCCGGCTGGTGCCCGACCCAGGGGATCGCGCTCTTCTGGACGCCGGGCTACGGCAACTGCATCATCGGCAAGAACTGGAATGTCTATACCGGACAGTTCGTCCGCGCCGATCTGCCCGGCGGCAAGGTCTCCTGGCCGGATTACTGGACCGGCGCATGTTCCTATGACAAAGCGAAAAAAGTCCTCTCCATCTCCAACCGGATGTGGAATCTGCCGATGACTTCGGAACGGAAGATCGGTTTCCTCGACAACGGAATTTCCGTCACGGTGAAACTCACCCGGGAAAAACCGTCCGAAATCCAGAAGACCGTCGAACAGATTCCATACCTGAAAAAAGCGGACGCGAAAGTGGAGTTCTTCCGCTCCGGAAAGTGGAGCGCGGAGCCGGGCGCGGATACCGGAAAAATCCGTTTCGTCAATTCCGCCGGAAAGGGCGTCCTGGTGACGCTGGCTGAGCCGACGGTCAGTTCCTTCGGCCCCTCCACCGCTCATTTTGAGCATACGATGGGCCTGATCGAGCTGGGAATCCGGGATTCCCTCTCCTATCGCATTGCGGCGATCCGGTAATCGGGGAGGCGAAACGAAATGCGGTTGTTTTTTACGGCGGTTCTGCTGGCGTTCGCGGTTTCCGGCTGCCGGAGCGGTCAGGCTCCGGAAGTCCCCGACTGGCGGGGGAAGGAACCGGGGACGGCGTATCTGGGCGACGATGTATTGTGGCGTCCGCGCGAGTGGCTGATCTTCCATATGCTGGACGACAAGGGAACCGGCTTCCAGCTGCGGTTCACGGTCCGCGACATGAATACTTATGTCCATGGTCCTGCTCCGGTATTGTTCCGGGCGGTCGCGCCGGACGGCCGGATCGTCGCCGGGGAATTTCTGCCGGACGACGGCGTTACCGGCGGTGATTTCTCCTGTCAGGACGGAATTTACGATCCGTATGCCGACTTCCGTTATCGACAGTGGCACCGGGTGAATTCTCCGGGCGGAATTCCGCCGGAGAAGCGTCGGTCGCCGTATCTGTCGCACCCGGAGAAACTTCCGTACCGTACCGTCGTCCTCTCCGTTCCGGCGGCGGGAAAGGGGTTGTACCGGATCGTGGTGGCGGGCCGCTGGGATCACTGGATTTCGGTGACGCCGGACCGGCCGCTGATGACGGGGGTGCACCCCGGAGCCGGTCCGCTCTACGTAAACGGTTCGACGCTGGACAGGAGCTACTTCTACATTCCGGCGGCGGCCGGAGATATCGGGCTTGCCGTCACCGAGGAAGTCCCGCCATACCGTTGCGGAATGACGCTTGAAAACGATCGCGGCCAGGTGCTCAAACAGGCCGATGCCGACGGATTCTGCACCTGGTTCGACCTCAAATCTGTTGGGGGGACCGTCTGTCGACTCGATCTCCGTGGAACCGGCGGAAGCGGCATCTGCCTGCATGGCAGGTGGTTCCCGTTCTTGCTCTGTCCCGATGCGGCAACCGCGGAACGGCTTCGCGGCGGCATGGAGATCGATTCGCGCGGCCGGGAGACGTTTCACGCCTGCATCCGGGAGCTGAACAGCTGGGCCGATTCCCTGACCCGGAAGGACCTTGAGGTGAATGTGACGCTCTCTCCGCCACAGAATAAGGCGGTGCTCGAAGGGGAATGCGGAATCGACGAAATCCGGGTCTCCCTGGAAAATGCGGCGCGGATTATCGACGCCCAGAATGCCGATCCCGCGTCTCCGGAATTCGGGACCGTCAGCCGCGTTGTGCCCGGCGTGGACAATCTCAATTGCCTGGCGCTGGCCGCCGGGTGCGACCGGCCGGATAATCCTTATTACGGAAACCCGGCGCTGATTCGCCGCGTGCTGCTTGGCATGCTTGCGCAAATTCGGAGGTTCGATCCGGCATTTCGGTTCGAAGCCAACGACTTCCCCTATGAAGCGGCAAAACATCCCACCTCCTATTTTCAGCTTCCCGTGCGTTCGAACTGGTATGGCCTCGGCCTCGATTCCGGTTTCGTCGACGCCCTGCTGCTGTTGAAACCGGTGGCGGACCGGGGATTGCCGGAAAAGGTGATCGCCGCTTACGAGCAGTCGCTCCGGCTCTGGGCGATGGGACGGATGAACATGAGTGCCGGCGAAGTGGCCAATCAGTGGGGGTGGAACTACTTTCAAATGAAGAAGATCGCCAGCTTGCTCGGCGATCCCGCAATCGATGCGGCGATTCGCCGGAACGCGACGCTGGTTTCGACCCCGAACCTGTTCGGACGAATCAATCCGGACCGCACCCCGTTCGACTGCAAGATCGGGCGGCTCGATGCCGATTGCGGGCTGACCCCCTCCGGCTATATGCCGGAGCAACTGGGGTTCGACGGGGAGTATTCTTGCGAACAGACCCTACTGTGGGGAAAGATCTGGCGATTCACCCGTCAGGACTGTATTGTCGACTGGTTTGACAAGTTCAATCAGCTGAAAACCTTCCTGACGCTTTCAAGGACCGGGGATGCGCCGGATGCTCCGTTCTCGCAGAGCTGTTCGCCGACCGACCTCAACTTCCGGACCCGCTATATGACCCACAAGAACGGCCAGCCGCAGGAGATGATCGGCCGGGTGAAGTTTCTCGACCTCTGGTTCCCGAAAAAGGGAATGGTCCCGGCCGAATCCTGGCCGTGCCTGACGCTGAACCCGTTCGTGAAGGTGATCGATGATAAATTCTTCTTCATCAACACGAAAACGTATTACGCGATTCTTTACGGCGGCCCCCGCCAGCCGCTCTGGTCGAACTGGAGCGCTCCCGTGTTTCGGGGCAATTCGGTCAACTTCGCCGGGTACGAAGGGCCCGGCTACGGCGGCTGGGGCGCGTCGGCGAACAAGCCGGGCGGAATCTCCGCGCTGTATGTCAAAGGGTGCGGTCCGGTCAGTCTCGGGCAGAACAACACCGTCATGGATTCCGACACGGTGTGGGGCAAGGCGCTGCATCCGCTGTTCGAGGCCTGGCGGAAAGAGGACGTCGATCCGGCCGAGTTCGCGGCATGTTATGCCCGTCCCGAAGTCCGGTTTGATGCGAAGAAGCGGGAATATGTTCTGAATGAACTTGTTCCATATGTCCCGCTGGCGGTGAAGCGGACCCTGGTGTTTTCAGACGATTGCATCGACGTGACGGTCGAGATCCGGGCGCTTGAGGCGTTCCGATGCAGGGAGTTGAATTATTCGATCCCGTTTTTTGCCGACCGGCGACGGGTGGCGCTGATCGACGGGGCGCACCGGATTCCGGTGACATTGAAGCCGGTACTGACTCCGACCCGGCCGCGCAATCCGGATGGCGGACTGGAGCGGGGACGGATGGGCGAGACGCGTCTCCGGGCCAATGTTCTTGAGATTGCATCGGAGGATGGGAAGGGGGTTGAGTACAGCTTCGACCGGCCGCAGGAGTTCCGAATTCTTCAGCCATTCCGTTACCGCGAAGTAGCCCCCGCGGGCGGTTCGTTCGTGATGGCGCTTCCGGACGAGTTCGCGCAAAACGCGGTGGTGAAATTTTCCTATCGGATTCGGATTCTCGGGATCTGATCCACCCGGCGGAAATCCGAAGGCAGGGCTGCTGCGTTTTCATTGCAAATGATCCGTTCCGCAGTTGGCGAAAGGCGCAAGGCGTGCTATCATACAAGAAGCGATTGAAAAGGAAACCGACATGGACAACATGCTTCTTGTGCTTCTCGCCGGACAATCCAACATGGCCGGGCGGGATGTGGCGATGCCGGAGGATCTCACCGGGATTCCCGGTCTTCTTATGATGACGCGCGACTTCAAATGGCGTCCGGCGGTCGAACCGGTCACCCGCGACCGGCCGTTCGTCGGCACCTTCGGCGCGGACGGCGAGAAGGTCGCTTCCGTCGATCCGTGGGACAATGTCGCTCCGGCGGAGGGCGGCCAGGTGCGCGGCGTCGGCCCCGGCCGCACTTTCGGGCGGCTGCTTCTCGAGGCCAACCCCGGACGCACGGTCGGCCTGATTCCGACCGCGGTCGGCGGCACGCCGCTCGGCGCCCCGACACCGGGCGGGCCCGGGCCCCCGG
>Ga0183101_1001383_pt3 | contig 10283 bp, 9 predicted proteins | sample Biomet3_FD_127790 | JGI IMG/M metagenome (GOLD analysis project Ga0183101, IMG submission 127790) | Microbial communities from bioreactor (seeded with sewage sludge) at LBNL, California, USA - Biofuel metagenome 3 | ecosystem: Engineered > Bioreactor > Anaerobic > Unclassified ... | reverse complement strand
AAAATAAATTTTACTTTCATGTCAAACTTATTACAATTTTTACTGTATTTTAAAAAGTTTTTTTCATTTGCAAAAAATAAAAAGCCTTTTAAGCCAAAAATGAAAAACGAACACCTTTGTAAAGTGTTCGTTAGAAAAAGTTATGTCTCTTATTGTTTAATATATTGGAATAGTCTAGCATTTTATATGAATCGTTCTACTTACATCCCTTGCTGCAGCTTGCTCATCCATACCCCAAACGACCATTAAATACTTTTTTATAAGCAGATATTTTCTTTGAAGCTCCGATGCCTGATTTTTACCATGAGTAGTCAAATAAATATTTTTTTTCGCATCCATTGTTATAAGTTCTTCACGCATCAAATTTTTTATGGCATTACAAACACTTGCCCTAGCATATCCTAGTGTTTTTGCAATATCAACAGACCGAACTTTTCCCTTAAACTCTTGTAGTTGGTAGATTGTCATAAGATAAGTTTCACATGATTGAGTTAACTTTTTCATACGCCTAATGACCATGGTCTGTTATCAATGATTGGTCTCCCCCAAAAAGGCGTTACTACATTAGCAGGGTTAGGTCGTTCATTTATTAGCGACATATGATATCCTGTTTCATCGCACTTAACAATTATTTCGGCATCTACAGGCTTAAAACCAAATATCCTGTGTTTCAAAAATAGTTTATTTTCGCCGGTGTGAAATATATCCTGGAGCACATTACCACCTAATTGATTTTTACAGAGTCTGAAAGTATGCCAACTACCTGATATTTGTAAATCTGTTCTCAAAAGCTGGCACAAGTAATCAATTAAAACTTTAGGGAAAAGTTTTTTTACTTTTAACGATACTGAAATAAAAGGCTTTTCAATGTTTATTTTCTGCATTTCCATTGTCATATGACGGCTTCCTTTCTTCTTACCGTCTATATACTACCCCACTAATTTAAATTCTATTTATTGTGAATGTAAATGCAGTTTAAACAAGCTCAATATTTTGAGGAATTATAACCTTAAACGTAGTTCCCACATTCTTCTTACTGTCTACATTTATGTAGCCACTATGCATTTGAACAATCTTTTTAACAATGGAAAGTCCAAGCCCGCTGCCTCCCATTTTCCTATTACGTGCTTTATCAGCCATATAAAACCGTTCAAAAATATGTGTTATTTCCTCACTAGTCATACCGATACCCATGTCCGCTATTGTTGTCTCAATTCCGGCTTCATTTTTACTAACGGAAATAGAAATTTTACCGTTTACTTGCGTAAACTTAATACTGTTATTTAGAAGATTAATCCATACCTGACTAAGCAAATCCTGATCAGCCAAAATATCAACCTGTTCACCGCTAAATGCTACCTCTATGTTCTTAGCAGACCACTGAGGTTCAAGCAATAGTATTATCTCTTTTATCTGCCGACTTAAAGAATACTTCTTTGGGTTTAACGCAACAAAAGCTGATTCTAGCGTTGAAAGGCGCAATAAATTTTCGCTCAGTCTTGATAACCTAAGGCTCTCAGACTCAACAATACCAATATAGCGCAACTGCTCTTCCCTGCTTAGACTATCATCTTTTAAGAGTTCAACGAAACCACGTATAGAAGTCAATGGCGACTGTATCTCATGGGAAACGTTTGATACGAAATCTTGACGCATTGTTTCTCTTTCTCCCAATTCAACTGCCATACTATTAATTTTATCAGCAATATCTGATATATGATGCCCCTCATCATGCACGTTATTAACGTCTTTTTTCGTCGCAACTCTAACTTCAAAATCACCTTGGGCAATCCTATCCAATGCTTTTTCAAGTTCATTTATAAACTCATGATAGGAAGATCTGTGTGAGTTTTTATGGTGACTAGACAAGTGATATACCATTCTACACAATAATAGAACAACTATAAAAACAAGCACGCTGAAAAAAGAAAGCATAACCTGCTTTCCAACTTCTTGTCCAGAAATAGCACTGCCATATACAAAAGTCACAATACATGCCGCAATTGTAAAACAAACTGTAAGAAACATAACCCCTGAAAAATATCTCCAAAGTTTCTCTGTATAATGTATCATTTAACCACCTCAAGCCTATAGCCGACTCCCCTTATGGTTGTTATTTTAAATCCGTATAAATCTTGCGGAAATCTATCCCTAATCCGGCCGATATGCACATCTAACGTGCGTTCATTACCCTCAAAATCATATCCCCAAATATCTTCTATCAGCCTATCTCTTAGAAAAGTTTTTCCCGGAGCACCTGCAAGCATAAATAACAGTTCAAATTCTTTGCGCGGCAGCGTAATATCCTCGCTTGCCGTCTTTACCATATACTGATTCTGGTCAATTGTTACTTTCCCTATTTCAACACTCTTTGAAATAGATATGTTGCAGCGTTTCAACAGAGCTTTCACGCGAGCGACCAATTCCTCAGGCTCAAAAGGTTTCGTAAGATAGTCATCTGCCCCAATATCAAACCCCTTAACTTTTTGGTTTATCTCACTTTTTGCCGTCAGCATTATTATTGGAATATTGCTAAACTTCCTAACTTCCCTGCAAAATTCCCAGCCATCCATGTTGGGCATCATGATATCCAATATAATCAAATTTATTTTATCTATTTCTAGTTTTTCAAGTGCACTAATGCCATCATTTGCTACTATTACCTTAAAATCTTCTTTTTTCAGAATCAGCCTAATTAGTTCGCAGATATTAAAATCATCGTCAACGACCATTATACTGTTCACAAAACCTCACCTCTTTATGCTCATTTCTTTCCCTACTTAAAAAGTATAGCATAAAAATTTAAACATAATTTAAACTTTAGAATTTAGTGATACATGAAGGACACATTTGAAAGGATTAAACTCAGACATGGTCAAAACATCCTAAGCGACATTGTATATGACATAGAAAGTGAGGATTGTCTGTAAAGACAATCCTCACGAAATGAACATTTTAGTTAGTCACCCAAACATTTGACAGAGCACCAATAAAATATGCGTACTCCAAACAAAACCCTAGTATATATGGAAGCTAAGATTACTTCGCGGTTATTTACTAAAATTTAACGGCTCTTAACTTCACTATTTTTCCCTGCCTTTAACTTGCCACCGCTACACCACGCCACGTAGACCGGCATTGATGAACCTTTGCCAATTATTGGCCCGATTATTTTATCCGGTACAGCCTTAACGCCGTACAATGAAACAAACTGCGCAAAATCATCAAAATGGGTTCTGTTGAAATCAAATGAATGGACCAACATTAGGGCTGCTTTTGCACCTACTCTCTCAGCTTCTAGAATCGCAGAAGCTGTACGATGCAACAGCTGATAGTGTATATTGTCGATATTTTTCTTATCACTAATTGCTAATTTTTTTCGAAGAAATTCCAAACGCTTGGTTGCTTGGCCTTTATCAACCTTTTCCTTTACCAAAGGTCCAAAATCTTCACGCACTTTTCCCTCAACCATTATAACAACTGTTCCTTTGGCACCTTTTGCTAAAACATACAAATCATTTTGTGATGCTTTACTGCCGCCTAGTATAGAAACTTTAAACTCTGGAAACGCATATAGAATCTCTATGTCCTGGAATAAATCATTTCCTGATTTAGCGAAAATTTGCTCAACTTCATGTGGAAAACCACTGGCCTCCTCCCACGCCTTAGCAAGTTCAATGGCAGAGCACCCCTCTTTCCAATGCTTAGTCGGATCAGCCAATAACTCTTTCCAACTAGAAACTCCCTTACTTGGTACATAAATAACACCCATATCAAACAACACCCTTCTTTATTTATCACGTAGACAAATGTATAACAACTTAAGCTTACACCCAATATATATTTTATTAACTTCAACAAAATAAATCTGCATTTTCGCGATTTTTATTACTATTAGAAGTACATAAACCAATGTAATATATTTAGTAAAACTTAATATAACGAATGTGCCTATCAGTATCATAGCATAGCTGCAACGATTTTATCGTAAAATAACTGTAGATTTTCGACATTTGTCACCGCAACGCGCAATTAGCATCAGTATGATATATTTTTCGTAGCTTTTGATTTCATACTCAAAATAAGGCCTTAAATCAACTTCCTTGGCTGAGCAAGCGCATCTTTTACTTGTTCTGCAGGTTTTTTGAAAGGCTTGGAAAAATACAGCGTAAAAAATAGCGGCCATCGGAAATCCGACAACCGTAGTATTACTGTTGTTGAAAAATGAATTACCCCTCTACCCTATATTGCATGCAATACTAATTTAACTGTTTTCCTGAATTGTTTATGGCTTATTTCCCCTGTCTTTACATCATATTTTCTCTCTTTTTGCATTAGTTGCAGTTTTGTATTATTGTGCCTATCTTAATAATATACTGTCAAAAATTCTTCTTTAAACAATTACCCATTATATAACTATCAAAATATTAGAAAGGCTATAACACATGAGGTATATTCCATATAAGACCCCCTAGTTTTTCAGCTTATTTTGCGGCATTTTTTGTTCTTCTGAATTCATCTCTTATTAAAGCATATTTTATAGTTCGCCCTATAAATTTAACGGTTTCCTCCTGTTCCCAAGAAATTTCGTGCGTATTATCGAATTTGCCTAAAAAAACTTTTTCTTGTTCATCTAAAAGCCCCGGAGCGTTTTGTTTTATATATTTTATAACATCAGCTCTTTTTACGGCGCCGCTTTTACCCGCAGTTAAGGTTCCATCATGACAAATATAGTACTCTTGACCATCGTTTCTTAAATATTTATCGATATTTAATTGCAAAGAATTATGTCTTTTATCAAAGTCATCAACGGCAACAACAAGAGTTGAATTGCCCCTAGTATTTCCAAATACCGGATCATTTACAGTTGTAGCCGTACTCATAATTGATATATTAACTATTTGGTTATTCCCTTGTTCATCTTCGAGAACGAAATAACGATAACGACCAGGCCACGATCCTCCTGCTGCATTGCCATAAGAAAAGAAGCGAATGCCTCCATCCTGTATGATTTTCAATCCAAATAATTGTTGCGGCTCTAAGCGTTCTCTGTCATCTTGAATAAATCCAGCTAAATTTATTAAAAAAGGGCCAATTTTTTTATCTGTTACTGCACTAATCCAGCAATTATCAATATAGCACTGTAGCCAGTCTTCTCTATTTATGTCACAAAAATCAGGTCGCTCCCAATCATCGTCTTCATCTTCTACATATACAAGATCTTTTTGTTGTATCAGTTGATTATAACTTGGTATAACAGCAAGACTCCTATATACTTGTCCTTGTTTATTCATTACTTTCATGTAAGTCCCATTGGTTGTTATTATAGTGTTGGCACATAATACAGAATCGTAATTCATAACTTGGTCTGTGGTGTAATCATTTAAGGTAATATTAGGCGCTTTGCATTCTATGACCACGACTGGTATCCGTTCATCGTTAGCATTCAAACCATAGACAACAATGTCTGCTCTCCCTTTACCTCTTGCTTTGAAATCGCTCATGGGGACTTCTATGTCTATCATCTGCCGAGGTACATTCATTACCTCTCGCAAAAATCCAACAAATTTTTGTCTTACTATTTCTTCTGGTGTTTTGATAATAAGCATTTCTCGTACTGGGTCAAAAAGGCATTCTTTACCAGCTCTTCTATAATGGCAATCAATACTATACATCTCTAAGTCAATATCATGATACATTTGCATCTACCCCTTGCAATCACTTTGTCTGTCGCGTCTATTACGATGAATTAGTTTCGTACTCAAATCCAACGTTTCTCACACTATAATCCTAACCGCTTTCGAAGTTCAGTTATTATCTGCGGTATCACCGCAAAAGCAAAGTAGATACCTCGCTGATATCACAAATAAATTCAGAAGTGCCTTTCGTAGCGTTATCGCATACTTCAACTACCCACGTAAAAGGATTGAATGAAATGATAATGTACATCTTTTGAATTTATCATCGACTATTTCCTTGTGTTATTTTTCACTCTACTGTTACCAATTTATCCTAAATAGTTATAGTTAACTATAACTGTCAATATAGGACTTCTTACCTTTCACATTGTTTAATTAGAAAAGCCAAAATAAATCAATTCCTTATTTAGCAAAAATTTGTTTCACTTCCTTTGTAAGGCCATTTGAATTATAAAACTTTAATTATTTTTCTAGAAGTTCAACAGCAAACTTAACCGTATTACGTAGCTCCCTAAGCAAATAATTTTTTAAATTATATGCTTTATCTCTAATATCAATTTCGTGATTCAAAAATTCAAGAATCTCCCGTAATGCATCAATATCTCCCTTATAATACTCACTTATATTGATAAAAGAAGAGTATCTATCCCACAACAAGTTATTCAAATTTACAATATTTTCGTTTGTGCTTTCTTTAATGAATTTACACACTGACTCGCTACCCAAAGCCCCCATGATTGGATAATAATTGTTGTTTTCAGAAGAAATTATTCTTCTGAATTCTTTTATATCATTATTTACTAGAGCCTTTGTCAGTTGTTCCAATTCTTTCCTGACTAATTTTCTTTTTAACATTTCATTTAATTCAATGGCGTGTTTTTTTATTTTTAAAAGTCCATCACTCATATTTTCTTCATCACTAATATTAAACTTTTCATATCTAACAGCGTCTATTTCAACTTTCGCCGCAATATCCATTCCGCCCTTTATTTTTGTTAATAATTCACTATTATTTAATGATATAGCTTTATTATTTATAAAATTTTCAAAGTCTATAAATATCGCTATATATTTATTAAGTGGCAAAATTCCATTTTCAGCATCTTGCAAAATTTTACTCACCTCTGCCTGAAATTCGGCATCCGACAATTTCCAATATTCACTCAAAAATTCATCAAGCGCATTCTTTAATTTTTCTTTTGGGAATACATCGCGAACTTCTTTTCCGAATTGATCTTTATCTAAAATGCCATTTACTATATATTTCCATATCGAAGGCATAAAATGGTATGAGTTTTTTGTATTAGGGAAATATTTTATTAAAAATTCAGTCAGCGGCTTTCTAACTTCTTTATCTTTTGAACCCATTGCCTTTTTCACATCTTTTTTTATTTCCATAATTATGTATTGTGTTGAGTTATAAGAAAGAGCATCTTCTTTCGAGTAATTTCCGCTTAATATTTCAAGTGATGATGCTATGTGAAATATTAACAATTCTGCCTCTACGTCATCAGTTTCGGTTAATTTCAGTTCTTTTATAGCATTATAAATATTTCTATACTCATTAAGAGCATGCTTAAGTATCCGAATGTTCTTTATTTCACTATTATAAAATACTTCTAAAATTGCTCTGCAATTTTGCTCAAGGAAATTCTTGTAGTCTCCATCAAAATACTCAATTATACTTGAAATTATTATTTTGTAGTCAGGTTGATATTCTATTGTTTTGCCAATAAGTTTTTCTTTGATTTTTTTAAATATATTATAGTCGCCAAACAATTCAGTCATTTTTATACTAATAGCAGCAGGATCTGCTTTATCCTCTGGATCTAATGTTGCAACAGCAACTTCCATCTTCGCTTCTAAATTTGAATAAAGAAAAAAGTTTTCGATTTCACGCTCGCATCCTAATATGACTACTTTAACATTATTTCTTTCAGTTAAATTTGTTATATAACCCAATAATTCCCTAATATCAATATTTGATCTTTCTAAATCATCAAAACAAATTACATACTTTTTGAAATTTATCATTTTGTCATATGGAACTTTAATTTCAAATTTAACAGGCGTCTTGTTAACCCATTTCAAAGCTAACTTTAAGGCATCAAAAACTGACTTTGAAGTTTTCTCATCTATAAAATCAATTCCCTTTGCCGCAAAAAAAAGTTTTTGGGAAACATCATCCAAAGAATTAACGCCATATAACGAAGTGTAAAGAGGTTTTATAGATGTTTTTGATTCTATTTCTTTTTTAAGCACATTGTCCCAGAGGTATGTCTTGCCAGTACCCCACTTTCCATTTATTAGAATAGCATAATTCGTTTGTTCTTGACTAACATATTCTAATATAACCTTTGTTATGTCCGTCGTTATATCCTTTGTTCCTTCCACATAATCATCTCCGCGCAAATTTAATATCTAATTTTTAATACCAGATATTATATACTTTCATTTTTACACATAAGCTGTGTTTGCTCCATAATGATTTCAACAGCTCTTGGTGTTTTATCAGGTGGATAGCCATATTTCTTTAGAAGCCTTTTTACTATCATCCTCATTTTGGCCTGCACACTTTCACGGATTGACCAGTCAACGCTAATATTGTTCTTTATGGACTTTGTAAGGTCCATGGCAATTTTCTTGAGAATATCATCACCCATTACCTCACGAGCTGATTCATTATCGGCTAAAGCATCATAAAAAGCCAGTTCATCTTCTGTAAGCCCAGTGCTTTTGCCACTTTTTTCGGCTTCGCTGATTTTCTTTGCCAGTTCAATAAGTTCCATTATTACCTTTGTTGTCTCAATTGTCCTATTCTGATACTTCCTGATTGAGGCCTCCAACAACTCTGAAAACTTCTTGGACTTGACGAGGTTGTGCCTTGCGAATGATTTTATGCCTCCCCTAAGTAGTCTATCCAAAAGTTCAACTGCCAGATTTTTCTGCTTCATCCCCTTAACTTCTTCTAGAAATTCATCCGATAGAATAGCAATATTAGGTTTATTAAGACCAACTGACGTTAATATATCAACTACTTCGCCAGAAGATATGGACTTTGAAATTAACTGATTTAGCTCTTCGTCAAGCTGCTTGGTAGTTTTCTTTTTGCTACCAGCAGTCATTATTTTAATCAAACACGCCTTAACAGCTTTGTGAAAACCAACTTCCAAATTAAGTCTCTCGGCAATATCTGTTGTAGCACACAGAGAATATGCACGAGTTATTTCAGACACTAATTTTATGTAATCGTTTTTTCTGTCCTCACGTAGCCCTATAATGTAATCCATTGTACCAGTAATAGCTTGCATCTTTTCGCTCGGCTTACCAGTAAAGAATTTGCTGTAATCATAGCCATGAAGAAGTTCTTTTATTAAATCATATTTTTCTAACAAAACCTGCGCTGCCACGTCTGTGTCAATACCTGTAGTCTTTTTATCATTTTCTGTATATTGAGCGAGCGCCTCTTTCAGCTTCTCGGCGATTCCTATATAGTCTACAATAAGCCCGCCCTGTTTATCTTTAAACACTCTATTAACCCTAGCAATGGCCTGCATCAGATTGTGTCCATGCATAGGTTTATCAATATACATAGTGTGCAGACTAGGCACATCAAAGCCAGTCAGCCACATATCCCGCACTATAACGAGCTTAAGTTCATCATTTCTGTCCTTCATACGCTTGGCCAAAGTTTCCCTGCTGGCTTTAGTACCTATGAAAGCCTGCCAATCAGCGGGGTCCGAGGAACTACCAGTCATTACAACTTTTATTTTGCCCTTCATTAATTCATCGCTGTGCCAATCAGGACGTAACGCAACTATCTCTTTGTATAATTCTATGGCAATTCGTCGGCTCATTGCTACTATCATGCCTTTGCCGCCTTCATTTTCTTGCGCCTCGTCACGCTTTTCAAAATGCTCTACAATATCCTTGGCGATCAGGCGAACTCTCTCCTTAGCACCTACAATAGCTTCGAGCCGTGCCCACTTGCTTTTTAGCTGTTCCTTCTGGCTTTGTTCCTGATTTTCCGTTATCTCGTCGTACTCAGTGTCAATACTAGGTTTAAGGCATTCTGGCAACTCGAGTTTAGCAAGCCTACTTTCATAGAATATCTTTACAGTAGTGCCGTCTTCCACTGCTCTAGTCATATCATAAACATCTATGTAATCCCCAAAGACTGCTCTGGTATTCTTATCGGCAAGTTCTACCGGAGTTCCCGTGAATCCAATATAAGAGGCATTAGGCAAACTCTCACGCATATATTTAGCATAACCGTATTTAACATCAGCTTCTGCAGTGTTTTCTTTTACCACTTCTGCACCAAAGCCATACTGGCTGCGATGTGCTTCATCTGCCATGACAATAACATTCTTGCGATTGGTTAAAACTATACTACTACGGTATTCCGCTAAATCTTCAGCTACCATGCTCAATTGCGTCTCTTCCTCTGTTTCTTTGGCAAAAGGTGCGAATTTCTGAATAGTGGTGAAAATAATGCCCCCACTAGTACGATTATTAAGTAAGTATCTCAAATTTGTTCTATCTGTTGCTTGTACTGGAGTACTTCTTAAAATGTCTTTGCTC
>Ga0183101_1002447_pt1 | contig 10287 bp, 6 predicted proteins | sample Biomet3_FD_127790 | JGI IMG/M metagenome (GOLD analysis project Ga0183101, IMG submission 127790) | Microbial communities from bioreactor (seeded with sewage sludge) at LBNL, California, USA - Biofuel metagenome 3 | ecosystem: Engineered > Bioreactor > Anaerobic > Unclassified ... | reverse complement strand
CTTATTAAAAGTAAAACCATGAAAAAATGGTTATCAACTATGACAGGCAGCGGATGCAATGTCTTAATCACTCAAAATAAAGGTTTCCTTATATTAGATGGGAGATATCTGACTGAGGCTAAAGAAAAAGAACATGATCTTGAAATTATTCTTCACTCACCTCATGAAATGGGATGTAATTACCTATCGGCAGCTCAAGATATATTGAAAAAAGAACATTGCCGAAATTTAGGGGTTGAAGCTTCTCAGATGTTAGTTAAAGAATACAGAGATGTTGAAAAGATTGGCGTTCAGATTATTTTGTTAGATGAAGAAATAGCTGATTTACGTATTGTTAAACAGCAGGAAGAAATAGATATCATGCAAGAGGCAGTTGATATCACAGACGATATTTATAAAAAAGTGCTTGGCAATATACATGTAGGAATGACAGAGTATGAAATAAGCGCTTTGGTCCAATATTATTCAATTGTGCAAGGAGCGCAGCAAATGTCTTTTGATACAATTGTAACAACTGGGGAAAGGACCGCTTTTCCACATGGCAGGCCAACTGGTCGCAGAGTCAAGGCTCATGAGCCAATTATGATTGATTTTGGGATTCAATATAAAAATTATCAGTCAGATATGACGCGCATGTGCTTTCTAGGAGAGCCTGAACCTAAGATTAAAGAAATTTACGATATAGTTTTGAAAGCACAGCTGGTAGGATTGAACGCTATTAATGCTGGAGTTATTGCAAGTGTCGTGGATAAGGTTGCCAGGGATGTTATTGAGAAAAACGTATATGGGCAGTATTTCAATCATGGCCTGGGTCACGGCCTTGGAATCGGTGATGGCTGCGAATTGCCAATTTTGAATTCTACAAGTAAGGCTATTTTAAAGGAACATATGATGATGTCATGTGAACCTGGAATCTATGTTCCAAATATTGGGGGCGTGCGTATTGAAGATGATGTGGTTATTATTAATGGCAGAGGCGTTCCAATGAATAAAACTACAAAGGATTATATAATTTTGGAGGTGAAATAAATGAAATATAATTTTGATGAGGTTCATAATCGTTTGGGAACCTATTCTACACAATGGGATTATATTGAAGATCGCTTTCATAAGAAAGATTTAATACCGTTTTCAATTTCAGATACTGATTTTATTATTCCAAAACCAATTACTGAAAAAATTCTTCAAGTTGCCAGCCATCAGATATATGGATATACCAGGTGGAATCATCATGATTTCAAATCTTCTATAACAGAGCATTATAAGAGAAGATTTAATACATCCATTGAAGAAGATTGGATTTTATATAGTACAAGCGTTATGTATTCTGTATCATTATTAATCAGGCTGCTAAGTTCTCCAAATGATAAGATTTTGACATTTAATCCTATGTATGATTCATTTTTTACAGTCATAGAGGATAATGACCGCATATTGGTATCAAATGATTTAACTCATAAAGACGGTTCGTTTGAAATTGATTTTGACCTATTTGAAAAACAGGTACAGGACTGCAGAATATTACTTTTATGCTCTCCACATAATCCTACAGGTATGATATGGTCACAAGATGATATGAAACGCATGGTATCATTGTGTAAAAAATATAATACAAAGATAATTTCGGATGAGATACATATGGATATACAGGTTGGGGAAAAGAAACAAATACCACTTTTATCCTATATCCATGATTATGATGAGTTATATACAGCATCTTCTTCCAGTAAAATATTTAATACCCCTGGTTTGATTGGTTCATATGTGATGATACCAAATGAGACGGTGAGAAATGATTTTTTATATCATACTAGGAAGAGAGATTTTTTGAATTCTGCAAGTATATTTGGAATGTATGCCACAATGGTAGGGTATATGCAATGCGATGATTATATCGATGAGTTAAATGACTATATTCGTGGTAATATGAAGCTGATGGAGGACTTTATTAAGAGTGAGCTTATGGACTTCAAATTTAAAAAGCCAGATGCCACTTATTTGGCATGGATAGACGGAAGGGGAGTTCCATTCACATCTGAACAGATTCAGGATGCGCTAGTAAATGTGGGCGGAGTTGCTATTATGAAGGGCGAAACCTATGGGAAGAATGGTGCGAAATATTTGAGGATGAATTTAGGATGTAGTCGCTCAAAGGTTGAAGATGGGTTAAAGCGATTTAAAAAAGCCATGGATTATTTGTATTCAAAATAGGAGGAATGTTTTATGCATAAATCATGGAGAAAAGTAACATCATGGGTGGATAGGAAGCCGTCTAATGTGAGCATATCAAAACGGCTACTGGCTTACATCATAGATTGGTGTTTGGGAGGAATTATCTCAGGATTCCCTGCGGTCTTAATTTATAGCGCGGTGACAAAGAAAGGAGATATGTTTAGCAATCTCTATGTGTTTGCGAGTCTGGGATATTCAAACGGATGGGCATATTTAGCTGGTGGCCTATGTTTTATTGCAGCTCTAATTTATTATGTATATATACATTATAAAAAGTACCATGGTCAGACAATTGGAAAGCATTTGGTTAAGATTAAAATCGTAAAAACGGATTATTCAGAAGTAGATTTAAAAACCCTTTTAATAAGACAAATTGTAGGGATCATGGTGATAGAGGGAGCTGCAATTGTTATAACAAGTTATTTAATACAGCTACTTACTCTTGTGACCGGTTTTTATTTTGAATACTATCTTGGAATAGCAGGAAGAATTTTAACGGTTGTGTCCGAAATCTTGGTTTTAAGTACGCTATCACATAGGGCTATTCATGATTATATTTCTGGAACAACGGTTGTATCAGAAAATGATTAGTATGTTTATGCTATTAATTTTTATCGAGTTAAACTGGATTCGGGTGAGGGGGAATACCAAGCTGGATCTTAGTTGAACTTATCTGGACATCATATGATGCACTCTTGGCAGCAGATCTTCTTGGAAAAGAAATATTAGGTTAAAAATGGAGATACAGAGGATATAATAAATTTATGAGAGTTTATGTGTAGTAAGCTCTCTTTTTTTAGCAGTAAAATGTACATAATTTATATTAAGTATCAAAATTATTAAAAGTATTGGAATATGAAATACAACATTAAAGGTTTATATTTAAGAAGAAAGCTATTCTAATTTTGGTACATGCAGCATACATGTAAGAATCAGTATTATTTAGAACATAACTGTTTTCATGTTAAATATATGGGAAATATTCCTTAGTTTAGTGGAAAATGATATACTGAGAATAAGCGAGATAATGAGTAAAAATTTATCTTATAGCTAGCATCCGTAATACTCTCCAATATATGAAGATCCTCTTCCTTGCGTCAGATTAGGAAGTGATTCACACTAAATCAATTTTTGATGAGGTTAACTCATGAATGAGTTAACTAAGTGACCAAATTGTAAATTTGGACTTTCACTTATCTGCTTAAGTGTGAGATAACGGCTGCATGCTCCTGGATAAGTTCAACTAAATTCAGATGGAGTTTACCATAAAGGGGCACCAAGAAAACTCCACATGAAAAGTTTCACTTTATGAACATAGAGTTAGGGGGAGAGAAATGAGTATAACTGAAATATCAGTAAAAAGACCAGCAGCCATGTGGATGGCAGTAATCTTATTTATTGGACTTGGAATCATGGGTTATAAAAGCATGGGGGCAGATTTAATGCCATCTATGAATATTCCTGTTATATCAATAATGACAACTTATAATGGTGCTAGTGCAGAAGATATTAAGAAAGATATTGTAAAACCAATTGAAGATGCAGTTTCTGGAATAAGCGGTGTTGATGTTTTAAATTCAACTTCTGGAGAAGGCTATGGTACTGTTACAATAACCTTTAAAATGAGTGCAAATATAAATACCGCATATTTAGATGTCCAAAAGGCAGTTGAACTTGCCTCTGCAAGACTTCCTAAAGCCGCAGATAAGCCTATTTTATATAAAATGGATATGAGTTCCATACCTATGATGATAGTTTCAATAAATGGGGATGCCAGTTATGAGGAACTTTATAATCAATCTGATATCTTAAAGCAAAGATTAGAAAAAGTACCTGGGGTGGGGAATATTTCATTGCTAGGTGCTGATAAGAAGCAATTGATGATAAAAATTGATAAAGCAACTATGGAGTATTATGGAGTGAACATTGATACTTTAATGGGCACACTGCAGGCGTCCAACGTTAATGTACCAGCTGGAGAGATTAAACAAGAAGGCTTAGATCAATCTGTTAGAATTATTGGGCAGTTTAGTAGCGTTGATGCAGTTAGAAATCTATTAATACCAACAGGTAATGGAGTGACAATTCGCCTTGGTGATATTGCAAAAGTTGACTTAGAAGTTCCAGATCCTACCGTAGTAACAAGATTTGGTGGTAATAAGACTATAGCAATGATGCTAGGAAAGCAAAGTGATTCAAACGTAGTAGAAGTTGCTGATTCTGTAAAAAAGGAATTAGAAGATGTAAAAAAGACACTTCCAAAATGAACGGAAGTAAATATTTTAATGGATACTACTACGTTTATTAATTCTTCACTTACTCAAATAAAACATAATCTTGCAGAAGGTATTATAACTACTGCATTTGTACTTTATTTATTCTTCCGTAGTTTCCGTTCTTCACTAGTAGTTTTAATTGCAATTCCAACATCGCTGGTTGCTACGTTTTTTATGATGTATCAGATGCACTTTACTTTAAACATGCTGTCTTTGATGGGCTTATCTCTTGTTGTGGGTACCCTGGTGGATGATTCTATAGTTGTTATAGAAAATATACAGCGGCATATGGATATGGGGAAAAATCCTATAGCTGCAGCCATTGAAGGACGTAAGGAAGTAGGAATGGCAGCAATAGCTATAACTTTATGCGACGTTGTTGTATTTGCCCCTGTTTCACTTGTGTCAGGTTTAGTTGGGCAGATGTTTAGAGAATTTGGACTTACAATAGTTGCAGCTACAATGTTTTCTCTAATTGTATCTTTTACAATTACACCAATGCTTTCTTCAAGGCTATTAAAAAATGAAAGCCTTAAAGAGGTGTTAGTAAAAAAAGAAAAATCTAAATTTTTAAGCAAAATAAATTTTAAATTTATTAAAATAATAAGTTCTAAATTCAGTAGAATAAATGCTAAAACAGAAGGCTCTTTTGAAAAACTAGTAGAAACCTATAGAAAAGCTTTAATATGGTCTTTAGATAACAGGAAAAAAGTTTTAGCTATAGTTGTTGCAGGAGTTGTGCTTAGTGTCATGCTTATTCCAATGGGGGCAATAAAGTCAGAGTTTATACCTATGGCGGATCAGAGTTCTCTTCAAATTAATGTGAAGCTTGCACCGGGATCAACTTTAAAACAAACGGATGAAAAGGTCTCCGAACTAGAAAAATATTTGCAAGGAACAAAAGAAGTAAAAAATTATTTTTCGCTTATTGGACATGATGGAGAAGCAACTGCAGATAAATCCATTGCCCAGATTTTCATTAACCTAGTTCCTAAGGATGAACGTAAAAAAAGTCAAAGTGAACTTGCAAGTGAGATTCGCAGATTTGGTAAAAATATGTCTGGAGTAGATTTAAATGTAGCAGAGTCATCTTCGTCTGGTGGTAGTGGTAAGCCTGTATCAATTAAAATAAAAGGAAATGATTCAGATACTATAAGAGATTTATCCAATGAAGTTGAAAAGTTACTAAACACAGTACCAGGAATCACTGATATAAGTAATTCTACAAGTTCAAGAAGCAGTGAACTTAGGGTAAATATAGATAACCTTGCGGCTACTCAGTACAATATTTCTACTACAAATATAGGAAGTGTTGTTAGAATGGCTCTTGCAGGAACCAATGTTGGAGTATACAGATCGAAGAATGAGGAAAATGATATAACCCTTAAATTTGAAAACGGACAAATAAAGAGTGCTGAAGATCTGAAGTCTTTGAAAATTACAAATTCCTTAGGGCAGCAAATTCCACTTAGTCAAGTTGCTTCTATTCAAAAAATAGATAGCGCCCCTTCTATATCTAGAGAAGATAAACAGGATATGGTTACTGTTGAAGCTAATATTCAAGGAAGGGTTCTTGGAGAAGTTACCGATGATATTAATGCTAAACTAAAGGCGCTTTCGGTTCCTGATGGATATAGTATAAGCTTTGGAGGAAATCAAAAACAGATGGCGGAAAGTTTTTCGTCTCTTGGACTTGCTTTATGTGCATCCTTAGCTCTTGTTTATATGATTTTAGTAGTGCTTTATGAGTCCTTTTTAACTCCATTTATAAGAATGATGGCTCTACCTTGTGCTATTATAGGAGCTTTTGGTTTACTTGCTCTAACTGGACAGACTTTAAATTTAATGTCCATAATTGGATTAATTATGTTAGAAGGATTAGCATCTAAAAATGGTACATTACTTATAGATTATACTAATACCCTTATGAAGAGAGGAATGAATTTAAGAGATGCTCTTATAGAATCTGGTGCTACTAGATTAAGACCGATAATCATGACAAGTGCTACCATGATTGTTTCTATGTTACCAGTTGCTTTATCCATGGGTGAAGGAACTGAGATGAAAAAGAGTATGGCTATAGTAATCATTGGAGGAATGGTTGCATCAACAATACTTTCACCAATTGTATTACCAATTATTTATACATTAATGGATGATTTAAAAAAGGTAGTATCTTTTAAAAAGAAGAAAATTCATACCATAGAAGGAGGTAGCACCTATGAAGTTTAAAGGGTTAAAGAAAAATAAAAAACTTTTAATAGGAGGAGTAGTTTTAGCAATTATTGTAGTCATAGTTATTTCTATCTTTGCTAAAAAGAAACCCATAGAAGTAGTACAAGAGGTTAAAAATGTAAAAACGGAAAAAATAGCAACTGGAACTATTTCTACAAGTGTAGAATATGCAAGTAACCTAAAGCCAGCAAAAGAGGTAGTGGTTTTGCCGAAAGCAGGAGGAAGAGTTGCGACTGTGGATGTAAAGGTGGGAGATAAAGTTAGTGTAGGTCAAACATTATTTACATTGGATACAACAGATTATGCAGCACAACTTGAGCAGGCAGAGGCTGGAGTGAGTGCAGCTAGTGCTAACTTAGAAAGAACAAGCGACTCAGGGTTTACACAGCAATTATTGCAAGCGGAACAGTTGGTAGGAAAGTTACAAATCCAATATAATAGTGTAAAAGACAGTTATGACAGAGCACAAACTTTGTATTCAGCACAAGCAGTAGCTAAAAAGGATTTGGATGACGCAAAAGCTCAATATGATGCAATAGCTATAGACTTAAAAAATGCACAAGATAGCTTAGAGCTACTAAAGAGCAAGTCAGGGCCTCAAGCTACAAAAGCTGCTGAAGCACAGCTTGAACAAGCACAAGCAGGAGTGAGTGCCGTGCAAAATCAAATAAGTAACGCTACCGTTACTGCACCAATAGCTGGAGTTGTGTCAGAAAAAGCTGTAGAAGTAGGACAGCTTGCAAGTGCGCAATCAGGATCAGTTACTCTTATAGATTATAATAGTCTAAGTGCAGAAATAAATGTTCCTGATAAGATGCTTGAGAAAATTAAAGTAGGTCTATCTGTACCAGTTACTATAAATGCATTACCAGATTCAAAAATAGTTGGAGTAATAGATGATATCGGCCCAAATACAAGTTCTAAAAATAATTTCTACATTGTGAAGGTTAAAATTGATAATACTAATAACAATATACAGGCAGGTATGTTTGCTAAAATATCATTACCAGCTGAAAATAAGGACAACATCCTGATGGTTCCAAATGAAACAATCAAAATGGAGAATGGTGTAAATTATCTTTATGCAGTTGATAATGGCGTGGTTAAAAAGATATCAGTTGAAACAGGAATTTCAAATGAGAAATTTACAGAAGTAACAGGCAAAGTGCAAGAGGGCATAGATGTCATTACTGAAGGCCAGAATTTATTAAGTGATGGAGAAAAGATAAATATAGTACAATAGGAAAATATGAATTTAATCAAAGGTAGTTATAAAAATGAAAAGAGGTTATGTAGGATGTTGATATATTAATAAGGATAAACTTATAAATTTCTTTTCTTATGTTTGTAAACTGAGAATTTCTTGTATTATATTTTAAACATAAGTCATGTTTTTTTATGATTCTAAGATTTTTTATAAAAATTTTTATTTTTTTGCAACACTTCTCTAAGTTGGATTGTATTACTAATATAAAGGCAATCAAAAAAATAACTAGTCCATCTGCCAGTCTATATTCAATCATGCTTTTTAGGCAGATAACACTAATATGTCCGGTCCACTATGAGTGATATCCGCTTTCTTGGCGAATGATATACCAATGGCAATTTTGGACTTGTTATTTTCTTTCAAGTGCCTAAAATGAAAATTTAAGATGCAAGCACATAAGAATAAATATAATATTAGATTGTGCAAGCTTAGAAGGAGAAGATAAGATTATGAAAAAATTAATGATAGGTTTATTAACAGCAGTAACAATTGTTGGGATGTCAGCTCAAGTATTTGCAGCAGATGATATATCAAGACACAAATCTAATCCAGCGAATATTATTGATAATACTGTTCCAATATCAAACTATGCACCTAAGGATGTTGATATTAACAAGGTAGCTATATGCGGAAAAAATATTGAAATTGGAAGAAATGGAGTTTTAATATATAAAGGTAAAATTATGGTTCCACTTAAATTTACAGCAGAAAGTCTTGGTTTTAAAGTTGAAGCAGATAAGGATAATAAAACTGTAAGATTAGACAATGGTAAAATTAAAATAAATGTTTATGTAGGAACAGATGGTTTTGGGTATACAAGTACTGATCCTGATACTATGGTATTAGCTGTGATGCATGTATTAGGTGCAGAAACTATAATAGATGATAATACTATATACGTGCCAATAAATTTATATAATTCCCTATTCAATGATCAAAAAACAGTAGGAAGCTTTTTTGTAAGAGATAAAGATGGACAATGGATTTATTCAGCTAATGGGGAGTTAGCAGTAGGATGGAAATTAATAAATAATAAGTGGTATTTCATGAATAATAATGGCATAATGCAAAGAGGATGGGTTCAAACTAATGGCAATTGGTACTATTTATTAAATAATGGAGAAATGGCTGCAGGCGCAGTAACCCCAGATGGATATAAAGTAGATGAAAATGGAAAATGGGATGGTAAACCAGCTGCTACTGTAGTAAATAAACCTGAAGATGCAGATGATATAATAAGTCCTATTGAGAGATTTGATACTATAGACGAAGCACAAAAAGCATTAAAATTTAAGATTACAGTGCCAAAAGAATTATTAGGTAAATACAATATAAAATATATAAATACTATATCAAGAGATTTATTTCAAATATGCTATGTAAACAAACAAAATGACATCATATTTAGAATGGGACAAGGAACTTATGATATAAGTGGTGATTATAACAACTACAAAATCAATAATACTGTAAATATAAACGGAATCAATGTAAAAGTAAAAGGAGATGACAATCTTATTAAAGTTGCCGTTTGGAGCGTAAATAATATGTCATATTCTATTTCACTAAATGATGGTATGAAACAAGAGGATATTATTAATATTATAAAAAGTACTTTTTAGTTATACAGAAAATCAACACAAAGACCTAATTTGTGCCTCAAATGATAGAAATTCAATACATATTTCTTCATATGGATTGATGAAATTTTTACTGGAATGTTCGAAGAAGAAGGTTTTATCTATTTATGCATATTTCATAAACAAGTTTTAGAGATGCAATATCTAGGACAACCTCTATCTAAGGATATTTATTAAGATAAATTTCAAGTAACACCATAGCAAATATGTATCTGGTTTATATCTAGAGGTACAAAACAGGTTTTGTAAAAAAATATAGATACATATTAACCAAGTTTATGATTATATATTCTAGCAAATAATTCTCATTACATATTATTATAATCACAATTAAATAAAGTAAGTTACCACATAAATTTAGTTTTAAAGTTTAATATCTACAATACATTGTTGTGCTACTGGATGGAAGGATGAGTTTTTTAATGAAAGATGTTTCATTGCGTACGGATGAAATTATTTCACAAGATTTAGATCATTATGGAGATATGCTGCTGAGGCTTGCATATTCATATATGAAAAATATATACGATGCAGAAGATGCTGTTCAAGATGTTTTTGTACAATTGCTTAAAAATATAGAGATATTTGAAAGCGACGATCACAAAAAGCATTGGCTTATTTGTGTTACCAGAAATAT
>Ga0183101_1001938_pt2 | contig 10296 bp, 9 predicted proteins | sample Biomet3_FD_127790 | JGI IMG/M metagenome (GOLD analysis project Ga0183101, IMG submission 127790) | Microbial communities from bioreactor (seeded with sewage sludge) at LBNL, California, USA - Biofuel metagenome 3 | ecosystem: Engineered > Bioreactor > Anaerobic > Unclassified ... | reverse complement strand
TTTTCCGGCAATAAAATTGACCTGACAAATCTTCCAATTAAGTCGACTGAAGATTTTGCATTTTAAATCCTAAAGGATTTTATTCGATGCCAACTTGCTTTCTTGTCGGTGTCTAAAAAATACCGAATAGTTTTGTCACCTTGGGGATTTTCGTTGTGGTATATTGAGGTGCTGGGAATGCCATGCTTGAACTCCGCCACATCCACAAAGATTACCTCGTTGATAAAAAGCCCTTCACCGCGTTGAAGGACCTTAACCTTTGCTTTGAAGACAAAGGTTTTATTGCGATTTTGGGTCCTTCTGGCTGCGGGAAGACCACTTTATTGAACATCATCGGTGGCCTCGATCATTACACTTCGGGGGACCTTCTCATTAACGGTCGTTCCACCAAAGGTTTCAAAGATCGCGATTGGGATACCTACCGAAACAAACGGATCGGTTTCGTTTTTCAGTCCTATAACCTGATCTCCCATTACACGATTCTCCAAAACGTCGAAATCGCGATGACCCTCAACGGCACCAAACGCAAGGAACGGGCCGCTCGGGCCAAAGAAGTCCTTGGGAAAGTGGGTTTAGGCGATGTGCTTTCTAAAAAACCAGCCCAGCTTTCGGGCGGTCAGATGCAACGGGTCGCGATCGCTCGTGCCCTCGTCAATAATCCCGATATCATTTTGGCTGATGAGCCGACGGGCGCCCTCGACTCCGTGACCTCTGTTCAGGTGCTTGATCTCATCAAAGAAGTAGGCAAAGAGCGTTGCGTTATCATGGTCACTCACAACCAAGAGTTAGCCCAAAAATATGCGGATCGCATCGTCGAAATGGAAGATGGTGAAGTGGTTCACGACATCACGCGCCAGATTGCTATCGAAAAAACCGACGAAGCCGAAGTTGCTGTCGCTCATTACGTCAACACTCCTGTCTATGTCCCTAAAGAAGACGCCGCCCCAATTTCCGGAAAGACCGGCGAAAAGAAAACGTCGATGTCCTTTTTAACCGCTCTTCGCTCTTCCGGACAAAACGTCCTCACGAAGAAAGGTCGGACCGCCTTGACTGCCGTCGCTTGCTCTTTTGGCATCATTGGTGTGGCCCTCGTTCTTGCTACCCGTAATGGCTTTTCCATTTATGTCGGAAACGTCGAGTCTGATGTTGCCGGTAGCGTGCCCATTACCGTCCAGCCGACCCAATACGATTATTCGACGGTCTACACCAATAACACCACCCTCTATCCCGATAACACTGATGTTCATATTTACGATGGATCTCAGCAAGCCTTTGTCGCTCATCGCAACAACTACACCCAAGACTATTTCAACTACATCGAAAAAACCTTGCCGAATTCCGGAGACAAATCCCACCAAGGTCTTAGCCAAGACATCATTTATAACCGCGATGGCCTCGATTTCCATTTCATCACGAAAGACGGAACCAAAGATACTTACATGCATGTCGACCAATACAAAAGCGCAGGCGGGCTTTCGTATGCCGTTTCAGCGGCCACCTCTTTGCCGACAACGGTCATGCATGAAATCTTTGCCGATCAAAAATACGATGTGATTTATGGCCGCAAACCCACTTCTCCGAATGACCTTGTTTTAATCATCGATAAGTACAATCAAGTAGATTTGGCGGTGCTTAAAAAGCTCGGCATTGTCGATTCGGATACGGTTTCTCATGCTGAGAAGATTGCTTTCAAAGACATTGTTTATGATGGCGACGGCGATACGAGTTATAAGGAATATAAGTGCTACAAGAACTCGGATTATTACCAGGTTAAAACCGCGACCCCAATAACGAACACAACGGAGACGTGGAAGCTAAAAGAATGGGATGGTCAGGTCGACGAGAATACGGTGACGTTAGCTCCGGGTACAACGGCCCAATATCGGCTGACCAAGGAAACGTCTACTCAAACCTTAACCCATTATTCGGCCCCGGCATCCTATGCGGATTGTTACAACAACGATGCCACTTATAATCCGATTACCTGCAAAATTGTTGGAGTTTTGCGGCCATCCACAAATAGTTATATTTCCTTAATGCCAGCCTCGGTGGGCTACCTTACTTCACTCAAAAATGAGATTTCTAACGACTATAACGCCGGGGAACTTGGTAACAAACTTGCGACCATCCAATCCTCTAACTTCTTTATTCCTCGTCGCTATAAAACCTCGGGCGATCCGACTTCTGGGGCGGCGGATAATGATGGTATTGCCATTTTAGAGAAAAACTCAGCGGCACTGTTGGCGAGTTTAAGCGCGCAGTCTTCTTTGTCCTCAACGTCTTTGCTTGGGGCCTTTACTGGTACCTATTGGTTCTTCCCCGCCTATTCGACGACCGACAAGACTTATGGCGGAACCAGTTCGTTCTCGACCTATATTACCTATTGTGAAGCCACAGGGGCCTCCTTTAATGACCTTGATCCCGCCCAGATTCCCGCGATTGGCGATTACAACGCCTGGCTCACTTTACTCCAATCTCCTGATTTCTATAACGGAACCAGCATTCGTTACCTTGTTTATTTCTCCTCTTATTCCGTTGTTACTTCCATCCTGATCTTTCCGGCCGCCCTTACCACCAAAGATAACCTTCGGAATTACCTTTCTGCTTATAACGATGGCAAAGCGGACGTCGATCAAATCAAATACGACGACGTGATGTCCACCTTTACCTCTTCTTTAGGAATCCTGATCAACGTCATTTCGGCCATCTTGATTGTCTTCGCTTCCATTTCGCTGGTCGTTTCTTCGGTGATGACCGCCATCATTACTTATGTTTCCGTCATTGAACGCACGAAAGAAATCGGCGTGCTCCGCGCCTGCGGGGCTCGTAAAATAGATGTAGGACGGCTCTTTGAAGCCGAATGTATTATCACGGGTTTTGTAGCTGGGGTGATTGGCATTGGTGTTACCTTAATTGCTTGCATCCCAATTAATGCGATTCTTGATCATCTCTACCCCAAGAACAATCTCTCGAGCATTGCTCAGCTCAATCCTTGGCACGCCTTAATCTTACTTGCTCTTTCTATTGTTCTTGCCTTCCTTAGCGGGTTCATTCCCTCACGAATCGCCGCCAAGAAAGACCCGGTGGTCTGTTTGCGGAGCGAGTAAATTAATCAATGAAATTTGAGTCATAGGAGGACCCAATCATGAAGATCAATCCCGAAGTTGCCAAAGCCTTAAAAGAAGGGCGAGCTGTCGTTGCGCTTGAAAGCACAATCATTTCTCATGGCATGCCCTATCCCCGCAACGTTCAAACCGCGATGCTGGTTGAAAAAACCGTTCGCGATAACGGCGCTGTTCCAGCGACAATCGGGATCATTGATGGCGAAATCACCATCGGTATGACGCCTGAAGAAATCGAAGTTTTCGGTAAACGCAAAGGAATCGCCAAGGTTTCAAAACGCGATCTTCCCATCATTGTGGCCAAGAAGCTTTGGGGCGCGACCACGGTCTCCGCGACCATGCTTTGCGCTCAAATGGCTGGCATTGAAATCTTCGTGACCGGCGGTATCGGCGGCGTTCACCGCGGTGCCGAAACAACTTGGGACGTTTCCCGTGATCTTCAAGAATTAGGAGACACTAACGTCACGGTGGTTTGCTCTGGCGCGAAAGCGATTTTGGATATCAAGAAAACCCTTGAATACCTCGAAACCGAAGGTGTTACCGTTCTTTCAAATGGCGCCTCCACCTTCGCGAATTTCTATAGTACTTCCTCCTCTGACCCCGTTGATGCGGTCTTCACTGATCCCGCCGAAGCCGCTGCTATAATTAAAGCAAAGCGTGACTTAAAGTTGAGTGGTGGTATTTTAATCTCGAATCCGATTCCTGCTGAGTTCGCCTTGCCCCACGATTACATCGATAAAATCGTCGATGATGCCGTGGCTGAGGCTGAGCAAAAAGGAATCAAAGGCAAGGATGTTACTCCGTTCTTGCTCAAACGCATCGTCGAATTGACGGGCGGGAAGTCGTTGGAGGCCAACATTCATCTCGTCACGAATAACGCTCGGGTTGGAGCCTTAATCGCCAAAGAATACGCTTGTCTTTGTCACAAATAAAGAAAGGAGGAGCAATGACCACTGAAGCCAAATTCAAATATGCCTTGAAGGAAATGATGCTCTCTCTCCCCCTCGAATCCATCAACGTCACCAGCCTTTGCGAGAAATGCGATTGCCATCGTCAGACCTTCTACTATCACTACCAGGACATCTACGACCTCATTGCCGCTATTTTCCTTAATGAGGACCTCGATGGTTTGGAGAAAGCCAAAACGGCTAAGGACGCCCTTTACGCGTTCCTAAATTATTGCCGCGAGAATTTTGTCTTTTTGCGTTCGACCTATAACTCTTCTGCCCACGATCTTCCCGATGATTTCATCTATGGCAAACTCATGAGTAAGTTTTTGACCATTCTTTCGACGGAGCGGAAAGCCAATGGCCTTAAGCTCGAAGAATGCCGCACCGTGGCACGCCGTTACGCTCGAATCGTATCCGATGAATTTGGTTATTGTTTCAAGGACGTGAAACTCACCCCTGAGAAATTTGCTCGCGAGATGAGCGCGTTCATTGAACAATCACTGGAAGTCTTACTTCCGGTGCTCATGTCTATGTCGAAGGGGGACAAGCATGATTGACTTTAATTTCGTGTCGCCGACCAAGATTATCTTTGGTCATGGAGCCGAAAGCAAAATCGGCGCCTTGTTAAGGGATTATGGATTTAAGAACGTGCTGTTGGTTTATGGTTCGGCCTCAATTAAACTGAATGGCCTCTATGGAAAAGTGGTGGCCTGGCTTGATGAAGCTGACATTCACCATGAAGAGATCTCGGGCGTTCGGGCCAATCCTAGCAAAGAACTTGTCACTCAGGGCGTTGCCTTGGCCTTAGCTAAGAAATGCGATGCGATTCTCGCCATCGGCGGGGGCTCAGTCATCGATACGGCCAAATCCATCGGCGTTGGTTATTACTATAAAGGAGATCCGTTTGACTTCAATCTTCATGTCGCCGTTCCTAAAAAGAGCCTACCCGTTGGTGTGATTTTGACGATTGCGAGCGCAGGTTCGGAACTTTCTAACTCCTGCGTTATTTCCGATGACACCAGCCACATTAAACAAGGTTTTAATTCGGATATCGTTCGTCCGTTATTTGCCATTGAAGATCCGGAATTAACCTATAGCGTCCCCGCCTATCAGACCGCTTGCGGTGTGAGTGACATCATGATGCACTCCTTGGAACGTTATTTCGCTCAAAGCGATGACCTTCAACTCGCCGATGAATGGGCGCTTGATCTCATCAAAAATACCATGATTGCCGGTAAACAGGCTTTAAAGGATCCTCACGATTACGAAGCTCGGGCTGCCTTAATGCTCGATTCCTCTTTGTCTCATAATGGCTTAACCGGCTTAGGCAAACCAAACCAGTTTGTCGTCCATCCTTTGGAACACGCCTTAAGCGGATATCGCAGCGATATTACCCACGGCGCAGGCGTTGCGCTTTTATATCCGGCTTGGGCGGAGTATGTTTATAAGCGGCAACCCCATAAGTTCGCTCATTTGGCAAAAGCCCTCTTTAAGATTAAGGGGACGGACGAACTCCAAGTTGCTATAATGGGTATCGATCAAATGCGAAAGTTCTTCGCATCGATCGGAATGCCAACATCCTTTAAAGAGGTTGGCCTCACCAAGAGAGATTTGCCTAACTTAGTTAATCTAGCGAGCGGTAACGGAACACGTGTGATTGGCTGTTACCCCCAATCACTAGATGCCAAGGACATCGAAGCTATTTATGCTTCCCTTGTCCGCTAAGGAGGCTTTTTTATGAAGAAAAACGACTTCGCCGCGTTCATTGTTTACGTGCTGATGTTTGCTTTGGCTGTTCTCATCGGTCTTTTAGTTATTCGCGGCGTTGTGAGCAATGCGACCAACTGGGGCATGCGGAATCCGATCCTCGTGGTCATTCTTTCTGTCCTGGTCGCCGTTCTCTTCAACGCCTTGCTCCTTGAGACCGGCCATTTGCTCGGTTACCTCGCGGGTGGATACACCATCTCGATGTGGTGCCTCCTTGGCTTCGCGTTAAAGAAGCAGCCTAATGGCAAATTCAAACCGCGTTTTTCGGGATTCGATGGTTTGACTGGCGAAACGAGAGTTGTACCGAAAGACGTTAAAAAGTCTTCGCCCTCGGCCTCAATCGTTTTTCCGTTGCTGGCGTTCTTGATTGAAATCATCGTCTGCGTTATCGTGATGGCCTTTGCCCAGCGCGATAAGAATATGGCCACCACCGGCAGCAAGATCGGCTGGCTGTATCTTTCTTCCATCATCTTCATGACTGTCGGCGGAATGATTTACCTCTATAACTATTTCCCCGCCCACCTCGATGCCGAAACCGATGGTTATCGCATGACTATTCTCACGAAGCCCATCAACCGTCAGGCCTATAACCAGATGCTGATTGCCCGCGATCGGGCAGCGAATAGCCTCCCGCCGCTTCCCTATCCCGTCTACGATGATGTGACCGATTTCACTTGGAGCCTTAATGTCTTGGCGGCCTATGACGCCGTTATGCGCGACAAGTATATTGAGGCGATTAAGATTGTTCAGCGAACCCTTGATACCGATGAACGAGTCTCGCAATCGACCAAAAACGAAGCCATGGCGATGAAGCTTTCGCTCGTTCTCCTTACCCTTAAACGCGACGATGGCAAAATCTATTACGATGAGAACGTCAATAACGACCATCGCAAATACTTAGCCACGCTTCCCGATGTTGTCGCGGCTCGTTGCTACATCTTGGTCGCGGGTGTGCTTGAAGGCAATGTCAACGAGACCAATTTCGCCGTCGACAAAGTCGATAAGCTCGTCAAGAAACTTCCGCCGGAAGCGTTACCCGCTGAGACCAAGCTTCTTAATCTTTCCATGACCCGTGTTAAAACGCTTCATCCGGATTGGACGCTGGATTCCATTGAGATTCTTAAATCTCCGGAAAAACCTGAGACCTCAGAACAAGCCGAGAAGCCTGAAGAACCAAAAAAGCCTGACGATCCCAATTCTTCCGCCCATTAATTCGCCTGAAAACACTGAAGCCGAGAACAACGGAACTTCAGTGTTTTTTATATGGTTTGCAAGACTAGATGCAGAACTTTAGAATTAGCCCAGCGAGGTAACCTATGAATCCAGTAGCCATCTTCTCCGACTCGACAATCGATCTTAATCCTGAGGACATAAAACGCTACGACATTCATCTCGTTCCTTTGATTGTCAACATGGAGGGGAAAGACTATTTTGACGGCGTAACCATTACCCCAGATCAGATTTATGCCTCCGTGGAAAAGACGGGGGATTTACCGGCGACTGCAGCGGTGGGGCCAGAACGTCTCAAAGAAGCTTATGAGCCTTTCATTAAGAAAGGATTCGATATTGTTTTCGTTGGTATCGGTGCTGCGTTATCCGGAACCGTTCAGGCCTCCAATATTGCGGCTTCAGAGTTCCCTGAAGGCCGTGTCTATAGCGTGGATAGCCAAAACCTTTCTAGCGCCTCAGGCATCTTAGCCATCAAAGCTTGCGAGCTTCGCGACCAGGGCAAATCCGCCGCGGAAATCGCTAAGAGCATCGCCGAAATGTCGAACCGGGTCTCCGCTCAATTCGGAGTCGAGCGCCTCGATTACCTTAATAAAGGAGGCCGTTGCTCGGGCTTGGCCTTAATGATGGGGACATTGCTCCATATCCACCCCGTTCTCAAAGTAATTAATGGCAAACTTATTGTCTACAAAAAGCCGCGGGGTCGGAGCGAGGCTTTTTATGACGAAATGTTGGAGATCATCAAAGCCGATATGCCTAATGTCGATCAAGATATCGTCATGGTGACTCATGCGGGCATCGGCCAAGAGGCGATCGATTATATCGTGAGTCGTTTAGGCAAAATCGTGAAACCGAAATGCATCCATGTTACTCGGGCGGGAGCGGTTATCTCCTCCCACTGCGGTTATGGGACCATCGGCATTCTCTATCTCAAGACCAAATAAGCAAAAAGAAAGACCCCGGGGTGGCGTTATGCCGCTTCTCGGGGTCTTTTTCGTTTTCGGTTTACTTGCCGCCGATGGCCATCGCCTTGATATAGGCGTCCGCGCACGTGAGAGCGGAATCCTTGAGTTCGACTTGGTTATCGAAACCCTTGAGATCCGCGAACATCTTGAGCAGGTTGCCGCTTAAGGTGATGAGATTGAGCGGCTCTGCGATTTTGCCATCCCGGATCATGAAGCCTTGGGCTTGGCAAGAGAAGTCGCCGCTTTGCTCGTTCATGCCCGTGCCTAAACCGGCGATTTCGGTGATATAAACGCCTTCTTTAATCGGGGCGATGAGTTCGTAGAAACTCGCTTTGCCGGGCTTAACGAAGATGTTGGAGAATCCTACGCCGATCTTAGCGCCTTCCCAGGCGCCGTTGCCGGTGGATTGCACGCCATCTTTCTTCGCGGTTTCCCGGTTGTAGAAGTAAGTCTGGAGAACGCCCTTCTTGATGATGGCTTTGTTGTAGGTAGCGACGCCTTCATCGTCAAAATAGCTGAAGAAGACGTTCTTCGTGAGCGGTTTTTCTTCGATCGTCAGTTTGCTGGAGGCAATCTTCTGCCCGAGTTTACCGATGAGGAAGGAAGACTTCCGCTGAACTTCATCGCTGCTGGCGGATTGGAGATAATACTCGACGAGGGAAGCAACGATGTCGCTATGTAGAACAGCCGGGTATTGGCCCGAGAGGCATTGGGTCCCACCAAACTTGGCCAAGGCTTTCTTCGCGATTTTATCGGCGAAAGCTTTGGGGTCAAACTTGTGAAGATCGCTATCCAAGAAGATTTCGAAATCGGTTTTGACTTCCTCGCCTTGTTTAGCGACTGCACCGGCGGCGAAATAGAAGTAGTTGCTCTTTTGCTTTAGCTTTAAGCCAAAGGAGTTATAGAACTCGGAGGCAATTTCCTTCTCGGAATAATCGACTTCCTCGACTTCATTGATGCGGGGGTCGTAAGCAAAGATCGCGTCTTCGACCTGATGGAGCAGGGCGATCTTCTCCTCGACGGAGATTTGCCCAAGTTCGGGATTGAAGACGTTCTTCTTGTGATACTTCTCCGAGCCTTTAAAGATCTCAGCCCCTTGCTCTTTTTCAGAAGTGGAGGCCGTCAGGATGATCTGATCCACTAAGAAAGCGAAGGTGTCTGCATTGAGCTTTTGAGTGGTGCCAAAGCCGAAGCGACCGTTATAGATGCCGCAAGCAGTGACACTTTGAGAATCAGCGACTTTGTAGTTGTCGATTTCTTTATGGAAGAGTTTGATCGAAAGAGAATCCGACCGGCTGATTTGGATCTGGCTTTGGGCGATTCCCTTGGATTCGGCTAGAGCAAAGAATGCTTTGAAGTTCATTCGAGTTTTCCTCCGCGACCACCAACGGTGATCTCTTTAATGCGAATCGTCGGTTGTCCGACATTAACGGGGATACTCCCCGAAATAGACCCGCACATTCCTTGACCCAGGTCGACATTATCGGCGACCCGGTCAATATTCATGAGGACTTCTTTGCCTGAACCAATCAAGGTGCAGCCCTTAACGGGTTCGCAGATTTTGCCATCGCGGATGATATAGGCTTCGGAGGCACTGAAGTTGAATTCGCCGGTGGTGGGTTCGACCGAACCGCCGCCAAAGTTGGCAACATAGATGCCCAGTTTTGTATCCTTAATAATATCTTCAGCTTTGTCTTTACCCGGGGCGATATAGGTATTGCTCATACGGGAAGTCGGTTCATAGCGATAAGACTCGCGGCGTGAGCAGCCATTCGCATCCATGTGGAGACGGCGACCATTGAACTTATCGACTAAGAAGCCAACGCAAACGCCGTCTTTGATCAGCTGATTCTTCTGAGTGACATGACCTTCCGAATCGATGTTATTCGAGCCCCATTCATTGGGCAAAGTGCCATCATCGAACGCTGAGACGATCGGGTTGGCGATCGGTTTGCCAATCGAATCGGAGAAGACGCTGAGATGTTTGGCAGTAGCGGTGGCTTCAAGCGAGTGACCGCAGGCTTCGTGGAAAATCACGCCGCCCCAACCATTGGCGATGACAACCGGAAAACGTCCTGAGGGGCATTCCTTAGCGGTCAGCATCATGATGGCTTTCTCGCCAACTTCTTTGGCTTTGGCTTTATAGTCAAGGACATGAGTAAACCAATTGAAATCCGTGAAACGTCCTGGGCCCGCAAACGAGGTTTCGATTTGCCCTTCGGCAGAGGCAGCGATGGCCACATCGACGACACGTCCCCGCTCTTC
>Ga0183101_1002994_pt1 | contig 10307 bp, 9 predicted proteins | sample Biomet3_FD_127790 | JGI IMG/M metagenome (GOLD analysis project Ga0183101, IMG submission 127790) | Microbial communities from bioreactor (seeded with sewage sludge) at LBNL, California, USA - Biofuel metagenome 3 | ecosystem: Engineered > Bioreactor > Anaerobic > Unclassified ... | reverse complement strand
AAATTCACTCCTAAGTGCAAGGGTTTTTACCCTATATTTAAAATATCTATGCACTTAGTATTCCATAAAATATCATACATAATACTATTCCAAACACTTAAGCCAATTTGGAGCAGCCCCTAAATAAAATTCTTTATCTATTAGAGTATTTATTAGGTAAGGTATAAAATGCTATTTAAAAATTTCGAAGTGTGGTATTTACAAGATATGTTATAATAAGTGAAAGAAAAAATAGTGATTTGTGGAGGAGAAAGACGATGGTTAGGGTTGCTACTATAGATGATATTTTAGAAATAGAAAAGATATATAATGAGATTTTGGATTATGAAGAACAAACAGTGTCTTATACAAATTGGCAAAAGGGGATTTATCCAACAGTTGATTATGCAAGGAGTGCTATTGATAATAATACAATGTTTGTTGGTGAAGACGAAGACGGAATATATGGATGCGTAGTGCTTAATAGTATTCAACCTAAAGAATATGACAATATTTCGTGGGTTACAAAGGCAAAACCAAGCGAAATTATGGTCATTCATACTTTGTGTATTCGACCTTCTGCAAGTGGAAAAGGTAAAGCAAAAATAATGATGGAATTCATTGAAAAATACGCAAAAGAGAAAGGATATAAAGCTATTCGCCTTGATACTTATGAAGGCAATATTCCAGCTGCAACGCTATATCCTAAGATTGGATATGTTTATGTAGGTACAACAAAATTTCATTTTCAAAATGTGATATGGGAAGATTTGAAGTGTTTTGAAAAATCATTATAGGGCTGAATAGAGATTGATTAAGCAAAGGTGGGGATTTCTATTTTTCCAGATTTTATTAAGCATTATGATTTAATACGTTCAATACTTAGGGACGTTTTTTTATACGGATGTTTTTCAAAAGGTGACTTAGAAAGTAAAAATCATGGGAGCTCACGAAAAGTTAGTTATGAGATGCGCCGAATTAAACAATATATAGAGAAGGATTTTATTAAGATAGATAAAGATGGTAAGAATAAACTTTTAAGTTTAAGCTATGATGATATATCAAATACGAAAAACTTTTTAGTCAATACATATTTAAGCAAGAGTTTTACTAAAGCTGATATTATCTTATATTATTATTTGCTTTTAATTTTAAATTATAAAAATAAACCAATGGCCTTTTCAGACATTGAAAATGAGCTGGTAAGTGAAGAATTAATTGATTATGGAAATATAAGTAGTAAAACCATAGAAAGAAAGCTTAATGAATTAGCAAATTCTATGGAAATCGTATCAGTTAAGAAAAATGGACGGGTTAAAGAGTATTACATTTCAGAGGATATACTAAAAGAACTTGATAATGAAGAAATTCTAAAGCTTTATAATATAGTGGATTTATATAAAAATATTATTTTTCCTAATGTAAGTGGACATTATTTTTTTGATACACTAAGGGATTATTTAGAATTTGAACGAAATGTAATACCAAAGGATAAGAATTGTTTCCAATATAAAAACCTGCATTTTCATCCGATAATTGAAGAAGAATTGATTTTGAAAGTTATGAGAGCAATTGAAAATAGGAATGAGATAAGATTTAAAAATGATTGCAAAACCACTCGTGTCAAGATGTATGATAATGAAGTGATTAGGCCTTTTAAGCTTAGATACGATGTTGAATGTGGAAGGTTCTACGTCTTTTCGTTTACTAGCACTGGAAGATGTATTAGTGCTAGGCTTGATAGGAAAGATGATATTGAGGTTTTAAAAACAAGATTTAATTATGAGGAATATGAGGAAAAGTATAAATTAGCTATGGAAAAAAGTTTTTCAAGTGTGCCTCATAACACTGATACTCCATACGAAGAAGTTGAATTTGAAGTTAATATTGATTCTTTAAATGAATATTATATAGTTGAAAAGATAAAAGGGGAGCTTGGGGATTGCACTTTTGAGAAGATAAGTGATACTAAATATTTATTTAAAAAGATAGTAAATGATTCTTGTGAAATGATTCCGTGGATTAGAAAATATGGTGGCTATTTAAAGGTTATTTCACCTAGATATCTTCATAAGAAAATAAAAAAGGATTGGGAGGATATGCTAAATAATTATGGAGTTATTTCATGAATATAAAAATAAATATTTTCATTTAGTGTTTAGAATTTTAAATCTAGCAAAAAATGGACTTTATAAAGATGAAATTATAAGGCTTATTGAAGACGAGGAGTACGATGAAAAAGTAATAGGAAAAGACTTTAAAACTTTTGAAGGAATGATTTTGAATCAATATGGTAAAGAGGATAATTTCAATTTTTTAGAAGAAAGAGAAGGAAAATATTATAGTATTTTAAATAGTGAAGATAGTATACCTCTTAAAGTCAGATTTTCAAAGCTAGAAAAATCCTGGCTTAATGGAATGATTAAGGAACCAGTAGTACAAGCTTTACTCGGAAAAGAAACCTTAAAAAAATTAGAAACAGCTTTGACAGATATGAAAGAAAAGGGAAGTAATCAAATAATAGAATTTACAAATAAAGTACAAAATGGCTTTGATATTGATTTAGAAAAATTAAGTAAGGATTTCTATACTATTTTAGAAGGAATAATTAATGAGAAGCCTATATTATATTCTAATGTAGATAAAAACGGCAATGAATATAATAACCAATTAGCAATTCCAATTAGAATTGAGTATTCATTAAAAGATGATAAATTTAGAGCATCCCTATATTCTTTAGATGAGAAACGATCTATATTAGTTAATTTACATACCTTAAAGGAAGTTAAAATAGCCAAAAATGTAGATTCGAATATAAAAAGAAAAGATGTTCTTAAGAAATTAAAGGAAAAGAAATACTCAGAAGTTCCAATTACAATTGAACTTGAAGATATTAGGGGAGCTATGGAAAGGTGTTTTATGAGTTTTTCTTCATTTGAAAGAAATTCTAGAACCATTTCAAAAAATAAATATGAAATAGATATTTATTATTATACCTTTGAAGAAGATGAGGTTATAAGGAAAATAATGTCCTTAGGTCCATATGTTAAAGTAAAGGCGCCTAATAGGGTTAGAGAGATTATTATTGATAAGATTAAAAGAGCATTTATGTATGAAACAACTTAAAGAATAGAAAAGATGAATAAATTATCTTAATTATATATAATCAAGAAATAGAGCTGGAAGTTAAAAAGACTTCAGGCTCTTTTGTTTTACAGTATATATGCTACTTAAGTGTATTTAGAGTATTTTATTGAGACAGGCGTTTAACATTTTATTGGTACTAATGGATTATAATTCAAAAGATGCAAAGTTTTTGTCTGTAAGAAAATTATAGAAATAATATAATAAGTATTGTAGTCGAGAGGACAAAGCAATAAGGAAGTGAATATTTAAGTTACTTCATTTTAAATATAGGTGTCACTGGTTCGATTCCAGTTTCATAATTCTTAAAAAAGTTGTGAGTAGCTCAGCAGGTAGAGCACTAATAGATCATACTTAAATAACTTTTCTCCTTATTAAATTGTTGTATTGATGAAAAAATATGGCAGTGTATATTTAAGTTACTTCGTTTTAGGGATGGTAATATTGGTTCGAATCCAATTGCATATTTTAATATGTATAGTAGAAGGGATAACACACCACTAGAATACTTAAATAGCTTTTTTCTCCATATTAAATTAAGGGAAGTGCATGAAGGTGTTACTTCGGAGTAAATATAATTGCAATAAAAGCAATGAACACTTTTAAATTTTCTCCCTTATTGTTTTAAATTTTTTCTTTACAAGTAGGACACAAAGAATATCAATAAATTTAATTAAAATTGATTTAACATGATGATAAGAGTATTAGTATGGTGCAACTCCATAAGTCATCTGAAAAATATAACTTCATTATTGAAAGGAGCAAATTAAAATGTCAAAAATTAATTTTTTTAGAAACACAACAGTAAATAGGGAAGGCCATGTGGCTTTTAAAATGGAACTGAAGGAAAAATTAATAACTGAAGTTTTAACAAGTTTCTTTAATGAAGGAAAGTTTTATGGAGATAATTCTTTAGAAATAGTTAACGATTTAAGAAATGTTATTAAGATAGATCCGAAATTTGTAGCAAATTTGGCCATATATGCTAGAAAAGAAATTCATTTAAGAAGTATATCTCATGTTATGGCTGCAGAGCTTGCTCATGATGTGCAGGGGAAGAAGTATGTTAGAAGAGTTCTAAGTGAAATCGTTGAAAGAGTAGATGATATGGCGGAAATTTTAAGTTATTACTTAAATGTATATGGCAAACCAATTCCAAATTCACTGAAGAAAGGTTTAGGTGATTCTTTCATAAGATTTGATGAGTATTCTCTTGCAAAATACAATAGAGCAAAGGAGATTAAGCTTAAGGACATAGTAAATTTAGTTCATCCAAAACCAAGTACAGGTAAGCAAAGTGATATGTTTAAGAGATTACTTGAGGATAACTTAGAAATACCATTTACCTGGGAAACAATGCTTTCAAGTGAAGGCAATAACAAGAATACCTGGGAAAAACTAATTGATAGCAATAAGCTTGGCTATATGGCTATTCTTCGTAATTTGAGAAACATTATTAAAGCTGAACCAGATAATATAGAAAAGGTATATGAAATTTTAGAAAATGAAAATAGGGTTAAGAAAAGCAAACAATTACCTTTTAGATATTATTCAGCATTTAAGGTATTATCAAATGAAGGTCTTGGAACATCAAAAATTTATGATACTCTCGAAAAAGCAATTAGATTTTCTACAGACAACATAGAGCGACTTAGTGGTAAGACTTTTATATCAGCTGATGTATCAGGTTCCATGAGAAGTACGTTAAGTAGAAAAAGTGATACTACTTGTGCAGAAATAGGTACTGTTCTTATGGCAATCGCAAATAGCATTTGTGATGAAGCTATAACAAGTACTTTTGATACAAGGTTTAAAATAATGCCACTTGCAGCTACAAATGGAATTATAGCTAATGCAAATTCTATAGGGGTTACAGGCGGAGGGACAAATCTTTCATTGCCAATATATCATTTGTTAGATAATAAAATTTATGTTGATAGAATAATAATCCTATCAGATAACGAAATAAATTATGGCTATGATAGAGTATGCCAAGATTTGATAAATCAATATAGAAAGCAAGTAAATCCTAATGTCTGGGTACATGCAATTGACCTTTTAGGTTATGGCACACAGCAATTTAAAGGAGACAAAGTAAATATAATAGCAGGCTGGAATGAAAAAATACTAGAATTCATACCAAATGTAGAAAATGGTCTTAGCAATATAAAAGACAAGATTGAAGAGTATTATTTTAATGAAAAATTAGAATCAATTATATAGACAAAAATAGTAAGGGGAAGTGTATATTTAAGTTACTTCGATTTTAACGATAGATGTCGCCGGTTCGAACCCGGTCTTATAATTTGGAAAGATTATAAGTAGCTCAGGTGGTAGAGCACTAAATACTTAAATAGTTTTTCTCCCCTTAATTTTAGAGGAGTAATATTTATGATAGAAGTTAAAGGGAAATATAATACTGCAAAAGTATTTACAGATAATATAGAAACAGAAGCAATTGAACAATTAAAAGAATTATGTAATCAGCCTTTTGTAGAGTGCTGCAAAGTTAGGATAATGCCTGATACACATAAAGGGGCAAGCTGTGTTATTGGATTTACAGCTGATTTGGGTGATAAAGTCATTCCGAATATTGTAGGAGTCGATATTGGATGCGGGATGTTAACTGTAAATTTAGGAAGAGTAGATGTTGATTTAGAAAAGCTAGATGAGATTATCCATAAATATATTCCATCAGGAATGAATGTCCATGGAGGAAGAGTAGTTAGATTCCCAGAATTGCAGAATTTAAAATGTTATAGGAGCTTGAAAAATACCAAAAGAATTGAAAGAAGTATCGGCACTTTAGGTGGAGGAAATCACTTTATTGAAATAAATGAAGGTGCTGATAGCATAAAGTATCTTGTGATTCACTCAGGAAGTAGAAATTTAGGAACACAAGTGGCTAGTATTTATCAAAATCTTGCAATAGATTTATGTAGTGGTAAAGGTGATTACTTTGTTAAAAGAGAAAAAATAATTAGTGAATATAAAGCTGATGGACGTAGAAAAGAAATCCAGAAATCTTTAAAAGATTTAGAAGCACTATATAATGACCTAATGCCAAGCTACCCAAAAGAGTTGTGCTTTTTAAGTGGAGATTATAGGAAGGATTATCTACATGATATGAATATTTGCCAAGAATATGCTGTCTTAAATAGAAACACAATGGCAGATATAATTTTGAAAAAGCTGTTTGGAAAAGGCTTTGATGAATTTGAAGCATTTTCTACTACCCATAATTATATAAACTTCAAAGACAATATAATTAGAAAAGGAAGTATTTCCGCCTATGAAGGAGAAAAAGTATTAATTCCCCTCAATATGAGGGATGGAAGCATAATTGCAATAGGAAAAGGGAATCCAGATTGGAATTACTCAGCACCACATGGGGCAGGCCGTATTATGAGCCGGACTAAAGCTAAGGAAAAAGTCAATTTGGAAGAATTTAAGGCTTCAATGGAAGGGATTTTTACAACTTCAGTTACAGAAGCGACAATTGATGAAGCTCCAATGGTATATAAGCCTAAGGAAGAAATACTTGAAAATATTTCTGAAACTGTTGATATTATTGAAATAATCAAACCAATTTATAATTTTAAAGCTCAAGGGTAATTAGAATATTTAAATCCTAATTTTAAACTTATTTTGTCTAAAATAAGTTAGGAGTTGATGATAATGATTTGGAGAGATGACGCCTTGTAACGGAGGCGATATAATGTCAAGAAGTTATAAAAAAACACCAGTTTATCAAGATGGATATGGATTAAAATCTTTATATTGGTATAAGAGATCTGCAAATAAGAAGGTACGTAGAACCACTCAAATTGATAGTGGAAAATCATATAGGAAGGTTTATGATACTTGGACATTCCGTGATTATGTTTTTAGAGAAACTTTGAATGAATATAAGATTGAACTTGAAAGAGATCTTAAAAGTTGTCTGATAGTTTATGGAAGTTATGATAATTTTCCTAATTATTATAAAAAAAGGCTTGATGATAAAGATTTTAGGTTATGGAAAAAGATTTATTATTGGAAATAATTATTTTAGCATTACCTTATGTGTATAATGTAATGCTAAAATGCAATTTATAAGTATCATAGATGAAGTGTATAGATGAATAATAATTTATTGGATTACATATTTAACTGTTGGGAGGGACTGAGTATGGATAAAGTAATACAAGCTCAATTAAGAGATATAGAAGAAAAAAATAATGTAAAAATACTATATGCAATAGAGTCAGGAAGTCGAGGCTGGGGATTTGAATCTAAGGATAGTGATTTTGATGTGAGATTTATTTATATACATCCAGTTGAATGGTATTTAAGTGTATTTGAAGGCCCTGATATTATTGAAATACCTGTAGATGAGGTGCTAGATGTTAATGGATGGGATCTTCGAAAAGCTTTAAAACTAATGTACAGGTCAAATGCATCTTTACTAGAATGGCTATCATCGCCAATTATCTACAGACAAAATCAAGAGATTGTAGAAAAATTAAGACAAGTAGCAGAAAAGTACTTTTCACCAATATCGATCACATACCATTATATAAATATTGCAAAGAAAAGCTTTGATGGATTGGAAGGCCTAAATAATGTTAACATAAAAAAGCTTTTTTATGTTATTAGGCCAATTTTATCATGTATGTGGATAGAGAATTTCAATACAATTCCACCTATGAATTTACAAGCAATGATGAAAGAAGTTAAAATGGATGACAAAGTCAAGACGATAATAGAAGAACTTGTTACTATCAAAGCTGATAGAATAGAGTCAGACACGATAAAACAACCTACAGAATTAATGGAATTCTTAAGAGACAAGCTAGAATATTATTATAGTTATGCAAAAAATATTAAAACTGAAAAAGAAAGAGATTCTAGTATTCTAAATGAATTTTTCCATAAGACTATTAGAGAATATAGTGGTGATATAGAATGAATAAAGTAACAAAGGAAATTTTAAATAAAGAGGAATATAAATTTATACATTCAAATGAAAACTTAGGAGAAAACATAATATACTTAACACTTTCAGGGTCAATTGGATATGGTACTAATATAGATAATAGTGATGTAGATTTACGAGGAATTACAATTGAAAGAAAAGAAAATATATATGGATTTCAAAGTTTTGAACAATTTGAAGATACAGCAACTGATACTGTTATATATGGACTTAGGAAATTTGTTTCATTAGCATTAAAGGGAAATCCTAATATTCTTGAATTATTAGGTACTAAGGATGAGCATATTATATATATGAATAAATATGGGGAGGCATTACGTAAAAATAGAGGGTTGTTCTTATCAAAAAGAGTGATACACACTTTTGGTAATTATGCTACTGCACAATTAAGAAGACTGCAAAATGCCTTGGCAAGGGATGAGTATCCGAAGGAAGAAAAAGAGAAGCATATACTTAATACAATAAATAATCAAATGAATCATTTTTCATCTAATTATACAGAGTTTCCAAAGGGTAGCATAAAATTATACATTGATAAATCTGATAAAAAGGAAGCAGAGGTATTAATGGACATTCATATAGATAAGTATTCTTTAAGAGATTTTAAAAGTATATACTCAGAAATGAGTAATATTGTTCACGATTATGATAAGCTTAATCATAGGAATAGAAAAAAAGATGATGGGAAGCTCTTAAAACATGCTATGCATTTAATAAGGCTCCTAATCATGGGGACAGAAATATTAAAAACTCATGAAATCAACACTTATCGAGAGAAAGAACATGATTTATTAATGGATATCAGAAAAGGTAAGTACAGTTATGATGAATTGTTTAAGTTAGTAGAGTTATATGATTTTAATTTTAAAGAAGCATCAGTTAATACTACATTGCCTAAAGAGCCTGATGAGAGGCAAGTTGAAGAATTATTGATATCTTTGTATGAGAGATATTATAATGGTACAAGAAAAATTATTAAGTAGATTAGTTTAGGAGGTAAAATTCTATGGAGAAATACACAAGAAAAGAATTGGTAGATGCACTAAAAGTTGTGTCTTCAACTATTAATAATTGTGAAAAAGCGCAGCTAAAATTTGCAGAATGCACCTCACAACATACTCTTCTTAAAAATAGGCTAAAAGCTCTATATATTTCAAAATCATTAATAATAGATGAAGATATTGTGGATAAATATACAAAAGAAGAATTAATGGAAGCACTACCACCAGTAGCTTCTATTATCAGCAAATGTGAAAAAGCTAAACTAAAATTTGAGGAAGGTACATCTCATCACACTCGCCTTAAGAATATCATAAATGCAATGTATATTTCAAAATCGTTAATAACAGATGAAATTAATAAAAGAGAGAGCAAGATTTGATATTATTTTCATATGGTGGAGCCATCTGTAAAGCTTACATAACAAATAAAAATGTTTTTTAAATTAACTAATGTGCTACCTTAAATTGTGTTATAATAGGAATATATTTACAAGGGTGAATGTTAAATAGAACTTATAAAAGCACAAAGTTAGGGGAGAAATAAATACATGAAATATATAAACAATTGCAAAACAGTAGACAAACTGAAAAATATAATTTTTATAGCAATTATTTTCAGTAGTTTTTTTATTATTTCATCTAATGTACAAGCAGTAACTCTTACAAATGATCAAACATCAAATTCTAAAATTGGATGGACAATTGATGGGAAGAAGATTAAATCAGGTAGTTTGTCAACAGACTATAATACTGAACAAGTGCTAAATGATATAAATAAGTTTCAATTGAATACCTTAAATATACCTGTAATGATAGATATTGATAATATTTCTTCGAGTAATATGATAGTTGATAAAATAAGTGAAGAAAAGGCAATTGATTTAATTAAACAATTGAAGAATACAAATGCAAATATAAATGTAATATTAGAGCCATATCCTTGGATAGAGCAGGGGACAAAGGCTGAAACTGAATGGAAACCTAATAACATGAATTCTTTCTTTTTAAATTGGAAGACTAATGTATTAAAGACATTGATAACTGATATTGCAGTGCCATATAATGTAACAGCCCTAAATATAGGAAGTAATCTAGTTAATATGGAATCAGAAGAAAACAATTGGTGTGATATTATAGATTACGTTAGAACATATTATAAAGGATTGGTAACATACAGAACAAATAAATGGGATACTGCTTCATGG
>Ga0183101_1000550_pt8 | contig 10316 bp, 6 predicted proteins | sample Biomet3_FD_127790 | JGI IMG/M metagenome (GOLD analysis project Ga0183101, IMG submission 127790) | Microbial communities from bioreactor (seeded with sewage sludge) at LBNL, California, USA - Biofuel metagenome 3 | ecosystem: Engineered > Bioreactor > Anaerobic > Unclassified ... | reverse complement strand
TTTTAACAGCGATGCGGGTAATAAATCAGTCGTATTAATATTTTTCTTGATCATATCCTTGTCAGATTTAAAACCAAAACCTGTTGCATTAATATGGGGAAAATAGTTGGTAAGGGCTTCTTTTTTCTGCTCTTGTGCCTGTTCTATTGTATTATCCGCGGACCTCATATTTATATTATGTTCTACGGCAAATTTTTTTACCTGTTCAAGCGTTAGGTTTTGTTGAGCCATCGATAAGGTTGACAGACACAACGATATGCATATTATGTATAATTTTTTCATTGTAATGACTTATTGTTTTTCCAAATCCAGACCTCTTTCTCTTTTTTTTGCTGACTCATTTTCCATAAGCCAGTAGGCTATAGGCAGAACCGTAAGAATAAAGATCATGGTGATGATTGTTCCGTAGAAAATCACATTTCCCATAGGTGACCACAATCCGCTCCCTCCAAGGATCATAGGTACTACACCCATTGAGGCTGCCGCTGAGGTAAGAAAAATCGGTCGCATACGTCTTTTTGCGCTTGTATATATAGCTTGATGTGCCGGAAGGTGTTGGTTGTCACGTAGTTCTTCTGTATAATCATACATTATTACGGCATTACGTACAAGAATACCCATAAGCGATATTATACCAAGGTAACATGTTACAGAGAAATCTTTACCTGGAATAAGTACGCCCAGAGCTGTTCCTGGAAGGACTAACAGCAGTGATATTAACACCAATACCGCAGTGGAAACACGGTGGAAGTGAGCAAGCATTAAGAAAAAGATAATGATGACACTGATTGCCAGTCCCCTAAGGATTTGCGGGGTTTCTTCATTGGAGAGCTCCAGTTCTCCTCCCCAATCCAACTTTACTCCATGTGGCATCTTGTTCTGAGATAGCTTCTTTTGAAGTCTGGCTGTTTCTGATATTACGTTGACGCCATCTGCGACATCAGCCATTACGGTTATTGTTCGCATTCCGTTGCGATGGCAGATCTCTCCGTCTTCACGACGGGACATTACTTTGGCAACCTGTCTCAGGGGGATTGTCTTTAATCCTCCCGCTATGGCAATGGGCTCATTGGCAATATCATTAATTGATGCTTGTTGGGCATTATCGCTTTTTAGTGCAACCGGGATAGCGTAATCTCCGTCCCAAATAGTTGCTACCGGTATACCGTCACTGTTATAGCGTGTTGCCATGTCAAGTTCAACTTGAGTATTGGTGATACCAAGACGGTTGGCCTTTTGTTCGTCAAGTTTGATGGCAGTCGTAAGGAGCGGTTCATTTAGATCATTGCGTGAAAGAATTAGGTTTTTGTCGGCGCGGAACAGTGCAGTTACACTGTCGGCCGTTTTTTTCAGTTGTGCCCAGTCATTTCCGCTTAACCTGGCTTCAACATCGTTTGCGTTATCATTATAGGAGAGTTGCTTGAAGCGTATGTAGGCGCTGGGGAAGATGTTTGTATATTTCATGCGATAATCTTTCAATACGGCCACCGTTGATTTATTGTCTTTTGTATTGACAATAAACTGAGCATAGTTTTTGCCGCCAAATTGAGGTGCGTAAGTAGCTTGAAATCTTGGAGAAGACGTGCCTTTGAATGAGGCTACAGAGACCACACGCCTGTCTTTTCTAAGATCACGTTCCATAGAGTCCGCAATAGCTGCTGTTTTGGCAAGCGGTGTGCCGGTAGGGAGATATATTTCAACGGCAAATTGATTGCGCTCTGCCATAGGCATTAGCTTCTGGGGCAATTTGCCCATTAGAAAGATACCGGTGATTATAGACGCTGTACCTATTCCAATTACTGCATGCGGGTGTTTGAAACATAGATCAATAAGTTTGTCGTAATATTTTTGTAGCACACCCAGAAAAGAGAATTTAGATTTTTCGTTTTCATTTATTTTTTGTTTTATGGGTTTGCGAATAAAATAGAATTGCATAAATGGTATTACAAGTTCTGCCACAAGAAGCGATACCATTAGTACAATGGTCACACCCCAAGGAAAAAGTTTGAGAAAGTCGTGGCAAACACCTGTAGTAGTGAGCAATAACGGGAAAAAAGTGATGGAAATGGCCAATGTCGCTGTAAAGATTGATTTAAAGAAATGTTCTGCGCTTTCTATGCTTGCCCTCCATCTGTTCATGCCTTTAGCAAGCAGTTCCATATAGTTGTCAATTATAACAATGGAGTTGTCGACTATCATTCCAAGTGTCACTATAAGGGCGGCCAATGTTACTGTATTAAGCTCAATATTAAAGGCATAGAATAGCCCCAAAGAGATAAAGATACTTATGGGTATTGTACTAGAAGCGACCAGTGCCACACGAATAGGCATTAGTAGGAGTACAACAATCATTACGGCCACTATTGCAATAAGAAGTTCCTCAAGAAATTCAACGACCGAATCACGGACAACCAGGCTCTGGTCCGTGATCGTAAACATAGTTACCTCCTTTGGCAGTTCTTTTTGGAATTCTTTAAGTTCTTTCTTTATTTTAGTTCCCATATCGGTTATGGAACGTCCCTTCTTGATTTCCACGCTCAGTACTATGCATTTCTTCCCATTGTTTGTCACAAAGCTTGTCGGTTGGGCGTATTCTTTTTTCACGGCGGCCAAGTCGCCTACCTTTACTACATTACCATTTGGACCGGAATATATTATCATTTGTTTCACATCGTTTACCATATTCAGAGAACGGTCTACGTGAATAGGGGCTTCATAAGAGGCCGTTTTTTGCATACCTGCCGTAGTGTTGAATCCTTTTGCCATCAGGGCTGCAGAGACAACACCTTGTCTGATACCGTATTGTGAAAGTTTTTTAGTGTCTACATAAACACCGATTTGTTCTTTCTGGCTCCCATAGACATTCATGCGTCCAACGCTCTCTATGTTGCGTAGATGATCTTTTAAATCATCCATGTAATCATTGAGTTCACGATAGGTTTTATCTTTGCTCTCCATAGTTATAAGCAGTGAAGAAGCGTCTCCGAAATCGTCTTGTACCTGTAATGCCAATACTCCCACCGGTAAAGATGATTTGAATTGTTGTACCCCCAGTTTAAATCGGCTCCAGAAATTTTCCTTATCGGCGCCGTTTATGTCGTCGTTTAATTCTATTTGAATAATGCTTAGGCCATTACGGCTGTATGATTTTGTTTTGGCTTTTTTGACTTCCTTGTATGTGAAAATGTAATTTTCAAGAGGTTTGGTGACCTGTTCTTCTATTTCATCGGATGACACTCCCGGATATACTGCGGCCACAATACCCTGGCGTATGGTGTAATCCGGGAATTCGTTTTTGTTCATTTTGATGAGGCTGAATAATCCAAATGCTACCAGTACGGAAGTTATCAATATTACTATATTTCGGTAATGCATTGACCATTCTACAATGCTACGTTTTTTATTTTTCATATTCCTTTACTTTCATTCCATTGCTTACTTTCTGTTGTCCTTCCACAATGACTCTTTCCCCCTGAGGAAGTCCGCTTTCTATCATAATCCTATCTCCGATATCATCGCCGAGGACCACATAAACTTTTTTAGCTTTTCCCCCTTTAACGGTCCAGACAAAAGGATTGTTGTCAATGTCAATCTGAATTATATTAGCCGGTAAAGATATGCCGGTGGAAATGCAGTTTATGGATGTGTAAACATCGCATACCATGCCGGGCAGTAATTTGTGTCCGGGGTTGTTTACAATAGCCTTAACCGTATAAGAACGGGAAATAGGGTCTGCATAGATGCTTTTTTCATTTACCTTACCAAAAAACGATACATTTCCCAGAGAGGACACATGGAACATGACGGATTGTCCGATGTGAATTTTCGCTATTTCCTCTGCCGGCACGCTGATCTTTACCTTTACTTGATCTATTTTGACAAGGTATACGATTTTCTGACCGGGGATCACATTCTGTCCAACCTCTGCATTTTTGCTGGCTATATAGCCGGCAAATGGTGCCGTCAAACGAGTATCGACCAATCCCTTGTGTGCTATTTTCTCAGAGGCTTGCGTCTGTTGCAGTACTTTTTCGGCCTGAGAAACCTTTGTCTCTACTTCCACCCATTTGATTTCCGGTAATGAACCGTTGTCATGCAATAATTTCATTCTTAAATAAGCATCCCGTGCCTGTTTTAGGGCATCTTGTGCCTGTTGGGTAGCCGCATAAGCAATTATCTCTGCATTGCGATTACTTGAAGCGTCAATTGTTCCTATCATTTGTCCGGCTCTCACACTTTGTCCTTCACTAACAGATAGTGTTCTTATGGTACCCATACCGGCAAAACTCAGAGAGGTCCCATTAAGTTCCTCAATAGTTCCCGCGTAGTTCTGCTCGTCCTCAACAGCAGATTTCTGAGTTGTAATAGTCTTCACAGTAACAACATTTTCTACTCCGTTACCTTTGTCCCCGCAACTGGCAAATAGGAAAACCATTACAGCCAAGGAGGTTTTTAATCCCGTTTTATTCATGATATATTTTTAATGCTTTTTTAATACTGGTACAAAAGTGATAGTAAACCGATGATTATATATGTCCCATTTTGGAACATTATATGCTTAAAGAAGAATATATCGCTATATCGGTAGAATTAGTTCTATTATAGAACATCCATATTTAGCATAATTGCCTAATTTTACAATCAAAATTATGATGTAATGAAAGACAATCATTCAATGACTGAAACGGAAATCCTTTTGGCAAAAGTGCCTGTTGAAAACAAGGTAGATCCTTACTATTCAGATGATGATCTGATGATTATAGACAATGCTAAACTTTTGGAGGGGGTGAAGAAGGTTAGGCCCAACATTAATATCATTGCCATATGCACTAAAGGAAAATTTGAGGCCTACCTGAACGGCAAGCCTATTGTTGTGCGGACTGCCAATGTGTTTATTTGTCCGCCGGAAGTTTCGCTGGCCAGCATAATGGTATCTCCCGATTTTGAATATTTGGCTTTATGCATAGGCAATTGTGCACTTCAGATAGCGCTCCGTTCCTATATTAATATTTGGAATCAATGCATTTATGTTAAAAAAACTCGTACAATAAAGTTATGCGACAAGGATATGGAGAGGTGTGAGAAGTTCTATGATTTACTCCATATATGTCTTGACCAAAACCTGGATGAACTGGGAAAGGAATATCGCGATGGGGTGATAAAAGGTCTTGTAAGTTCTACTTTAATCGGACTTTGTGGTCTTATTGAACATCAGACGCGGGGAATTATTGAAATCCCCAGACGGAGTACTTCCCTTTTCAACAGTTTTTTAGAATTGCTGCAATCTAATGAAATTAGGTATCGTTCTGTAAAGTATTATGCATCTGCACTCTGTATTTCGTCAAAATACCTTACCATTATATGTAAGAAAAATTCGGAAAAGACCGCAAATGAGTGGATACGTGAATACACACTTTTTGATATTACGGACTATCTGCGCAATACACAACTCAGCATAAAAGAGATCTCCAACAAGATGGGGTTCCCCAACACAAGTTTTTTTGGCAAATATGTAAAGGCACATCTTGGTCGTCCACCGCTGGAATATCGCAAGAAAAGTCAATAGAAAGCAAGAGCTAACAAGAGTGGTCCAATTTCTGTTTTACAACAATATTACCCTCTTAAGCGTGCGTTTGCTGTGTTGGAAATTTTTCAGAATTCACCCATTTAATCTTTTAATCCTTACCGTTATAATTCTTGTAAAATTCCGCCACGGTCTCTATTCCTTTAAAAAAGAAATCAAGCATGCAACTCTCATTAGGTGAGTGAATTGCGTTCTGCTCTAGTCCAAAGCCCATAAGTATTGTTTTTGCACCCAGCACTTGCTCAAAGGTGGAGACGATAGGAATGCTACCTCCGCGGCGGGCTGCAAGAGGTTTCTTTCCAAATGCAATGCCCATAGCTTTTTCCGCAATTTTGTAAGCGGGCAAATCAATAGGGCATAAGTATCCGTTTCCACCATGTGAAGGAGTAACTTTAACCTTAATGGTTTTAGGTGCTATACTTGTTAGATGTTCCGCAAACATTTTGGAAATTTTTTCCGGGTTCTGATGTGTAACCAAGCGTGTAGATACTTTTGCGTAAGCCTTTGAAGGCAAGATAGTTTTGCTGCCTTCTCCAGTATATCCGCCCCATATTCCGCAGATATCAAAAGATGGGCGGCAGCTGTTGCGCTCCAGTGTGGAATATCCTTTTTCTCCCGACAGTTCTTCTACACCAATTGCCGCTTTGTATTTTGCCTCATCAAATGGAATTTGCGAAATCATTTTTCTCTCTTCTGTAGAAAGTTCCTGAACGTCATCATAAAATCCCGGAATAGTTATTCTTCCGTTTGCATCAACCATTCCAGCCATCAATTTGCAAAGTTCATTAATCGGGTTGGCCACTGCGCCTCCAAAATGTCCTGAGTGCAAATCTCTGTTAGGCCCGGTTACCTCTACATTCCAGTAAGCCAGGCCTCTAAGACCTGTCGTGAGAGAAGGAGTGTCCTCTCCAACCATTGTGGTATCTGATACAAGTATGATATCTGCCTTCAGCAAATCTTTATGAGTTTTGCAAAATTGCTCCAGGTTGGGAGAGCCGATTTCTTCCTCTCCTTCAAAAATAAATTTCACATTGCAATTCAGCAGACCTTCTTTAAGAGCAATCTCAAATCCTTTTACTTGCATCATTGACTGTCCTTTGTCGTCATCGGACCCTCTTCCCCAAATTCTGCCCTCTTTAATTTCAGGCTCAAACGGTTTGGTATTCCACAGTTCCAGAGGCTCCGCCGGCATAACGTCATAATGTGCGTAAACCAAAACCGTAGGCAGTGCTGCATCCAATGTCTTTTCTGCGTAAACAATCGGATTTCCGGCAGTCGGCATAATATCCGCTTTGTCCGCTCCGGATGAAAGCAGCAACTCCGTCCACCTTTGGGCGCACTTTAACATATCCGTGTGATGCTCTTTCATAGGGCTTACGGACGGTATTCTAAGTAATGAGAACAGCTCGTTAAGAAAGCGTTCTTTATTTGCATTTATGTATTCTTTAATTTCCATTTATTTGACAGGATCTATTTTACAACAACCTTTCCTTTATCAAGGGTGAGTTCTATTGTATTCCCTATATGTACTTTATTTGTTATAATTGCCTCTGAAACAGGGTCTTCTATGTATTTCTGAATTGCTCTCTTAAGAGGACGCGCGCCATACTGAGGATCATACCCTGCGCTTGCAACAAATTTCTTTGCAGAAGGAGATATTTTAAGTTTATATCCAATTTCTTCTACTCTGGCGTAAACTCCCTTAAGTTCAATATCGATGATTTTCTCCAAATCATCTTTGGTAAGGGGATTAAAAAGAATCTGTTCATCCAGTCTGTTTAAAAATTCCGGGGAGAAAGTTTTCTTTATTACTTTTTCTATAATCTCCTTGTTTTTTCCCACAACATTTCTTTTTGTTGCGGTTGCATATCCAACGCCGTTGCCAAAATCTTTAAGCTCCTTGCTGCCTAGATTTGAGGTCATTATAAGGATGGTGTTCTTAAAGTCTATGCTTCTTCCGTTACTGTCCGTAAGCCTTCCCTCATCAAGAACCTGCAGCAGCAAATTAAAGATATCGGGGTGAGCTTTTTCTATTTCATCCAGCAGTACAACGCTGTATGGTTTGCGTCTCACTTTCTCTGAAAGTTCACCGCCTTCATTATATCCGATGTATCCCGGAGGCGCGCCGATTAGTCTGCTCACGGAGAATTTCTCCATAAATTCGCTCATATCAACTCTTATCAGAGAGTCTTCCGTATCAAATAGATAGCGGGCCAGCACTTTTGCCAACTGAGTCTTTCCAACTCCCGTGGGGCCAAGAAATATAAATGTCCCGATGGGCTTGTTGGGATCTTTAAGACCTGCACGGTTTCTCTGGATTGCGCGTGTAACTTTCTCAACGGCATCGTCTTGTCCGATTATGCTCTCCTTAAGAATTTTGCTCATGCTTGCAAGACGCATGCTCTCGCTTTGAGCAAGACGCTGTATTGGAATTTTTGTGGTCATGCTCAGAACCGCCTCAATATCTTCTTTGTCTACCACCGTCGGATTTTTATCTTGTTTTGCAAACCATTTCTCCTTTGCCCGCTTTAAATCATACTCCTTCTCCTTAACCATATCTCTACATAAGGCGGCTTTCTTATAGTCTTGTGCGGCAACGGCTTCTGTTTTCTCTTTCTCTATGACGGAAATGGAGTCTTCTATATCAGCTACATTTTTAGGTATCTTAAGATTTTTAATATGAGCGCGGCTGCCAGCCTCATCCAAAATGTCAATTGCCTTGTCCGGCAAGAAACGGTCAGATACATATCTCTGACTCAATGATATGCAACTTTTAAGAGCATCTTCTGTGTAAACAACATTGTGGTGCTCTTCATAGCGTGGTTTTATGTGTTCCAGTATGCAAAGAGTTTGTTTAAAATCGGTAGGCTCTATCATTACTTTTTGGAATCTCCTCTCCAGAGCCCCGTCTTTCTCTATTACCTCTCTGAATTCATCAAGTGTTGTTGCCCCAATGCACTGAATCTCACCCCTGGCCAGCGCCGGCTTAAGCATATTTGCGGCATCCAAAGAACCGGCTGCCCCGCCTGCTCCAACAAGAGTGTGCATCTCATCGATGAAAAGGATAACATTATCCGTTTTCTTAATCTCATTGAGAATAGATTTCATTCTCTCTTCAAATTGTCCGCGGTATTTTGTGCCGGCTACAATACTTCCGATATCAAGTGAAAATATCTTTTTATCCAGCAGTGAAAAAGAGACCTCTTTGTTTGCAATTTTAATTGCAAGTCCCTCCGCTATAGCACTTTTGCCGACTCCGGGCTCTCCAATCAAAATAGGGCTGTTCTTCTTTCTTCTTTCCAGGATCTGTGCTACTCGCTCTATTTCCTTCTCCCTTCCCACTACGGGGTCTAGTTTCCCCTCGGCTGCGGCCCTTGTTAAGTTGTAGCCAAAGCTGTCAAGTACAGGCGTATCTGATGCATTGTTTCTATTTATAGTCTGATTTTTCATGCTCTCTTCATCTCTTTCTTCTCCGTTGTCCTTATTGTCAGGATTATTTCCGTTTTGTTTGTTTAGCATATTAAATAAATTTCCCACGGCATCAGCAGCACTACTTGCAACATTGTCTATAAAATTCTTTGCGTCAAAGTCATCTCCGGGATTGCCAAATAAGCCGTTATCTTCCTGCTGGTCAGATGGTTTAATGAATTTAGACTTGATTATGTCATAATCAATACCCTTGGTCTGCAGATAGTCAATTGCAGCGCTGTCTTGTCCGCGCATGATTGCGAGCAGCAGATGAAGAGAATCCGGAATTTGAGAATGCAGACTTTTTGCCTCCAGATACATAACCTTAAGAGCATTGCTGCTTGCGGCAGAAAGTGCAATATTCACATCACTGTCGGGAGGTATAATTTGATCAATTTTGACTATACCCTCTATGGTCTCTTTGAGTTCTTGAATATTCACTCCGAGTTCCGCCAGTCGGCTCAAAGCGCTATTATCCCCCTGGCGTATCATGCCTAGTATAAGATGGTCAGTTCTAAGTACATAGCTGCCTAAACGCATTGCTTCTTCCTTTGCATAAGCAATAATTTCATTAAGCTTATCAGGTATATCTATATGCATGGGTTTATGTAAATTTCCGCTAAGTTAAACATTATGATGAATCCTGAGTGTAAATGTTGATAACTTGTCCTCAAAATAGACCGTATTTCACTTTAATTTCTGCCAAAAAAGTGTAACTTTGAAACTTCTAAAACAGGCCTTATGAGGCCTATTAAAAATAGTTAAAGAATGGACGAGAACAAGGATCAGAAAAACACTGGCACCCAGGGAGAAGGGGAAAACCACGATAATGAAAATCTGGAGAGCCAGGAGCAGGGGAAAATTCAGAGAATAAACATTGAGGATCAGATGAAAACAGCGTACATAGATTATTCTATGTCCGTTATTGTTGCCAGAGCTCTTCCGGATGTTAGAGACGGTCTTAAGCCGGTTCACCGCAGAATCTTATTTGATATGGGGGAATTGGGCATTACGGCCGGCGGCCAGACTAAAAAATCTGCCCATATTGTTGGAGACGTACTGGGAAAGTACCATCCTCACGGTGATGCCAGCGTCTATGATGCCATGGTTAGATTGGCTCAGAGCTGGAGTATGAGATACATGCTTGTATTTGGACAAGGTAACTTTGGTTCTGTCGGAGGAGATCCTCCTGCTGCTCAGCGTTATACGGAGGCCAAACTTACCCCTATGGGGGAGGAAATTCTTAAGGACCTGGATAAAGATA
>Ga0183101_1000948_pt2 | contig 10317 bp, 10 predicted proteins | sample Biomet3_FD_127790 | JGI IMG/M metagenome (GOLD analysis project Ga0183101, IMG submission 127790) | Microbial communities from bioreactor (seeded with sewage sludge) at LBNL, California, USA - Biofuel metagenome 3 | ecosystem: Engineered > Bioreactor > Anaerobic > Unclassified ... | reverse complement strand
TGTTGCGTTGATGGCAGACGCTATTCTTTGCCGCCTTCTGACAAGGCGTTATGATAAAGTTACAATGAGGCCGTAAGTGAAAAAAACGGCAAGGCACTCTACAAGAATTATACAACGTAGGGTGCCTCGTTCTTTATCGGGCTTGTTCATTAACATCAACCGTCACGCCCGATTTAAATTCCACAGTAAATTTGTCCTCATATACTGTGACCTTTTCGATCAACCGCCGAATGAGCTGTTCTTCGTATTCAGCAAGGGCGGTGGACTGCTTCTTTAGGAATGTACTCATATCAGTAATGCGTTTTTTAAGTTCATCACGGTTGGCATTTTCAACCTGCAGCTTTTGCTTTTGGTCACGCAGGCGGTAAATCTCATCGCCAACCTTATCATAATCCGCGTTGGAAGTGGCCAGCTTTAATAGCTCCGTTTGAAGTTCCTCCAGACGCTTATCGATATCCGCCAAGGCTCTGTTGCTTTTGCGATTTATGACGGTGGCGATATTGTCCCGTAGAGTTGTGAGGAAAGAGTCTTTGTCGCAAAGCGTCTGATTAATGGCGGTGACCAGCACTTGCTCGATGGTGCTTTCCGGCACCGTGCGGGCATCGCAGAACAGGCCAGTGTTTTCTAAGCGACTGACGCAGCGCCAGACGACGGACTTTTTGCCACGATTGTTCCAGTGAACCCTGCGAAAAACCTCACCGCATTTGCCGCAGATGATTATCTGAGCAAAGACGTGGTTGCTGCTGAAAGTTCTGGTCTTTCCGTTCGGACTGGTGTGGACAATTCGGCGGCGGATAAGCTCTTCCTGCACCTGCATAAAGAGCTCTTTCGGAATAATGGCTTCGTGGTCGTCCTCGACGTAGTACTGAGGAACGGTACCGTTGTTCTTGATGCGCTTCTTAGTAAGAAAGTCGGTGGTGTAGGTCTTTTGCAGCAGGGCGTCTCCGATGTACTTCTCGTTTCGCAGAATCTTATTGATGGTGCTCGTATGCCATTTTTCTTTTCCTGCTCCGGTGAGAATGCCATCTGCTTCGAGCCCGGCAGAGATCTTGTCCATACTGGAGCCTTCAAGGTATTCCCTGTAGATCCGTTTTACGATCTCCGCCTGCTCCGGGTCTATTACCAGATGTGCGTTCTCGTCCTTCGTGTAGCCGAGGAAGCGGTTGTGATTGACTTGGACCTTCCCTTGCTGGTAGCGGTACTGCAGGCCGAGCTTCACGTTCTGGCTAAGCGACTGGCTTTCCTGCTGAGCCAAGGAAGCCATGATTGTGATCAGCACCTCACCCTTAGCATCCATCGTGTTGATGGATTCCTTTTCAAAATAGACCGGAATGTTCTTGTCTTTCAGTTGTCGGATGTACTGCAGGCAATCGAGGGTGTTGCGGGCAAACCGTGAGATCGATTTGGTGATGATCATGTCAATGTTCCCGGCCATGCACTCCTCGATCATGCGGTTGAACTCATCACGTTTTTTGGTGTTGGTACCGGAGATGCCGTCATCCGCAAAAATGCCAGCCAACTCCCATTCCGGATTCTTTTGAATGTACTCGGTGTAGTGTGTGACCTGTGCCTCGTAGCTTGTTCCCTGTTCTTCAGAATCCGTGCTGACGCGGCAGTAAGCTGCGACACGGAGCTTAGGCTGTTCGCTTTTCTTGACTGAGTTTCCAACCTGCGGTCTGGCGGGAATGAACATTACGTTTGCCATCAGACCACCTCACTTTCGATGAGGTCGTAAAGGAACTCAGCCTGCAGCCTCGGATCGTCATAGTTCTTTTCAGGCTTTTCAAAATGAAAATGTGTAGGTGCTGCCTGAGCAGGTTTATCTTTCTTGCTACTCAGTCGTCCGAGGGCTTCTGCCCGGCGCTGTTTTTCGGCCTCTGCTTTGTCGAATGTTTCTTTGTCTATGATTGCCGGGTAAAAATCATCACCGAGATAGTGGTGATTTGCCATCATTCGCTTGGCTCCGCAATGCTTGACCTCGATACCTGCTTCATTCGCAGCGGCTTGGAAAGAGCTACCCGCAAGATAAGCCTCATAAAGTTTTCTTATCTTCGCGGCAGCATCTTCGTCGATGACCGCTTTCCCGTTTGCAATTCTGTATCCGTAAGGTGTGTGTCCCATTGTCATATCCTTTCCGTCAGGGCAAGTCCGCATTTGAGTTCAAAGACAAACTCGGTGCGGCTTTTTATAATGATGCGCCTGACATATTTTTCAAAAAGCTCCCCATCATAGGCTCCCAGCATCTCGCCTTTTTCTGCAAAATGCAGAAGATCGGTAGCTGCCGTTACCTTGGAGACGTCCGAGGAGACACTGTTGTTCAATGCCTCAATCTCTTTACGGTATTCGTCTGCTTGGGAGAGGAGCTTGTTGGTTTCCGTGTTAAAAAGAATTTTGTCGATAAAACCCTGTGCCGTCAGCTTCTGTAGTTCTTCTCGCTGTTCAGTGTTCTTGGCAAGCTGGGTTGTAAGTTCCTGTATCCTGTGAAAAGAATCATCCGATGAACCGTCCCTTATGCCCTCGACGTAGGGCTTCAATATCACCTTGCTGGAGAAGACAAGCTTGTTCATCATCGTGGTGAATGCCAACTTCAGATCGTCATCTCGGATGAATTGCATAGAGCAGGAATCTTTGTCGGATAGATGAGTGTTGCAGCACCATGCGATGTAGCTTGTTCCGGCGGTGTAATGAGTCCTGCGCTTGAAGGTGCCGCCACACTCGCCGCAGATGATCTTGCCGGAAAAAGTGTAGCGCTGCTGGTACTTTTCACTATCAGATGAGATGTTCTTTTCTCTTGCATGCTGTTTTAGCATCTTTTCAGCGGCCTCGAAATCTTCGTGGCTGATGATGGCCTCGTGATGATCCTTGGCAAGGTACATGTTCTTTTCGCCGTGATTCGCATGCCGGTTGAATCGGGAATCAGTGTAGGTCTTCTGAAAAAGGCAGTCGCCGGTGTATTTCTCGTTTCTGAGAATGCCCTTAACTGTGGTGGCGTTCCAGTGTCCTCCTTTTTTCGTAGGTACCTGATCCTCGTTCAGCTTTCTGGCGATGGCGCTGGTGCCTTGACCGGCGAGAGCGGAAGCAAAGATTTGCTTCACAATTTCTGCCTGCTCCGGATTAACCACCATCTGCTCACCATCCCAGTCGTAGCCGTAGGGCGGGTAGCTGATTTTGAAGGTGCCTTTTTCAAAGCGGTTCTGGATTGACCATTTGCTGTTTTCTGAGATTGAGAGAGATTCATCAGCGGCCATGCTGGACAGGATCGACAGGAAGAGCTCACTTTCCATCGAACCGGTGTTGATGTTCTCTTTCTCAAAGTAGACCGGAATGTTCAGGGTGAGGAGCTTTCGTACCAGCTCAAGGCAGTCCGTCGTATTGCGGCTGAATCTGCTGATTGACTTCGAGACGATAAAATCTATCTTTCCGGCCTTGCAGTCTGCGAGCATACGTTTAAGCTCCGGACGTTTTTCTTTCTTCGTGCCGGTTATGCCTTCGTCGTAGTATACGCCAGCGTATTCCCAGTCGCTGCGGGAATTGATGTAGTTCTCGTAGTGGGTGATCTGGGCTTCAAGGCTCTCGGCCTGTGCGTCAGAGCCTGTGCTTACACGGCAGTAGGCGGCCACGCGGAGTTTCTTTCCGGCAGCCTTCGGGCTTTTATTTTCTTCAATTTTTGTGACTTTCTTCAAAGCCTCATTCCTCCTTTCGCATGTCTATACATCACTCTAAAGCGCCTATTTATCAAGCATTATTCGGATATATTTCCGCGAACAAGGGAGAGAATGTTTTGAGGTTGATGTCCGATAATTTGTCGAATTCATCAACGGAGATAAGGCCGGAGTCGAGCATGGTTTTTGCCATCTGCTGCGCCATTTTATAATCGAGGTCGCCCTGTATCCGCTCCTGCGTGAAATATCCAGATTGAACATTTGTGGTTTCGTTTGTCATAACATATCCACCTCCAAGTTCCACTGGAGATGAACAGCCGATTTGAGCGGAGGAAAATAAAAAAAGCCCGGAAACACCTCAAAAGAGATGCTCCGGGCATAGTGCTGTGTATTCAGTTATTTCACGCGGATTTTCCAGCCGGTGATGATAAGGTTGACGTTCTTAATGAGCGTCGGATTGAGCTTCTGGATCGCAGACACGGTTGTGCCGTACTTCCTTGCGATAGCAGAGAGGGTGTCTCCTGATTTCACCGTGTACCAGACAGTCGTCGTTACAGCATCCTTGGCAAGAAGCTCGTTGACCTTGGCCTGTATGGCTGAGTAGTCATATCCGGCAGCAGTGAGAGCATCTTTGCGGGCGGTGCCGTTTTCCCACTTACCGGCGATAACTTCCTGCGCAAGCTCCGTCACAGATTTTGTGGGGACTGCAGGAGTATCTTCACCAGATTTATCTGTATCTGCAGCAGTTTTTGTGTAGCCGTTGAAGCCGCCGGATTTGATGATGGACGGGTAATCGATGTAGCCGTAATCCATATCGACATTTCCGGAGATGCCATCAACAGAACCTTTGCTGGAATACTGCCAGATACCGTATTCGCCGGAGTAGGTGCATTTGCTGGCGTACTGTGCTACCCAGTGAGCATAAGGCTTGAGCTTGCTGTCGTCCATGCGTTCCTTGAAGCCGGAAGAGGTGGAGCCGTAGATACCGACAAAGTATCCTGCATTTTCCATTGTCTCACAGAAAGCAATGGTAGCTTCAGTGATTCCGGCTTTAGCAGAGGCGGGCTGCGCCTCGTTGTCCATGTAGACCGGGTACTCCAGCTGCTTACCTTTGAGGATCTGAATGAAGCGCTCTGCGTCGGCTTTTCCGGCAGCGGCGGTTACGCAGTCCTTGCCGACAAAGTAGTAAGCGCCGATAGGGATACCGGCAGCCTTGGCTCCTTTATAATTTGCTTCCCACTTGCTGTCGGTATAGAAGCCTGCGTCTGAGCCGCCTGCCTTGATGATGGCGAACTTGATGCCAGCCGCTTTTACTTTGTTCCAGTCGATGGTTCCCTGCCAGTGACTGACATCGATTCCTTTGATTTTTGCCATAGTTATTTATCCTCGCTTTCTGTATTGTCGCGGTCGTGGAGCTGTTCCAAGACCGCCTTCAGCTTGTCCGGTACCGGAAGACCGAGATGTGCTGCGTTCTCCGTCAGCGACAGGCCTTCATTTGACAGATAGAAAAAGATAATCGCGGTACGGAGCACTCCCGGATGCCCAAGTACCTGCACGTCGATAACATTTCCGATGCCGACCAGCAGGAAAATCAGCACTTTGCGACAGATGCCTTTAAAGCCGACCTCGCTGGATAGCTTCTTGTCTGAGATGGCGCACATGACGCCGGTGATGTAATCGCAGACTACAAAAATGATCAGGGCTATCAGGAGCCCGTCACAGCCTCCGAGAAAGTAGCCGAGCCATCCGCCGATAGCAGCAAATACGATTTGAATGGTGTTCCAGAATTCTTTCATGAGAAAATCCCTCCTTTGTGCAAAAATAAAAGCCGCCTGCATTATGCAGACAGCCTTGAGAACTGTATCTATATATGAATTTATATCTGTTTTGGCAGTGCCTCCCAGAGACGCATATCCTCCTGCCCAAGAGACCACATAGCAAAGCCTCTCACTCCCCAGCGATAGGCCGCTTCATTCGCCCAGTAAATGAGTGAGTCCACGTCCTGATAGTAGAGGATGGAGAAGCCGTCCGCGTCGCCAAGGAACAGTCTGGCAATCCAGATATTGATATCCTTTGGCGTGACGGTCACCGTGTAGTCATTGCCGCAGGTTAGAGCAAGATCGTGGGAATGATAGAATTCATAATCCAGCGAGATGCTCTCACTACGTGTTGCACTTTCCTCTATATCTGAAGTTACGGTAAACACCTGAAACTCTGAGTTCCATGTAACGTTGCTGCGGCTGATCCTGCCATAAATCTTGTTTCTGTTGTTCCGTCTTCGTACTCGAAGGTTACCTCAATGCCGACCTGCCCGGAGCTGCCTTTGACAAGGTTCTCAGAAGCAATCTGCGCCGAGAAGGTATAGCTTTCCCTGTTTGCAGGCATTATGGTTTGCGATAGGCTCTTGGTTGTGTTGAGTGCACCTTCGCATTTGAAGGAAGCCGTGCCGGAGACGCCATTGTCTGCATCTACGGAAAAGCCGGAGCTTTGCCAGTAGCTTAGGCCGGAGTCTGCTCTGGAATTGCGCAGATGATTAAAGGGCACCAGATCCTTCATTTCCTGACTATCCACCAGATCAGCGGACTCCAGTGTGTCGGCTGCGCTGTCCCAGCGGGAGGAGGAATCACCCAGCTCCCGGAGTGTGGTAGAAAGCTCCAGCACCGTGTTCCAAGGCTCCTGCAGGTTATATTCCCTTCGGACGATTCTGGTCTTTACCGACAGGTTCAGGTCATCATCTTTTACCGTCACGGTATCGCCGAGTTCCCAAGTTTCATGTTCATATCCTGTCAGAACAGATAAGTCCATAGCTTTCAGCACATAAGAGATACGTGGAGAGGCATAATCCGCAAGGCGCATATTGGCGTATTCCAGCATCTGATATGGATTGGTAAAACTGGAGCAGTCCAAGGTCGATATGCGGATCTCTGAAGTGTAAGTGGTGTCCTGCACATATTCGTTGCCGCCATTGATAGAGGCAAAGGTCATACCGTCCTTGCCGTATGCATACAACCTTGTAATAAGGCTCGTTGTATCAATGACTCGCTGTATGGATTTCATGTTCTTCTTATAGCAGAACAGTACACCGGAATCCTCGCCACTGAAGGTCAGCAGCTTTACGATCTTGTTGGCGTTATCAAATATAAGGTCGCCGCCGTGAATGTCCTGTACTGCTCTTAGGATCGCCAGAGCGTTCTTTTCAGAACAAGTCCATGTACGCTTTGTGGAAACATTGACCGTTCCCACATCCCAGTCAGTATCTTGAAGGGCATAGGCCATCGGAACATCAGCAGTATCCGCGTTAAAGGAAATTGCATCCTTTTTTACGGAGTAAGCAAGGTCATAGAAGGCTGCTTCCGCATAGACGGTTGTGATGGCTTTGCCGCTTTCTTCTTTGTCATCGGTAATGGTACGGATACGGTAGGTGTCATTTACTATACGTACAGTTTTTTCATTATCGACGTAGGATCGTTTGCTGTCTTGGAACGGGAGCTTAAACTCCAGCTCATCCACGCCGTTGATCTCGCTGGTTACGATAATGTCATAGGCATTATCAAGAACTGCTTCTGCATTCCCATCAGAATCAAGGATGACCGGTCTTGCATAGCCGAGTTTGCTGTATAGCGGGCGCGGATTGTCAAAAAGGCTGATAGAGGTAAGCTTCGGAGTTCTTGCCGTATTTGTAGTGGCAAGGGTTATACGATATTTGATGTAGTTCTTTGAAGGAGACTGAAGCTCACCGTTTGTGCCTACTGCCTGCCACTGCGTCCAAGCCGAGAGATCATCAGAGGTTGCTGTTTCTACCAGCGAAATGGAGGTCTCTCCCGGAGAATACTCTGCCTTTATTGAAACTCTGCCGTTACCTGTAAGACTGCATTCCCTTGCAGCTGTTATAAGCTGGCCGCTTGAAGGATATACTGAATCCGTAGCCTTTAAGGTGACGGCATCAGCGATAGTTAAAGCGTCCACATCTGAGCTCGAATCAGCACCGTTCGCTGACAGCGATTCCAGAAAATAATCCGAAAGGTCATCTGCTGTAAGTGAGGAATCGCAGTCAAGGAACCAGTCGTCAAAGCCACCTGCATACCAGTAGGAGTCTGCATGCATTCCCCAGATCAGGTCAGCCACGCAGGAACGGTTCAGGTCTCCCGTAAAGGTAAGAACACTCGACTTCCACACGGTACCGGAGCTTTTATCACCCAGAACATACTGCGCGGTCTTTGCTGTTGGCCTGATCACGCAGGCAATAAAATACCAGTAGCCGTTCTGCAGAGAGAACGATGGCGTTACCGATGTATCGAGAATCAGTGAGCCGGAGGAATTGTATAGCATGATTCTCGGCTTCCCGCGAATAAGTGACAGATAGAAAATAGGCTGTCCTGAGCCATAGCGGGTGTTCAGGATTGGACAGTAGGTGTTTCCGACTGAGTATGTCGTCGGTTTCATCCATCCGCCGACCACAATGGTCTCGCCGATATTGGAAAAGATAGTGCCGTCGTTCGCAACCTTCAGGTAGGTTTTCTCAGATGAGGGGTTGCTTATGTTCATCTGAAAATACCGACCGAAATTGCCGGTCTTCATCGAAGCAGTTGTTCCGCTCCAGTTATGGATATATGCTTTTCTATCTTTTCCGGAGGAATCCGCAAGATAATCATCTGCATCAGGCTCCGCTTCATTAAAGCGCCAGAGGCCGTCCGGAGCGAGTGCTTTCGGAAACTCACCGGTGAAGGCGTCCTGCGTATTCAATATGTGTTTTAACGCCATGAAAAATCACCTCCATCGGCTTCTGGCCTGAATGTTCAGCTCAGTAAATGTTGTATTGGTTCCGACCGCTGCAATCACGACGGTGTTATCACCGGTATCAAGAACCGGAAAATTGAGCTCTGACAGCAGTGGCAGGCCATTTCGGAGAGTGTCACCGTTTCCGTCCACAACCTTCGCCGTCATTAGTGATGAGTCGATGATAAGCGTTTCACCGGAGGCAAGGCTGCCGATAATGCGAAGCTCGCTGTCATTTGTTGTTATGGAAATATAAGAATCCGTACCTGAAGGGATGATGCCCTGAAGCGAGTAGATCGGGTAGGATTCGATATTTCCAAGGGAGCGGGTAGCTGTGAAGGTTCCTGTTTGTGCAAAATCAAATGTCTCGTCCGAAGTGGCATAGCCATGAGGATCGGGACAGAAAAATTCGAGCTCGAAGGTGCAGGAATTGCGCACAGCTTTATCAAAAGAAAATCCGGACGTAAGTCTTGCCTGATAAGCTCGTCCCGGTTCATTATCCAGAATGAGCTGGCAGAGACCATTGTCCGGATTCAGCCATTCAATGATGTCATCTTTCTTTGCGAGAAATTGCGTATCCGTTTCACCCGGCGGGATAAAGCAGGAGATTACAATCTTTCGCTCGGATACTGTTTCTCCGAAATCAAACACGCCATGTCGTCCGGGCATGGTAACGGTATTGTTTCTCAGATCAGGCATCCGGTATTCGTTTGTGATTCGTGTTGCGAGCCCCATAGACTGGGAGGTTGTTCCGTTGAATGAAAATCCCATATCACACCAGTCCTTTCGCTCTGCGGCCTGCCGTCAGCAGGGTGTTGAGTTGCTGAGAAATCTTACGTATATCGTCATCGCTCCGCACACTCATTTCCTCGATATTGATAAGCGGCTGATCGCCGGAAAGCGTCATTGTTGCATTGCTTACCGCGTCCTGAATCATAGAGCGCAGGGACGAAACACCGACCACAGCTTCATCACCGGCTTCACCTCCGCCAAGAAGCGTGCCGCCGCTCTGACCAAAGATGGTAGCATCCTTTAGGATCATGCCTCCCGACATCGCCTTCTTATACCAGTCAACAGAAAAGTGCGGTATGGATGGCGGGTTTAAAGAGAAGCTGCCAGTGATAGAGAAGTGCGGCAGCTTGATCTTCGGCAGACTCCAGCTGAAGTTGAATACGCTTTTCAGCTTATTTACGATGCCGGAGACAAAGCTCCAGATACCGTTGAACACATTGGAAATCGTGCTCTTTATGCCGTTTACGATATTTGAAACGGTGCTCTTTATCGCATTGAAGCCGGAGCTTATTCCAGACTTCATGGTGTTCACCACATTCATCACAGCCGATTTAATTCCATTCCAGACGGTTGAAACAGTGGTTTTAATCGCATTGAACACGGTGGAGGTTGTCGTCTTTATTGCATTCCAAGCCGTGGTGATGGCTGTTTTGATAGCATTTACCACAGTAGTGATTGCTGTCTTTATGGCGTTCCATTTATAAACGCCGCACTTTGCCAGATTAACGTCGCTGTAGGTTTCAATATCGATACTGAGTGTTTTCATGGATTTCACCTCAATTCAAACAAGCGGCAGAGATTGCTCCCTGCCGCCTGCCATACTTATTTGTCTAAGAGTTTCATGCGCTTCTCGTGGTATTCGAGATCACGTGCGGCTTGTTCCGCTTCCCGCTTGTCGCGTTCCTTGCGGTATTCGATATCGCGGGCCGTAGATTCCTGCTCACGCTTTTCACGTCTGCGGTCGTAGAGGAAGTTCTGGATTGTTGCAATCAGGATCACAATGCTGAAGACCAGCCAGATAGCGATAATTGCAGTTAAAAGGATCGTCTGAAAGGTTGTCATAGTCATAGTAGCGCCTCCCTTAATT
>Ga0183101_1000139_pt3 | contig 10318 bp, 10 predicted proteins | sample Biomet3_FD_127790 | JGI IMG/M metagenome (GOLD analysis project Ga0183101, IMG submission 127790) | Microbial communities from bioreactor (seeded with sewage sludge) at LBNL, California, USA - Biofuel metagenome 3 | ecosystem: Engineered > Bioreactor > Anaerobic > Unclassified ... | reverse complement strand
GATATCCCCGCTGAGGATCTCGGCGCTGCCAAACGGGGTCGCAACGGTCTCCTTTTTTAACTTCGGCAGGCTCGAAAAGAGCAGGCTCGTCCCGCCGATAATGCCAAGCATTCAGGCACGCCTCCCCTGCCCGGAAAAAGAGGGGGCGGCGTTTGCACGTTGGTTCTCCATGAAACCTTCTGTCAAGGGTACGTTGCCCCGGAACTAATACCTAGCGAAAGCCGGGGATTCCGACCAGCAAGTGTAAATTTTTCATGGTACCAATAACTGCGTATGGGCCTTTTCGATACGGTGAGCGACGCGAAGATCAAATCGGGAGACTGCACGGACATCTACTTTGTCCGGACCGAGGAAGTCCTCAAAAAAGAGGGGATCAACCCGCTTGTCTCGATGGAGGTTACCGCGGCGGCCCTTCCCGATACGTGGGGTATCTTCTGCGGCCTTGCCGATGTGCTCGCGCTTCTTGAAGGCGTGCCGGTAACCGTCGACGCCATGAAAGAAGGGACGCTCTTTTTTGCCGGCGAACCGGTGCTCCGGATCACCGGGCACTACCGGGACTTCTGCCGGTACGAGACGGCGATCCTCGGGTTCCTCTGCCACGCTTCGGGGATTGCATCGGCAACAGCCCATATCATGTGCGAGGCAAAAGGAAAGCCGGTATATTCCTTTGGTTCAAGGCGCCAGCATCCGTCCATTGCCATGATGATCGAGCGGGCCGCATGGATAGGAGGTGCCGACGGGGTCTCGAACACCTGTGCCCCGCCGGGCATGCCGGTCGTCGGGACGATGCCGCACGCGATGGTGATGTGCTTTAAGAGCCCCGAAGATGCATGGCGGGCCTTTGCCCGGGACGCCCCGAAAGCCGTGCCCCGGATCATGCTCTGCGACACCTACTGCGACGAGAAGGCGGAATCGCTCCATGCCGCGGAATGCGGGGCGACCGCGGTCCGGCTCGATACGCCCCGGTCCCGGCGCGGGAACATGCGGGCGATCATCGACGAAGTCCGCTGGGAGCTCGATTCGCACGGCTTTTCCCGGGTGCAGATCTTCCTCTCCGGGGGCGTGACAAAAGAGGACGTGATCGCGTACCGCGACTGCGTGGATGCGTTCGGGATCGGCGGGGCAATAGCAAACGCACCCGTAGTCGACTTTGCCATGGATATCGTGGAGATCGAGGGAGTGCCAAAGGCAAAGAGGGGAAAGAAGAGCGGGGTAAAACAGGTCTGGGAACTTGTCTGCGGGAAGCACCGCACCCTGCCGACGGGCCAGGCAGCCCCGGCAAATGCCACCCCCCTCATCGTCCGGTACATCGATAACGGGAAGATCGTGCAGCAGTCCGAAATACCGGCGGCGCGGGGACGTGTCCTTGCATGGATCCGGCATGTTGCCGACGAGGCCGCGGCTCTGGAAACATCCGCAAAAAAAGAGAAAAAGAACGGCGCGAAAGGAAAAGCCGGGACAAAATCCCCGGCATAACCGGTCAATAGCGGGACCCTGTTTTCCCCTGACAGCGGCCCTTGTTTCCCCCAATTCTTTTAACCTATGCCGTTCTACAATGTTAGAGCGGGCCGGTAGATCAGTGGTAGATCGCTTCCTTGGCATGGAAGAGGCCGCGGGTTCAATTCCCGCCCGGTCCATGTTTTCCCCGTTTTTTAAGCATATTTTTATACTTCCCGACAAACGGTATGTCAGGAAACCATGCGTATCCGCGACCTGATCCTTCCCGAAGACCAGATCTTTTTTGCCCTCTTTAAGGACATGGCCGAAAAGATCAACGAGGCTTCGGCAACCTTAAACGAGATCACCCACGAGCTTCCCGGGGGAACGGAAAAAGCCCACAAGATCCGCCAGATCGAGCACCTCGGTGACGAGACTACCCGCCAGATCTACGAACGCCTCAACGAGTCGCTGATTACCCCGCTCGAACCCGACGAGATCGCCCGACTCGCCCCGGCATTTGACGATGTCCTTGACAAGCTTGACTGGGTGGCCCACCAGCTGGCAAATTACGGTCTCCCGCAGTCCAACGATGTCCTCAGAGAATACTCGTACCTGATCACCATGACCGCAAAAGAGATCGCACTCGCACTCGATGCCCTTGCCGCCCTGAATCACCCCGACGATGTGCGCAGCCATGTGGCAGAGATCAACCGGCTGTACAACCTCTCCGGGGAGCTTCTCTCCCGTGCTGTGATCGAACTGTTCAAAACCCAGGATCTTCTCCTGATCATCAAACTCAAGGATATCTACGAAGGCTTTGCCAAGGTAATGGAGAAGTGCAACGATGTGGGCCACGCTCTTTCCGACATCTCGATGAGCCACAAATGACCGGATTCGAGCCCCTGATCGTTTTCGGCATCGCGCTCGCGCTCGTGCTTAACTTCCTTAACGGGATGGCGGATGCTGCGCAGGGAATTGCCACGGTAGTAGCGACCCGGGCGCTCTCCCCGTTCAAAGCGGTCCTCCTGACCGGGTTCTGCAACATGATCGGCCCCTTTATCTTAACTACTGCCGTTGCAGCGACCATCGGGACGGCGATTGTAAACCCCGGGGCGCTCACCCCCCAGACCATTATCGTGGCGATGCTTGCCTCTACGGCACTGGTATTCTTTGCAACCCGGCTCGGCCTTCCCCTCTCAAGCAGCCATGCCCTCATCGGCGGGCTCATCGGGGCGGGCATTGCCGCATCCGGGATCGGGGCGGTGATCTGGCCGGGCGTTGGAGTCATCCTCGATACGTTTGCCTGGGCGCTCGCCGGGGCCGTTGTAGGGGCAGTCGCGATCGGGGCAATTGCCGCCACGTTCGAAGGAGACATCCGGCTGGCAGCCCTTGTCGGTGCGATCTGTGGAGGAGCCCTTGCCGTCCCTCTCCTCATGCTCCTTGGCGTGCTCAAGATCACCGGGCTCCTCGCGGTCGTCCTTTTCATCTTTATCTCGCCGGTCCTTGGCGCATCGGTAGCGTTCCTCTTCGATGTGCTGGTCTCGCACCTGTTCCGGAATTCCCGCCAGGACCGGATGAAACGGATCTTCTCCCCGCTCCAGGTCGTTGCATGCTGTTTCCAGGCAGCAGGGCACGGGGCAAACGACGGGATGCACGCGGTCGGTGTGATCACCGCACTCCTCGTCTCTGCCGGGATCCTTTCCACGTTTGCCGTGCCCCTCTGGGTGCTCCTCTGCTCTGCTGCCGCTATCGGGATTGGCACCTGTTTTGGCGGATGGAAGATCGTGGACCGGATGGCAAAAGGGATCACGAAGATCCGGCCCTACCAGGGGTTCTGTGCGGGAACTGCCGGCAGCATGACGCTCGCCCTTGTGACGACGCACGGCATCCCGGTCTCGTCCAACCACGTGATAAGCGGCGCAATTGTAGGGGTTGGTGTGACTCGGGGGAAAAATGCGGTGCAGTGGAATGTCGTGCGCGAGATGATGATCGCATGGGTGGTTACGATCCCGCTTGCCGCTGCATGCGCGTGGGCGGGGTATCTGCTCTGTACGCTTGCTGCCACCCTGCTCCTGTGAGCACAATATTTCGCTATATTTTTAGGCTTTCTGCACTGATGAAGAGTAGGTTTGGAACATGGGGCTCCGGGAACTACTGATACCGCAGGACAAGGTATTTTTCGAGATGTTTGAGCGACAGGCGGCAACCGTGCGCGAGGCCGCCTACCAGCTGGTGGTCTTAAGCGAGGATTTCACGAACGTGAAAGAGAAACGCCACGCGATCGAGCTCCTGGAGCACCAGGGCGACCAGATCACCCACGGCATCTACGAGCAGCTCAACAGTACGTTTATCACCCCGATCGACCCGGAGGAGATCTCGCGCCTTGCATCGACGCTCGACGACGTGCTGGACTATATCGATGGTTCTTCGGAGAAGATGCACTATTACGGTATCGAAAACACCGACTCCCACATGATCGAACTGGCAAAGCTGATCCACCTTTCCACCATTGAGATCGAAGGGGCGGTAAAAGGTATCCGCACGATAAAAGACCCCCGGTATATCGAAGAGCGCTGTATCGAGGTTAACCGGCTCGAAAACCTTGCAGACGACGTGCTCGCCCAGGCAGTGACCGACCTTTTCAAGACCACCGACGCAATTGCAATCATCAAGTACAAGGATATCTACGAGAACCTGGAGACTGCGACCGATTACTGCGAGGACGTGGCAAACGTGCTCTCGGATATCGCGATACGGCATTCGTGAGGTGGATGTATGCGCAGCCGTTCGGGAAGTGAAGGCCTGTGATCGAAGCACCCCTGATCCTTATTATCGCGATCATTATCGTAGCGCTCATCTTCGATTTCACGAACGGTTTCCACGATTCGGCCAATTCCATCTCGACGGTAGTTTCCACAAAAGTCCTCTCCCCGCGAAATGCCGTGATCTTTGCCGCGTGTTTCAATTTTCTTGCGGCGTTCGGTTTTGGGGTTGCGGTCGCAGACACCATCAGTAATATCGTGGAGCTCAACGTGGTCGCGACCACCATTATCCCCTATATCGTGCTCGGGGCCCTCACCGGTGCCATCAGCTGGAACCTGATCACCTGGTATTTCGGCCTTCCGACATCGTCCTCGCATGCACTCATCGGGGGGCTGACCGGTGCAGGGATCTCCGCTGCCGGGATTGCTGCCATCAAATGGTCGACGGTGGGCAAGGTCGCACTCTTCATGGTGCTCTCGCCGCTGATCGGCCTTGTCTGCGGGTTTTTGTTCATGGCGGCACTTCTCTGGATCACCCGCAGCGCGAACAGGACAACAGCAGAAGGGTATTTCAAACGGCTCCAGCTCTGTTCTGCGGCGGCATATAGTTTCAGCCACGGGACAAACGATGCCCAGAAAACCATGGGTATCATCCTTCCCCTCCTCTTTTCCATCGGGTATTTCGGGACGAACGCCGCATCCGGTTCGCTTCCCGTCCCGTTCTGGCTGATCATACTCTGCTACACGACCATTGCCCTCGGAACCCTTGCGGGAGGGTGGCGGATCGTAAAGACCATGGGCTACAAGATCACCAAGCTCCGCCCGGTCCACGGTTTTGCAGCGGAAACGGCCGGGGCGGCGACGATCCTCGGCGCATCCGCGGCCGGGATCCCGGTCAGCACGACCCATGTGATCTGCTCATCCATCATGGGTGTCGGGACAACGATGGGGTCGAGCACGGTGAAATGGGGGATGGCCCGGAGCATCATGGTTGCATGGATCCTCACGATACCGGTGAGCGCAGTTATCGGCTATGCTGCGTTTGCGGCGATTTGGGTATTTGTCGGGGCCTGAACGGTCTTTTTTATCCCCCAGGTTAAGGATATGCTGGTCCGGGGGCATTGTAAAATTGCAGGGATGGGGGCTTGTGAATGTTTCACGGGGATCCCCGGTAAAACGTAAACGTTTCACAATTTTCCCCCAATGACCCCCCATGAAAGCTCTTGATTATTTTTCCAAAAAACATTATTTTTACCCCGTAACATATGCACATACTGCCATGCCGGAGGGGGAGGGGGTCAGTGGGGGAAAATAATTTTGTCCGCATAAGAGCGGCAAATTTTTGCCGGGCCGGGAATCCGTGGATCGGACAAAATGCCGTGGGCTGGTGCCGGGAGGAAAATCCTTTTGGATTACCTGCCCGGATTCTGATAATACCGGCAGTACTGCCGTATCACGCACCGTTCGCAGGCCGGCTTTTTTGCATCGCAGGTTGCCCGCCCGTGGGCGATGAAGACATCGGTAAGGTCGCCCCATTCCTTTTTCGGGAAGAGCGCCATGAGGTCCTGTTCGATCTTTGCGACCTCGTCCGTATCGGAGAACCCGATCCTCTGCGCCAGCCGGCGCACATGGGTGTCCACTGCAATCCCGTGGTTCTGCCCGAAGCCGTGGTACAGCACGATATTTGCCGTCTTCCTGCCGACACCGGGTATCGTGAGCAGGTCTTCCATGGTCTGCGGCACCTCGCCGCCAAAGCGGTCGATCAGTGCCTGTGCGGCAGCGACGATATGCTTTGCCTTTGCGTGGTAAAACCCGAGCCGGTGAATGATGGGCTCCACATCCGCGATCTCTGCCCGTGCAAGGGCCGCCGGTGTCGGGTAGGCAGTAAAAAGCGGTTTTTTCACCATCAGGACTGCCTTATCGGTCGTCTGGGCGGAGAGGATCGTGAGGATCATCACCTCAAACGGCGTGCCCCGGCAGACCGTGGTCGGAGACTCACGGGCATCGGGATATGCTTTTACCAGAAGAGAATAGATACGGCGGGCATCCTGTCGGTTCATTATCATGGGGTAGGGCGGATTCGAACCGCCGTCAAAGCGTCCCAAACGCTCTAGGATGGACCAGGCTACCCTACTACCCCGCGTCTTACAGTATTGTTGCCAGCCGCTAAAAATACCTGCCGTTATGACGAAAAAGTCAGAGAGGAAGGACCTTCTTCTTTGTGTCGCTCACGACCGAACACCGGCAGGAACCGGAGAGGAGGGCATCGGCAAGGTTCTCCGGGTTCGTCCCGTCGAGGACGACGAGCGGGATGTGGCTGCGTTCAACGACACGCGCCGCGATAATATCGAGGACATTGTGCGAACCGGCCCCGAGGCCGCCCTGCCCGACAATGGTTAAGAGTTCCTGCGGGGAGAGCGTCGCATGGTACGGCGTACCGGGATACTTTTTCGGGTCCTTGTCGTAGATCCCGTCGACCGAGGTCACGTTCACAAAGACATCGGCCCTGACCCGTTCCGCAAGCACGGCGGCGACCGCATCGGTGGTCTGGCCCGGGGTGATCCCGCCCATCACCACGATCTTTTTTGCCTCGGCAAACTTCTTTGCCTCCGAATGGCTCTCGGCCACCTTCGGATATGCAGCCTCGCCGAGCGCAGCGATAAGGAGCGTTGCGTTGAGCCGGGTCACGAGGATCCCGATCTCGTCTGCGGTTCCCTCGTCGATCCCGAGGTCACGGGCAACCCCGATATAGTCCCGGGCGCCGCCGCCCCCGCCGACCACGACAAAGAGCCGGTGTTTTGCCGCGATCCGTTCGAGCACCGGGATATACGCTTTTATCCGGTTCTCGTTGAGTTCCGGGATCAGAATCGAACCGCCGAGCGAGATAACGACCGTCTTCATTGCACTAGTTTTTGTACCGGATGCTCATATAGAGTTGTTCTAAGGAGGAACGCTATTATGCTGATGTGCCCGGTCTGCAAGAGCCACGATATCTTCCCGGTTGCCGGGGGATATATCGGCCAGGTCTATCTCTGCAAGAACTGCAAGTACCGCGGTTCGTTCGTGCTGGAAGTCGACGACCCGGTAAACCCCGAAAAAAAGGAGACCTCCGCGGAACAGGAACCGTAACGTAAGGTGAGGGGCATGCACGAGGCACGCCAGTACATAAAAAAAGAGAACAATGCCGTGCAGTGCACGCTGTGCAGCCACCGGTGCAGGATCGCCGAAGGGAAACACGGGATCTGCGGTGTGAGGCAGAATGCCGGGGGCACGCTGTATGCGGAGACCTACGGCCTCGTGAGTGCCGAGGCTGTCGACCCGATCGAGAAAAAACCGCTCTACCATTTCCTGCCCGGAACATTATCCTACTCCCTTGGCGGAATCGGGTGCAATTTCAGATGCCGCCACTGCCAGAACTGGCAGATCTCGCAGGCCGACCTGGCAAATTCCCGTCTCGTTCCCCTATCCCCGGAAGAGGGAGTTGCCCGGGCCACAGTTAACAGATGTGCGAGCATGTCGTGGACCTATAACGAGCCGACCATCTGGCACGAGTACGCCCTCGATATGGGAACGCTTGCCCGGTCCCGGGGCCTTGGCACCTGCTATGTAACAAACGGCTACATCACGGAGGAAGCCCTGCGGGAACTTGCCCCCATGCTCTCCGCGTTTCGGGTTGACCTGAAAGCATTCACCGACGATTTTTACCGGAAGATATGCGGCGCGCACCTCCAGTCGGTGCTCGATGCCACAGTTCTCGCCCGCGAACTGAAAATGCACATCGAGACCGTGACGCTCGTGATCCCTGGACTTAACGACAGCAGGGAAGAGATCGATGCCCTGATCCGGTGGGTGATCGAAAACCTCGGCCCCGACACTCCGATGCACTTCTCCGCGTTCCATCCGGATTACCGGATGATGGATCGCAACGGGACACCGGCGGCGCTCATCGAAAAGATCTGCACCCGGGCAAAAGAGCTCGGTCTCCACTATCCCTACTCAGGGAACGTGGGATACAGCAGGTTCGACAATACGTACTGCCCGGCCTGCGGGTCGCTCCTCATCGAACGGCGGGGATTTTCCGCACGGATCGCGGGGCTCGACGACCGGCAGTGCACAAACTGCGGCGAAAAGATCGGGATCGTACGCCATGTCGCATGAACCTGTCCTGCCCGAGACCAGGTTCCTTGCCGACCGGATGCTCGGCACCCTCACCCGTTACCTCCGGTTCATGGGATACGATACGGTCAGTGCAAACGGGTGGTCCCCGGGAGATTCCCGGGAAGACACCCGGCTGCTCGATCTGGCATGCCGCGAGAACCGGATCCTGCTGACCCGGGACCACGAACTCTCCCGGAGGGGCAAAAAACAGGCAGTACTTGTCGAGGCTGAAGATGTTATTGCGCAGGTTGGACAACTCATAGAAATAGGGCTTATCGTGCGCAGGCTCTCCATGAGCAGGTGCTCGCTGTGCAATACCGAACTATGCAGGGCTACCGATGAGGAGATTGCTTCAGCGACCTATGCCCCGAACGTGAAGGCCGGGTATGTTTTTTTCTGGTGCAGCAGGTGCGGGAGACTGTACTGGAACGGTACTCACCAGCGGAGTCCCAGGGAGCGGATCGAGACAGTCCCTTAAACACCCCCATAATCTTGCAGGATTCCGGCTTTTTTTATCACCACCCTGCCGCAAAAATACCGTATTTAATTCCGGTTTTTACCCTTTGGAAAATGACAGTCCGGTATAGTAAACCAGCCGGTTCAATACATCCCCTTTTCGGTACATAATTCGCCTGTCGGTATGCTGTGAATATATCTGTCGCGGCAGGGGAAGAGATGGCTCATACTTTATGGAGATATCATGAAGATAAAACTGGGAATATGTTCCATCATCCTGTTGCTGATGATGGTGCCGGTCTGTTTTGCGGACAGCACCTCATCTACGAGCAGCACATCCAGCAGCTCGACGTCCAGCAGCAGCAGTTCATCTACCACTACCAACGTGGACAGTGCAGCGCTGGTGTATGTCTCGAATGTAACCCTCGATCCGGTCTCGTTTTTCCCGGGCGACACGGGTACGATTACCGTAACGCTCACGAACAGCGGTACTTCCGCCATCGGTCTCTCGCATCCGGATATCCTGAGTTCAAAACTGAATGTCGATGACGAGGATCAGTGGGAAACGACGAGCTATGTCGGGGCCGGCTCGACGATTGACTATTCCATGATCGTCACGGCAAAACCCCCGGACGGGACCTACTATGCACTCTTCTCCATCGGGACAAAGAGCGGCAACTCCATCCACTACCCGGTAAAGATTATCGTGGATTCGGATCCGATTACCGCAGCCATAACCGACAAGCCAACCTCGTTTTCCCCTGAAGCCGAGCAGAACGTGACACTTACCATCATGAATACCCGTGATGGAGATGTCAACAACGTTGTGATCACACCGGAAGGATCGGGAAGCGATGCCTACCCGAGTACCAAGCTTGTATCGACCCTTGCAGCAGGCAGTTCCACGGACGTGACGTTCGGTATCACCCCCCACACAGCGTCAAACATGACGTTCCATGTCAGCTATGAGAATGGCAACAACCCCCATTCCGTCGATGTTGTGCTGCCGATAAACTTCGGGGCGGACAAGACGGCAGCGGTTCCGGTTGTCAATAACGTGGTACTTTCCTCGTCCGGAAGTACCTACGATCTCACCGGGGATATTACGAATGCCGGTGTCTCCGATGCAAAAGGGGTAGTCGTGACCGTGAGTTCCCCGGCAAAAGGAACCGGTACATACCCGGAATATGCTATCGGCAGCATCGCCTCTGATGACTCGAACAGTTTCGAAGTGACCTTTACCACAACCGATCTGTCATCTGTTCCGCTCCTCGTGACCTGGAAAGACAGCGAGGGAAATGATTACAGTTTAACAAAGACCCTGGACCTCTCATCCAGTTCTGTCGGCACTTACACGGGTTCATCTGACAGCAGCACAAAGACATCCTCCAGTTCATTCAGCTCCGGACCGGGCGGCATGAGCGGGGGACCCGGTGGTATGAGCGGCGGTCCCGGCGGCAGCAGCAGTCACCGCGCGACCGCGCTCCCGCCCGGGCGGACGG
>Ga0183101_1002987_pt1 | contig 10343 bp, 7 predicted proteins | sample Biomet3_FD_127790 | JGI IMG/M metagenome (GOLD analysis project Ga0183101, IMG submission 127790) | Microbial communities from bioreactor (seeded with sewage sludge) at LBNL, California, USA - Biofuel metagenome 3 | ecosystem: Engineered > Bioreactor > Anaerobic > Unclassified ... | reverse complement strand
CTGTAATTAATATTCCGTTAGATTATATATTGGTTACAAGACTTCAATATGGTATAAAAGGAGCTGCCATTGCTACAGACATTTCACAAATAATATGTTTCATATTTTTACTAGTATACATCTGTTTCAATAGCAAAATTTTAGGAGTAAAAGTTAAAAATTTAACAATTAATATAAAGTTATTAAAAGAAGCGATTTCCTTAGGATTATCTACATTTATGACTCAACTGGCTTATGGTATTTTAGCCATAGTATTGAATAATTCATTAAAAGTTTATGGAGGATCTGACTTATATGTTTCTGCAATTGGTATATATAATCGTGTATTCGGGTTTATTACCATTACTATGTATGGAATTAGACAAGCCCTTCAGCCTATTATAGGATTTAATTATGGTGCCAAAAAATTCGATAGAGTAAAACAAAGCTTAAAGCTTGCAATTTTAGCATCAGTTATAATTTCATTGGCATTTTTAATTATAATTATTGGTTTTACAAATAAAATAGCGGGTGCTTTTACAGCTGATAATGGATTAATAGCATTGACGGTTCCTATTTTAAGGGTAATGATATTTATGAGTCCTTTAGTAGGCGTTCAAGTAATTGCTTCAAGTTTTTTTCAGTATATTGGCAAACCTAAGCCTGCATTATTTTTATCAATAATGAAACCATTTATATTTTTAATACCATTAATGTTAATCATCCCAATATTTCTTAAAATCACTGGTATTTTTGTATCTGTTCCATTAGCTGATTTTCTTGCTGCAATGATATCTTTAATTTTTATATATCGTGAGATAAAAAAGATGAATGAATTAAACTTAATTCAAGGTTAGAGAATGGAATATTAGATAAATGTCAGGGATGTAGCCTTAGATATATTTGTGATGGAATTGATGAAGTGGTTGATGGCTATGTGGAGGAAACTACTGAGGTTATAAGTGATTTTAGTTTTGAATAAAGTGTATATTTAATCTTTAAAATTGTGGGAATATAATATAAATCACATTGTAATAGTAACAGCTCCAAGGATAAAAAAATTAACCTTGGAGCTGTTAGACGTTTAGCTTTAATAATAAAATGAAATATTATTGTGAATTTTTCTTAGAATATTTTTCTTTCTTACAATAGCAGTAGAATAGCACATATTTTTTATATGGGCATAATCCACAACTGTATAATTTTTAAAGAATACAAAATCTATAAGTTCTTTCTCATCTTTAGTTAGATTTTTTAGAGCTAGTCTTAATTCTTCATAATCACACATTTCACATAATGAAGTTTCAGGAGAGATTTCTTGTGATGGGATGTCCTTTTCAAAATTATCATGTAAACTTAGAGCATTATTACCTTCAGTAGAGCTTCTGTTTTTAATTCTCTTAATCAAATCATTTATATTATTTTTTATGGCATTGGTAGCATAAGCAACGAATCTATGCTTGTCTAAGTTATACATAGAGATAGATTTAAAAAGTGATTGATAACACTCCTGAATAATATCATATGAGTTATATCCATCAATGAAAGTTCTCTTTGAGATATTATAAATTAATGGTCTAAATTCTTCAGCTAATTTTTCTTTTGCTCCTTCATCATTATCTTTGCACCTAGTAACTAAAGTTTCGATATAATTAAAATCCATATAAACCTCCTTCATACATAAGATCTATAAATTTAATGAATTATTTTACATATATTGTGTTTAATGTTAAATTAATCTCTACATATAGTATATATGGTTAAATTACCTAGAACCTATATGGAAATTGAAAATTATTTAAAAGACCAGCAGAAGATCCGCTATATTTTGGAGGAAATAATGTACCATGGATAACAGTAGCGGAGGTAACTAAAGATGAAGATAAGTTTCTTGATGACGTCTCTACGTATTTAACTGAATAAGGAAAATATATTAGGAAATAAAGAATAAAAAATCGCTTTAGTGTTTTTATTAGTCTCGTGATTACTTCTTTTAATAATATATAAAATTGGATATAATAAAAATAGTATATAGCAAGAGGAAATTGGTGAGGAGAAAAGGGGCAATAAAATGAGAAAAAATATACAGATTGGAGCATCTGATTTTAAAGAATTAATAGAAGGAAATAATTTTTTTGTAGATAAGAGTTTATTAATAAAAGAATTTATAGAAAATGGAGCAAAAATTATCTTAACACCAAGACCAAGAAGGTTTGGGAAAACCTTGAATTTAAGTATGTTAAGATATTTTTTTGATATAAGAACCAAAGATGATACCAAAGATTTATTTAAAAACTTAAAAATAGAAAATGAAAAAGAGATAATGGAGCTTCAAGGGCAGTATCCAGTTATTTTTATTACTTTTAAAAATCAAAAACATATTTCATTTGAAGACTTTCAAGATGGAATTAAGGTGCTATTATCTAACTTATATAAAGAACATGAGTATTTGTTATATAGTAATAAGTTATCAGAATTTGATAAAAATGATTTTAAAGAAATAATTTCAAGAAAAGCTTCAATAGGTGTTTTATATGAGGGCATAAGCAATCTTATGGGATATATGAATAAGCATTATGGCAAAAAGGTAATGCTATTTATAGATGAATATGATGTGCCAATTCAAGAAGGATATTTGCGTGGTTACTACGATAATATGATTGTATCAATAAGAAATTTATTAACTTCAGCACTTAAAGATAATCCATATGTTGAAAAATCACTAATAACAGGAATACTTAGAGTTGCAAAAGAAAGTATTTTTTCAGGACTTAATAATTTAGAGGTAAATACTATTTTAAGATATAATTTTAATGATAAATTTGGTTTTACAGAAAATGAAGTTTTTGATTTAGCTAATTATTATGAGGCCGTGGAAAAGATTGAAAATATTAAGAAATGGTATAATGGATATGTTTTTGCTGGAGAAGTAGTTTATAATCCATGGTCAGTATTGAATTATTTAAAAAATATTAAAGAAGGCTTTATGCCGTATTGGATTAATAGTAGCAACAATGATTTGATTAAAAAATTATTAATTAAAGGCGATAAAAACATGAAACTTGAACTAGAAGATCTTATTGAAGGAAAATCTATAAATAAGGTGATTGATGACAGTATAGTAATGTCAGAAGTTGAAGATTCTAATGATAATATTTGGAGTTTTTTGCTTTTAAGCGGGTATTTAAAAGCTGTAAAGACAGAAAATATAAGAGGTAGATTAAACTGTGAACTTAAAATTCCTAATGAAGAAGTTCATATATTTTATGAAAATTTAATTAAAAAGTGGTTTAATGAAACTATGACTAATGAAAAATATGAACTGATGTTAAATATGCTTATAACTGGTGAAATAGAAATATTTTCGGGAATATTTAAGCAGTTTGTAATAAATAATTTAAGTTACTTTGATGTATCAGGAACTGAACCAGAACGGGTTTATCATGCTTTTGTACTTGGAATGCTGATATCACTTTCGGATAAATATGAAGTTAAATCTAATAAAGAAAGTGGATATGGACGATACGATGTTATGCTAATTCCAAAGGACATTTCTAAAATAGGAATTGTCATTGAATTTAAGAAAATAGATGATTTTTTAAAGACAACAATAGAAGATGGAAGCAAGGCAGCCTTAAAGCAAATAGAAGACATGAAATATTCACAGGAACTTGAAAGCTGTGGAGTAAAAAATATAATAAAGCTTGCAATTGTATTCAAAGGAAAAGAAATTGAGATTACTCAGGCACCTGAAAAAGGAAATCCTAGATTAATATAGAAGCAATGAGAACAGATGAGATGAATTTAATAAAATCTTATCTGTTTTTTGTCTTAAGAATAATAAATACAAGTAAATTATGTAAAAGATAAGCTGTATAATTTTAGTATAAAGTGAGATTTTAGGTGTACAAAATTATGAAGGAGGGAAAAATAAATGTTACCCAAAGAAAAGAATTTAGAAGAATCCATTGAAGATTATTTAGTATCCATAGGATAAGAATACAAAATCTATAAGTTCTTTCTCATCTTTAGTTAGATTTTTTAGAGCTAGTCTTAAGTCCTCATAATCACACATTTCACATAATGAAGTTTCAGGAGAGATTTCTTGTGATGGGATGTCCTTTTCAAAATTATCATGTAAACTTAGAGCTTTATTACCTTCAGTAGAGTTTCTAGTTTTAATTCTCTTAATCAAATCATTTATATTATTTTTAATGGCATTGGTAGCATAAGCAACGAATCTATGCTTGTCTAAGTTATACATAGAGATAGATTTAAAAAGTGATTGATAGCATTCCTGAATAATATCATATGAGTTATATCCATCAATGAAAGTTCTCTTTGAGATATTATAAATTAATGGTCTAAATTCTTCGGCTAATTTTTCTTTTGCTCCTTCGTCATTATCCTTGCACCTAGTAACTAAAGTTTCGATATAATTAAAATCCATATAAACCTCATTCATATATAAGATCTATAAATTTAATGAATTATTTTACATATATTGTGCTTAATGTTAAATTAATCTCTACATATGGTATATATGGTTAAAAGCTATAGAACGTATATATGAAAGCAATTTAGAGAGGAAAAATTATTATAAAGGAAGGTAGATTAATTGATAATGGTAATAGGTATAGTTGTGAGGAGTGATATAAAATAGAAGATTAAGGTAATAAAATATCAAAAGTGAAAGATATAAAACTTCATGTGGAAATTCATATTAACATATGGGAGATGGTGGTAAGGAAGTGATAGGATTTGGGGAATTGGAAGTAGTTAATCAATATGCTAAGAAAGTATGTGATGAATTATTAAGTGTTTTGAATTTATCTAACAGGGGGAAATAGGAAGTCTTATTGTTATTAGTAAGAATATAATGCAAGCAATATTTGTGGAGTTAAGAGTTAAGCAGAAAAATCTCTACCTAGACTAGATATAAAGAAGCATTCTGATTAAAATATTTATTCTAATTTAGCTGTGTGACTAATATAACTAATAGTGTTAATAATTCATCAAGGTGTTAGAATGACTTTAAAATCATTATATACCTTTTTTAAAGCATACTTTAATTATGTTACATCTGGAAATCGTGCTTATGCAAGAGCAATTTCAGAAGCAATGACAGTTATTAGAGATACATTAGCCCAGAAAACTTTGAATCCAATACAAATATATTTGCACAAGCCATTTTCTTTTAAACTTGCTAAAGATATGCTTCAAAAAGCAGTTTCACTTGCTATGTCACAATACCAAGACCCTTTTAATGAAATCCAATATTTTAAGATTACAGTAACTATAGATAAAAGTTTTATTACTACTAATCATAAGGGAATAAATATACCAATAGAAGGCGGATGGGATAATAAAAATAATAAGCTTATTATTATTACATTTAGTCAACCAAGTAACATGATAGATGAAGTTAGGGTAATCAAAGGATTGATTAAAGAATTTACGATAGTAGGTACTTTACCAGCAAATATTAAAACAGTAGCTTATTGGGACCTAAGTAAGGGAAAGATAGCTGAGATAGACTATCAACCTTTGCAACCAGTTGACAAACAGAGTTTGATTAATGCGGCTAATAGGATTTGATGCAATAATTAATTTACTATAGCTGAATATTTATTTCAAATAAATATGCATCTTTTGCACTCTTATTTAAAGAGTAATAATAAGAAAGAAAATATAAGTATTTATTTAGTAAATTGTTTTCTTATTGGAGCAAATCTGAAATCATTGATATTAATGGTGATATTTGATACAAATATAGGTAATACAATCAAATATTGTAGTATAATAAGGATAGATTATCTGATTGAAAAAGATAGTCTATCCTTATTATGGTTTATGAAGAAAATGCAGAAGGAACGATTCTAAGACGTACAATTATGCCTATAATGGATAGTTTACGTGAATAAAATTATTATTTTAAGGATAATTTCCACGACTAAAAATGAGGCGAAATTTCTATTAAATATTGTTTTTTTCTGAACTTAGATATATGAAGATTAAAGAAAGTAGCAATTTTGACTAAAGTAAGTATTAACAGGTATTGTTACAAGATTAGGAGATATAATAATGGAAATCATATATATATGGATTGAAAGATATAGAAATATAGAAAAATGTGGATTTCATTTATCAAATGATTTTACTGTTGAAGTAAAAAATATAGATGAAGAAAATTGCATTAAAAAAATTAATATTAAAAGAAATACTAAGAAGTTAAATATATATGGAAATAATATTATAAATGTAACATCTATAGTTGGTAAAAATAGTGTTGGAAAGAGTAATTTTATTTCTTGCTTTGGAGAGTTATTGACATCGTTTAAAGATTCAAGCTTTATTTTAATATATTATGACAAAGATAATGATAGCTATCTTTTAGAATGTAATAAAATAGCGATACAAGATGTTTTGGGGCAGATTCAAAAGGCAATACATCGTGAATTTCAGCCGAGCACTCTTATTCTAAAATATAATAAAGGAAAAATTACTGAAGTTCTTAATGAACATGAACTTTTATATGATATTGAGTACATTACAATTAAAGAAAATTTAAATAAAATGATGCATCCGTATGCAAATTGTGAGTATTCTACTATACCTAGATTTGGACTTGATTATAAAAATTCAGGAGTGTTATATCAATTCTTATATTTAAAAGATGTCAAGAATAGTGAAAACTTTAAAAATAATGATATATTATTAAATTTTGAAGTTATGAATGATTATAATAGACGAGATGAATATGAAATTACATTTCTACCACCAATTTTTTCGGATGAAAAATTTTATTATGAGCATGATTGTGATAAAGAACGATATCTTTATAAAAAGGTTTATATGTTGCGGTTTTTTGAAACGACATTAAATAGAATGCGCTTTCCAAAGGATGATAGTATTAAAGAACAACGTGAAATATTGAAATCAGTAGTAAATCAATGTAAAGGAGACCTAGACAAACTACTAGAAAATTATGAAATAATAAAAGAAAAAATCATTGAAATAAGAACTATACTAATGAAAAATCATAAGGAAAATTCCATAAATATAGATGCTTGTTATAAACAATTTGTAGAGATATTAGAAAAGCTAACAATGAAAGTGGAAGCTAAAAAATTTTTGAATTCTTTCAAATTTAGTATTAATGTATCATCAATATTAAATGATACAAAATTAAGTCAATATGTATATGAGTTTTTAAATCTTGTAGATTGCAGCAAGGATGTCAGCTTAGAGTTTATAAATACTAAAATAGAAATATACTACGATAATCTTTCTGATGGATTGCAAGAAAGATTTAAGCTATTTTCTACCATATATAAATGTTTTAAACAAAATAATATAGAAAAATTCAAAAACATAGTTCTAATCCTTGATGAGCCTGATGTTCATATGCATCCAGAATGGTCAAGAAGATTATTTGATGATATATTAGATTTTTTAAATAAAGAATTTCATGAATCAAAATTTCAAATAATATTTACTACTCATTCTCCGTTTATGCTATCTGATATACCTAAAGAAGATATACTTTATTTAAGTAAAGATGATAATGGAAAATTATATGTTGATAATGCTGATATTAATACTTTGGGAGCGAATATTCATATGCTACTTAAACATAGTTTTTTTATGGATTCAACAATTGGTGAATTTTCAAATAAAAGAATAAAAGATGTGGTTAAAGATTTAAGCAGAGATATAAACAAATTATCAGAAGATAGAAAAAAAGAAATAAGATTCATAATTAATAATATAGGAGAACCTGTGATAAAACGAAAACTTGAAGATATGTATAATAACAAAGTTGAACATACTGAAATAAATAATAAAATTGAGGAACTATCAAAAAAGGTCAAAGAATTAGAAAAAATAATACAAGAAAATGGCTTAGAATAGGTAATTTACATAATGTGAAAAAATGGACAAGTATTATTTGGAAGCAGGTATAATATGGAATTGGTTTATGCATATGTTGATAATTTTGAAGATTTAATAGAAGAACAAGAATTTCTATTTACACAAAAATTTGATGTTAAATATAATAAAAAAAATCGAAAAATCTCAATAGAGAAAGTAGGCTATGTAAAAAATTTCTTTGGAGAAAATATAGAAAATATATCATTGATAATAGGAAAAAATGGTGTTGGAAAATCAACCACTCTAGATTTGCTAGGAATGAAAATGGATGATAGAATACGGCATTATGATAAATACAAAGATAAATATTTTCTATTATATCATATTAAAAATGATATGTTTGCGATTGAGGGATGTGGAATAGATCTAATAAAAGATATGGTAGGTAATTTACCATTAGAAGATGAATATCCAATAAGAGAACCATATAGTATTGTTATGGATATGGCCAATAATGATAGTTTTACATATAACTATGTAGGATATATGCAAGATAATACTGATAATACTGGAAAATCAATAAATGAAAAGATAATATATGTGAATATAAGAGATAGATTTGATAAGTTAATTAATGATAGGTACTCAAAAATTTCAGTCTATAAACAAAGTGATTATACGACTTTGGCAAATAGATTTTATGGAAGCAATATTGGAATTAAAGAAAAATATAGTTTTCTCAAATTTCTTATGAAAAATCAAAGAAATTTGCTTAGTGAGCATAGAGAAGGTGATGTGGATTTTCTTAATACTAATGTAAAGATGGTAATAGAAACTAATTTTAGTTATTATGCAAAAGATGAAAAAAAGTTAGATTTAAAAATCCCTAAAAAGTCGATTGAAAATATATTTAGAAATGTTAAAAGATTAGATGAGAATATAAAAGAATCAAAATTAATAGAAACAAATGATATAAAACAGGAATTTATATTAAATTTTCTAGAAAATTATATACATGAATCATTTAATGAAGGGGTATTAAGAGATAGAAAAGATAGAAATGACGATATAATAATAGAAACTCAAAAAATAATTGATAGTTCATATTCAAGTATTGAGAATAAGGATTTATATGAGGATCAATTAAAGTATTTATTGAAAATTATAGAAATAATTAATGATAAGATAGAAGAATATATTCAGCTTGGAAATGATAATATGTTTTATTGCTCAGTCAAAGAGTTTGTGGATGCTTTAAAAAAGATTGATGAGAATTATTTTACCAGTAAAGAAATAATAATTCCGCTAAATAATAATGAAGAACTAGAAGTGATAAATTTAGCAGATGTTTTAGATAAATATATAATACATAATGATAAAAACAATTTAGCGAATAATATAAAAGTCATATTTAGAAATTTAAGTGAAGGTGAACTTCAATTTTTAGATATTTTTGCAAAAATAAGAGAAAGTATAAAAAATCCTTATGTGAGATATGGAGATACTGTTATTTTATTATTAGATGAACCGGATAGATCATTTCATCCAGAATGGGCTCGAAAATTCATACCAATTTTATTATATAATCTTAGGAGATTAGAAAATGTCGAAGCTAAGTATCAAATTATTATTTCAACCCATTCTCCTTTTATGGTTTCAGATGTACCTAGCAATAATTTAATATTATTAGAGAGCACTTTAAATGAAAATAGTGAAAAAAGATGTATAGTAAAAAGAATGACGAACATAGGAAAAACATTTGCAAATAATATTCATACAATCTTAGCCAATGAATTTTTTATTAAAGCTACTATTGGTGAATTTTCAAGAAAGAAGATTCAAGAAAGTATAAAGTATATGATGGAATATAAAAAATGGACTGATAAAAATTCAGAGGATATTCTATCTGTATTTTCAGAACCTAGTTTGTCACAACGTAAAATAGAAATTAAATATATTATAGATATCATTGGAGAACCTTTAATTAAAAGAAAACTTAAAGAATTATTCCATAAAACTTTTTCTGAAGATAGAAGATATTTAAAAGAAGAAATTATTAAATTGCAGAAAGAAAAAACTAAATTAGAACAGATTCTAAAAGATGAAGGTTTAAATGATATTGAAAATATTATGAGATTATTGAATGAAAAGATTAGAGATTTAAAAGATAAGGTAGATGTTGAAGATGATATTAATAAGATGTAATGACATTGAAAATTGGAATCTAATAAAAGAATATCATAAAGAATTTTTTTTTGAAAAAGTAAAAACTGAGATTAAAAAGGAAAGATTTTCAAATAAGAATAATAAAAAATATTTATTATTTAAAGAATTATTTTTCAATGAAGAAGATAAGGTAGATAAAGAAAAATTATTTAAATTAGCAGTAGGTAATAAAAAAATATTAGATGAAATTATAGACAAGTATAGAAAAATTATTTTTAAGGAAGGAGAAGAAAATATTTATAAACTAATAAATAAATTTATAT
>Ga0183101_1002983_pt1 | contig 10356 bp, 7 predicted proteins | sample Biomet3_FD_127790 | JGI IMG/M metagenome (GOLD analysis project Ga0183101, IMG submission 127790) | Microbial communities from bioreactor (seeded with sewage sludge) at LBNL, California, USA - Biofuel metagenome 3 | ecosystem: Engineered > Bioreactor > Anaerobic > Unclassified ... | reverse complement strand
GGTTTTTCGGGACTATTTGCTACATTATTTTTATCCAGCCGTTCGCTTTAGATTAGTGAATTAGCTGAGCCAAAAAAACATCATTAGCCATCTTAAACCGAATTTGTCACGCTCGACGCAGGAGAGCGGCCTTTCAAAAAAAGAAGTCGAAATAATAGCGTCTTTGTGTTTGTTTTTTAAGACCGAGAGATTTACTGACTCTTGTATGTAAAAAACTTTTTGTTTTTTGCTTTTTCTTTGACCTGGCTCGAGCGTTCTATTTTCTGCAAATAAATCTCCAACGTTCATAGTTTTAAAAACTAAAAAATCTACTGTATTCTGTATTTTAAAAGCCCTTTATTTTTGTTTTTTGCTTTTTCTGCCTGGCCCGAGCTTTGCTCGGTGAAAGACAGGTTTTAGACGATGAATATGGTTTTTCGGGACTTTTTACCACATTATTTTTATTTTTGGCATACTGCCTGATGTACTTGATGCCTTTTCCGCAAAATCAAAATTGAACTGGCTCATTTCGCTGCATTCCCATTATTTTCGTTTTCTAGAACCTCATATTCTACACTTTTGTTTTCCAGAATTCCATATCCATTACTTTTGTTCTCTGGAATCCCTTTCTCCTAACTTTGATTTTCAAGAATCCCATTCTCCAAGTTTTTATTTTCCAAAGTCACATTCCCTTCACTTTCATTCCCTGCAGTGCCATTGCTCAACCTGCATTGTCAATTTCACTGCTGTTATTGGTTTCTTTAATCAGATACTTCAGTTTCGAGGAAACATTCTCAGCCCTGTCATCCAGATTAACTGAAGACAGGTTATATGAACCACTACCATGAGAGCTATACATTGGTAATTGCGTTTTTGGCGTATTTTCATCCCTTATATCCTGTATTCGAGGATTTATATCTCCCCTAATCTCTAGCTGGACCCTGAAAGGGGGAAAATTCGTGTCATTGTTTTTTGATATGTTAAATGAAGGAAATGTCGGCTCCAACCCCGCTTTTGAAAGTATCAGGAGCCCTGCTATCAAAAAAAGGAAAAAACAACAGGCGTATCCTGCAATTTTTTTCTTTTTCCAGGTTTTATTCTTTTTCGAAGGCTCTTTCTGAGTTTTTGGAAAATCGCTACCTGGCACGTCATCAAGATTAAAAGCATTCCTGTACTCTTTTAGACTTTCCTTTTGACCTCGTTTTCTCATTTCCACCGGATTTGCCTTATTATCATGCGCTGCAGAAGCTCGGATTTTTCCGCCTTCAAACGTAAAATCGGGGTCAGTTTCTCCAGGGCCAGCCGAGATATCAGTCTGCGAAGGATAAAGGGACAGAGCAAAGCTGAAGCCCGGAAAGAGAATGGATTTTAACTTAAATATCAAACCGGCAAGCAGAAAAAGCCCGTTTGAAAGGTCTGGGGTCCAGACTGAAACCTCCTCCCCTGAAAGAACCTTTTTCTCCAGACAGTCAGGAAGGTTTCCAGTGCTTTTCGGAGGAGAAAGTGCGGAAATATCTTCCTCTTTCCACAACCCAATTACCTGATACCTGATTGATTGCAGTCCTTCGGTTTGGTTTTTTGCATCCGCATAAAATCTCCTAATCCAGCCTGGTGTCTCGGTGACAGCTTCTTTGGGAAAACACTCTATGAATACGGCTCTTTCTTCTCTTCCTTTCCGGATTTTTACAAGGAGGCTACACCCGAGAAGAAGTTCTCTGCCCCGGACTTCTGCGTAAAGGGCACTTCTTTTAATGTCAAGCTGTTTTGCAAGTTCTGAGTACTCCCAGGCTTCCTTAAACCTTCCACTACCCTGCAGCAGCTTCCCGCTCGAGCTGTAAACTGCAAAGTCGGAATGGGAATCCTCAAATTCAGAAGCCGAATTTTGCAATTTCACCCACTCTCCAGGGAAAAATCTGGGTGATTCCCTGTTGCTCCTCAGGCAAATCCTTTGAAGCTTGAGGAGAAAGGGTTGCATCCACACTCACGGTATAGAAATAAATAGGAATTCTTTTTGCAAGGTTCTGGATTTCCCGGAATGTGTAAATTCTGTCAAGGAGGCTGTAGATCTCGGCCTCAATCTCCCCTGCTTTTTCGGAATTGTCCGGAATTTCGGAAAGGTCTTTTAACTTATCTGTTTTGGTCAGCACAAGAGCATAGGACTTATCAGGCCCAAGCTGGTTCATGAGCCGGAAATAGTGCCCAAAAAGGGTTGTCAATTCTTTTCGGCCTTCTCCGTGATAATCCAGGATATAATCTCCATCTACCAGAAAAATAACCTTTCCAGCAGTCTTCATTTTTTTGTAGATACAGGCCAGAATAAGGTTATGAAACTGGTCACCAGCTTCCTTTGCATATTTGTTTTTCAGAAGCTCAAGAAAACTTAGAGTTCCTATCTGCCTGTGAAGGGCTTCCACACTGAATCCGGGCAGCTTTTCACTTCCAGATAGCTTTTCATTCCCAGATAGCTTTTCATTCCCAGATAGTTTTTCATCCCCAGATAGCTTTTCATTCCCAGATAACTTTTCACTCAGGCTGCGGAGCGCTCGAGAGTACTTTTTCGGTTCCAGATCTTCGGTATACTCTCCACCATAGTCAATAAAAGTAAACTCTACCGGAAGTAAGCCATTCTTTTTTCCACTAAGTTCATAAATTGCCAGGTCTGTACGGTTGGTACTTTTTGGAGTTATTCCTCCCTCAAGTTCGGCAAGCATGGATTCAATCCTTAGTTTTTTCTCGCTTTTTCTAGAGAGTTGCCAGACTTTTTCCTCTTCTCTATCGGAAGATAAAATAATTTCCCTGTGGGTTCCTTCGTAAAAGTCCACAAAATGGCTGTATAAAGCAAGCAGCAAAAGAGTCTTGCCCGATCTCGAAGGTCCGTAAACAAAGACCTCAGAAGCCTGAATGCCCCGAATGAAAGTTGTTGACATTAGCAGGAAAAAAACTGCCAGAAAAGCTATCCCGAGATTATTAAGTTCTTCGGAACTAATTTCGAAGGCCTGCCGTATTCCTTCGATTGAAAACGGGTATACGAATTCGAGAAGTCTTATAAGAAGGTAATAGCTGAGAACAAGAAAGAAAAATCGAGACCCTGACCTGGCATACCTTGCAAGGGAACTGAATTGGTTTCTGGAAAGGATCTGCAGATCGAGCAGACTCCCTGCAAGAAATCCCAGAACAAGGCCGTTTGTGCTTAAAAAATCATGCTGCGAAAGAATGTAGAGTACAGGCAAAAAGCCTGCAAGCAAAAAAAGGCTTCCTCTCCTTGACTGCTCGTGCAGAGCCAGTCCGAAAGCGTTTGCAATCAGGAAAGCCGGGAGAAAACTCAGCCAGAAAACTCCAGGCTCTGAAATGCTCGGAACTTCAATCCGTCCTCCGTAAGTTATGAGAAGATAGGATAAAAGCAGGATAAATCCTGCTTCAGGCAGTTCAGAGAGCAATTTCCAGTTTCCTTGAATCCTCATGCTGCAATGCCTCTTTTATGCTTTTTTCCTCGTATAGCCTGTTGATCCTTTCTCCTACATTTCCCCCTCTTTTTTCCAGGTTTCCCAGTTCTCCGGCTTCTCTGAGGTCCAGAAGTGCTTTTCGAGTAATGTATTTCCCTTCCTGGAGTTTCAGTACGTGGTGAAGTACGTTATCCTTATTGTTTTCATATACTTCCCAGAAGCCGCCTCCAGCGGTCAGAGGAGATATATTGTCCAGAAAACCAGCAGCAGAAAAGAAGGTAAGGGCAATATCCCATGGCCCTGTATGGTTGTGGGTTGCAAGTTTTGCATCATTGATGTTCTTTAAGGCAAGGATCCCATTAATCTCATCTTTGATTGCATCGGCTATGCGTTCGCTTGTAAGCTGGCTTGAGATGTAGGACGACCTTGAAGAAACAACAAGAGCCGCTTTTCCGAAGTTCCAGCGTTCAGTAGTATTGATAGGGATCATCAGGTTGTGGACCCCGAGCTTGTAGCTTTCAACAAGGTTCTTGTATGTGACCAAAATTTCCTCAATGAGTTTATCAAGTTCATGTTTTCCACTGTCATCCCAGTCAAGGTCAGTCATGTCAGAACTTGCATCAATCAGTGAGAGAATCTTCGGGTTTATATCCCCAAACTTGGTCATATATAGGCTGATTGAGGTTTTTCCTCCAAGCCCGTGGAGGTTATTCATCCTGGTAACCTCCTCATAAAATTGTCCGTAATACCTGTTCAGGTCTCTCCGGTTTGCAAGGGTTTCTTCAGTCAGGGTTTCGACTTTTTCAATCAGGGCTGAAAGGGCATGCTTTTCCTGAAGGCTTTTTTCAAGCTCCAGTAATTCCGTTTCGACCCGGCCAAATTTTTCGGAATAGTCTTCCTTTTGAAGGGTCTTTCCGGTCAGGATTTCTCTAAAAATGCTTCTCAGTTTGGGCCGGTCTCTGGACTTAAAACCCTGTTCGATTTCCTCAAACTCAAAATCCTGAAGGTCCATCCCAAAAAACAGGGATTTGAGCACTTTATCCTTAAGTTCCTCAGATTTTCTGTTCAGGCTTTCACTCAAAAAACGCTCAGGAACCGAGAGTTCGAAGGGGCTGCTTATCTGGAGATACTCCCTTCCCGTACTCTTGATATATTCCTCTTTGTTTCGTTTCTTTGCTTCATAGTTCCTGAGGGACTTGGTCTTGTTTCCCTTTATTGCGCCGAGGACTTTTTCCTTTATTCCGGCATTTTCGAGCCGGTTGATTTTGTAGTCATAGAAATAGTAGAGTGCAATTGCTTCAAGGAGATTTCCGAGCTCGTTTAAATTCAGGTCAAGGTCTCTGGAAAGCGTTTCAAGCTCTCTCTGAAGTTCAGGGACACCGGCCATGAGAAGCCAGCTGTCCTTATCCCCGCTTTTTACATTTCCTTCCTTGAGATTGCCAAGAAACGCGTCAATTTTTGTTTTCAGGTCATATTCATGTTCCTGAAGCACCTTCAATTTTTCTTTCTGGCTGAAGTACTCCTCAAGCTCCAGGTCATTGTCGTTTAAGGCTTTGTCAACAGTTTTTTCAACCTGAATGTGAAGTTCATTAAGTAAATCCCGCTCACCCTTCTTCCTCTGAAGTTCGGCTTCTACTTCTAGGGTCTCTTCTTTTAAGCTTTTAGCTTTTACATTCAACCTGTCCATAAAGGAAACAAGGTCCTGTTTTCCTTTCAGGACATTTATAAGCACGGACCCAACAGTTTCTTCTTCAATCCCTGCAGTCCGTTTAAAAAGCCTTGCAGTCTCTTCTATGCCTGAGAGAGCTTCGGGAATCAATCTAAAGAGCACTTTATCATTTTCATCTTTTAACTCATCTTCTTTTACACTGAGAGTAAAGGTTTTCACTTTCGAAAGAAAGCTCAGCATATCTTCGTAGTTATTTATTTTTTCGAGACTGGTTTCAGCCGAAATGTTATTCTGGATAAAGAATTCAACCGCATCCGGGCTCTGGTAGTTGAGAAGTTTTTCAATCTCGTTCTTCCAGACCTTTTCAAGGTTTCCGTACTCCTTTTTAATATATTCGGAGTCGGCCCGCGTGGGAGGCACTTCCCTGAACAGGTTCTGGCTGTCAAGCAGGGTTTTTACGCTCCTGTTAATCTCTTTTCGTGTCGCAGTAATTGCTTCGAGTTCCAGGATAACTTCTTCATACTGCTTTTTCAGGGCCTTTAGTTCGTCCACAGGGTATTCAATTACGTGGGCATCTGCAAAAACAAACGAGGAGTAAAGGTGTTTTGAGTCGCTCAGGTTGATGTCTCCTTTTTTAATGTGGAAGAAGTTTGTCAGGATGTGAGGGAACATGGAATCGAATTCATGCACTTCAACCTTTGCCTCTTCTCCTTTTTTATATCCTGTAGGCCCAAGTGATGTCAGGATTATGTGATTGAAAAGCCTCTCGTTCAGGTTCAGGTATTCAAGTTCGGTAAGGGCTATTGCAGCGTTTAATTGTTCTTTTTCTCCTTCTTTTGTTGTCGGGATTACCGCAAAGAGCCAGATCTGGCTGCTCTCTCCTTTAAGTGCCCGTATATACCTGGCAAGGTCAATAAACATCCCTGACCCTGTACCTCCCCCAAGCCCGACAATAAGGGCTGTGGTTCCTGTACTGGGAAATGTAGGAAAACCACTTGCCTGCCCCTGACTCAGTACCTTGTAGAAAATAGCCTTTGAAATGGCCCTTCTCCGGTGTACGCCTCCGCCAAAGTCGTCGATTAAAAAAGGGTCAATAGATTTCAGTTCCTCAAAACTGAGCCCAAAGTCTCCTGAATCGTTCATCCACCAGGTTTTGACAAGAGGCTCAGACTTCCGGTCTTTTATCTTTTCTGCAACTTCCTGGCTTGCCAGGTCTGAAACCTGGGTTATATTTGCCAGAGAAGGCAGGTAATAGTATTTGTATTCGATATTTCCGCCTGCTCCCATTTCCTGAATTCTGGACTTAACCCTGCTTCTGTACCATTCGTCATCAGCCCTTTCGTTGGCATCCGTATCCATTGTATAAACCCTGAGCCTTTTTCCGGGCACAAGGTAGCTGCCGAGTATCCAGTCATGCCTGCAGACCTCTTCACACAGACGTTTTCCACAGCCTCCAAGCCCCACAATCGTCAGGTCCATAGGAAGCTGCAGTGAAATATTTCCCCCTCTGTTCATTCTTCGTCCTCCGAATTTTTAAGTCTTAATCCGATTACAAAGCCAATCAGTGCAGTTACCAAGAACCCAAGGGCGTACTTCCATTTCATGCTCGACGCGTCTGCTTTTTCCTGGAGCAGATAGTCTGCAAGTTCGTTCGACTCGTTGTGCAGCCCAAGGTCAAAGAAGGCCTGCAGCTTCATACCCAGGACCGGATCGGAAAATCCGTTCAATTTTTCCTTAAACTGTTGACTTTCTTCTTCGGTAGCAAGACTCTCGGTTTTCTTTTCAATCAAATAATCTGCAAGCTTATTTGCTTCGGTGACAAGCCCGCGGTCAAACATATCCTGAAGATACATGCTTAAAAACGGGTCTTCGATTTGTGCTGCCTTCTTTTCGAAAGAATCAACGTCAGTAACTGCGATCGTGAATGTGCTCGTATCGCTTCCCTGAATGGCATTTCCTTTTTCATCGGTAGGCTTGATCCGATAATAGGCATACCCTGTCCTTTTAGAGTCATATTTCACCAGTGTAAGTTTCTCATATTGCTGGACCTCAGTGACACCAGGAACCTGTCCGTTTAGCTGGACAACGATTTTTTTCATATCATCTTTGACTGGAAGCTCAAAGTGGCTCTCATTGCTTTGAAGATTTAATTCTGTAAAATTGTAGATTGGCTTGTCGTCATATTTTTCCAGATCCGTATCAAAATACAGATAATCAGCAGCACTGGGAATGCCGCTTATCCTTAAAACGCAACTTATCACCTGCTTTTCCTTAACCTCAGCCGGATGGTCTCCTTCTACGTTGACTTCAACTGCTGATGCAGGCATTGTAAGCCATGAAAAAAAGAAATATAGTAAACATAGCGTAAGCGTGCAGGCCGTGTGGCCTTTTCTCATACCTTATCCCCCCTGTAAAAATGAGAATAATACGTTCTAATAACCCCACGTAATCTCTGCATATGTCAATAAATACTTATTTTTTGAATATTTTTGCAAAGATAGGTTAATAAAATCTTTATTTTGTAAATAAATCTGCATAGTAGTCTAATTAATCAAAAACGCAGTTCCTATCTCAGTTCCAAATACCAACCGGGTTTTCTATTGTGAAACCAGTTCTTGAAAACCTTAGTTCTCCGAAAAGTTCTCCGAAAAAATGAGTTTTAGGATGAGTGGCCTGAGATCAGTGAAATGAATTTTGGAGTGAGTGACCTGAAATCAGTGAAATGAGTTTTAGAATGGATGTATCGAAATCAGTGAAATGAATTTTGGAGTGAATGACCTGAAATCAGTGAACCGATATTTCACCCACTAGTGTCTTATGTAGAAAAATAGAAGAAATAAACAGTTGTGGAGGCCCCTGATTCACAATAAAGGACATAAAAAAGATTAGCTCCTTGATTTCTGGCCCTGAGAACGGTTCGCTTACTCCTTTAAACTCCTTGTAACCGAACCGTTTTCAGGATGTAACCCTCTTTAGTTTCTGGGGAACAATTTGTTCTTATACTTTTTTATACCTTTTCCATACCTTTTCGTATTTTTCGTGTTACTCAACATTCTTTGTTTTCGGTCCTCACACTCAGGTATTTCGGAGAGGCTGCAGATCCTGCAGTTCTATTAAAACCTGCAAACACTTCTTAATACTCTCAAACATAAATAGTTATTTGTTAAGAAAGTAAGAAAGCTAAAAGAAGTATCTAATTCAGATTAGGATGACATAGGGTAGTGATTATTTAGAACTTAAATTTATATCACTGTTAAATAATATATTACTTTTTATTTTTCATGAGACTCCCTTACTAAGCTTGCCAACTAGCTTGCCAACTAGCTTGCCAACTAGCTTGCCAACTAGCTTGCCAACTAAATTTGCTAACTAAGCTTGCCAACTAAATTTGCTAACTAAGCTTGCCAACTAAGTTTGCTAACTAAGCTTGATCTATAAAATAGAATTCCAGAAATAATTAAAATCAGTTAAATTCCGGCCCCTGAAAGCCTGAAGATTTTGCCTTTTGTCTTTCCTTATTTCAATCTACAGGTCAGACTCTTTTCACATTTCGGGTTATATCTTCTATAATGCCCTGGAAATGAGTAACTTCTCCTTCCTCATTGCGCTGGATAAAGGTTTTTTCGTCAATCCAGCGGACGTCAGCCGTCTGAGTAAGAATCCGGTACTGACGGTTGAACTCCTTTCCTCCTTCTTCACAGTTTTCCTCAAGTTCAAGTTCCACAAGAAGCAGGTCTTCGGGGTGGATTATCTTCCCATAAAGGACTTTTCCGGAAATGAAGTCCTCTGGAGCGTACCCGAACTGCCTGACATTTTCAGACACATATAGCGTGGGCCAGTATTTTTCAGCCTTCCAGAGAAATACTACCATCGGGCTATTGTTAATTACGGTTTCAAGGATTTTTTGCCGCTCAAGGAGCGCTTTTTGTTTTTCCATGAGGGCTTTCTGGCTTTGAAGAGCATCCTTCAGAGCCTTTTCATTTTTAATCTCCTGAGTAACGTCCCTGACTATTCCCTGGAAATTCGCTACATTTCCGGTCTTATCACGCTGGATAAAGGTCTTTTCTTCTACCCATCGGATTTCCCCCTTCCCGGTAAGAACCCTGTACCGCTGTACAAAGCTGTCATTTCCAGCCTCGCAGCATCGGGTAAGTTCCTTTCTAACCCTATCTATATCCTCGGAATGGACTATGTCTGCATACACTATCCTTCCTGTAAGGAAATCTTCTGCGCTGTATTCAAGCTGAGTTACGTTTTCCGAAACGTACTTGGCAGGCCATTTTTTATCCGGAGCCCAGAGAAAAGCCATAACCGGACTGTTATTAATTACGTTTTCCAGAACTTGCTGTCTTTCCAGTGCTTCACCAAGAATCAGTTCGTCGCTTTCAGCCAGTTGATTGAATCCCATAGCTACTACCTCTCCAACAACCCTTCCGGATCCAAAATCCTTTTACCGCCTCAGGTAATATACAATTTTCAAATCCTTAAGCAATATATAATATATTTTGACATCTTATAAAATCATGTCTTTCTGCACACAGGAGGAATGTTCTGAGTTCCAGACTCGCAGCAGGAAATAAAGAGGATACCTGGACAAAGGAAAAGTCCGGGGAGAAAACATCTGACATTATACAGCAGACCAGAGACGAATATGGGAGATACTTCGGTATCTGTGGCTCATACCATAACCTTAAAGCCTGCACCTGCAAAAACTGTCCTTCTTATCCCGGCGGAGAAGGGATGTTTTGCTCCAGGGGCAAACATATGGAACAGGGAAAAAAACAGGGCTGCCTCTGTAAAACCTGTGAACTTTTCAGGAAATTCCGACTTGAAGGAGAATACTTCTGCCTGAATGCCGAAAAACCGGAACTGTCCGAAGAAAAGCCTGAGTTTCTCCTGAAGAACTGCAGAAAAGTTCCTGAATCCAGTGGAAAGACCAGGTTCTGTGTACTGGGAGAATTTAAAAAGTAAGTTGAATTAAAAGTTAAATGAATTCAGAGTTACCGAAACCTGAATAACCCTAGATTTTCCTGAAAATTAAATCCTTAATTTGACAGTATCCACTAATTGATACTGAATATTTCCCTTCTTTTTTGGTTCAATTGGGCTTTACAATTCAGACAAATTTATAAAAATTTACTATATATGACTCAGTTCCAAAATCTAGTGATAAAAGTAGTGTAACATCATTACACAATATTTATATTTCTATAATTTTGTAATGATGTTACGGCACAACAATGGTAACTATAAATTCAACTCTTA
>Ga0183101_1000349_pt1 | contig 10359 bp, 8 predicted proteins | sample Biomet3_FD_127790 | JGI IMG/M metagenome (GOLD analysis project Ga0183101, IMG submission 127790) | Microbial communities from bioreactor (seeded with sewage sludge) at LBNL, California, USA - Biofuel metagenome 3 | ecosystem: Engineered > Bioreactor > Anaerobic > Unclassified ... | reverse complement strand
TGGGCAGGACTCCTTGGAGACCTGGCTTCATTGATTGCATCAGTAATATTAGTTAATGCAATTTGGTATTAACATATAATAATTGAATAAACAAAAAGAGGTGCATAAAATGAAATTCCCAAAAAAGCTTAACAAGGGAGACACGGTCGGGCTTGTATGTCCAAGTTCTGCCGTGTCATCAGAACGCGTTCAACAATGCGCAGATACTATTAAGAAATTGGGTTATATACCCAAACTGTCTGAGAATCTTGACTGGAGTTATAAAGGCCTTATGGCAGGTAAGGGTAAAGATCGAGCTGAATTATTAAACAATATGTTTGCCGACCCAGAGGTGGATGCGATTTTTTGTGTCAGAGGTGGAGACGGCAGTAGCCGAATAATGGAATACCTTGACTACGATATTATACGTAAAAATCCGAAAATCTTCGTCGGATATAGCGATATAACCAATTTGCATATCGGATTAACCCAGAATTGTGATTTCGTTACATTTCACGGTCCAATGGTATCATCTAACATGGTTGACGCTTTTGATGATGAAACTGCAGGATCGTTCTTTAACGCAATAAACGCCGACGCCAATTACGAATTCACAAATCCAAAGGGGTTTGATATTGGAGTTATTCATGAAGGAAAAGCTTCTGGAAAACTTATTGGTGGAAATCTATCTCTGCTCTCCGCTTCAATTGGTACGCCATATGAAATAGACTCTCAAGATAATATCATTTTCATTGAAGAAGTTGAAGAACCTACGAGTAAAATAGAAAAATGGACATATCATCTACGTAATGCAGGCATACTGAAAAAGGCTAGTGGAATAATTCTGGGCCAGTTCACAGATATGACAGTAAACTGCGATCCCGATTATGATGCAGTAGCGTGTATTGCAGATATTTGCAGCGATCTAGATGTTCCGATTATGTTCAACATTCAGTCTGGACACAGTAACCCTATGATGACACTTCCTATGGGCACGGAATGCGAAATTGATACCGCTAGCAAATCGATTCATTTTAAAGTTGAAAGATAACTCAAACAATCAATAATGGAGGCGTCAGCTATGAAAGATTATACACGTGACGACAATGTTCTATACAGTATTCCACAGAGTTTTGCTGACAAAGAGTTACCAAAATGTCCATTTTGCTATACCGACAGTCCGCATTGGCTTGTAAGAGAAGAATGGAAATTTCTTACTACCCTATACTACTTCAAATGTGAAAAATGCGGTAGTATACTGGTGGCTGATAAGGACGATGTCGACGGAATGTCTTTCACTACCAGCACATACGCCGGCAAGCGCAAGAGGGCTCATGACAAAGAACTGAGAACCATTTATGTCAAAGTTGAAAAAATAGACTTGAGCCACAAAACGCAGCAGAATATGATTCTTGCTGGGGAAGAAGTTACTGTTGAAGATATTCGTTATCTGGCAAAAAATCACCATTTGCATGGTGCTGACTGATCCATTCTTATGTAAATCAAAATAAACAAAATAGACTGCTTTTCCAGCATCATGCCAGCGAAGCAGTCTATTTTTGTGTTAATCGATATTCATAATTTTCTATTCAGCCGTCATAACAGTTCACTGCATGATTTAATCTTCTTCCTTTTTCCTTACATCCCAGTTGCTGAGCCATCTTCCGCTCTTCATCCTGAGAAGGCAGATCACTGCCCTAGCCGTCCAGTCGCATGCCATAGGTATCCAAATGCCTTTCAGGCCGACGCCAAAGAAGCGGATCATTATGAAGGCCATGGTTATGCGGACAACCCACATGCCAACAATGGCAATGTAGAACGGACCTTTGGTATCGCCGCTGCCCCTTAGGACCCCGGAAACAACCGTAGCAATCGCCACGCAAGGTTCTGCAAAGGCCTGAATCCGGAGTACTGCAGCTCCTGCGGCAATGACACCCGTATCCCTGATGAAGATGCCCATCAGCTGCGGTGCAAAAGCATACAGCAGAACGGCTGAAACCAGCATAAGACATACGCCCTGACCAATGCACTCATGGGCGTATTTTCTTGCCAGGGCCTTATCTCCTGAACCCAGTGACTGTGCCACCAGTGTAGTTGCTGAAAGTCCAAAGGCAAAAACCGGCATGTAGCAGATCGACTCTGCCGTGTTTGCCAGCTGATGTGCAGCCAGAATTGAGGTACCCAGGCCGGTTGCCAAACTCGTGACTACCAGCTGACCGCCGGAAATGATGATTCTCTCCATAGAGGCAGGAATGCCAAGGAAGAGCACTTCCTTCATTACATCCCATCTAATAACGTATTTATCTTTCAGTGAAATCGCAATGAGGCTGTTCTTGTTGAGGATACCGGAAAGCATCAGACTTCCCGCAACAACAGCACCCATAACGGTGCCGATTGCCGCGCCCTCAACTCCTAAGCCTGCACCCCAGACATGGATCTTCATACCGAAGACATCGTAAGTGTTCGGCTTATATATGAAAATGAAGTTTCCAATGATATTGACGACGTTGTTGATGATGTTGTAGACCATAGGCGACTTGGTATTGCCTGCGCTGCGGATTATAGATCCGCCTATGAATAGAAACATGTCAAAGACGTAAACAGAGCCGATGATGCGGAAATAGTTGGTCGAGTCAGCTTTGATCGACTCGTCTGCACCCATCCACGTAGAAATGTTCGGTGCCAGAAGGAATTCAACGATAACAGTCAGTGCTGCGCCTACCAGAAGCATACAGATCAGCGACTGCCGCACGACCTCCTTTGCCTCCTCGATTTCCCTGTTGCCGATATACCTTGCCGAAAGAACGGAAAAACCGACACCAAGACCCATCATCAATCCGCCGATGACCCACACTGTGGAGGTAACAACGGCAATAGATGCAGTTGCCTGTACGCCAATAGAGCCAACCATTGCAGTATCCACATAATTAACCATTATCTGCAGAAGCTGTTCAATCATAGTCGGCCAAGTCAGCAAAAGTACCATTCGTCTTGGTGATATCGATTTGTCAAGTAAGTCCAATTCTCTGCTCATGATAATACTCTATCATTTCGCATTATTTTATTCAAGTAAAGTGCAAAATTTATCCACTTTTACTGAAGCGTATAGTTTAACTACATCACTATCGCCAGGGCTCTTACCGGAAATCCGTCGGCACCCTTTACCGGTATTGGGCAGGCGCTGAAGAACACTACGTCTTCCGCTATCTGATCAAGCCCCGTCAGGCTCTCCACTATAGCGACTTCATGGGAAAGGAATATCCTGTGCACCTCCGCCTGACGCTCCAGATGAACAGAAGGCATCTCCACTCCAATAAGGACAACGCCAAGATCAGTGAGCCACTGAGCGCATTCTTCCGTGATCACCGGATATTCAGAATAATAGCCTTCCTTCTCCCATTGAGACGCCCAGCCCGTCTTCATGATTACCCGTTTGTATTTTTCTATTTCTGACTTATGACCTTTCAGGTCTTCAACAGTTATCTCAGCCCTTGGAGCTCCTTTCGCCGTACAGTCAATTATCAGCGTATTTCCGACAAATCTCGACGGATCCACTTCCTGCATGCTTTTGCCCCCAGTCACAAAATGGCACGGTGCATCTGCATGTGTCCCCGCATGGCTATTCAGAGTGAAAAGGCCAAGCTGAAAGCCGTCCTTCTCAATAGTGTCAACGATTTCTTCACTCATCCCCGGAGTCCCCGGCCAGATGCTCATTTCTGTTGAAAACGGATGTGTTAAGTCATAAACTTTCATTGTATTATCTCACTTTCTTCTAATTATTTTTGCCATATTTTACGGCCGTCGCTGCATAAATGCGAGCAGCTGTCCTCAGGCTTTCTTCTCCAACGTGCTCGCCCGCCGTGTGGGCCAGCCCCAGTTCTCCCGGGCCCATGACCACGCAGCCGTTGTCAGCCCTCTTCAAAAATCCCGCGTCACTCCAAGCCGGGAACGCTGAAACTACTGGCTCTCCGGCAAACTCCGAAACTGCCTCCCGCAAAGTCACCACCAGAGGGTCGTTTTCCGGCGTACAGAACGGCTCGTGCCGCATCATGTCCACACCATCAAAAAAGTCTTTCACAGTTGCACTGAACGCAGGGTCCTCACTATGAAGCTCACCGATCAAAGCTTCCAGCTCTTCGTATACCTGCTCTATTGTCTCCGTCGGCACACAGCGCCTGTCTAGCGTCAGAACACATTCCCCTGCCACAGTGCTCGGCTGGTCACCGCCCTTAATAGTGCCAAGGTTGATCGTTGGCACTCCCAAAACCGGATACACCCTGCTGTTCAGCACCGGTACATACTCGTCATATATCTTGTTTATCAGTCTGGCTGCCATTTGGATTGCATTTATACCAGCTGCTTTGTTGCCGCCGTGGGTCTTCTTGCCGTGGACCGTGATCTCGATCCACTCTAAACCCTTATGTCCAATGTCAATGTTCAGACTCGTAGGTTCCCCCATGATCACTCCATCTGTTCTAGGCCCCTGTTCCGCAAGGTGCTTGGCCCCTTTGCCTGCCTCTTCTTCATCCGCAAGGCCGGCAAAGATCACATCCCCTGCAGGAATCACCCCGCTGCGCTTGATAGCCGCCATTGCTGTCATCATTGACGCCAGCGGACCTTTCATGTCGACGGAGCCGCGCCCAAATATTTCTCCTCCGCGCACAATGGGTTCAAAAGGTTTTTCCATATCGTAAGGCGGAACAGTGTCCATATGCCCGGACAACATGAGAGACCTGCCGCTGCCGCCTTTGATAGATGCGTATACGTTGTAGCGGCCAGGCTCGATTTCAATTCTCCGACATTCAATGCCCTCGGCATCAAAAAATCTGCTTATATAGGCAGATATCTCCTTTTCCTGTTCTTCCATAAACGAATAGCTGGGAATGCCGACCATGTCACAGGTCAGCCTGGTCACGTCAATTTTCTCTAGTTCTTCTAGAACTCTGCTGATTTCCATATCCTTGATCATCACTTTACCCCACTGCCGCAATAAATTATAATACATAAATTATTGTATCACTTATCTCTATTTATTAACATCCCCTTTTGGTATATAATGTATGGAAAAGAACAGCCAGGGAGGCTCTAATGATAGAAAAGGAAACAGAGATATATAGACTCAATGAAAAGAACGGTGCCCAGTATCTGACCTTCAAGGCCTATGAAGGATACGAAGAACTTCAGCACTGCTCCACCACGCGGTTCGGCGGCGTTAGCACGGGCAATTACGGCACCTGGAACCTCTGTCAGAACATAAGGCGGGATTCGCCGGAAAATATAAGGAAAAACTACGAAATACTTGCAGAAGTCATGGGAACGAAGACAGACAGGCTGGTTCTGACGGATCAGACTCACACCAGCAACATAAGAACTGTAACGTTAGATGATCTTGGCAAAGGCGTGACGAAGCCTATGGACTATGAAGATGTTGATGGACTCGTCACCAATCTCCGCAACGTCGGCATCGTGTCGCAGCATGCAGACTGCAACGCTTTGTTCTTCTATGATCCGATAAAACACGTGATTGGAGTCGCTCACTCCGGCTGGAGAGGAACTCTGAAACGGATCGGAGCCGTGATGCTGAAGCGGATGGCTGATGAGTTCGGCTCAGCGCCGGGCGACGTGATCATAGGCATAGGTCCATCGCTTTGTCAGGACTGTTTCGAAGTAGATGAAGACGTGGCTGAAGCGTTTTTTGATGACTGCGAAGAGTACCGCCGCTTCTCATATAGGAAAGGCATCAAATACTACATTGATTTGTGGGCAATCAACCGCTACATCCTCTGCGAAGCTGGCGCGGCTGACGAAAATGTGAACTGCATGGAATTATGCACCAAATGCCACAACGATATTTTCTTCTCCCACCGCGGACAGCACGGAAAAAGAGGGAACATGGCTGCATTTATGATGCTGCTTTGAACCCGGTGCGTTATTTTTCGCTTAACATTTTCGAATATTCAGTATATAATCAAAGAAAGACGGAACACGCCTCAATGAAACAGGCGGCGGGTTCCATGTCCGAATTACTGCTGAGGTGTCTCAATGAACGAAGAATCAACTCAGACTGAATATGACTCCATGATGTCACTGCTTGACAACACAGACCGCAGGATATATGTCATGGACCGGTATACATGGGAAATCCTATATGCCAATAAGACGACACTTGCCGACAAGCCTAGCACTGACTATAAGGGCCATACTTGCTATGAGTTTGTGCGCGGCGAAAACGCTCCTTGTCCAGGATGCGTTTCTCTTTCTGTGAATAATATCCCTGTCGATGTCGACTGGCACGATGTTGCGCGCGATAAATACTATCATGTTCATGCGGTACCCCTGATCTGGGAGGGTCATGATGCCATCGCACAGTTCATTACAGATACAACAGTTCTCAAGCGTGAAAACAGTTCATTGGAACTCAAGGGTCGGAATCTCGAAAATCTGGTCAACAATATCCCTGCTGGTGTCGTCGTTTTTCAGCGCAGGGACGGTGCGTTTCAGCGGATCGCTGCAAGTCCTCATCTAGCCAAGATCCTAGGGCTTACACTCGATGAAGTCAGCAGCGAAACCTATGAGGAATTCTGCAGGACAGTCCACCCTGACGACTTGTTTCAAGTCAGCGAGGATTTTCTCAGCCTTACTAAAGGCAAACTTCACACTGAAGTCTTATGCCGCCTTTTCAACAAGCGGGCACAGGCATACAGATGGGTCCTCATCCAAGGCAACTCCAAGAGGCAGGATGACGGTTCTTATTGGGCGTATGTCAGTTTCACAGATGTCCACAACAGCAAGAATGCTGAAGAAGAGTTAAGGGAAAGCCGTGAGCAGTATCAGCTGGCCATCAAGGCCGCGCAGCTTACCTTCTGGGAATATGATATTCCTAATCACCGCATCATTCAGAAAAACGAGGAATTCGGCCGCTATAATCTTAGCAGCGTAATTGACGACATCCCAGAGTCGCTCCTGCCATACTTCGAAGAATCAGACTACGCGAAACTTGTACAGCTATATCACGACGTTGACTCGGGCGTTCAGAATGCCTCCTGCGATGTCTGGTACAAGCTTTCATCCAACAACTCACCACACTGCGAGCGCGTCTCATATACTGGCATACGTGATGAACACGGCGTGCCGCTGAAAGCCTTTGGTATCGGCCAGGATATAACCCTTCAAAAGCTCAACGAAGAAAAGTATGAGCATTTTATCAAGGATATACTTACAACAGATCCCAATTCTCTTTGCATATTCAAACTTAATTTCACAGAAAACAAGTTTGACGTGTCGCAGAACAGCCTAAAGTTCACAGACTTCAAGTCATTTACAACTATCGACGACTTGTTTTCTGCCATCGCTGACCTCATAGAAAGCGATCCGTCTCGCAAGGCATTTTTGATGACATTCAACCGCAGCACGATCATGGCTGACCTTCAAATCGGTAAGTCTGCCAAGTCGATGGACGTCCAGTATATCGATCAGTCCGAAGACATCCGCTGGGCAACGATTTTTCTCAGTTTGGAACAAAATCCAGCTTCCGGAGCCATAGAAGGCATACTCAGGATCTCTGACATCACTGAATCCGTTCAGGACAATGCAATCATCTCCAGAATAGTCAACGAGGAGCTGGATTCAATCTCCACGATCAACATCAGAAAAGGGACCATAGTCTTTAGAAAAATCAACAAAAGCGCTATCCCTACAACGCCTAGAAAATACAGCAGCTATGAAGATGACATTCGCTATGCGATGAACCTGGTCTGCAATTCAGAAGACTATGAAGATGCCATCAAAAATCTGAACCTAAAGAACATTATTTCCGAACTGGACCGTTCGGAAAGCTTTACATATGCCTGCACGATACACGACAGCCGCGGCAATTACTTCCGCAAACAGCTGAGGCACTGTTATGTGGACGATTCTCACAGAGAAATCCTAGTAATGAGAAGCGATATCACTGCCGACTATCTCAGTCAGCAGATGCAGCTTGAGAAAATGGAAGATGCCATGAAATCGGCAAATATCGCCAACAGGTCCAAGACTGACTTCCTTTCTCAGATGAGCCACGATATCAGAACTCCTATGAATGGCATCATCGGCATGACTCGTATAGCCAGAGAATACGACAACCCGCCAGAGACTGCCGACTGCCTTGACAAGATTGAAACCTCCGGCAAATTCCTCCTTGGACTAGTCAACGACATCCTCGACATGTCCAAGATCGAGAACAATAAAATCACGCTGAACCCTGAGCCTTATCCGGCAAAAGATTTCTACAACTATCTAAATGCCGTGATCAGGCCGCTCACCGAAGGAAAACGCCAGCGTCTGCAGATAGAAGGCAAAATCGACAAAACAGTGATCCCACTTGTGGATCAGCTGCGTCTAAACCAGATTTTCTTCAATCTGCTCTCCAATGCCGTTAAATACACACCTGAAGGCGGAACCATCAGCTTGTCGCTTACAGAAGGACTGGCTACGAACAATAAGCTTCATTTCACAGCCAGCGTATCAGATACCGGTATCGGCATGAGTCAGGAATTTCAGCAGATCCTATTCGACCCATTCACTCAAGAAGGACGCAGCGACATCTCCGAAAGCCGAGGCACTGGCCTGGGTCTTGCTATCGTGAAGAAAAACGTCGATATGCTTGGCGGCACCATCACAGTAGACAGCAAAATCGGCAGAGGCACAACTTTCCGCATTGCTGCTGATTTTGACTACATCAGAGCAGCGGATTATCAGGCAAGAACCGCTGCTAAAGAAGAGTCCGCATCCATCGGCTTGCTGGAAGGAGCACATATCCTCCTCTGCGAGGATCATCCTCTCAACCGCGAAATCGCAGTCCACATACTTCAGAAAGCCGGTGCGCATGTAACCTCAGCAGAAGACGGCTACAGAGGCTTTCAAACCTTCGCTGATTCCGAAAACGGCTATTTTGATGCAATCCTCATGGATATCAGAATGCCTGTGATGGATGGATTCGAAGCTACCAGCAAGATCAGGGCGCTGCCGCGCATCGACGCCAAAGCGGTTCCGATCATAGCAATGACTGCAGACACCTACAGCGCGGACATCCAAAAGTGCTTTAGTGCCGGGATGAATGCTCACGTATCCAAACCGGTAGATGTCGATACTCTCTGCCAGACGATAGCAGACTGCATTGCTAAGACCCGCTGATGCCGGCCTTTTACTTACGACAATCAAAAAGGGGACTGCCTGCAAGGATAGTTTTTCAACCTCCTTTCTGGGCAGTTCCCCTTATTTTTTTCTCCAGATCTCTTACTGCTCTTTAACTTTTCGTCCGCTGAACTCTATGGCACGTCTAGCCATGATTTCCATAGGATCCGTATAGAAATCATTCAGCTTGTTGTCCCACTTGATGACCGACAGTTCAGTGCAGCCCATTATTGCGTTGTCACAGCCGGCTTCTTTAACACATGCCTCCAGTTCCAACCATGCCGGTGCGTCGTAAGGTTTGCCGGCTTTGATGCAGTCATAGATCTCATGCATGACGATCTGCTGCATTTCTGCTGACGGAACAAAAGGTTCAATGCCTGCTGCCTCCAGCCGCTTTTGATAAAGTCCTGTCTTAATGGTACCGTCAGTTGCCAGGATCGCGGCCTTCTTACATCTGCCGCTGAGCTGATCAACAGTGCCAGCAATCAGAAGCAGAATAGGAATGCTTAGCTGATCCTTCATCTTATCTGCAAAATAATGGGCTGTATTGCAAGTGATACAGATGGCGTCACACCCTGAGTTTTCAAGAAGTTTCGCGTCACGCAGCAGCTGATCGTAAACTGCCTGCGTATTGCCGCTCAATATTGCTTCCGTACGGTCGGGCATGGAGGCATCCGAGTAGATCAGCAGGTTCAGGTGATCCTGATCTTTCTCCGCAACCGTCATTTCTGTAACCATTTTATAGAACAGTTCTGACGCCATGGCCCCCATTCCGCCGATTACTCCAATTAAATCATTTTTCTTGTTTGCCATTTTTTATGCCTCTTTCTTTGAAAATATCCGTCCGCAAGGTGCTTTGACCGGCGCCTTGTCACTACTACCATTATACAATCCTTTGCCGCTGCGTCAAAGGGTAATATTCAATTTGTGTACGTTCATGAATACATTGATAATTATTTGTCTAATTTCGACTTTTTCTGTTGATTACTTTCAACTTATGTAGTACAATAGACCTGTCCTTGTTAAAAAGTAAACAAACCGGGAGGCTTAAGAATGTATAAAGTATCTGCCCTTGCAGAAGAGTACAAAAAGAAACTTATCACCGCTGACGACGCGGCTGCCATGGTAAGACCTGGTGATCGACTACATTTTGGTCTTGGCTGCGGCTCAGTCGTCGACATCGACGCAGCTCTGGCAAAGAGAGCT
>Ga0183101_1001865_pt1 | contig 10362 bp, 9 predicted proteins | sample Biomet3_FD_127790 | JGI IMG/M metagenome (GOLD analysis project Ga0183101, IMG submission 127790) | Microbial communities from bioreactor (seeded with sewage sludge) at LBNL, California, USA - Biofuel metagenome 3 | ecosystem: Engineered > Bioreactor > Anaerobic > Unclassified ... | reverse complement strand
TGTATATTTTTCCTTCATTCAACATGGAGCCCCATTCCGGAGTAGGTGGCTGCACTCCAAAACCCAGAAAACTGAGTCCTGCTGCAGACAGTATAACATATCCCATTCCTATGGTTGCCATTACTATGAGTGGAGACATCACGTTTGGGATCACGTGGTGTAAAATAACATGTATATCCCCTGTCCCAAGCCCTTTTGCAGCCTTGATATAGTCCTGTTCTTTTACAGCCATGACAGAGCTTCTGGCCAGGCGGGCATAACCAGCCCAATCCACTATTATAAGGGCCATGACCAGATTCATGAATCCTGCACCGAAAAGCCCGGCTATTCCGAGAGCCAGCAGCAAGCTGGGAAAAGCCAGAAAGGCGTCAACTACCCGCATAACTATCTCATCCAGCCATCCTCCATAATATCCGGACAGAGTGCCAATGGTAAGACCTAAAATCAGGGAGGAGCTTACTACCAGGAGTCCAACTGATAAAGATACTCTTGCGCCAAAAATTATCCGGCTTAATATACAGCGACCTAAATGGTCGGTTCCGAGGGGATACTCATGGCAAGGCTCTTTAAGTCGAAGTTCAAGATTCGCTTTTTCGGGATCGTGGGGCGCTATATACCCTGCGAAAAGCGCTGAAAGCATGAAAAAAATAAGAATTCCTGCACTAAGGAACAATCCCGGATTTTTGTTTTTAATTCTTAGTTTCATATCTGATCTTTGGGTTAAGGTAAGCGTATGACATGTCCACTGCAAAATTGATCAGTACAAATATCACAGCAATGAACAGCACACAGCCCTGTATCATGGGGTAATCCTTGCTGAGTATGGATGAAACAATCAGGTTTCCTATGCCCGGCCACGAGAAGATTGTCTCAACTATAACAGAACCATTCAATAAATATCCGAAATTCAGCCCTGCAACCGTTACCACGGGAATGAGAGAGTTCTTCAAAGCATGCTTGAGAACAATCATGTATTCAGGAACTCCTTTGGCTCTGGCTGCCCGAATATAATCCTGCTGCATCACGTCAAGCATGCTTGCTCTCATCAATCTCATGGTTACAGCTGCATAGCCCGTTCCAAGAGTAATGGCAGGCAAGAGGATATCAGCAATGCCTCCGTCTCCATATCCTGAAGAAGGCAAGACTTTCAAGGTAAGCGCGAAGACTATAATCAGGAGATATGCCTGCCAGAAATTGGGCATTGAGACTCCTGCAAGGGCAAAAAATCTGCAGACATCGTCTATAGCTGTTCCTTTTTTCAGAGCTGAGAGGATGCCAAGTGGGATCGCAATGATTAGAGACACCAGCATACTGATTACGGCAAGTTTCAGGGTGACTTTGAAGCATCTGAAAATTGCCTTCGAGACATCTTCTCCTGTCATGTACGATTTTCCAAGGTCTCCGTGGATGATTCTACCCATCCAGTGGATATACTGGATATGTATTGGGTCATCAAGCCCCGTTTTAGCCCTGAACTCTTCTACGGCTCTCTGGTCTATCCCTCCTCCGGGATTCGTCAGAGCATTTTCTGCCGTATCCCCTGGAGATATATAGATTATAGAAAAACTGATCACAGATACCAGTAAAAGGACAGGGAGAAGGAGCAAAAGCCTTCGAGTTATAAACTCTATCACTTATCAGTCCTCTCGATTATGTTGCAAAGTTTGCTTTATTTTTAATTCTACTTCTCTTCTATAACTGATGAAAGTATAAACTTCCATAGTCTTCTCCTGAGTGTTCGATGACTCCATTAATCTAGCTACCACTTCGATAATCCAGTAGTTTTCTTCGATAACTCAGTAGTTTTCTTCGATAATCCAGTAGTTTTAAATGACTTTTTTGTGTCCAGTTCAGTTCCCAATTTTTTTGTAAGGCCCCGGAAAAAACTCCGGGACCTTATCGAGTTTACTGGACCTTATCGAGTTTACTGGACTTTATCGAGTTCACCGGACTTTATCGAGTTCACTGAACTTTATCGAGTTCACTGTTTGATGTAGATGTCTTTGGTCAGGAAAGAGATCTCATTCGGGAACTGTTTAATCCCTCCGACTTTCTTGTTTGCTCCAACTATGGAGTTCTGATAGAATACGAATATCTCTGGGCAGTCTTCCAGTACCTGTTCCTGGACTTTGTCGTAATATTCCTTTCTCTGAGTCTGGTTCATGGTCTGTTCACCTGCCTTTATCCATTCATCTACCTGGGGATTTGAGTAACCTGTCTTCTGTGCTTCAGCTCCTGTAGACTCAAAATGCTTTGAAACAAAGTAGTCCGGGTCTCCGGTAGTGGCTACTGTCCAGGCGTAGAGAGCAAGATCGTAGTCTCCTTTGTTCATATCATCCGTTAATGCACCACTTTCCAGGACAGTGACACTTGTCTTTATCCCGATTGACTCAAACTGGGTTCCAATTACCTCGGCAGCGGGTTTAAGCTGAGGGCGACCAGTATAGGTCTTTATGCTCAATTCGAAAGGTTTACCATTGTATTCCAGCCAGCCGTCCCCGTTAGTGTCCTTTAAGCCAGCTTCGGCTAGAAGACTCTTGGCTTTTTGTTCATCCTGGGAAACCATATCGATTTTATTGTTTATTGACCAGTTCATGACGGATGGGAAAAAGCTCTTTGCAGGAGTTCCTCCAACACCTTCTAGAGCCGTATTCACAATCTGCTGGCGATCAAGAGCATAATTCAGGGCCTGCCTTACTTTTACATTATTCAGAGGCTCTTTATTCATATTTACATACAGGAAATATGTTCTCAAAGTCGCATTACTGTATAAGGTGTAGTCAGAATTGTTTTTCAGGTCTGCCACTTCTGATTGAGGAATGCCATCAGCAATGTCCACTTCATTGCTTTCCAGCTTGAAGAGCCTGGTCATATCGTCTTTGACAAAATAGATAGTGACATTGTCAAGCTTGGGCGTACCGTTCCAGTAGTTTTCATTCTTCTCCAGAACGAGATTTACATCCTTTGTGTAACTTTTAACTTTAAATGGACCTGTTCCTATTGCTGTGGTATTAAGGTCTTTTGAACTGGGGCTGACTATGGAAGTTATAGGGTCCGTAAGGCTTGCTATAGTAGGAGCATATGTAGAATTTGTTTTTATTGTGACTGCATCGTCAGAGTATTTGCTTATGGATTGGATGAAATTGTATTCTACTTTTCTTGAATTATTATCATCCAGCACCCTGTTGAGTGAATACACCACAGCGTCTGCATTCATGGGAGTCCCATCATGAAACTTTACTCCTTCTCTAATGTAGATCCTCCATTCAGTATCTGATATTTTCTCATATTTGCTAGCAAGTTCAGGCCGTAAGTTCATATTCTCGTCATAACTGAAAAGCGTCTCATAGACTCCGACTTCTCGCATGTACCAGCCAGTCCATTTTACTGCCGGGTCAAGAGTGTCTTCGGGATAAAAAGCAGTTGCATATCTTAGTGTGCCTCCCTGGCTTTGTATGCCTGACTGGTTGGCAGTAGCAGTTTTTTCATCACTTTTCTGGTCGATACATAGCGACCCAAGGACTGTTGCCATGACTAACAGCATGACAAGAACTGTAATTTTATATTTTTTATTCAAGTTTATAGACTCCTGATCTACACTTTACCTATTTCTAAATTCTCACTTTCCTTTACCAATTTCCTAAATTTTCACTTTTTTGAAGTCCAGAAACAATATCAGACTCCAGCTGTCTAAACAATATTTGTTTTATTGATTCTCCATCCGGATTGTATTGCCGGATACGTTTTTCAATATATGATGACATGCCACGAGTTGATTGTTTGAAGCTTTCTTCAACTCGGGTATTTCTGTTAAGCATGCTTTTGATCTCAAAGGACATTCAAAATAATACGAACACACCGGATTCTTAGTTCCCTTATAGTCCACTGTACTGACTCCGGGATCAGAATCCCCTGTCAACAGCAACTTTGTGTAAGGGTGCAGAGGATGCTGAAAGATATCTTCGATCTTTCCAGTCTCCACAATCTTTCCCCTGTACATCACAGCTACCCTGTCGCACATGTATTTCATCAGCTCAAGGTCATGAGAAATGAACAGCATGGTAAGGTCATATTCTTCTTTGAGGTCCTTTAGCAGGTTCAAAATCTGGGCCTGTACCGAGATGTCAAGGGAGGCGGTGGGCTCATCGGCAACAATAAAAACAGGTTCAAGGGCAAGCACTCTTGCAATAACTGCCCTCTGATTCTGGCCCCCGCTGAGCTGGTGTGGAAAGCGGTGGATATGTTCAGGACTCAGTCCCACTTGCTTTATAAGCTCAATGACCTTGCTTTCGATCTTTTCCCTGTTATTTCCTTTAAGTTTTAGCGGTTCTGCTATGCTCTGCCCAATCGTCATTTTAGGGTCAAGAGAAGAATCAGGGTCCTGGAATATCATCTGCATTGAAGGGCGGATGTTGTTCAGAGCTCTGTTATCAAGGGTAGTGATATCCGTGCCATTGAACACGATCTTTCCTGCTGTTGGTTCAATAAGCCTCAGTACACATTGTCCGAGAGTAGATTTCCCGCAACCACTTTGCCCAACCAGGCCCAGGGTTTCTCCTCTCTCTATAAAAAAGGATACATCGTCTACTGCTCTGATCACGGTTCTGGATATGATGCCGGAAGTATACGTTTTCTTTAAACCGGTCACTTCAAGCATAGAGGAAGCACCTCACAAGCCTGCTGTCTTTTTCAACCATAGGAGGATGTTCTTTTCTACATCTGTCTGTGCAATGGGTACAGCGTGGGTGGAACCTGCATCCATCAGGGAGATCAATCAAAGAAGGACTGTTGCCTTTCACAGGTTTGAGCCCCCTGGCAGGAAGAGAGTTAAAAAAGCCCTGAGTATATGGGTGTAGCTGACTTTCAAATATCGAGGTTACTGGAGCGATTTCAATTAATTCTCCGGCATACATCACAGCAATCCTGTTGCATAATTCCTCTGCCACCCCAAGGTCATGGGTGATGATTAGCATTGTTTTTTTATCAGAGATCTCTTTTAACAGTTTCACAATGCTCCTTTTTACAGTCACATCAAGACCTTTTGTTGGTTCATCAGCAATTATAAAACGCGGTTCACTGGCGATACCCATAGCGATTATTGCTCTTTCTTTCATTCCCCCGCTGTACTGGTGGGGGTATTCCTTTACTCTTTTAGAGGGTTCTTTAATCTTCACACGTTCCAGAAGTTTCTCTGCCATTTCGATAGCCAGGCTACCCTTTACGTGCTTATGCAGCATGAGAGGCTCAGCTATCTGAAAACCCACGGTCAGTACCGGATTAAGAGAACTTCCTGGATTTTGAAGGATCATACCGATTTCTTTACCCCTGAGTTTTCTCATATCCTCTTTTTCAATCGAGTACAGGTTTTTTCCACGGTAGAAAATGTCTCCTTTAAGGATCACGTCATCCTGTAGCAGTCTCATGATAGAGAGCCCAAGGACGCTTTTGCCAGAACCCGATTCACCTATTAAGCCTACAATTTCGCTTTCAGCAATAGAAAGATCTACGCCATTTACTGCCTTGACCAAACCATCTTCAGTAGGAAAATTCACATACAAATTGGAAATTGTAAGAAAGTTCAACTTAAAATCACCCTTTTTTCAGAGGAACGCTCTTGAAACCGTATGGTATCCAACAAAGCTGTCTATGAGGCTCGAATTTTGATCTGTGTTTTTCCAGCACAGTTACTTTGCAAATCTTTTCAGTATTAATTTGAAGGCAGAACAACAATCCTGCACTTATTGCAGCCTTTTTCACATACACGAGCTTTCGTCTTTTCTTACTTTTTTAAAAATTTTATCAGATAAATATAAAATTCAATAGAATTTAATAATACTATTATACGAATTTTTATGCTGAATTATTTAAAAAACATAACCATTATAAAACTTTCGAAATCATCACGCATGTGAAAATAATAACATATTGGAGTATTTTCTCAGAAATTTCAAAAATATAAAAAAGAGATTTTATCTCATATGACTTATGCAGTTACCTTCAAAACAAACAACTTCTGAGTCTTACCCTTCATAGAACTCAAGTCTGACAATCTTATTGTCCTTCAAAGCAGACAACTTCTGAGTCTCCATAATTTTTAAAGCTAAGTTATGGATTGGATTTTCTAGAAATTGATGGCACTTAAGCAATTGACTTAGAAACCAGTAAGTTTTAAACCTTCAATTATCTAAAACACTCATCTTACCTCAGTGTTTATCGTGCCTTATTTTACATCTAAATTTCCTGAAACTTTACATTATATAGCTGGGCTTTTTTTCTTTTCTATCCTGCCTTCCAATAATTATTATGCTAACTAAAACTTGTGTTAAAAAACGATACAATTATATATTTTTATTCAATATAGTGTTACAATCAATAAAATCTTTATTCTCTAAATCGCCATTTATTTATCATTCATAAAATCAGTTCCGTAACTCATCTTTGTGGAGTGAACACATGGAAGCTAAAGAAGTGATACGAAACTACTGGGATTATCGCAGTGAGACCTATAGTACTGGCATTGTAGAACAATCCGAGGAGGAATGGGCTACCTGGAAAAACATGCTTTCGTCAACAGTGGATAGAAGAGAACATCTTGAAATACTCGATGTTGGTACAGGGCCAGGTCAACTTGCCCTGATGTTTGCAGAGATGGGCCACCATGTGACTGCTGTTGACCTGTCGACCAGGATGCTTGACAAAGCCAGAAAAAATGCCTTGAAGAAATCTCTTGACATAAATTTCATCCATGGGGATGCCGAGGATCTGCAGTTTCCAGACATGCAATTTGATGTGGTATCCAGCAAGTTTCTCCTGTGGACACTCCCAGATCCACAAAAGGCTCTGTCTGAATGGAAACGAGTGTTAAAGAAAGACGGTATGATCATTGCCATCGATGGAGACTGGTTCAATTCGGGTATATTCTTGAAATCGATCCGTACCATATCTGATGGGATACGTTCCATAAAGGAAAGAAATTTTCATAACCCCTTTAATCAACACTATAACCCGATAAAAAACGACCTTCCTCTTTATAGTTTAAAACCTGACCGGGTATCCAGGTTCTTAAATGACGTGGGTTTTGAGAATATTAATATTGAGCGTATGAATTCCCTATGCAGTTCTGCCAGGAAAAAAGGGAACTTGCTGGATAAGCTCGACTATGCCCATCCCATCTACCTTATGAAGGCTGTTAAAAAGTAATCTTTATAATCCTGGGGGCTTGTGAAGTAAGAGGTCCTGCTCTACTTTCAGGTTTTACTCTATCGTAAATCATACTCCCCTTTTCTTTCTATAAAGCTCAATTGCCCTTGTAACTCTTTTTTCTTCAAGTAGCCCTGTGGTAGAAGGAGTTTCAAAAAATCTTTTTGGAATTCGAAGGTCTTCAAACTTGAAGCCAAATTTCTTTTTTAATGCATACTTTTTCCTGAAAATGTCCGTTCCTAATGATTTTAATTCCTCTTCGGTTCTTTCTATTCCCAGACCCTTAAGGGCAAGAATTACGTTTTCGTATGTGTAGACGTTTCTGGCAAAAAGGCAGGAAACCATGCAGTTCAGGACATTGCGCCGGTCTTCTTCATCAATTATATAATCAACAATCTGCTCATCTGAAATTGGCTGATTAAATGCTTTCTGATCTGCAGAATAACCTGCGCTGTCAAGATGGGAATGCCTGGCGCCTACAGTGAGTCCAAGCACGTTTCCAAGTCCTGTGTGATATCCCGGAATTTCCAGTCCTCCAAGTCGAATTGCGAAGTCCTCTCCTCCGTATTTTTTTGAGGCATATTCCACCCCTTTTCCAAGTTCTGAGTAAAATTCGTTTGGCTCCTGGACTACAAGGTCTATTGCCCTCAGATATGTAGCTTTATCTCCCCAGGAAAGTTTAAGCCCCAGAGTCTCGTTAGTGGAAATCTTCCCACGCTGCTGCATCTCTGTTGCCCAGGCGAGTACGACTCCCATGCTGATTATATCAACCCCTGCTTTTTCACAGGCATCAATAAGCTCGAGCACGGCTTCAGGATCAGCTACGCCAAGGTTCGATCCCAGAGCATAGATCAATTCAAAATCATAAGAAATATTCAATGCTTCGTATTCATGGGCTTTTGAGAAGGCTCGTTTTAGCATGGCCACATGGATACACCCGATTGGGCAGCCTGCGCAGGAGACCCGCCTGAGAAGATATTTTTCGGCAAAAAACTCTCCTGAAATCGTTTCAGCTCCTTCGAAAGAAGCTGCCTGCAGGTTTCGGGTAGGCAGGCCTTTAAGTTCGTTTAAAACCAGAATGTTTTCGCTTGTGCCCAGGTTATGGTACTTCTCAGTGAGCCCGGTTTTCACAATGGTGTCATAGAGCATACTGACAGTCTTTCGGTAGGCATTGTGCTCAGGGCTTTTCAGCTCCCTGTTTCCGGAAATAAGCATAGCTTTAAGTTTCTTTGCCCCAAAGACCATTCCGAGCCCAAGGCGTCCGAAATGTCGGTAGGTATCGACATTGACATCGGCATATGTGATCCCCCGTTCTCCTGCAGGCCCAATTCTGATAATACTGCGCCTGCCTGCACCGGGTTCTATTTCGCGCAGTATTTTTCCCACATCAATTGCTGAAGAGAGATGCCATATGGAAGAGGCGTCCCTGAAGGTAACTTTGTCGTCGTGGATTGCTACATACACAGGATATCGGGAGGCCCCTTTGATAACAATTGTTTCGTACCCTGAATAGCGCATGGACATAGCAAGATGGCCACCTGCATAGGATTCTCCCAATTCTCCGTTGAGAGGGGAACGGAACAGTGCAACTGTCTTGGTGCAGGTAGGGTATACTCCCGAGAGCGGCCCTGTGCTGCGGATTATTGGCATCTCCGGCTCAAGAGGCCCTGTGCCTTCTCTGTACTCTTCGAGCATGAGGTTTGTGGCAACTCCCACACCACCCAGATATTTCCCATAAAGGTCGCGCCTTTCCTTAACATGATAGCTATGGCTGCTCAGGTCAATATAGAGTATATTCTTAAGCCCTTCAATAGCGTATTGCTCGGTTGTCATTTTCCCTCCCCGGGTTCTTCTCCTCCGTAAAGGTCTTTATGAGATGCAGTAGGACTAACCGGGCTTGTATCCGTAGCAGGGCCCGTGTCAGTAAGCTTTACTTCTCCGCTATCTTCGACCTCAATCATTTCCAGCACATCATGGGGACAGAACTTCGAGCAGACGCCGCAGTGTTTGCAGATTACGGCTTTTTTCTCCGCGTCCAGATGGATAGCTCCCACCAGGCAGGCTTCTATACAGTTTCCGCAGCCATCGCAGATCTCTTTATTGAGATTTACTCCTCCTCCTTTCCGTTTGGTAAGCGCGCCCAGCGGGCATGCCCTCATGCACGGAGGGTCTATGCAGGCATGGCAGACGATTTGAGAATAAGGAGTTTCGATCCCTCCCCGGGTCTGTATATCAATTCGGCTGTTTTTCAAAGATATAGTATCATACCAGGTTCTTGCGCAGGCCATCATACAGGAGTAGCAGCCTATACAACGGGCCGGATTTGCGACCTTTAACCTTTTTGCCATTATTTCCCCCCAGATTCCTGTATTTAGAATTCCTGTATTTAGAAAGTATGCACCCCAGCTTATATAATCTGGTACTACATGCAGCAGCAAATCAAACCTGAAACTTGCAGTTAATTCTAGTTTCAGATTTTTCAGTTTAAATATCTTCTCAATAATAATTTGTTACTGATATTTAGTGCATTTTTGCAGGTTATTTGTTCATGCCTTGTTGTATAATTCTACTGCTGAAAGTACTTTATACATCTTTCATATCTATTTATACAGAGTATTTTTACAGAGAAGTTACTTTTATCCTGGAAACTATCCGAACAGTCAATAACGATTGTTGCAAAAATAAGGTAGGTCACAACAAGTTCGGCTGGATAGCTCATTTAATCGTCTGCGAGAAGGAAGGAAAAATGACCGTTTATATCATAATAGAAATCAAAGTCATGAATCATGAACTGTATACTAAATATGTCAAAAAAGTTCCAGAAATTATAAAAAAGTACGGAGGCAGGTATCTGGTCAGGGGAGGTGAGGTTATTCCAATGTTTGGAAATTGGAATCCCGAGAGAATAGTCATTATTGAGTTTGAAACCGAAGAACAGTTAAGAAATTGCTTTAATTCGGCGGAATACCTGAAGATTGCACCCTTCAGAGAGAACTCTACGATCACAAAATCAGTAATAGTTAATGGATATTTGCCACCAGAATAATTTTAGGTCGTGTCCCTGAGTTATTGATCAATTCCGAAAAAGCGAGTACATCTCACGTATTTAATGAATATATTGAGAGATTCTTGCGCTTTCAGTTTTCAATGATTCAAACCCAC
>Ga0183101_1002980_pt1 | contig 10367 bp, 13 predicted proteins | sample Biomet3_FD_127790 | JGI IMG/M metagenome (GOLD analysis project Ga0183101, IMG submission 127790) | Microbial communities from bioreactor (seeded with sewage sludge) at LBNL, California, USA - Biofuel metagenome 3 | ecosystem: Engineered > Bioreactor > Anaerobic > Unclassified ... | reverse complement strand
CAAATATAAAAAAACGGGGAAAACGTCAAATTATAATGACATCCAAAAACAAGTTTTCAAAGAACGACAGAGTGGATATGACAAAGCGATTAATAAAATTAAGAGTAGGTATAACTATGATAAAAATTTCGACTATATCGAAATTTTGAGAGATCGGATTGCGAGCACGGACAGTTTTACTAAGCAAATCCAAGATCAGGCTTTGGTGGATAATTTATTGCCAAGTGTGAAGGCTGGTGCTAGTGAATGGCTAAAGGTAAATGACAGCTTTAAAAATAATGAGTATAAGGGAAAAGGCATTCAATTTAAAAAGCCACGAGTAGTTGGCGCAGGCATAGCGGAAACACGAATTGCTATCGATAAATGGCGCCGAGTAAGTATGGGAAACGCTTTGGAAAGGGGTGTGGGTCCTGTTAAAACAGGAATGCAGTCTAATGCAAACGATCCTTTAGGTATAAATAGACCTAGCGCTAAGAAATTCGCTGGCGGTGGCGTGCTGGACAAGCCAACATACGCGCTGATGGGCGAGGCGGGTGCGGAGGCGATTATTCCGTTATCGGCAAATCGCCGAAGTCGTGGTCTGGAATTGTGGCAACAAACGGGACGCATGTTAGGCGCAAAAGCATACGCCAATGGCGGCATCGTGGGAAATGAAACTTCGAAAATATCGAAATATTCACCCGTTTCCATCGGAATGGGGGGCATTAACATCACCATAAATGGAGCAAAAGATACAGTATCTATTATGGAAGCAATCAAAGCGCAAATGCCGCAGATAGCCAACGATGCCGCCAACGAAATGGCGAAAATGTTGTCGAAAGTATGGGGTAATATGACGCTTGCAGTAGGGGGGAATTAAGAATGTATATTTATGTGAACACAGTAGGAAAAGCGGACAGCTTGTTCGTATTTCCTATGATGCCTGAATCGATTGATGTTCAGGCGGCGACTCGTTTTCAATCTTACAGCATCATGAACATCGGCGAAGTGAAGTTGCCACTTGGCGAAGAGCTGACCAAAATATCTTGGTCGGGGTTATTGCCTGGGTATGAGCGGTCTTCTCATCGGTACGTACACAACTGGATTAACCCAAAGGAAATCCAGTCGAAGTTTTCATTTTGGAGAAATGGTGGGTCGAAGCTTCATTTAATGGTGACCGAAACCACCATTAACCAAGATGTATACGTAGAAAGTTACACATGCTCGCCACAGGGAGGATATGGCGACATCGGCTACAGCATTTCATTTGTGGCCGCGAAAGATTTAATCATCAAAGTCGAAGGCGAAGCCGACACAGCTACGGTATATAACGGCGCTCCGTATGTCGTAAAACAGGGTGATAGTTTATGGAAAGTGGCACAAAAAACGCTAAACGACGGGAATTATTACCCGGAAATTTATGCGAAGAATCAGGCACTGATCGATGCTAGAAACGCCACAGAGGGCGGCACGATGTACGACATTTATGCGGGACAAGTACTATTGATGCCCATTCTATGACACTGTTTGGGGGGAGAATACATGATAAACATTAAAGACACAACGTACGCAGTAAAAGCACTACTGCCAAGCGGAAAACGCATCGATCTTTCAAGCCTTTTGGCGGATTTATCTTGGGAGGAGAATGCGGGGGAACTGGCACAGAGGGCTATTATCACCATGGCTAACACAAAAACGAAAGATGGGTACGTCAATAATTTATTGAGCCTTTGCGTTAATGTATTTATTTATGCAAACGGCGCGGAAGTCATGCGCGGGATCGTATGGGAATCTGATTTTCAATCTGGCAAGAAAGACATGATTACTATAACCATTTACGACAAGATGATCTATCTACAAAATAGTGAGGAAAACAGCTATTTTGCCGCGGGAGGATCGACGGAAAACATCATATCGACGATATGCAAAAGATGGGGCATCGACCTATCCTATACGTGGAAAAGCTTTACGCATCCTAAGGTTATTTACAGTGGTCAATCAATTTCGGAAGAAATTATACAGACACTTGACGAGGCCGCAAGAAAACTCGGCAAGACCTATGTCGCATCGATGGATAAAGACGTACTAAATGTTTCTACAAAAGGCATGAATGCCGCGGTGTATATTTTTGACGCCAAAACAGCCATTAGCGCGCAAAATAAAATGACGCTTGATGGTTTAGTGACACAAGTGGTTGTCGTAGGAACAGAAGATGATTTGGGGCGGACGCCCATCATTAGCACGCTACAAGGTAAAACCGAATTTGGGATATTGCAGAAAATTGTGTCCGCTAGCAGTAATGACAAAATAGCTGACGCAAAGGCCGAAGCGCAGAAAATTTTGGACGACAAAGGGAAGCCAGATGATCAAATAACGGTAGAAGCTCCCGATGTTCCCACCATTCGCAAGGGTCACAAAATTAAGGTGAATGCCGGTAATCTTACCGGCTATTTTTATGTCAAAGGGGTTTCGCACAAGGCGTCTTCTCGGACGATGACATTAGAATTAGAAAGGGTGTGATTTTTTTGGAGTACAACGGAATTAATCGATTGGCGAGGGTGGTTCAAGGTCGAACAAATAAAATCGTGAACAATAAGGGGCTCACGATCGATTTGGGAACCATTCAAGAAGATTATTCTCTACTGACTGACAGCTATGACATTCCTATTCCAGCTGAGAGTTATTTGATTTTAGAGAATTTGAGCATCATCGAAGACACATTTGCCACAACCGAAAGCGCAGGCGACCCTGTACATACACATACCATCAAAACGCCGGAGAAATTGAAGGCGATAAAGCCTAGCGATCGGGTGCTTGTGAATTGGGTAGGCAGTGACGCCATCGTTGTCGGTAAGATTATGCAAGCGAAGGAGGTGAAAATTTAATGGCAGAGTTATATCCTACGTTTAATGTGGCAAGTGCAATCGATGAAACAAACTCACAAAGTGATGGTTATAAATCGTCTGTTTCGTTTGATTTTAAAAATGGGGATTTTAATGCAGATTCCTCGGGAAAAATGGAAAGTGCAACTGGAACAGAAGCTTGGAAACAATGGTGCATGAAGACGTGTTTGACACAGGCCAATGCGTTTTTGGCATACAGCAGTCATGTTGGAATCGAAATGGAAGAATCGATGGCGGCCGAAGCAGACAGGCAAACATTGCTGCTTGAAAAAACAATTACCGAAGCACTACTGGCAGATCCGTCAGGAAGAACAACTCTAGTGCAGAATTTTGCGTTTAGTAAGGTAGAAGACGGACTTTTTGTTTCGTTTGATGTATCAGGCATAGACAGCCAAAAGGCTAATATAGAAATAACTTTGTAAGGAGAGTGAGTGTATGCAAGAAATAGCAGATTTTGTTGTACCAGATTGGGCAAAAAATCAAAGCGTAGATGAAATACATCGTGAAATGCTGGAGAGTCTGCCGTCCGATATGGACAAAACAGAAGGTGGATTTCCGTGGGATTTTACAAGACCAACTGCCATTGAAAAATCAGAAATGGTGCAGTTCATACTAATGGAAGCCATCAAAAACATATTTCCACAATGGGCATATGGCAATTTTCTCAACTATCATGCCGAAAACAGAGGCATGGAAAGAAAGGCGGCCATTCCCGCTACGGTAACGATTACGGTAGTAGGGACGGCGGGTGCTGTTATTAAAAGTGGGTATAAATTTAGCACAGCGGCTACTACTTCGGCATCGGCTATTGAGTTTGCAACGACAAATGATGTAACCATAGGATCTGATGGCAAAATTGATGTCGTTTGCAAAGCGGTAACAGCAGGTGTATCTGGAAATGTAGTGGCCAAAAGTGTGATATTCATGGCGATGCCACTGTCTACGATAACGAGTGTGACAAATACACTTCCGGCAACTGGCGGAACAGCTGAGGAAGATGATGATACACTAAGGCAAAGAATTTTAGAATACGACCGATCGCAGGGGACTTCTTTTGTTGGATCGGATAGCGATTATAAAAGATGGGCTGAGAGCAGAGACATGGTGGGTAGCGCAAAAATTGTGGATCCCACTTGGATTACGACTAATGGGGTCGTTGATGATACCATCAAAATAATTCTAACTGGATCTGACGGAGCGCCCGCAACACAGGCGGCGATAGACGATGTCAGAGGTTATATCATGGGAACGGCTGCCGATTTATCGGATCGGTTGGCGCCGGTCAATGCTAAAATATCCGTCATACCAACCAAACAAGTGAGCATATCAGTATCTTCTACGATAACGCTTGATGATGGGTATACGTTAGCCAGCGTAAATACAGCATTTCTTTCGAGTTTAAAGAACTATTTAAAAGACTGCACCTCGCAGGTGATGGTCAACAAAATTGGAAGTTTATTAATGAATACAGGCGGCGTGAAAGATTATGCAGGATTGTTAGTCAATGGTGGAACGAGTAATATCATATTGAATTCCATGCAAACTGCTACAACAGATAGCAATAAGGTGGTGCTTAGTTAAATGGGAAACAGCGTGAAGATCGATAGTATATTAACATCGAAAGAAGCCAAAAAGATACTTGGCTATATCAGTCCTATTTATGATGATGCGTACGCGGCTTTGCATATGCTTGAGGCCATCGGATTGCAGCTTGACGACATAGCAGGTTGGACAAATGAAATGTTCAAAGCTATCATTCCACAGGCTATGACAGGGACAACCGATTTTTGGGCACTACCTTATTGGGAAAGCGAATATGGCGTAGAGAGTACAGAAACATCAACAGAGCGAAGGCTTGCCAAAATATACGCTGCCATTCGTACAAGATACGCCGCTATCCCCTATAGGCTAGCTGCCCTTGCAACCGCAGCCTGCGGAGTGTCGTGCCGAGTGGCTGAAAATACAGTAGGAACGAGCGGGCATACATTCGATATTTATGTGAAGGCCTTAAGTTCTGTAGGCATCGATGAAACGGCCATAAAAAATGCGGTGAATCAGGCAAAACCCTCGCATTTGCTATTTAGAATTAAATATGAGCAGGGTGTGGAAACGAGTTTTTATCCATCAATTAGTATGAAACAAGTAGCAAAAATATTTACGATAGGACAGGTGAATTAAATGGGATTTACAAATTTTTATTTAACGAACATGGGCTCCAATTTACTCGGCAAAACACAGACAGGCACGGTACTGAAATTTACAAAAGCGCAAGTGGGTTCTGGTTCTGTACCGGATGGCACAGCCATGACGAGTGTAACAGGACTTTACGGTCGGGAAAAAGAGATTCAAATTAGCAGTGTAACAACATCTGCCAAACAAGCGCAGATCAATCTGCAATTTACCAATACTGGGGTGACGACTGCGTTTAAGTGGACAGAAATTGGAATTTTTGCAATGGATCCAACCGAAGGCGAAATATTATATGCATATGGTAATGCTGGAGACGCTGGTGATCCTATAACCGCGGAAAGTCAGGGGCCAATGGAGTTTTTATTCACCATGATTGTTAAAATCGACAATAGTACAGCGGTGACTGTTGACATCAACAATAGCCTTATCTATGCGACAAAGGATGATGTGTCAGTGGCAGGGATAGGTTCATTAATAAGTAACGCCACAACAAAAACACTACCGATTGATATGGATATGATTCCACTTATGGATTCAGCTAACACCAACGTTCTAAAAAAACTTTCGTGGGCGAATATAAAAGGGACACTCAAAACTTACTTTGATGGACTATATAACAAATATGTTCACCCCACAGGGGATGGTTATTCACATGTGCCTGCTACGAGTACCACAAGTGGATATAAAGTATTGACAGCAGGAACATCGGCAAACGCTTTTTCATGGACAAAGCCAGCTAAAAAAACGGCTACGCTGGTAGTTGGTACCACAGCAAGCAGCCACACGCTCGCGGATTGCGATTATTTGTGTGATGGTACAGCGGACGAATACGAGATTAATCAAGCAATTAATGCACTTCCAACTACTGGTGGTAAGATTATAATCCTAGAGGGTACTTACAACATTGCATCCAATATTTTGATTTCTGCAAGAAATAATATGACAATACAAGGTATGGGCGTAAGTACTATATTAAAGAGAATGTCCTATGATGATAATGGGGTAATTAATATAATAGGGAGTAATTATTGCCAAATAAAAGACTTTTATGTAAATGGAAATATTGCCTCATATATGGGCAGCATTAAGTATGGCATCTACATGTCGGACGGAACTTATAATGATATTAGTAATTGTACCATTGCAAATTCATATATGGGCATAGGTATTATCAGCACGAAATATTGTAATATTTCTGGTAATAAGTTGGTCGGTGGTGGTACATCAGATACAGGGATTTACATATTTGGTAGCGATACTGATATGGCAGTAAGTACAACTGCATGCAATATATCTAATAATATTTGTACTGGTACTAGTTCTGGGATTTTTGTATCATCAAGTAGTGGCAACAATGTTACAGGTAATAATTGCTATAATAATACCATTGGTATCCTTTTGCAGAATACATACGCCTCCAAAAATATTATATCAGGCAATACTTGTTTAGTAGGTTCTGGTGCTTATGGTATAAGGCTTACTAATAATACTGCAAATAATTTAGTAGCAGGTAATATGATATTTGGCGCTGATGTTAGTAATACTGGTACTAATAATACGTTAGTAAACAACAAATATAATTAATAAGGTTTATATGCATAAAAAAGGGGGGATAAGGGGAATGACACAAGTGATAACAAATGTAATGGTTGTAATTACTGGGGTAATCGTTGGGGTGATTTTATTTAGGATTGAGAGCCGTGATAAAAAAGACGAAGTACGAGAAGCAGAGAGAGCAAAAAAAGATTTTTTGCTGTTGAAAAACGTCAAAGCAATCGGTGGGGTTGCAGAAAAGATTGCTGTATGCGTAAAAAATGGGCAAGTGAATGGTGACATGGATGATGCATTAAAGTATCATATGGCGCAAAAGCACGAGTTAGAAGATTTTTTGGACAAACAAGCAACTAAATATAGTTACTAAAATTAAAGGAGGAATTACATATGAAAGAAGCAGAAGAAACAGTAAAGGTATCAGAGGCGACCATCGCAAGGACGGTGGTTTTGACATTTGCGCTAATCAATCAAATTTTAGCAGTCATGGGCAAGAGCATCCTTCCTTGGACAGACGATCAGGTTTATCAGGCATCTACGACACTACTAACGGTGGGTGCCGCATTATGGGCATGGTGGAAAAACAACAGTTTCACTTTTGCCGCCATCAAGGCAGATGCTTATAAAACATTAATAAATAGTACGCAAGATGGCGCAGATATGAAGGAAGACACGGCAACAAATGATGATGCAGAAGTGAAGCAGAAATAAAAACTGAGGTTTAGGGGAGGAAATAGAAAAGAAATGGGCAGAAATGCTAATTGCATTCTGCCCTTTAATCTAAATTATCGACTTAATTTTCTATATCGCCATTAACAGATTTTAAAAATTCAATATCTTTCTTCTTTTGTTTTGATAAAATGACAAGGATAAAGGGGAGTGCTATGAGATGAGAAATCCATTTTATAGTTAACTGTTTTAGAAACTCTTTTCTCCACAATGTGATTATTGACTCTAATGATAGATTAGACAGTTTTGGTGTTAAAAAGAGATTTATTTGCTCCTGTAAGCTATTAAAATGGATACTATCGACAATGTCTTTTTGCACATTGTTAACTGAAGCTGGGAAGGGGCCGTTATTGGAGGATAAGCTAATAACGATGAGATGCCCATTTTTTGAGGTCCAATATTCTTTTTCATATCTATTTTTATCTTGTTCTTCAAACACACAAAAGTTGGATTGTGGATGATTATATTGATAATGGTTGGTATAGTTTCTGTTGTTGTTTGCATGGATTGTATCTTGCATATAGCATTCGAGATCTACATCGGTTTTGAAATTATTATCATAGGATTTTCCATTGTCAGATATCTTGAAAATGGCAATTTCATAATTTTTGGATGGGTCAAATAGATCCACGTATGCATTATATTTTTTCATATCCTGTTGCATTTTATCATAGCTTTTGCCTAGCTTATCATAAACCGTATCATTTTTTGGGGTATCGCAGGTTACCACCAGCCAATCTTTTGGCAAGTCCACCTTCAAATTTAATGCTTGAATTTTGTATGTTTTGGTGGCTGTGGTGGCACTAACTGCTGTGGGTATGGCGAATAGGCAGACAGTTACACATAGTAAGACAATTAATTTTTTCATGACAGGACCCCCTAATTTGCAATATAATTAGTATAACAGAATATTATGTAAATTCAAGTAAGATTTTACAAAAACGAAAAGGAGTGGTATGATGTTAGTAGCATTAGACGCAGGACATGGCAAAGACACGGCGGGCAAACGCTCGCCAGATTGCACACTTTTAGAGTATGAATTTAATCGTGCCATCGCAAGTAGGGTCAGAACAATTTTAACGGCACATGGGGTCAGTGTTATATTGACAGCTCAGCCGGATGACTTGGATACTTCACTATCAGCAAGGTGCTGTGCGGCCAATAAAAAAAAGGCAAATATCTTTGTATCCTTACATGCCAATGCAAGCGGTAGTGGCACTTGGGATAGCGCGTCTGGTTGGGAGATTTACGTATACAAGAAAGGTGGACAAGCAGAGAAATTAGCCCAGAGCATCCATAGCGTATCCTTGCCATGTTTAGGGCTCAAAGATCGTGGAATTAAAGAAGCAGATTTTTATGTACTCAGAAAAACCAACATGCCCGCTGTTTTAATCGAACACGGGTTCTACACCAATCGGGGCGAATGTGCTTTGTTAAAGAGTACGGCTTTTCGCGATAAGTGTGCGGAGGTTGATGCGAAAGGCATATTGAATTATTTAGGAATAATCTGAAAGGAAGATGGTAGTATGGGAAGAAACAGCGCCTATACCAAGGTAAATGATAGCCTACATATTGTAAAAATTCCGGTTAAAGATTTTAGAATACAATACTTAGACAAGGCGAAAAAATCGGCAGGAGTTTCTAATTATTTTAATTGCGGCTATTTCGGCAATTTTAGCGAATCGGGCGATTGCTTTACGATGCCAGTCGGGAATTTGAAGTGTGATATTACGCCATCTACTGTTGACTCAAACGCCTTATCTTATTTTGAAGGCGCCTGTGAGTTTGGAAGAATTGCGAGTAATAAACTGATTTGCGAAACAAGCAAAGTTAAAACGGCTCAATTTCATAACAAAAAAGTATCGACTCTTTTGGTTTACGAAAAGGGCGTTGCCCAAATTGAAGCGGTTAATTTTGTACCAAACGATGTCACCTATGCCGTATCGGGCGCCCCTGTTATTTTAAATGGATCCGATGTGTCATGGAAGTGCGTTATTGCTCCACAAGGTTGGGATGCTTCCATTGCGAGGGCGACGTGGCACGGATTTTTGGGGCTTAAAACCGATGGGTACATGTACTACGTTGGTATGAAAACAGCAACTCCTAACTTGTTTGCCAGTTCCGAGGCTTATAAGAGATTAAAGCCGTATGGATTTGTAGATGTGATCAAGGTAGATGGCGGCGGCAGTTATATTTTCAATTTGGATGGCAAAAACATAGCTTGCGATGCGGAAAATAGACGGATTAATAATGTAGGAAGATGTTTATAAATCGTTAAATCCAGATTGTTCTACCAATATCAAATTCTTTGGCACTTATTACTATTGATTAACGCATGAGTTATGGTATAATAAAAGAGCAGAAACTTCTCATTTCTGTTCTTTAGGATAAGAGCTCTCGCTTCAGCTTGGTAACTGCTGCGAACTCTTATTTTTTTGCCCAAAATTAAATAGGAGTATAGATAAACCGCATCAATAGGAAATTAGTCCTATTGATGCGGTATTTTTTTATGTAAAAAATGTAAAGCATTAGTAATACGCATTAAAAGAATCTTCTTCTCCTACGGAATAATTCCTGCAGCAATAGGATATCGATTAAATCTCGAAATGACCCTCTTCGCCTAAAACGATTTCCAAACCTACGGTCACGGTCAAAACCTCTGTTTTCAGGTGGATCGTCATTTGCCATTTGATCGTTACTTCGCATGTACTCTACCAAATCAGGATACATCTGACTCACATCATCATAAATGCCATCGGTCATTTGCTGAACCATTTCCATGTTTGGCATAACGGAGCTATATTCCATCTGATCACAAACCATCATAATAAAGGGCTGTAATTTGTAGAATATCTCTGGGTAAAGCATTTGATATTTTATCAATGGCATTGCTTCTTCCGCGTCGTAGGGAGTTGGGCTCATTTCTTCTATGCTGTAGGAAAGATTCATGACTTTAGGGTTGTCTATCAGCTTGCTGCTTCTATTTTCAAATTTTCGCATATCGTTGCCTCCGTT
>Ga0183101_1000091_pt3 | contig 10386 bp, 10 predicted proteins | sample Biomet3_FD_127790 | JGI IMG/M metagenome (GOLD analysis project Ga0183101, IMG submission 127790) | Microbial communities from bioreactor (seeded with sewage sludge) at LBNL, California, USA - Biofuel metagenome 3 | ecosystem: Engineered > Bioreactor > Anaerobic > Unclassified ... | reverse complement strand
AACGCCTGTAGCCGGCGCCTCCCATAAGCGCGTGGCCTTCGGCGTCAAGGGCGCAGTGCTTTTCAAGCAGCGCGCCGGAAAGCTCGGCATTGCAGCGCGGCCCCTGCTTGCCATAGCGGCTGCGTTGGGCGGCCCTGGCCGCCAGCACCCGCCCGCGCATCTGGACAGAGGAAGCCCCCACGCCGCTGCTGCTGAAATCGGCATAGGCCACGGCGGGCACTTCCACATGCACGTCAATGCGGTCCAGCATGGGGCCGGAAAGACGCGCCTGATAGCGCGCCCGCTGTTCCGGTCGGCAGGAACACTCGTGCGTGGGGTCGCCGAAATAGCCGCAAGGGCAGGGATTCATGGCCGCCACCAACATGCACGCGGCGGGAAACACCACGCTGTGCGCGGCGCGCGCAATAGCCGCCACGCCGCCTTCCAGCGGCTGGCGCAGCGCCTCCAGCGCCGTTTTGCGAAACTCCGGCAGCTCATCCAGAAACAGCACGCCCCGGTGGGCCAGGCTCACCTCGCCGGGCCGGGGAAATCCCCCGCCGCCCACCAGCGCCACGTCTGAAATGGTGTGGTGCGGCGCGCGAAAAGGCCGCACGCGCATAAGCCCGCCTTCCGGCGGCAGCTTGCCGGAAACGCTGTATATTTTGGTGACTTCCAGCGATTCTTCGAAATCCAGGGGGGGCAGGATGGTGGGCAGGCGTTGGGCCAGCATGGTTTTACCGCTGCCGGGCGGGCCGATGAGCAGCACGTTGTGGCCGCCCGCCGCCGCTACTTCCAGCGCGCGTTTGGCCGCCTCCTGCCCTTTTACCTCGGCATAATCCAGGCTGTAGGTCAGCGCATCGGGCGCGGCTTCATCCGGTTCGCACAGCGGTTCCAGCGGTTCGGCCCCGGCAAGAAAGGCGGCGCAGCGGCCAAGACCAGACGGAGCAAAAACCTTGAGCCCCCGCACCACGGCGGCTTCCGCCCCGTTGCCGGGGGGCACCACCAGGCCGCGAGCCTCGCGCTGCCGTGCCAGCAGCGCCAGCGGCAACACGCCGCTGACCGGACGCAACGCCCCGGTGAGCGACAGCTCCCCCGCCAAAAACAGGCCCTGCAACGGCTCCACGGGAATAATCCCCGCTGCCGCCAGCAGGCCCACGGCAAGGGGCAGATCATAGCTGGCTCCGCTTTTGCGTCGCCAGGCCGGGGCAAGGTTCACGGTAATGCGCGCGGGGGGCAGCTTGAAGCCGCAGGCCCGCAACGCCGCGAAAACCCTGTCTTTTGCCTCACGCACGGCGGCCTCGGCCAGGCCCACCATGGTGAACCCGGGCAGGCCCTGGCGCACGAAGTCCACTTCCAGTTCCACGGGATAGGCGTCAACGCCTTCAACCCCGCCGCTGTTCAGCCGGACAACCATGCGCCCCCTTCGCCGCCGGGCGGCCAGAGCAGGTTAGGTGCAAAAACGGCAGCGCGGCGCGGTGGTCAGCAACCCTCGCGCCGCGCAATGCCTAGTGAATCGCCTTGCCGATGCGGTTCCAGCGAATGTCGCCAAAGCCGCCCCAGGACCAATAGATGCGCCAGGCCTTGGCGCGAATGGCCGTGCGGCTGACAAATCCCCAAAAACGCGAATCCATGGAATTGTCGCGGTTGTCGCCCATGACGAAATACTTGTCCGGCGGCACGGTGACAGGCCCGAAATTGTCGCGCACGGGCATGATGCGGTCCGGCTCCGTAAAGTGGATGTAGGATTCCTTCACCGGTTCGCCGTTGCGGAACAACTGCTTGTTGCGCACTTCGATGGTGTCGCCGGGGGTGCCCACAATGCGCTTGATGTAGTCCACGCTGGGGTCGTTGGGGTATTCAAAAATGATGACGTCGCCCTTGACCGGATCGTTGCCCCTGTAAAGGTAGCTGTGGGTAAAGGGAACCTTGATGCCATAGGCGAATTTGCTCGCCAGCAGATGGTCCCCGACCAGCAGCGTTTCAACCATGGATTCGGAAGGAATCTTGAATGCCTGCACCACAAAGGTGCGGATGAACAAAGCCAGTACAAGCGCGACGAGAAGCGCCTCGCCATATTCCCGCCACAAGGGTTTGACGGGGCGCTGTTGTTGCAGAAGCGTAGTCATGCGTAGCTGTTCCTCATTTGCCTTGCGGCCGGTGAGCGTTGTTTGCGGTCGAAAAGTATGCCCTTATGCGCCAACAATGGCAAGATGCCCACAAAAGCAGCGCCCCCGTCCGGAACCTGCCGGGCGGGGGCGCTCTGTTGCGGCAAAAGCGCTCACGGGTTGATCCGGTGCGCCTTTGGCTTTGCTAATGCAGCCGCAGGGCGAAGTTGACCATAAAGCACAAAGCAATGACCAACATCACCACGTTAATATCCTTGAAGCGGCCGGTAAGCACCTTCAGCCCCACCCAGCTCACAAAGCCGAAGCCAAAGCCCGTGGCGATGTTGAAGGTGAGCGGCATGCTGATGATGGTCAAAAAAGCGGGCAAGGCCACGGTAAAGTCCTTGAACTTGATGCGCCCCACTTCCTGCATCATCATGGCGCCCACGATGATCAGCACCGGGGCCGTGGCATAGGCCGGAGCCATGCCGATCACCGGCGCAAAAAACAGGGTGAGGAAAAAGAGCCCGGCAATGGTCACGGCCGTCAGCCCGGTGCGCCCGCCCTCAACCACGCCCGCCGCGCTTTCCAGATAGCTGGTGGATGTGGTCGCGCCCATGACGGCGCTGGCCATGGTGGCGATGGAGTCGGAGATCAGGGCCTTGTCCAGATTTTCGATGTGGCCGTCTTCGCGGATAAATCCGGCCTTCTGCGAAAGACCGATGAGAACGCCCATGTTGTCGAACAGGTCAACCATGGTCAGCGTAAAGATAATGGAAATCAGGCCGTGGTGCAGCGCGCCCTTGAGGTCCATGGCCATGAAGGTTTCCGTGGGCAGGGGCAGGGAGGTGTTGATAATGCTACCCTCTGGCATATGTGGCCCGTTCAGCAGCATGTCCGCGCCCGCAATGGCCACAATGCCGATGATCATGGCTCCCGGCACGCGCAGTGCAAGCAGCGCGCTGATGAGGAAAAGGCCCGCCACAGAGAGCAGCACCTTGGGGTCGCCCAGGTTGCCGAGGGTCACAAAGGTGGCCGGGCTGGCCACCACGAGGCCGCAGCTCTTCATGCCGATAAAGGCGATGAATGCGCCAATGCCCACCACGATGGCATACTTGAGGTCCATGGGCACGGCGTTGATGATGAGTTGGCGCACCCTGGTTACTGTGAGCAGCAGAAAAACCACGCCGGAGATGAACACCGCGCCAAGGCCGGTCTGCCAGGTGTAGCCAGCGGGGCCGCAAACGTAGTAGGCAAAAAAGGCGGTGATGCCGAGGCCGGGTGCGACGCCCACGGGAAACTTGGCCCACAGGCCCATGAGGAGCGTGGCGATAACGGTAATCCAGATCGTGGCCGCAATGGCGGAATCCTTGGGCAAACCGGCGTCTGCGAGCATGTTGGGAACCGCAAAGATCAGGTAGCACATGGCCATAAAGCTGGTAAGGCCCGCCCGTAACTCGCGCCGCACCGTGCTGCCTCTTGCCGCAGGATTAAACATTTTTTCCAGAACGCTCATCTCATCCTCCTCTTTTGCCGCGCCGCGCGGCAGCGCCACCATGAAATGCTCCGCCGCGCGTTTCGCGCCGGGGCCAACCTACCCCAAAAAGGCCCGAATACCCGTAAAAATGACCTGGGCGGCAATGGCCGCCAGCAAAAGGCCCGTCAACTTTGAAAGCACGGCAATGCCCGTGCGGTGCAGCGCCTTCACCACCGTGTCGGCCATGCGCAACAGCAAAAACATGCCCATGGCCGCCGCCAGCAGGGAAAACACGCCCACCAGCACCTGGTGCATCTCGGTGGCCGAAGCGCCCATGACCATGACCGCGCCAATGGAAGCCGGCCCCATGCCCAGGGGAATGGCCAGCGGCACCACGCTGATGTCGCCTTCCTTGCCGGAAAGCGCATCTTTGCCGTCATCGTTCATGAGCGAAACAGCGGTAAGAAACAGCAACACGCCCGCCCCAATGCGAAAGGCGTCGAGCGTAAAGCCGAACAGCGAAAACAGGTGCGGGCCAAACAGAAACAGCGTGACGCCAATAAGAAAGATGGCCGTGGAGGTTTTTGCCGCCACTGCGGACTTGTGCTTTTTATCAAAGCCCTTGGTGCCGCTGATAAAAGCGCTCAACACGGCGGGGGGCGTCATGAGCGCATAGATTTTGATGCTCGTGCCCACCACTTCGGTGAAAAATTCCATACGAATCCAACCCTTCGCACAGGAGGCGTCGGCCGCTCGCTGCGTGCCGCCAGAATTTATGAAGGCGGCATTATGTCATGCAACAAGCGCCCTGTCCATACAGCGTACCGCCCCCACACGAGGAAAACTGCGGGAAACGGCACGACGGCCCGTCCTCCGAGAACGAGGGCAGCGCGCCGGGAGAAACGCGCATCCGCGCCTTGCTGGACACAGCGAAAGGGGAAAGCGCCGCCGCTCTGCAACGCACCATAACGCACCGTCGCAATAATGAGACGCAGACGCTGCGGGAGTTTTGGGCTTCCGGCAAGAAAACGGCCCCCGCCGCGCAGGAAGCGTACTCTTAGGGTACTCGACCGGAGCGAAGGGGGCCGCTGACGAAGCCGGAGCCCAAAAGAACCGCAGCGCTACTTGCCTACGCCGATGCTGGTAGCCACCTGCCCCTTTGGCTCAACCCTAGCGCCGCAGGCGCTCAAAGCCATGAGGCAAATACACAGCAGCGAAAAAACGAGCACGGGGGCCAAGCGGCGGATGCGGCGTTCTTCAGGCATGGGGGCGTTCCTGCGTTATGCGCGCGCCGTCCTGAACGTCCTGGGTAATCCACACGTTGCCGCCGATGACCGCGCCTTTGCCCACGGTGACGCGGCCAAGGATGGTGGCCCCGGCGTAAACGGTGACGTTGTCGCAGAGGATGGGGTGGCGGGGAATGCCCTTGGTCAGCGTGCCGTCCGCGTTTTTGGGGAAGGAAAGCGCCCCCAGGGTCACGCCCTGATACAGGCGGCAGCTGCTGCCGATGATGCAGGTTTCGCCAATGACCACGCCTGTGCCGTGATCGATGAAGAACTCCTCGCCAATGCTGGCGCCGGGGTGAATATCGATGCCGGTGGTGCTGTGGGCCATTTCGGAGATGATGCGCGGAATGACCGGCACCTGAAGTTTATAGAGCTCGTGGGCTATGCGGTGGTGAAACATGGCCCGCATCGAGGGGTAGCAAAAAATCGTTTCGCCGGGGCTGGTGGCCGCGGGGTCGCCCTCATAGGCGGCCTGCGCGTCGCCCGCCAGCATGCGGCGAATTTCGGGCAGGCTGTCCATAAAGGTCAGCGCGGCCTGCGCGCCCTCGGTTTCGCAAGAAGTGCAGGGTATGCCCTGCCCCTCGCAGCCAAAGCAGAATCCCCGCACGATCTGCTCGCCCAGCAGGCGATAGATGCTGTCGAGGTTTGCTGAAAGATGGTAGCGCATGGATTCGCGCCGCACCGAGGCCGCGCCGAAATAGCCGGGAAAAATGGCGGCCCGCAGCCGTTCCAGAATTTCTGAAAGCGTCTGCAGCGAAGGCATGGGCGCGCCCTGGGCGGGCCGGTGCCACACCGCGTCCAGCGAATCGGCGAGGCAGAGGCGCTCCACCACGCTGTCGATAAGGGGCATGCCGGTTGTGGTGATGTCTTGCTTTTTGTTCATGGTAAAATCCTGCACAAAACTTCGGCCGCGTATGCGCGCGCCGCGCGCGCCCGCACCGTTTGGCCATTGCGGAAATTCTTTTAATCATACAGAGAGTTGCCCTTTGCCGCAACGGAATTTCGGTCCCTGCGCCGGGGCGCACGAAAGGGCTTCGCCTCGTTAACACATGTAACATCGAAGTGTTCATTGTGAATATTCTTGGTCACATCTTTTTTAAAAACTGACCAATTAAACAATACTAATCAGCTAAGATTACATGTGTTGTTAAAAAATTAAAAAATGACACGCTTGTTGCTGCATCCTGGCAACGTGCGCGCGACGCAACACATTCGGGCAAGCAAAAGAGTCGAATCGCTCATATCACGATGGGAGGTTCTATGAGCTTGATCACTGAGCAACCCGCAAGGCAGCACCCCAGAGAGCCCTATAGTTTTTTGCGCCGCAGCCGATCTGCATGACCAAGAGCCGCAAAAGCGGCCCGGGAGATGGTCATGGACGATGTGCAGATGGGTATGAGCGTAAGCTTGACCAAAAGCGCCCTGAACTTTCAGGCGAACATGTCCGCCGCTGTCATCAACGGCACCATAGACAAGGGCGCTGAAGTAGAACAGGGCATGCGCAGTCAGGGGCTTGCGGCCGAGGGTATCGGCAACAAGCTTGATGTGCAGGCCTAACACCTTTGGTTGACACCCGCGCTTACGAAATGGCTGCCGAGCAATCGGCGGCCATTTCTGGCTGTTGCAGAAGCGACGGCGGCGCAAAGCCCACCCTGCGGGGTTTGCATGCGATAGTAAAAAGCCGCCGCGCAATCGGCGGCTTTTTTCGCGCCTGGCGCGCGTTGACAAATACCCGCAGAGTAGTAAGGCTGTACGCGCCGGCTTCCGGCTCCTATTCCGCCCTTATCCGCACAAGGAGCTTTTTGTGAAAATTCTTGTAACCCCCCGTTCTTTCGGAAAAACAAATCCGGAACTTTTTGACCGCCTGGCTCAGGCCGGGCTGGAAACCACGCGCAACGACACGGGCGGCATTCTTTCCGCCGAGCAGATGCGGGAAAAGCTGGCGGACTGCGCAGGCGTCATTTTGGGCGTGGACCCCATGGACGCTTCCGTGCTTGCCGCCGCCCCCAACCTCAAGGCCATTGCCAAATACGGCGTTGGGCTGGACAATATCGACCTTGCCGCCTGCAAGGCGCGCGGCATAGCCGTTTCGCGCACGGTGGGGGCCAACAGCAACGCCGTGGCCGATTATGCGCTGACCCTCATGCTCATGGCCGCCCGCAAAGCCGCGCTCATCGACCGCCGCTGCCGCCAGAAAGACTGGGGCAAAATTACCAGCATCGACCTTTACGGCAAAACCCTGGGCATCATCGGCCTTGGGGCCATCGGGCACTGCGTGGTCAAGCGGGCGCAGGGCTTCGGCATGAAAATTCTGGCGCACGATATTGTGTGGGACGAGGCCTGGGCCGCCCGCGAAAACGTGGAACGCGCGGATGTTGACCGCATTTGCGCCGAGGCGGATTTCATCACCTTGCACACGGTGCTGACGGATGAAACCCGCAACATGATCAACGCCGCCCGCCTGGCAACCATGAAAAAAACCGCCGTGCTGGTGAACACCGCGCGCGGCGGGCTGATTGACGAAACCGCCCTGCTGGCCGCCCTGCGCGAAGGCCGCATCTACGGCGCGGGGCTCGACGTGTTTGAACAGGAACCCCCGGCGGACCCGGCGTGGTACGAACTGGACAACCTGATCATGGGCTCGCACTGCTCGTCTTCCACCGCTGGAGCCACGGCAACCATGGGCCATATGGCCGTGGACAACCTGCTGCGCGATTTGGGCCTGTAACGGCCACGGTTGCCGCAAATACTGTTTTTCAGGCGAAAGCCCGCTCCCGCAAAAGGGGGCGGGCTTTTTTATGCCCACCGCGCCTCGCCCATACGCATTATGGCAGCGACTGACCGCTCTCTACCTATGCAGCCGTTCTTTTCCCATGCAGATATTGTCAGAGCACGCGCCATGAATTTTTAATGCAAAATCGAATACACGATGGGTCGGATAAACATTAGTTTACTACTAAGTAGTTGAAGTTTTTCTTTCAAAAAATAAACTTTTGCACTAATATTTTATAAACCGTGTCCGATATAGTCTGAAATAATGTATAATTGAACGTTTAATCAATAGGGATGCAATGTTTTTTAAATCAGTACCCGAACAATATTTTACGTCTAAACAACATATGGGTTATCGGAGGGGCATATGAAATCCATAAAACAAAAAATCGCCCTTGTTGCGGGCTGTTGCCTGCTGGTCACCGCAGGGGTGCTGATGGCGTACGGCGTTTCGTCTACCAACAAAACCAAGGATTTCGTTTCCAGCAGTGTGGCGCATTTGCTGGAAAAAAATGCCAAATCCGCTCTTGAGTCCCTGGTTGCGGACCGCGCCGCCGTTGTCGGCAGCGCGTTGCAGCTTAACCTGGACACGGCGCGCACCACTGGAACGATCTTTGAAGTGTTGCGCGACAACACAGATAAAACCCATCTGCGCGCGCTGTTCAACAAAATCCTTCTTGCCAACCTCAAAAACAACCCCGCGTTTCTTGGCTCCTATTCGGCCTGGGAACCCAATGCCCTGGACGGCCTGGATTCCCTCTATGCCAATACGGAGGGACACGACGACACAGGCCGGTTCATCCCCTACTGGAACCGCGACGCATCGGGCAAAATCAACCGCCAGGCCCTGGTGGAATATGAAAGCCAGGCAAAGCACCCCAACGGCGTGCGCAAGGGCGGCTGGTATCTTGGCCCAAGGGAAAACGGCAAGGAAAGCGTTCTCGACCCGTTCCCCTACATAGTGCAGGGTAAAACGGAATGGATCACAACCATCTCCTCGCCGATCAAGGAAAACGGCAAGTTTCTCGGCGTGTCGGGCACGGACCTTCGCCTCACTTTCCTGCAGCAGATGGCGGAGGAAGTGGACGCCAAAACCTATGGCGGCAAGGGCGATGTGCTCATTATCAGTTATGAAGGGCTGATCGTGGCGGACAGCGCCAACGCCTCAAAAGTCGGCAAGCCGCTGAGCACAGCGCTGGAACAATCCTCGAGCATCGTCGCCAACATTCAGGCGGGCAAGGCCTATGTGGGGGTGGAAGACGGCGGCAAATACCTTGTGGCCTATGCGCCGGTGGTGCTGGGACGCTCGGGCAAATTCTGGTCAGTGCTTGTGCGGTTGCCGCGTGAAGTGGTGCTGGCCGATGCGGATGCGCTGGAAAGCCAGCTGGCCGTGCGCGCCAGCGACGACGCCTATCGCCAGCTTCTGGTCGGCGCGGGCGTGGCCCTGCTGGGCATTATCTGCCTGTGGTTTTTTGCCGGTTCCCTCACGCGGCCTTTGCGTCAGGCCACGGAATATGCGGGAAGCGTTGCTGGCGGCGACTTCAGCCGAACGCTGGAGGTCAACCAACAAGATGAAATAGGCGTTCTGGCAGATTCGTTGCGCACCATGGTTACCAAATTACAGGAAATGATCGCCCAGGCTCACGCCAAGGGCGAGGAAGCCCACAAGGCCATGCAGGAAGCCCACAAGGCCATGGAAGAAGCCAACGCCGCCAAGGCCCAGGCCGAACGGGCCAAGGCCGAGGGCATGCTGCATGCGGCGCACCAGCTTGAAGGCGTGGTGGAAATCGTCACCACGGCTTCGCAGGAGCTCTCCGCGCAAATCGCGCAATCCAGCAGAGGCGCGGACGAACAGTCCGGCAGGGTTCGTGAAACCGCCACAGCCATGGAAGAAATGAACGCCACGGTGCTTGAGGTTGCGAAAAACGCGCAGCAGGCCGCCGACGCTTCCAACCAGACCAAGCAGAAGGCCCGCGAAGGCTCCGACATCGTCCACGACGCCGTGAAGGGCATAGAAACTGTCCGCACGCAGTCGCTGGCCATCAAGGATGATATGAATATTCTGGGCACGCAGGCAGAGGGTATCGGCCAGGTCATGAACGTCATTGCCGATATTGCCGACCAAACCAACCTGCTGGCCCTCAACGCGGCCATCGAAGCCGCCCGCGCAGGCGACGCGGGCCGGGGTTTTGCCGTGGTGGCCGATGAAGTGCGCAAGCTGGCTGAAAAAACCATGGCAGCCACCCAGGAAGTGGGGCAGGCTATCCGCGACATTCAGGAAGGCACCCGCAAAAACATCGCCAATGTGGACAAGGCCGCTGTTGCCATTGAAAACGCCACGGGGCTCTCCACGCGTTCGGGCGAGGCGCTGGAACAGATTTTCGATCTTGTGGAGCAGGTCAACGACCAGGTGCAGTCCATCGCCACAGCCAGCGAGCAGCAATCCGCGGCCAGCGAAGAGATCAATCACTCTGTGGAGCAGGTAGCCAGCATTTCGGCGGAAACCGCGCAGGCCATGGAACAGGCCTCCAGCGCCGTGTCCGAACTTGCCCAACAGTCGCAAGTGCTGCAAAAGCTTATCGCGGAGATGAAGGCACAGGGGTAGCCCCTGTGAGAACGCGGAAACATCCGGCCAGTTGGGGGCGACCCGAACCGCAAACAACATAACCCTGATTTGACAATTACGGGCGGCCTGAGGCGCATGGTCCCAGGCCGCCCGCTGCAGGTCCGGGGTCCAAGCAAAAGAAACGCCGCGCACCTTCCCGCC
>Ga0183101_1002970_pt1 | contig 10389 bp, 7 predicted proteins | sample Biomet3_FD_127790 | JGI IMG/M metagenome (GOLD analysis project Ga0183101, IMG submission 127790) | Microbial communities from bioreactor (seeded with sewage sludge) at LBNL, California, USA - Biofuel metagenome 3 | ecosystem: Engineered > Bioreactor > Anaerobic > Unclassified ... | reverse complement strand
TTTAATAGGTATAAATCAAGTGCAGATATAGATATTTACTGCTCATTCATCATTTCTGTTACCCACAAGTGTTGATGAAGAGCCTGATTTTTGATAGATTTTATATGCTCAGTGCAAATGATAATTTTTTTCAAATAACGTTTACATGTATTTAACATTCTTCTTGTTGACAAGTGGTGGTTTTGAACGCATACTGACAATATCTTCTTTGCACTGCATTACATCCCGGTAAAACGGAGTGCGAGATCAACAGTACAAACTGAGCAGGCGATGCCTAGAAATAGGTGTGGGGCTGGGCCGTTCCGATCACGGCAACAGAGTGCGAAATTTGCACCTGTGGGACAGTTGTATATCCCATTGGTGTTTTTTTTGTTCTTATATTAGGGATGGACGACCTCTGAATGAAGTGCCATAGAAGCAATCAGTACACCGCGCAAGGCGGATTACGGAGGATACATTTATGACCATCAATGATTTCAAAGAAACAGGCCTGACATCAGAACAGGCTAAAAATCGTCTTCAGCAATATGGCAAAAATGTTTTGGCAGTTCAGAAAAAAGAAAATTTTTTTATAAAAATATTCCATATTATATGCGAACCAATGTTTTTGTTGCTTCTTGTTGCAGCAATTATCTATTTTATTTTAGGAGAGCCAAGAGACGGCGCAATTATGCTGATCTTTGTGGTAGGTATTATCAGTATTGATGTTATTCAAGAATGGAAAACAGATAAGACCTTGAATGCTTTAAGGGATCTTTCAGCACCTCGTATTAAGGTTATCCGAGATGGCACGGAGCAGGAAATTGCTAGCGAAAATCTTGTGCCAGGTGATCTTATGATGATTTATGAAGGAGTCAAGATACCAGCGGATGGCATCGTCATGAAATGTGCTGATCTTTGTGTGGATGAGTCTTCATTAACTGGTGAAGCAGAAGGAGTCTGGAAAACAATCAGTAAGATTGATACAGATACTGCACAAAAAGAATATTGGCGGAAGGATTATTGCTATGCCAGTACATTAGTTACACAAGGAACTGGCACAATCCTGATAAATAAGACCGGTGTACAAACCGAATATGGAAAGATAGGCGTCAATGTTGCTGAGGCACCGCAAGAAAATACACCATTACAGAAACAAACCAAAAATCTCATTAAGACCTGTACAATCATTGCTGGAATACTATTTTTACTAGTATGTATTTTTACGTGGCAGGATCTTCCAGACCACGCTTTTGCGGACCGTTTTATAGAAAGTGTTTTATCCGGCATCACTTTAGCAATGGCGATGATTCCGGAGGAATTCCCGGTTATCCTGACAGTATTTCTATCAATGGGCGCTTGGCGGCTTGCAAAGAAAAATTCACTCGTCAGAAAATTGCCTAGTGTAGAAACATTGGGTGAAGTATCTGTGCTGTGCGTCGATAAAACTGGAACAATCACAATGAATCAGATGAGCGTCCAGAATACATGGCTTGCATCTGGTACGGAACAGGAACTGTATGAAACCATGGGGATGGCATGTGAGACGGATGCTTATGATCCAATGGAAAAAGCGATGCTGCGTTTTTGTGAAGAACAGGGGATATCCAAAGAATCTCTTTTTAATCATTTATTCATTTCAGAATATGCTTTTACAAATGAATTGAAGATGATGGGCCATGTATGGAGAAAAGATGATGGTATTTTGATTGCTGCAAAAGGAAGCCCGGAGAAAATTTTGTCTATCTGTAAATTATCTGCTGAAGAAAAGAAAGAAGCGGAAGATCAAATTATTTCACTTTCTCAGCAGGGGTTGCGTGTCATTGCAGTTGCAAAACAAAATCCGCAGAATGAAACAGAGATTCCAGCGACAATTACAGACTGTCATCTGCAACTTCTTGGAATTGTTGGGCTTGCTGACCCACCACGTGAAAATGTAAAGAATGATATCGAAGAATGCCGAAAGGCTAGCATCCGGGTCGTCATGATTACTGGTGATAATGGAGTTACCGCTTCAGCAATTGCTTCTAAGATTGGCATGGACAGCAGCCAGATCATTACTGGTGAAATGATTGAACATATGTCAGACGAAGAACTTTGCAAAGCTGTGCAGAAAGTCTCTATTTTTTCTCGTGTCATTCCCGAACATAAGATGCGGATCGTAAAAGCATTTAAAGATAATGGAGAAATTGTAGCGATGACTGGAGACGGGGTCAATGATGCTCCTGCATTAAAATATGCTGATATTGGCATCGCTATGGGTATGCGAGGCAGTGAAGTATCTCGTGAAGCAGCTGATTTGATCCTTATGGATGATAATTTCACAACGATTGTCGAGACAATTAAAGATGGCAGAAGAATCTATGACAATATCCGCAAAGCTGTTGGATATGTATTTACAATCCATATTCCGATTGCCTTCTCCTCTCTGCTTGCACCATTTCTTGGAATTGCGCCGGCAGCTTTCATGCTATTGCCATTGCATATTGTTCTGTTGGAAGTGATGATTGATCCAACATGTTCTATTGTCTTGGAACGTCAACCGGCAGAGACCAATATCATGCAACGAGCTCCACGGAACCCAAAGGAGCAGATGCTGAATCCTTCTTTGCTTTGGAAGAGTATTTTGCAGGGAGTCATTGTTTTTGCCGCTTCGTTTGGAACATATTTATTCATTCTCTCGAAAGGAAGCGAGTGCGCTTCGACAGCAAGATCAATGGGCTTGACTATTATTATGCTGGGAAATCTGTTCTTAGTTCAAGTTAATAGTTCCAATAATGACTATGTATATCAGTCGTTTGGCAGGCTGCTGTCGGATAAGGTTATGTGGGCAGCTAACTTAGGCACAATTGCAGTTCTTGGTATCATTCTTTATACACCATTCTCATCGGTACTGAAACTTGCTCCGTTAACAATCGGACAGATAAGTTTCTCACTCTTTATTGCAGCAGCCTCAGTACTTTGGTATGAAATCGTAAAGATGTGCAAACATCAGAAGGTGAAACAAGAAAGGTGAAGGGAATGAAAAACACAGAAAACAATTCAGCATCAAGACTTCTTGCGGCAGCGAAAATGGATCATCAACAGCTGGTACAACAGTTTTTGCTGAGTGAAAACGGGCTAAACGACGATGATGTTGCAAAGAGCTTGAACCAGTATGGTTCCAATGAAATTGCAAAAAAGAAAAAAGAGAATGTGATAAAGAAACTGTTTTTATCCTTTATAACACCTTTTACGATTGTTTTATTTGGATTGGCAGGAATTTCTCTGTTTACAGATATTCTCCTTCCCCCGCCATCCGAGCGAAACTATATTACGGTCATGATGGTCATTTCCATGGTCCTGATCAGCGGTATCATGACATTTATTCAGGAATACAAATCCGAAAAAGCAGCTGAGAAGCTATCATCCATGGTGAAGAATACTGCAACGGTAATCCGTAATGGCAACCAGAAGGAATGTTCTTTTGATGAACTGGTTGTTGGCGACTATATCTTGCTTTCATCAGGTGATATGATCCCGGCAGATGTCAGATTGCTGCAAACCAAAAATCTATTTATTAATCAGTCGAGCTTGACAGGGGAGAGTGTGCCAGTTGAAAAATATGGCGGATCGTTGGAAAATGCGAGCGCACCATTAGAATGTAACAATATTGCTTTCATGGGCAGTAACGTTGTCAGTGGTTCTGGTCAGGCAGTCATAATTTGTACTGGCCGTGACACAATGTTCGGCTCAATTGTTGAGAAGTTGAGTGAGAAAAAAGAGAATACAAGTTTTGATAGTGGTATTAATAAAGTATCTTGGATGCTGATCAAGTTCATTCTGGTCATGGCGCCGGCAGTGTTCTTGATCAATGGTCTTTTCAAATCTGGTGATAACCGCTGGTTGAATGCTCTGTTGTTTGCTTTATCTGTCGCTGTTGGTCTGACCCCGGAAATGTTGCCGATGATTGTATCGGCGAATTTGGCCAAAAGTGCAGTTGTTATGTCTAAAAAGAAAGTCATTATCAAGAACTTGGGTGCAATCCAAAATCTTGGTGCGATGGATATTCTATGTACGGATAAAACAGGAACCTTGACGGAAGATCATATTGCCTTAGAATTCCATTACAATATTATGGGTGAAGAAGATATCCGTGTCCTGAAACATGCGTTTTTGAATAGTTATTTTGAGACGGGGCTGAAGAATCTGATGGATCTTGCCATTATACGCCACGCAGACGAAGACGAACTAAAACCATTGTGTGAAAACTATAAGATTGTAGATGAAATTCCATTTGACTTCAACCGCAGAAGAATGAGTGTCGTTGTTGAAGATGATACAGGGAAAAGGCAGTTAATCACCAAGGGTGCAATTGAAGAAATGATAGGGGTCTGTTCTTACGCTGAATATGAAGGTCAGGTGGAACCGCTCACAGATGCGATGAAGGAAATCATCATGAAGCGGGTCAATACGTATAACGAAAAAGGATTCCGTGTTCTTGGTATTGCTCATAAAACAGCGGTACAGGAAAAGGATAAGGCAGAATTGATATCAGAAAAAGAGATGGTCTTAATTGGCTATCTTGCTTTCTTTGATCCGCCAAAGGCAACGGCAGCACAGGCAATCGATAAGCTCCATGAATATGGAGTCAAGGTAAAAATATTAACAGGAGACAACGATGCTGCTTCTCGTCATGTCTGCAAGGAAGTGGGAATTCAGACGGATCAGATTCTCTTGGGATCACAGATTGAGGCAATGTCTGATGAACAGTTGGCGGATGAAACAGAAAAAATTAATGTGTTTGCAAAACTCAGCCCTGATCAAAAAACAAGAATTGTTTCTGTACTGCGGAGGAAACATACAGTAGGCTTCATGGGAGATGGTATCAATGATGCTTCCGCAATGAAAGCGGCAGATGTCGGTATCTCTGTTGACAGTGCGGTGGATATCGCTAAGGAGTCTGCAGATATCATTCTTACAGAGAAAGATCTGAATGTGTTGGAAAATGGACTGATTGAAGGACGAAGGACCTATGCTAATACTATCAAGTATATCAAGATCACTGCCAGCAGCAATTTTGGAAATATGCTTTCAATTTTAACAGCAAGTATCTTTCTGCCTTTTCTGCCGATGATGCCTGTTCAGCTGTTAATTCTGAATATGGTCTATGATATTTCATGCCTTTCACTTCCATTTGATCATGTGGATGAAGACTACCTAAAAGTACCTCGAAAATGGAATGCGGATTCCATTGGTCAGTTTATGCTTCGGATTGGTCCAACAAGCTCAATCTTTGATATTACAACATATCTGTTTATGTTCTTCGTCATTTGTCCAATGATCTGTGGCGGTGCCTATGCAACCCTGGATCCAGCTGGAAAACTCGCTTTTGCTGCATTATTCCAGGCAGGATGGTTTATTGAGTCTCAATGGACACAGTCCCTTGTCATTCATACGCTCAGAACAAAACATATACCGTTTATACATAGCAATGCTTCACCGTTTGTGTATGCTTTGACTGCTGGTGGAATTCTGGTCAGTACCTGTCTAGCAGTTTTTCTTGGTTTTGGTAGCGGACCGCAGAATCTCAATATTCTTTACTTTACATATTTAGCAGTGACAGTTATTTTATATTCGCTTATTACTGCGATTGCAAAGAAATTTTTTGTAAAGAAATACGGAGAATTATTATAATGTGACATCGCTTCAGTGGTACAGTTATCTTCTGATTAAAAGAGGAGTGAATGAAGTTGAAGTGCATTCACATATTTGGACAGAAAAAGTGATATAGAATCAAAGACCTGATTTACGCCGCAAGGAATCAGGTCTTTTAAATACTTGCATTCACCGGTTATTAGTAAGCGCTCGATAATATGTACCTGTTAAAAATAAGCGGTATCCATTATGCTGTATCATTGCACTTTGGATTCCGCTTATTTCATATAGAGTTCTTTTGGCAGCTCATCAGACCACGGTAAAAGTTTCTCCGGCACTTGATGATGCGTGCTGTTGATATATTTTGGCAGTTCTTCTAACAGATAGACCAGATATTGGTACAGTCTGAGGTTGTTCGCCTTGGCGGTCTCTACAATGCTGTAGATGACTGCACTTGCTGCTGCGCCTCTTGGTGTATCGATCAGCACCCAGTTCTTTCTGCCGATAGTGAATGGCCGTATCGCGATTTCCGCTGCGTTATTGTCCAGTGGGATGTCCGGATCATCCAGGAATGCCCGCAGATACTTCTCCTGATTAAGTGCGTAGGTGAATCCCTGGCCTGTCGCTGATGCACTGTCCACCAGGTGCCGTCTCGTCCTGATCCATTCAAAGAAGTTGTCGACGATCGGCTTCACTCGTTCCTGTCTCTTCTTCAGCTTCTCTTCTGCTGGCAGATCTTCGATCTCATGTTCGACGCGATAGATCGATGAGATCCTCACGACAGCCATCTCTGCCATCGATGGCTTCGCATCAGGTCCGGCTGCTTTCACGACGCTTGCGAACTTCCGCTTCAGATGCACCCAGCACCCGGCGACCTTATAGCTCTCTGGATGTTCGCGCTCCAGCTGATGATATGCCCCATAGCCGTCGCAGACGACAGTGCCCTTATATCCTTCAAGGAAACGTTCTGGATTCTGATGTCCTCTGGTCGCACAGTAGTCATACAGCACCGCTTTCGGCCCAGGTATCTTTGCATTGGTACGGTAGACCCACATATAGCTCTTTGATCCTGCCGGACGGCCATCTTTGATTACCTCGAACGGTGTCTCATCCGCATGGATCAGCGACTGTTTGACCATTGCCTTCTTCATCGCATCATAGAGATAGATGAGATATTCCTGTGATCCTTTGATCACCCAGTTGGCCATCACTGCACGGCTGATGCTCACATCGTTCTGCTGATATGCCTGTTCCAATCGATACAACGGTATCGCCTTTACATACTTTGCATACAGGATGGATGCCACCAGCGAAGGTGTCGCGATGGATTTCGGGAACAGTTCTGTTGGATGTGGTGCACGGACGATCGTCTGATCATCATTCCTTGCATAGACACCGATATGATATGTCACTGCCTCAAAGGATGCTGGGAGATGCTCCAGCTTATTGATGATCTCATAAGGGAGATGCTTCCATTTCCCTTCCCCATATTTCTTGTTCAGCTCTTCATCTGTGAGCTCGATATATTCATCCCTGTGGTTCGTTATCTTTTGCAGGTCTGTGGCCTTCTTGCCCTTGGCCTTCTTTTTCTTTGGTGCTGCTTCTTCGAGCACTGGCTCAGGTTCTTTTTCATCTGCCAGCGACTCTGCCTCATTCAGGCCAAGATCTAACTGTGGCATATCTAAGACTGCAGCGGTTTCTGTCTTCCGGCCATATGTCCGTTCGTTCATGATCCGGATCTGCTCGGTCAGGTTCGCTACATTATTGCTGAGGCTTGCGACGGTATCCTCCAGGCTGTGCACATACTCAAAGAGTGCTGTGCTCGTCATGCCAGATAGTACTTTATCATCGCTGCGCTTGAATTCTTCCATGGCTTAGGTATACCTGAAAATCATGCATGTTTCAATAGCTCTGGATTGTGGAAAACTTTTGATTTCCACAGTCTTTTGAAGGGCCTGTAAACAGGTCACATGCATAGATGAGAACGCATTAAAAGACGCTGAGTCCCATTCCTCGCCAATGCATCAATTTTGGCAGTTCAGATCAGACTTGCGCCTTATACGGCTCGTATAGAGCTGGTTTGAAATTGAAAGTTGTGGAAAAGAATTTACTTGATATATCTCGCAGTGGACTTATGTATTGTTGGCTCTACGGTCAGGCCGCTCATGAGCCATTGATATTGTTCGCTGCTCATCTCTTTGAGCTCATTGGTATTCCTTGGCCATTGATATCTTCCATTCGACAGTCTTTTATAGAGAAGGAGAAAGCCATCGCCTTCCCACAGCAGTCCTTTGATCCTGTCGCTCTTCGTGCCACAGAACAGGAACAGCGTTCCTTCATCGAATGGGTCAAGCTTGAATGTAGTTTGCACAAGATCTGCCAGTCCATCGACGCCATATCTCAGGTCTGTGCGGCCGCAGGCAATATAGATCTTCTTGAACTGTGTGACATCCCTAAACATTGGACATTGCCTTCATCAATCGCATCAGCAGTTCATCAGAGATAGTATCATCGACTATGATCCTGACACCATTCTTCTCAATGACTGCCTGGCCTGAAGGCAGGCACACATTGTCTTCCGGCCTTGTCAGTGGTGCGAATGAGATATCATTTGGATGCACAGGCTCCATGTTCTGTGAAATGGTTGTAGCTAATTGATCTCCGATCTTCTTGTGATAATACCAGTATGATTTCTCACTGACTCCTTTTTCTGCACAGAATTCGGTGACCGAGATATCCCTGGTCTTCCTGACTTCATTGCACTCCATGATGAGCTCGACCCATTTCCGTCTTTTCAGTTCTGTTGCCGTGATTATTTCCATCACCCGAATAACCTCGATTCTTTACCTAAAGAATCTCAAAAACCTAATAGGTTTTCTAGGTACGGATTATTAATCGCTTACATTTACTCTGTAGAAGCCTTTTTATAATGGTGAATACTGAAGAGTAGAAAGCCTGTTGCAAATGATGATTGTTTAGATGAATATTCCGGAGTAAGAAGTCCAGTCATCCGGAAGTAAAAGTCCACTGAGGATTCGTGCTGTTCCTCAGTGGATTATTTTATTCTTTGACTGATTTTAATTTTCTCTGTGAATCACCTTCAAGGATAATTGAATAAGAATTGTTTGTAATCCGGTCAAGGATGGCATCTATTTACTGATATTCAGGATAATATTGTAATATATAAAATATGAATAAAGAAATTCGTAATGAATCTTTTGATATTGCAAAGGGTATTGGTATGCTGGCAGTCATAGTTGCACATATGTCTGTCAGTAAGCTTTTATATAATTCCCTGTATACCTTTCATCTGCCTTTATTCTTTATTATCTCTGGATACTTCTTTCATTATGATGAAAGATTCTCACTCTTCTTACGAAAGAAAGTAAAAGGGTACTTCATTCCGTATGTATTCTTTGCTCTGATTATTACATTGTTTGATACTTTAGGAAGTATTGCAAAGGGGAAATGGGTTCGTACCTTCCTGCTGGATGCAGATAAGTTTATTGTTCAGATACGATATTCGACATTATGGTTCTTAGCAGTATTGTTCCTAGGTGTATTGATCTTCTGGTTCATTCATTGGTTATGTAAAAGTAATCTGAAGGAAATAATGATCATAAGTGTTGGAATTGGAATTATATTTATACTGTATGACAGCTATATTAAAGTTTCTTTACCATGGAACCTGGATACAGCATTCATTATTCAGATCTATCTATCCGTTGGCTATTGTATCAAGAAGACAGAATTTCTTGAGAAGTTGAAGAAACATACATGGATCAACTGTACTGTTCTTGGAATAAGCAGTGCTGCATTCTCCATGATGAACTATGGAATATGCAGACAGCCATATGAAATGTACCAGAACTCCTATGGAATCTTTCCTTTAACAGTCAGTGCAGCAATCACAGGTTCTCTAGCCGTGATCTTATTATCATCAAAATTAGTAGCTGTTAAGCCTTTAGCATGGTTAGGAAGAAATACTATGGTCTTCTTTGCTTTGCATCAAAGTATTGCAATACCAATTTCTGTCATGATATTGAATCACTTTATGAACAGTAAAATGCTTTCAATACCGATGCATATATTGTATCTAGTCCTAGAATTGGCTATCATTCTTATCATCTGTTATCTTATCCATGAATGTATCATGAAACTGCATATGGGATGGCTGATTGGAAAAGAGAATAGATCAAAAATAAATACCTAGTTCGGCTGCAGTGTGATGCCCCGTAAGATGAATGCATGTCCATTACTACATATTTAACGCTGTACAGGCATCCTGTGTTCTGATAGGCCTGGAAGTAATGGTGCAGATAGTTCTTAGTCCTAGCAGGAAGAACATCGACAAGCCTGTGACGGTAGAAATCATAGAATATGCATGAATATTTACTGTCTTTGAAATCACTATTCCTCGTGTAGATTTCATCGATGCAGAGTGCTTCTGGGAAGGTGATAGACGGAAGATGGCAGTGCCTGTCGAAGACCTGTATGACAGATGATGGCGATATCTTACATAGAATTCTAGCATCTTCAAATGTAATATGAGGATCTTTTAAGAGTTCCATTACTTTCATCATTGTGGCATACGATATCCTGTTCCTTGAGGTGCCAGATACTGTTCCTGAGAAAATGATGAATGGCAGTCCTCACAGTACCATCGGGGAAATTTCGGATACAGTTCATCGCCTTCAAGCATCTCTGAACTTGTAAGAATCTTACGCTGGTAATAACCATTAGATACAATGTGATCAACACAGCCACATTTAG
>Ga0183101_1000465_pt3 | contig 10393 bp, 13 predicted proteins | sample Biomet3_FD_127790 | JGI IMG/M metagenome (GOLD analysis project Ga0183101, IMG submission 127790) | Microbial communities from bioreactor (seeded with sewage sludge) at LBNL, California, USA - Biofuel metagenome 3 | ecosystem: Engineered > Bioreactor > Anaerobic > Unclassified ... | reverse complement strand
TTCTATTTCAGTATTAACATCTAATTTAAAAATCATTTTTATCACCCGCTAATACTGTATAAAATTTTATCAACTTTGTACATTCAAATATTGGCAACCTTGTACATTTTTATTTTAGCATTAATATATTAACTTCAAATTTATAAAGTGAAACTTAGCTTTAGAGGGAGTTTTCTAGGTGCCCTTGAGGGTAAATCTCCCTCTAAAGGTTAGTTGAACTTATATCCTCAAGGGGTACCTCGTCTAGGGCCTTGCCACTGTTATCCTCCGTTTGAAGAAGTGGGGGTGTTACAGTGGCTAGACATCAGATAAATAAACTGTAGTGAATATTATTATACTTTTTTAAGGGGGGGTTACTATTAATAGGATTAACAGGAAATATGTTATAACTATACTTTTAACATTTATATTTATATTTTCAAGTTTACCCCTAGATGCTGCATCATTTATAGGTATAAATACAGCTAATAGTACAGTGGCCTTTGCAAAATCAAGTAGTAGATCAAGTTTTAGCAGTAAATCTGGTTCTAGCAGCTCAAAATCAAGCAGTGGATTTAGCTCAGGATTTTTTAGCAGTTCTGGTTCAGAAAGTAAATCATCAGCTGGTACAAGCAATGATTCTAATAGCTCAAAAAGTGGAGAAGGATTTAAAAGTGGCTCATATTCTACAACAGATAAAAGCACAAATGGTAATTCTTCCACTACAGCTGACAGCAATAACAGTAATACTCAAACATACAATAATAGCTCAGGGAGATTTGCATTCTGGCCATTCTTTGGTTGGGGCGGCGGATCTTTCTACAGACCATTCTATTTTGGTTCTGCTGCAAGCTCAATAATTAATGCTTTAGTTTTAGCAGCAGTATTTATAGTAGTTATTGTATTAATGAAAAAATATTTAAATAGAAGAAAATAATAAAAAATTTTGGAGGTATTAATATGGGAGTCTTTTCAAGAATGTCAAATATTATTAAAGCTAAGGTTAACAATACACTAGATGAAATAGAAAATCCGGTTGAATTATTAGATCAAAAATTAAGAGATATGGAAGAACAATTTAATAAAGCAAAATTAAGTTCAGCTCAAATTTTAGGTAATGTTTATGAACTTGAAAAAAAGTTAGATTTAGCTAAAAAAGAATCAGAAGATTATGATAAAAAAGTAAAACTAGCTCTAAGTAAAGGAGATGAAGATTTAGCTAAAAGAGCTTTAGCTAAAAAAATTGAAACAGATAAAAAGATTTCTTCGTTACAAGCAAGTTATGATAATTCTAAGGTTCAGGCAGATACTTTAAAAACAAATCTTCGTACTTTAGAAGAAGAAATAACAAAAACTAGAAATTATAGAGATGAAGCTGCTGCAAGATATGAAAATGCTGAAGCAACTCAAAAAGTTAATGAAGTTCTTACAGATGTAAAAACTAAGAGCAATTCAATTCAAATTGACAGTATAGAAAGAAAAATTCAAAGAAAGGAATCTCTTGCTAAAGGGTTAGGTGAACTAAGAGATTTAGATGATTTCGATAGTGAATTTGATAAATTAGACCAAGTTGATTTAGATGCAGAATTATCAAAATATAAAAATAGTTAGGTGAATGAAATATGATTAGTGATAAGGATATTGATTTTATCAACGAGGAAAGAAGATATTGGGGGAAAATTTATACCGATGTAGCTTATGCCATAAGTGAAATTTCTCCTTTTATCCCCGAAAAAGACTTAAAGACGCGTAAATATTTTTCTAAAGCACAAGTATTAAAAGACTATACTAAACTTTTAAATTCTGCTGAAGCTGACTGCAAAAATAAATCTTTATTATCCATGTTTAAACCTGATCCAAGCATTAATTTACTTCAAGATTTTAAAACAAAGAATATAGAAGATTTTAAGCAGTTAGAAAAGTGTTCTAATTGTGAATGTTTAAATTGTGCTTTTGAATGTAATTTTAAAAAGTGTGAAAGCTGTAGGAGTGGCTCTAAAATTTGCTATTGTGATAAAGAAAGAGTTAATGTAAGAAAGTTTGATAAGTTTACATTAGACCTTACTAATAACGATACTGGAGTATCTTCTACGTATACAGCTTTAGCTGTTGTTGAAGATTGCAAATTAGATAAGTTATATATTTTATTAGAAAATCTACGTAATTCAGATGACAAATTGGTACTATACTATTATCCAGGAATTAGAGAAGATTCCTTTGGTGAGATAACTGATCCTAAGGAATTTGACTTTATAGTTGAAACCTACCAAAATGCAAAATAGATTATTAAATTATCTTCAGATGTATATTCATATGTAATGCAATTGGTTATGAATATACATCAAGAGGTTATATCTAATAAGAGTTAGGTATAATCTCTTTTTTTTACTTCATATTTAAAATCTTCATATGTTCTTCATAAAAAAGAGTTAATATATAGTCAGATGTTACCTTAGATGAAGGAACGTCTGATTTAGAAACCATTAGTTTAAAGAAATAAATATAATAATAAAATGCTTAAAAGTGACAAACCATTGAGATAGCACTTATTATACGAAATAGGAGGTAGCAATATGAATGAAAATAATAAAAGTAAAAAAAGTGAAAAAACTATCTTAAAAGCAATAGGATCTGTATTATTTGCAATAATAGCATCTTCTCATCACTGGATTCATACGCTTTTGATTGCTCTTGGACTTACTTCCTTAGGAGCAGGATTGCTTGCATTACCACCATCTCTTAAAGCAGGATTTTTAATGGTTTCACTAATTTTTTCAATATGGTTTATAGTGGTTTCTAGGCGTAAGTGGAGTAGTGAGCGTCCAGCGGCTATAGTATATTTAATTTCTTCGTTGATTTCAATTATTCTTGTAATAACTGCAATACCTAAGACAATAGGAGAATTCTATCAAGCATCACAACCACTGCAACAACAGGAACAGAGTGGTCACAGTAGCCATCATAGCTCCTAAAAGTTGATATATACATGTAAAAGGTTCAATTTTTATTCTAATAATAAAAGAATAATATGAGTAAATATATTTACAGAGGAAAAAAATCAAGAGTGATTATTATTGACAAAGATTATTAATAATATATAATATAAATATACCCCACCCTATGGGGGTGGTTAAGAAGGTGGAATATAAGTAAAGAAAAATGGAAAATACTATAATCATTGTAATACTAAAGTAATTAAATTAAAATCAAAATAATTCTTATAGATTATAAAATCTTAATAGATAACGAAGGGGTAGATTAATAATGAAGAAAAAAATATTAGTTGAAGGTATGAAATGTGAAAATTGTGCTAAACATGTGAAAGAAGCATTAACTAGTGTAGCTGGAATAATAAGTGCAGATGTAAATTTAGCTTATAAACTTGTTGTAATTGAGACAAGAGATGATGTGAGTGATGAAGCAATAAAATTTGCTGTAAATACTGAAAAGTATAATGTGGTAGGAATAGAGGGAGTATAGATAAAAGTAATTACTATTGACAATTATTATTAGGTGATGTAGTATAATTTTACCCCGCCCTGTAGGGGGTGGGTAGAGGAGGTAAAATATGAGTGAAGAAAGAAAAAAGGCATTACAATCCTTAAAAACTGCTAAGGGTCAGATTGAAGGAATAATAAAAATGATTGAAGATGATAGATATTGCATAGATGTTGCAAATCAATTAATGGCAGTTCAATCTTTAATCAAAAAAGCAGATTTAGTGATTTTACAAGGGCACCTGCGCCACTGTGTAAAAGAAGCTTGTTATAATAATAATCCAGACGAAAAGATAGAAGAATTAAATAAGGTTTTAGAAAAATTGCTTTCTAAATAAGGGGGTAAACATGGAGAAAAAGGCATTTAAAATAGAAGGTATGACATGTTCAGCATGTGCAAACAGAGTTGAACGAGTAGTAAAGAAATTAGAAGGTGTAGGTAGTGCAAGTGTTAATTTTGCTACAGAAACTTTAAGTGTAGAGTTTGATGAAGGTAAATTAAATAATGAAAATATAGAGGCAGCAGTTGTAAAAGCAGGATATGTAGTTAAGAAAAATATAAAAACTCACACATTTAAAGTTGAAGGAATGACATGTTCAGCCTGTTCAGCAAGAGTTGAAAGAGTTACTAAAAAGCTTAAGGGAGTTCAAAGCTCTGTGGTTAATTTAACTACTGAGAAGCTTACTATAACCATAGATGAAGATGAGATTGGTTATGCCGAAATAAAGGCTGCTGTAGATAAGGCAGGGTATAAATTAGTAAAAGAAGAAGAAAAAGCAGATGAAAAGAAAAAGCTTGATCCAAGTCAATTACTATTAAGAAGATTTATTGTGTCAGCAATATTTACAGTTCCACTTTTAATAATAACCATGGGACATATGCTTGGAATGCCTCTTCCAATGGTAATACATCCTATGATGCATCCTTTAAACTTTTCAGTTATTCAATTGGTATTAACATTACCTGTAATGATTATGGGATATAAATTTTATGAAGTTGGAATAAAAAATTTAGTTAAATTAAGTCCCAATATGGATTCTTTAATAGCCATAAGTACGCTGGCTGCAGTTATATACAGCATATTTGGTATTTATAAAATAAGTGCTGGGGAAACTGTGTATGCAATGCATTTATATTTTGAATCAGCAGCAGTTATCTTAACTTTGATAACCCTTGGAAAATATCTAGAGGCAGTTTCAAAAGGAAGGACTTCACAAGCTATTAAAGCATTAATGGGCTTAGCTCCTAAAACTGCAACTGTTATACGTAATGGAAGTGAAGCGGTTATTCCAGTTGAAGAAGTTATAGTCGGAGATATGGTTCTAGTAAAACCAGGAGAAAAGCTGCCAGTAGATGGAGAAGTTATTGAAGGCAGCACAGCAATTGATGAATCAATGCTTACAGGTGAAAGCATACCTGTTGAAAAGAGTATTGGAAGCAGTGTAATCGGGGCAAGTATCAATAAAACTGGATTTATTAAATACAAGGCTACAAAGGTTGGTAAAGATACTGCATTGGCTCAAATAGTTAAATTAGTTGAAGATGCACAAGGATCAAAGGCGCCAATAGCTAAACTTGCAGATGTTATATCAGCTTATTTTGTACCAACAGTAATTATTTTAGCCATACTATCATCTTTGGCATGGTTAATTTCAGGAGAAACACCTATATTCTCATTAACAATATTTATTGCAGTACTTGTAATAGCCTGTCCTTGCGCTCTTGGACTTGCAACTCCAACGGCTATAATGGTTGGAACTGGTAAAGGTGCTGAAAATGGAGTATTAATAAAAGGTGGAGAAGCCTTAGAGACAACTCATCAAATTAATACAATTGTATTTGATAAGACAGGAACAATCACAGAAGGAAAACCTGTGGTTACTGATATTATTACTAATGGAATTTCAGAAGATGAAATTTTAGCTTTAGCTGCAAGCAGCGAAAAAGGCTCTGAGCATCCACTAGGTGAAGCAATAGTTAGGGGAGCAGAGGAAAAAAATCTAGAATTTAAGACGATAGAAGAATTTAATGCAATCCCTGGTCATGGAATAGAAGTAAAGATAGAAGGAAAAACTATTTTTGTTGGAAATAGAAAGCTGATGAATGAAAAGAGTATAGAAATGGATACTTTATCAAAAGACTCAGACAGATTAGCTGATGAAGGAAAGACACCTATGTATGTTGCAATTGATGGAGTCCTTAGAGGAATAATAGCTGTAGCAGATATAGTTAAACCAAGCAGTAAGAGTGCTATAAAAGCTCTACATGAAATGGGAATAAAAGTAGCTATGATTACTGGAGATAATAAGAAAACAGCAGATGCCATAGCTAAGCAAGTTGGAATTGATATAGTTCTAGCAGAAGTTCTTCCAGAAGATAAAGCTAATGAAGTTAAAAAACTTCAGGGAGAAAATCAAAAAGTTGCAATGGTTGGTGACGGTATAAACGATGCACCAGCACTTGCTCAAGCAGATGTGGGAATTGCAATAGGCTCAGGTACTGATGTTGCAATAGAATCTGCTGATATAGTTCTTATGAAAAGCGATTTAATGGATGTTACTACTGCAATTAAACTAAGCAGGGCAACTATTAAAAATATAAAACAAAATCTATTCTGGGCATTTGGATATAATGTACTTGGCATTCCAGTTGCTATGGGTATCCTTCATATATTTGGAGGCCCATTATTAAATCCAATGATAGCAGCTGCAGCAATGAGCTTAAGTTCAGTATCGGTACTTACAAATGCACTAAGACTTAGAAACTTTAAAGCATAATTAATAAGAGTAAATTTTATACTGATTAATCTATAAGGCATATTTAAAAAGTAATAAATTAAAATATTTAAATATGTCTAAGTTAAAATATTATAAAAAAGTGGAGGAATTGATGATGAAAAAGAAAATATCAATCGAAGGAATGAGCTGTGAACATTGTGTTGCCCATGTAAAGGATGCTTTAGAAGGTATTGATGGAGTATCATCTATAGAAGTTAGTTTAGAAGGAAAATATGCAACTGTCGAAACTGATGTTAATGATGAAATACTGAAAGAGGCCATTGAAGAAGAAGGCTATGATGTAGTAAAAATAGAAGAATAATAATTGTAGTGTATATAAAAGAAGTATAAATAGAGTTAGGGAGCTTTGGAAATAGAATTTTCCAAGGCTCCTTTAGTATTAGTTGGGAATAAAGTAATCTTAGATAAAGGATTAAATAGTTTTATTTGAGATTTTATTAAATAGATATAACAACGTTTAAGCCAGATAAATTATTTATCTGGCTTAAACGTGTAACAGAGAAAAAGGATATTTTTATTTTATTATCTATCTAAATTTTTAATATATGCTTTCATTTGATCAATATTCATTCCACCAACATGCTTAGAAACTATATTGCCATCTGTATCAATAAAATATGAAGTAGGAATTGAGGTTATGTTATATTTAGTTGCTACAGTTTGATCAGGATCTAGAAGTACTTTGAAGTTATACTTATTACTATCAATAAATGATTTAACAGTATCTAAAGGTTCACCTATTTCTACAGCAACTATAACCAAATCGCTGTCCTTTGTTTCCTGATATAATTTTTCTATTTCTGGCATTTCAGCTTTACATGGAGGACACCAGGTTGCCCAAAAGTTTAGAAATACTTTTTTGCCTTTCAAATCACTTAAAGATAATTCGTTTCCATTCAAATCCTTTAATTTGAAATCTATGGCTTTAGTTTTAATACTGTTAGTAGTCACTTCCATAGGTTCATCGGAATTATTATTTTTATCACTTACTAATGATATAGATGAGTCGCTTTTTGAATTTGATGAATCGGAATTATAAATAGTGTAAATTGAAAAACCTGTAAGTGAGAAGGCTATAATTAATGCGATTAATGCTTTTTTCATACTTTTTGTCTCCTTAAATTAAAAATTAATAAAACTCGTGTATTGGCTAAATATTGCTAATTTATTTGTAAAAATCATGATACCCATAATAATCATTAAAATACCACTTATTATTGAGATAACAGGTAAATATTTTGAGAACTTTTTAAACTGTTCAGAAAAGCCTTCTATAGCCATAGCAGTTAGGATAAATGGAACAGCAAGGCCAATGGAATACATAATTAAAAGAACGACGCCTTTGCCTATAGAATCCATGTTTGCAGCATAAATAAGTATTGAGGATAATATAGGACCTATACAAGGGGTCCAGCCTGCAGCAAATGCCATTCCCATAATTATTGAACTAAAAGGACCCTTAATTTTATGAAAGAATAAGAATCTTTTTTCGCGGTAAAATAATTTTATCTTGAAAATTCCAATGGTATGAAGACCAAAAACAATTATAAGAGTTCCGCCGATTTTTCTAAATGAATCTTTATGAGTAATTAATAATTTACCAAGAGAAGTTATTGAAACTCCCATTAAAATAAAAATAATCGAAAAGCCGAGTACAAATCCAAAAGATTTATATAAAGTAAAAATTTTGGTTTTACCATTCTTTAATTCTTTCATAGAAGAGCCGGTTAAATAGCTTATATATGCAGGAACAAGTGGAAGTACACAAGGAGATAAAAAGGATAATAAACCTGCCGAAAAAGCTAATAAAATTGATATATCTTTCAAAAGTAAATCACCTCAAATTTAAAACTAAAATATTAAGAAATATTTAACTAAACCAATATATTAAACTATCTATTAATCCAAAGATTATAAGTAGAAATCCACCAAAATATCTCATGATTTTTTGAATCTTATTGTAACGTGTTATGTTTGGCCTTATGTTTACTTTTCCTATAAGTATTAATAATAACATCATTGGAATCAGAGTACCTAATGCAAAAATTACAGGATAAATGATACCTAAAGAAGATTTAAAGCTTAAAGGAATAACAATTCCAAAAAATAACCAAAATAAAGTCGGACAAAAAGCTAGTGAAAATACTAAACCCATTATAAAAGATGAATTAAGCGTCTTAAACTTGTGTATAAAATTTTCAATATTAGCTATAAGAGAATTTCCGAGTGATCCTCTTAGTTTTAAAATCCCTAGTATATAAAAACCAATAATTATTATAATAGGTCCCATAAGTTTTCTAAATAAACTAAAGAAAGGTATGGATGAGCTTTGTATATTGAATTTAAATAATATTATTAATATTCCATAAAACGAGAATATAGTTAACTTACCTAGGGTATACCATAGAGCGTTCTTAAAAAGCTTTTTACTATTTGCACTTTCTTTTGTAATATAGCCTATAGCACCAAGATTAGTAGTAAGTTGACATGGAGCAGTTGAACCAAGAATTCCAATTAAAAAAACACCTAAAAGAGGAATAGCTGAATTTCTAGAAAAATTCATTATAGGATCACTTAAAAATCTATTTAACATTCCAAGTATGTCATAAAGTTTCAATGTAAAATACGAAATAATTACCACCTTCCTTCTACAAGAATTATCACAAGTAAAAATATTATATAAAAAAGATGTGAAGATTTTATGTGTTTCAAAACATACTTCTTCATCATATCTTCATAAGTTTTTAGTATTATATTTGAATATGATTATCATTTGGAATTAACGATAATCAGAAAAATACTAAGAAAGAAATTGACGTATTCACAAATGATGATAGGAGGGCTTAATTATAAATTATAAAAGACGATTTTGGATTATATCAATTGTAGGATTAATATTTGTTTATTTTCTAACAATTCTATCAATTAATCATATATCACCCATAAACTATATTATTAATTCAGTGCAAAACATTAATAAACATTCAAGTGATTTGCCGCAAAATATTAAATTAGAAGCGAAGAAAAATAATGGGAAAACTGTAGTTATTGATCCAGGGCATGGCGGATATGATTCAGGATCTATTGGGATAATGGGGTCAATAGAGAAAGATACTACTTTATCAATTTCTTTAAAATTAGGTAATATTTTAAAAAATAAAGGCTTTAACGTTGTTTATACTAGGGAAAGTGATAAAGTCACTTGGCCATCTGACAATAAGGAAGACTTAGCAGCAAGAGCAGCTATAGCTAATGACGCTTCAGCTGACTTATTTATAAGTCTTCATCTTAATAATTTTAAAATGGAAGAAGTTAAAGGTACAGAAACATATTACAATAAAACAAGTAAAGAAAGTAAGGAAATAGCGGAGTTGATTCAAAATCAAATTGTTAATAATGTTAAATTTAAGGATAGAGGAGCACAACCTGGAGACTATTCTGTTTTAAGGAAAGTAACTGCTCCAGCTGCATTGATTGAGCTGGGTTATATTAGTAACAAAAGTGAAGAAGCTTTACTTAATAATATAGGTTATCAAAATAAGATTTCGGTGGCAATTGCTAGGGCGATTTATGAATATTTAAACAAGTAATATTATTTCATGTCCATGGTTTTATTGAGCATAGATTGCTAACTTATTATAGACATCTTATAGAAGTAAAACATATAATTATGATAAAAATAATTATTTAGTGGTTAAAATTTAAAAATAGATCTAAATATCTTTATATTATCTACATAATTTATTGCTATAATAAAAAAATTAATAACCTATGTTTTTCATATAGTATGTACAAGTTGTTAAATTAGATATCTTAAATTGGTAATTGGAGGTGCGGATGGTGATCATTGAAGTAGCAATAACGGCTGCGTTAGTCTTATTTGTTTCACATATTCTTTATCACAAGGTTATAAAAAATGTGTCAAAGGGATGTTGTTGTAGTAAAGATGGTAAGTTTAAAAAGAAATGCAACAAATAATTTATTAGCAATTTTGTATTCCGATTTTACAATTTATGATATGCAGAGATAATTATAGTAAATAAAAGAGATTTGGCAATTTAGATTGCCAAATCTCTTTTATTTATATATTATTTTTTATTATTTTAATAAGAGTAGCA
>Ga0183101_1000384_pt10 | contig 10395 bp, 6 predicted proteins | sample Biomet3_FD_127790 | JGI IMG/M metagenome (GOLD analysis project Ga0183101, IMG submission 127790) | Microbial communities from bioreactor (seeded with sewage sludge) at LBNL, California, USA - Biofuel metagenome 3 | ecosystem: Engineered > Bioreactor > Anaerobic > Unclassified ... | reverse complement strand
GTGCTTGGCCTGCCCGATGCCCGCAGGCGCGAACGGGCGACAGCCCACACGTTGTACCGGCTCTGCGCCGGAGCGCAGGAGGTGCGCTTTTTCTGGCAGGAGGGGATCAGCCGCTCTGCGCTCTTTGACGGCAAAAAAAGCCGCAGCCGCTTTGTTGAGCAACTGCTGTGGGAAGAAGAACAACGCCGTGGCGAGCTGCTTGTGCCCGGTCAGGGGCCGTTGGGCATGGCCCGTTGCGTGGTGCGCAGCCCCCCTGCCGCGCCCAAAAGCCTGCCCCGCACTGAGGCCTTGCACGAGGCCATGCTGGCCCTGCTCCAAAAACCGCTTTCGCCCACAAGGCTGGATGTTTACCAGCAGTGCCCACTGCGCTTTGCCTGGCAATACCTCTGCAGGCTGCAACCGCCGCAGGAAGTCAACGAAGGGGATGACCCCGCAGCAGTGGGCACCTGCATTCACGATACGCTGCATGCACTGTATGAACCGTATCTCAATAAAGAGGTGCGACGGGGCGACATAAGTCGCGAAACCATGCTGGCGCGGTTTCATGAGGAGCTTGAAAAGGCCGACCTGCGCCGCATTTTGCCGCCGGACAGTTGCCTCATGCTGGAAGAAGCCGCCCCTGTACGCTTGCAACGATTTCTGGATAATCAGCCCGACAGCACAATCATTGTGGCGCTGGAGGAAGAACTCAAGGCCACGCTGTCACTGGCAGGCGGCGAATATTCCTTTACGGGCATAATGGATCGCATTGACCGGCGGGATGACCTGCTGCACATCCTTGACTACAAGACCGGCAGCCTTAAATTACATGATGGAAGCCTGTGGGGCGACATTCTTTATTTCAGGCGTATTGAAAGCCTTTTTGCGGCCCTGCGCCAGACGCAAACTGGCGGGGGGTACGAGCCTGACGCCCAGATGCTTGAAGATATGGATGCCCTGTTTGAAGAGTTGCGGCCCCGGCTGCCCAGCCTGCAACTGCCCTGCTATGTGAGCATGGCTGTGGGCAGCGGCCTTGGCCCGGTTGGCGATGCCGCTCTGGTTGAGCTGCGCAATGCTGGCAGGGAGTATCCTCTTTTTGGAGGGCTGGTGGATGAAGACCTGGCGGAGGCCATTGGATACTGCCACGCGGCGCTTTCTCTTGTATTGCTGCACATGCGCCATGCGCCGTCCTTTACGGCGCGTCCGGACCGCCATTGCGACTGGTGCCCCTATGCGTCACTATGCGCAGGATAACGGGCCGGAATACATATATTAAAGATGATTGTTGCGTCTTGTGAAATTACCAGCTATGCTTCCCGGCAAACATAGGCATGTCGTTTGTAATCGAAACGATGCAAAGTGGCATGCTGCTTACGGACAGGACGGAGGTCTTGCAATGTCTTTCCCCGCACTCAAGATAGGTGATCTCACGGCTAAAATCCCTGTAGTTCAGGGTGGCATGGGCGTGGGTATTTCGCTTGCCGGGCTTGCGTCGGCTGTTGCCAATCAGGGTGGTATCGGCGTCATCGCCGGGGCCATGATCGGCATGAAAGAACCCGATGTGGCCAAGGATCCTCTTACAGCCAATCTGCGCGCCCTGCGCAATGAAATATTGAAAGCACGTGAACTCAGCAACGGTATTATCGGCGTCAACCTGATGGTGGCGCTTACCACGTTCAGCCAGATGGTGCGCACCGCCGTTGAAAACAAGGTGGACATCATCTTTTCCGGCGCTGGCCTTCCCCTCGACATGCCGCATCACCTCTTGCAGGTGTGCGAAGAAAAGAAGGAAGAATTCAAAACCAAGCTGGTTCCCATTGTTTCTTCGGCCCGAGCGGCCACGGTAATCGCCAAAAAATGGGCCTCGCGTTTTGGTTACACGCCTGACGCCTTTGTGGTTGAAGGCCCCAAGGCTGGCGGCCACCTCGGTTTCAAGGCCGAAGAATTGCAGGATCCCAACCATTCGCTTGAAGTTCTGGTGCCGCAGGTGGTTGAGGCCGCCAAGGCCATGGAAGACAAGTGCGGTCGCGCGGTGCCTGTTATCGCCGCCGGCGGGGTGTACTCCGGCGCAGACATCATGAAGTTCCTCGATCTTGGCGCTTCCGGCGTGCAGATGGGCACCCGCTTTGTGGCTACCCACGAATGCGATGCCGATGACCGCTTCAAGCAGAGCTACCTTTCTGCGCGCGATGAAGACATCACCATTATCAAAAGCCCGGTGGGCATGCCTGGCCGCGCTCTTGGCAATGAATTCATCACAGCCTCGCGCGAGGGCAAGAAAAAGCCTTTCAAGTGCGTGTTCCACTGCGTACACACCTGCGAACAGGAAAAAACGCCCTACTGCATCGCCCAGGCGCTCATCAACGCCATGAAGGGCAATCTTGAACGCGGCTTTGCCTTTTGCGGTGCCAACGTGGCCCGCGTGAACAAGATTATCTCGGTGCATGAACTCATGGACAGCCTGCAAAAGGAATTTGACGACGCCATGAGCACCCTGAGCAAGAGCGTGCAGAACATGCAGAGCAAGCTCAATTTTAGCATCAAGAGCTAACGCTCTGCCCTGCCTGAAAATGCAAAGCCGGGTCTGGATTTCCAGGCCCGGCTTTTTCGTGCGCAACAGCAAAACAGTGTATTGATGCGGCGCGAATTATTTGCCGCATGGGCATCAGTTTTAATTAGTGTCTGATTGCGCAGTGGCGCTCTCCGCTTGCATCAAGTGGGCGCAGTCTGGGCACCTGCGCTGCAATTCAGCAGCATTGGCGGCAATGTTGATGAAGGTGCGGCCTGCATAACGGGCAGCCAAAGAAGCACATTCACTCGCATCAATGGGCGATGTGTGTTTGAATCTACGCCGGATCATCTCTGCCACAAGTTCCTCATGCCGGGCAAAGACAAGCTGCGGGTCAACCAATCCGCCGGAAAGAAAGCCATCCATATTTTTGCCGCGCCGCATGCTGCCAAGGAGCATATGCAGTTCCACATGTTCGCCCAGCAAATGTTTGCGGCACATGCCCCCAGGGGGCAACATCCACATGCGCATACGAGCCTCCTGCAAACAGAAAATTTTTTCGCAGCTAGACCGCCGTGTACGAAAAGGCTCGAATCCTGAGATCCGGGCCTTGTGTATCAGCTTGCAGTGACTGGCTTGCGCTAGTCGTTGACCGTGCGGGAGTATTCCAGAGCCTTGGCCTGCTCCTCGAAGTTCTGGAAGCCGGAGTGATGCAGGGCATCCTCAACCGTTTCGTCCCAGTTCCAGGTGGCGTAGATCACAGGCTTGTGGAAGGTGGAGCGGAAGCTCTGCAATTCGGCGCGGTAGAAGGCTTCCTTGGGCGTGTCGAGGTGATCGCGGAACTGTTCGTGCCGACGCTGCAACTCGCCCTCGTACCATTCCTGAATATCCTGCGGTTCCTTGTACTTCTTGAGGATATGACCGTAGCCGGTCTTTTCCATCAGGTCGGCAAGGCGCTTGTGGTGTTGCGCGGCAAGCCATTTGCCGAGGTCAGCAGCAGAATGGTTTTCCCCTTCCACAGAGGCGATATCAAACACGGTCTGGTAGTAGGTATCCGGCACCACAGAGGCGGAGGTGATGCCCGCGATGGCAACCAGGCCGCGCAGGATGATGCTGTTTGACACGCCCTGACCGCAGAAGCCCACCTTTTTGGCGTACTTCTGGCCGGTGAAGATGCTGACAAGGATAGCCCAGACAACCGCCGGATCTTCCTCGTCATAGATATGGGACAGGCGCGAATTGTCGCGGTCTGTCGCCAGCACCATCTGGGTCATGTCGTTGGAGCCGATGGAGAAACCGTCGAACTCGGTGATGAACTGCTTGGCCAGAATGGCGTTGGAAGGCAGCTCGGACATGAGGATGATCTTCAGGCCGTCCTGACCGCTCTTGAGCTTGTGAACCTGCTCAAGGTAGCTGCGCATGGAGCGGGCTTCTTCCAGAGTGCGCACAAAGGGCAGCATCATGCGCAGGTTGGAGCCGCCGTATACGCCGCGGGCCAGCTTGAAGGCTTCAACTTCCCAGTCATGGATATTACGGGAAACGCCGCGATAGCCAAGCATGGGGTTGTCTTCCGTATGTTCAAAGAGGCTGCCGCCAAGCAGATTGCGGTATTCGTTGCTCTTGAAGTCGGTTGTGCGGTACGTGATGGGCTTGCCGTAGAAGGCCATGGCAAAGAGGGCCAGGTTCTGGGCCAGGGTCTGAACGTAGTGCTCCTTGCCGGTACGGAAACCGCGGGCCTTGATGATGCCGCGAATCTTGTCCGTCAGGTTGCGCAGGTCGTCCATTTCCTTTTTCAGGCCGGAACGCAGGCTCACTTCTTCACGCAGATGGTTGATGTTGTCCATCAACTTGGTGACTGCGGGCAGATCCTTGATGCGGCGCACATGTTCTTCAACAGTGGCTTCAATTTCGGCAACGCGCTTTGCGGATTCGGGGTCAGCCGGATTCAGTAGGGCCAGAGCGTCATCGTAACCCATGATGATGCGCACATGATCGGCCAGATCATTGGAGGTCTTGAGCACTTCAATGCGGCGCGAGGCCATTTCCATGTGCTGGTCAACCTTGTGATCCAGTTCGCGCATCTTGCGGTGCTGCATCAGCACTTCTTCCGCATTCAGGCTTTTGCTCGCTTCGGCAAATGCTTCAACCTCTGCCGCAAGGCCGGTCACTTCGCCCACGTATTCGCGCAAGTTGAAGTTGAACACAATGAGGCCAGCGCCCATCTGCTCGCGCAGCACCTTGGAAAGGCGGTTTTCAAGCTCTTTCAGCTTGCTGTGCACCACATTTTCAAGCTCGCCGCTGTCAAAGGCTTCCAGTGCCTGCGGATGTATGCTGATGTTGCCAAGCATGAATTCCGCGCGCAGCAGGCCCACCTCAAACTGGGGGAAGTTGCGCAGACGGGAGAGAAACAACGCCTGACCCACATCGGCCAGCACAAGGCCGACCTTGGTCTTGGTAAGGGGCAACTTGGAAAGATCCATTTCGCCGCCCACAAGGTGCAAGGGCAAAAGGCCGCGGTAGACCTTGCCGCGTGTGCCGTCAACGGTCACTTCCGCGCCGTCGAGCGCACGCAGGATGTCGAGGCGCTGAATGCCGATAACAGCGGCAATGCCAAGCTCGCGCGAGGTAATGGCCGCGTGGCTCGTGTCGCCGCCCACATCGGCCATGATGGCCGAGGCCACACGCATGCCCGGCACCATGTCCGGGTCGGTGCGTTCGGCCGCAAGCACATCGCCCTTGGCGATCTTGTTCAGTTCAAGGGCGGAGCGCAAAAAGCGCACCGTGCCCTGACCAGCACCGCGTGAAGCGCCGTTGCCTTCCACCAGCACTTCGGCTTCGGCGGCTGCTTTGGCATCCACCTCGCGGCGGCGCATGAAGATGGTATGGGGGTGCAGCTCAAGATCGTCGTTCCAGCGGGTTTCGGGCCGCGCCTGGACGAACCAGAGCTTGTCGTTGGCGTCAATGCAGAATTCCGTGTCCATGATGATGCCGCCGTACGCCTTGCTGACGGCGCGCACGCCCTGGGCAACGCGTTCGGCCTGGCTGAGCGAGAGCGCCCAGCGCAGAGCCTCAAGCTCGGACACTTCCACTTCGCGGGTGCCGCCACGTTCGTCATAGACGATCTTCATGTCCTTGCAGCCCATCTGGCGGATAACTACTTCGCCGCCGTCGTCGCGCTGGAAAACATAAAGCTTGTCAGGCGTCACCTTGCCGCCCACCACGGCCTCGCCGAGGCCGTAGCTGGCATCGATGCTGACCAGTTCGCGGCGGTCTGTGCCGCGGCAGCCCGTGGCGGTATCGGCAGAAAAGGCCGTACCGGAAATCACGGGATTGATCATCTGCATCATGCAGACAGAAAGCGAGGTGTGCTCAATGGCCCACTCAAGCTTGGCGTTTTCAGCAATGCTCTCGTCGCCGGTTTCTTCGGCCTTGGCCAGAGCGTCAAGGATGGCCTCGCGGCGGTAGGTCATGGAGCGCAGATTGTAGGCGGAGGAGCAGTCCCAATGGTAGGCTTCCACCACTCTGTCTTCACCCACCATGTTCAGGTAGGTATCCTGCAGACCGGCAAAGGCCTTCTTGCGCGAGTCTTCGCCCGCAGCGGAAGAACGCACGGCCACGGGGGTCATGTCGTCTTCGTTTTCGCGGCAGATGTCGCGGTATGCGCCGCGCACGGCTTCCGCAACGTCATGCGGCACTTCAACAGACAAAATGGCCGCCTGCACCATGACCGAGCGCTTGCGCAACTGGTCGATGCCCTCGGGGGAGGTGGCAAAACCTTCGACTATATTATTGATAAAGGTGCGCAGCTTGGTATTGGTCTGCTCGCCTTCCGCCAGCGCGGCCTGATGAATCTGCTTGCCGAGCTGACGCACGAACTTCTGCAAGAAGTCCGGATCCTGGTTGATTTCGGGGTCGTTCCAGTCAATGCGCCCGTATTCACGGTCCACCACGCTGCGTACCACACGCCCATTAACCTTTGTTTCATCAAGCAGATGATGAAAGGCAATGGATGAGATGGCGCGAAAATGGGGCGCCTGAATGCCCTGAATCTGACTGATCAGGGCAGTGTTGTAGTTCTTACCACCAACAAGCAACTCCGCTTCGGGACCAATCTGCACAATTTCGGCGCCATCAAGCACCAGTTTTTTCTGAACTGCCTCGGGCGCGGCGCCCTTGGGTTTGTTCTGCGCAGGTTTGGCGGCGGGAATCTTAGCCATGTCTTCCTCCGGTTTGGGAAACAGAAGCTTAACAACCTTGGAAATTGTATATCGCCATTAAGGAACTGTCCACAAATTCCAGTAGTGAGCGTAGTAATTAACTTACGCGCACACCGCAATAGGGGCAGAATGCGATGTTATCCATAGGAATGGGCTGGCCGCAGGCCTCATTGCCGCACACGCGCGGCACAGGCCCCAGCTCCACAATAAGCTCACCTTCTCTGACCGAAACCATTTGCTTGTTTTCTTTGAAGTCGGCGGTTTTGAGCACACGCTTCACCATGCCGTCAATGGGGGCCAGAACCGCCTTTTCCTGCTTCATGATGGAAACGTTAAAGAGCTCTTCGCCCGCTTTAACCACATCACCGGGATGCACATACATGACCCACAAGTCGCCGTTGCTCGGCGCGGCCACATGATACTTGTTGGCCGTGTCGGCCATAAGCGTGCTCTTTGCGCCGTTGCCCGAAGGCTGCCGAACCTGAACCTCGCAGCTCATGAATTCGGAGTCGAGCACATAACGGCAGATGGAGATGCCCGCATCGTTGGGGGTGGAGATGCTGAGCAGCAAGAGATGATGGGGCTTGCCGCTGCTGTCGTTGAAGTACAGATCCTGGCCGACTTTCAGACCCTCGAACCATACATGCAAAGGCAGGTTGTTGGGATCGCCGAACTTGGACTTGAACTGGATGGTCTTGAGCGCGTCTGCCGGATGGTTAAGGTACAGCACGAACTCTTCATCGTTGGGCTTGCGCTTCAGAATTTCGGCGCAGGCCTTTTCTTCGGCTGCAAGGTTCACTTCTGCCAGCGATTCAAGGGGCGAAGCCTCGGTGCGGGCCGCCATGGCGCTCTTCCAGTCAGAGCCAAAGGCACTCTGGTAGACCCAGTCAGCAGGGAAGCCGAGCGGCAGTTTGCCGAACTTGCCCTGAAGCAGGTTACGGAAGGCGTCGTTGCAGTCCTGATAGATGTTCAGGCGCGCGCGGCGCATTTCGTCCGTAAGCTCTTTCTCAGGGGTGCGGGTGACTTGGCCCAGCACTTCCAGCAGGTAGCGCACTTCGTCTTCGCCACCCCGCTTCCATGCGCCTGTAACGGCCAGAAACGCCGTGTTCCAGGTGATCTGCGAGCCGGGGGTAACATCGTGATAGCGCACGATCTGGCGGGTGCCTTCAAGGAACTTGAGCATGTAAGGCAGCAGGTGAATGTACCCCTGCTTCATGGCGCCTTCCTGCGAGGAGGAAGTGGCGCCGCCGGGCATGCCGTGGCGCGTAACGTCATAGTCGATGCCCTGGAAGTACGGCGCGCAGTAGCGGTCGTAATAAGGCATGATCTGCTTGCAGACGAAGTTGGCGTCGCGGATGGCGTTTTTATCAAGGTTGCACTTGAGGCCCAGCTCGTCTTCAATATAGGCCATGGTAGCAAGCACGTCGCCCTGACCATAAGAACGCACTGAAGAGCCGAGGCCCACGTCGATGATGTGCGCACCGGCCTTGGCCGCGGCACCGCAGGAGGGCACGAACAGACCGTCGGTATAGTGCCTGTGGTAGTGCAGCACAAGTTCGGGCCAGGCTTTGCGCAGGGCTTTGACCAGCTCGTCCATGAAACGCGGCGGGCAAACGCCAGCCATGTCCTTGAGGCCCAGAATGATGTGGCGCGAGGCTTCCTTGGAGCTTGCGCCCATGATGTCGCCCACCATGCGCAGCATGGCTTCGGTAACGCCCAGGTAGTGCTTGACGTCAAATCCCTTGGCCCACGACATGGAAATGGCGGGCTGGAAGATAACGTCCTTGCGGTCCATGACCACTTCGGCAATGGGGCGCATGTTTTCCACATGGTTCAAAAAGTCGAAGCAGCGTACGACCTGATAGTGGTCGCAAATCATTTCGCCCGTTTTGAGCATGAGATTGCGCGGCTGCGGCGTATACCCAAGCACGTTGGTGGAGCGCACCAGCAGCTGCTTGAGGGTTTTGGGCGCAAAGCGGTTCCATTCCTTGGCTTCGGTGAAGGGGTAGGTCATGTTGGCCAGCATGGCCACATGGAAGTGCGCCCCGCCGCCGTTTTCGAGCGAGAAAAAGCCCGCATTGTCAAGGTAGGGGCCCATGAGCCTGTCTTCGGCAAGGCGCAGGCGGTTGCCGGAGTTGGACTGCGTGAGGTCGCGGGTTGTGGTGTCGGTAAAGTGCACCAGCCCGGAATCACGGATATAGTCCAGCGTGGACATGCGGTCGCCCTGCGGATAGGGCGAAGGCTGGCGGCGCGCAGCCGTGCTTATGGGCGGCAGCACAGGTTCAAAGGGTCCAAGACAGGGGGTGGAGCTTGAACGGTATTCGCCAAGCTGCACGTAGGGGTTGAAGCCCTTGGCCGAAATTTCGGCCACCAGCTTGGCAAGGCGCTCGCCTTCGGGCGCAAGGTCGGTATAGACCATGAGCTCGGGATGCGTGGCGATGAAGTTGGTATTGATGCCGCCCTGCTTGAACAGGGGGTGCTTGATGACCTGACGGAAGAAAGGAATGGTGGTCTTGATGCCGCCGATCACATATTCGCTCAGGGCGCGTTCCGTGATGCCAAGCACCTTTTCCCAGTCAGTGGCGTACGAAATGAGCAGAGCGCCAGCAGAGTCGTAGTTGGCGGGGAATTCGTAGCCTGCGCTGATATTGGAATCAAGGCGCACGCCGGGGCCGCCGGGCGACACATAACGCGAAATGAGGCCGGAATTGGGGGCGAAGTTGTCCTGCGGGTTTTCGCAGTTGATGCGCACCTGCATGGCCCAGTACGAAGGACGCTGGCTTTCTTCGCGGTAGCGCAGTTCCGCGCCAAAGGCCACGGCGATCTGCTCTTCCACAAGGTCAATGCCGTAGCGGCATTCGGTGATGCCATGCTCAACCTGCAAACGGGTGTTAACTTCAATGAGGTACGGCGTGCCGTCAGGCGTAACGAGGAATTCGACCGTGGCAAGCGAATGGTAGCCCACGGCGCGCACCAGGCGGCGGGAATAATCCTTGAGCCTGTCGCGCAGGTTCTTGGTCATGCCCGGCCAGGGCGAAGGCGTGATTTCAATGAGCTTCTGGTGGTTGCGCTGCACGGTGCAATCGCGTTCGTCAAAGGCGAACACGTTGCCGTACATGTCGGCAATGACCTGAATCTCGATGTGGCGCACATCGGCAAGGAACTTTTCCACAAACAGGCGCGGATTGCCAAACGAAGCCTGAGCCATGGTGGAAGCCTTGAAAAAGGCGTCTTCCAGGTCAGCCTCGTTATGGATGGCAAAAATACCGCGTCCGCCGCCGCCCCCTTCTGCCTTGAGCATGATGGGCAGCCCGATCTCGTTGATAAGCTGGCGGGCGGTAGGAATATCCACGGCTCCTTCAGAGCCGGGCACAACAGGAATGCCCAATTTGCGAGCCACTTCTCGAGCCTGAACCTTGTTGCCCAACAGGTTCATGGCCTCGGCTGTAGCGCCGATAAAGGTGATGCCCGCCTCTTTGCAGCGCTGCGGAAAGCGCGTGTCCTCGGAAGCAAACCCCCAGCCGGGGTGAATGCCGACTACGCCACGTTGTTTGGCTTTGTCGATAATGCGGTCAATATCCAGATACGCGCGGGGGTCTGTCCCGAGCAGCATCAGTTCCTGCGCCGTTGAGGCCGCAGGGGCCGTTTTGTCCACATCAGTCGCAGTCATTGCCGCTACCGCGTCAAAAC
>Ga0183101_1000898_pt4 | contig 10405 bp, 10 predicted proteins | sample Biomet3_FD_127790 | JGI IMG/M metagenome (GOLD analysis project Ga0183101, IMG submission 127790) | Microbial communities from bioreactor (seeded with sewage sludge) at LBNL, California, USA - Biofuel metagenome 3 | ecosystem: Engineered > Bioreactor > Anaerobic > Unclassified ... | reverse complement strand
CCCTTCCCATCATCTTCCGTCTCTTTCGGAAGTGCCCGGATATGCATTTCATCATCGTCTGCGATTCCCTCCACGAGGTTCTCGAGAAATACCTGAAGGTGTTCGCCGAAGTAGATTACCGCTGCGTGGTGGCGGAGGGCGTCGGGACATGCTGCGGCTTTAAGCGGGCTTTTTCCTTGGTCCCGGAGAAGACCCCCTTCATGCTAATTTGGTCCGACCTCATTTTGAACGATGCTTTTCAAATGCCATCCGTCCCAGGCGATTACATCGGGATCTCGGAATCCTTCGAATGCCGTTGGTCCTTGAAAGAGGGCAAGTTCGTCGAGGAGAGGTCCTCCGCAGACGGGGTGGCCGGATGCTTTGTTTTCCAGAATCAAAAGGATTTTTCCGATGTCCCCGCCGAAGGGGAGTTCGTCCGTTATCTCGCCTCGAAGCCTTTGGGCTTCAAGCGCCTTTCCATGCAGGGGAGCTGCGAGGTCGGGACTTTACTCGCCTACGAAGCCAAGAAGAAAGACTACGTGTGCCGGCCGTTCAATTCCATGACGATTACGTCTACCCGCGTCATCAAAAAGCCCATCACCGACCAAGGAGTGGAGCTGGCGAAGAAAGAATCCAATTGGTATCGGCGAGCCTCCGAGTTAGGCTTCCGCGCGATCCCAAAAATATATGGGTATTCCCCTTTAGAAATGAAACGGGTCGAGGGTGGAAACCCCTTCAAGCTGTCCTTATCCGATTCCGAGAAGAAAGAGGTGGTGGGCAACGCCGTCAAGGCTCTTTCGTCCCTACATTCGTTCCATAAAGAGCCGGCCAATCCCCGTTCGATTATGGAATGCTACCTTGATAAGACCTATTCCCGGATCGAGAAGATCAAAGATTTGGTCCCCTTCGCGCAGGAGCAAGAAATCTCGATCAATGGGGCCCGCTACGCGAATCCTTTCTTCCTGAAAGAAAAAGTGGAAGCTTGGGTTAAGAAGATTGCCACGGGGACGAAGGAGTTCTCCTTCATCCATGGCGACTCGACCTTCTCCAACCTTCTGGTCAAAAAGGACCTCTCGGTCGTTCTAATTGACCCTCGAGGGTATTTTGGCGATACCCTGCTTTATGGTGATCCTTTTTACGATTGGTCCAAACTTTATTACTCGATCGTTGGGAACTACGACCAGTTCAACGCGAAGAACTTCGTCTTGGACGTCCATCCTGATGCCATTTCCCTAACGATCGGCTCCAGCGGGTATGAGTCCTTCGCCCCGATCCTCCTGGCTGGCTTCTCCGAGGAAGAGAAGCGAAAGATCCGGTTCCTCCACGCCTTGATTTGGCTTTCGTTATCGACCTACGCCTGGGAAGACTACGATTCCATTTGCGGAGCGTTCTATAATGGAACGAAGCTTCTGAGCGAATCCCTGAAAGAGGAGGGCTTGCTATGATCCCTTATTACGAGAATCTCATTAAGACGGTGCGGGACGCGGTGGCGTCCATCGATGAGGCCCGCTATGGCGAATTGCTGGACCAATGCGAAACCGCATTGAAGTCGGGCCACAAGATCATCGCCTCGGGGCTTGGAAAGAACGTCCCTATTTGCGAGAAGTTCGTCGGAACGATGAATTCCTTCGGACTTGAGGCGTCGTTTTTGCACACCAACAGCGCCATTCATGGCGATTTAGGTATCGTCAAGAAGGGGGATTTAGTCATCCTTCTCTCCAAATCAGGGAATACCTCGGAGACCATAACACTGGCGGATTATTTGAGGGATCGGGGCAGCAACACCTGGAGCTTCTCATTCAACCAAGCCGGAAAAGTGAACGGAATTGCTTCACACGCATTGGTCATGAAACTCGACAACGAAGGGGACCTTTGGAATGTGGCTCCCAACAACTCAACCACCGTGTTCCTGATTGTTCTCCAAGGTATTGCCATTGAACTTTCAAGACGCATGGGTGTGACAATCGAGGATTTTAAGATGAACCATCCCGGCGGAGCAATTGGTCAGCAGTTGAAGGATATCAAATGAAAAAGAAAGAGGTTATCCTTTCGCCGCTCGGTCACACTTGGTTTATCGATATCGATGGGACCATCGTGAAGCACAATGGTTATCTCATCGATGGCCACGACACTTTGTTGCCCGGAGTCAAAGATTTCTTTGCCTCAATCCCGCTCGACGACAAAATCATTCTTGCCTCATCGAGAAAACTAGAATATCGAGAAACGACTTTGGCCTTTTTGAAAGAAAATGGAATCCGGTTCGACGATGCGATTTTTGGTTTGCCCTATGGTGAAAGAATTGAGATTAACGATAGCAAAGCATCCGGTCTAGTTACTTCGCTTGCCTTGTCTCCTAAGCGAGACGAAGGTCTCAAAGACTTTTCGATTCAAATCGATCTCAACAAATAGATCCTATTGGCGGTACTTAATCACCTTGGCTGGAACTCCAACTGCGATGGCGTTTTCGGGAATTTCACCTTTGACGACCGCTCCAGCTCCGATGACTGCACCATCATGAATAACTGAGCCTTTTAAGATGGTCACTCCATTGCCAATCCAGACATCGCTTCCAATAGTAACTTTTGAAATCGATAATGGCTGAGTCGACATAGGACTACCTTTTTGACAACCGTGGTCAAGATCTGTGATAAAAGTATTCGCGGCAATCATTGTTCGATCGCCGATAACGATTTCTCCGGCGCAGTTGACACAATCGTTGTCTCCGAACAAAACGGAGCTTCCTATCTTAATCTTTCCGGTTCTTTTCCCTCGAAAGAAAACGCCCACACCCAAACGGCAATCTTCACCAATGGAAACTGAAGGTCCATCGACTTCGTTTAGCCCACAAACCGTTATGCGTTTGGGCGGATTAATCAGTCTTTTGAGTAAGTGCTTTTTCCAGAAATGATGATACCAATGCATCACCAATCGATCAAAGATAGCCATATTCAATCCTCCTGCGGGTCGATTAAAGTCCAGTAACTTTGGTACATATAAGAATAGTCTCCGTCCTGTTTCCACTTTGATGGAGCAATAACGACTTTGTTGGGGCTGACCGAAAGGAACTGTGACCACCATGAGAAAGTGGAATTAGAAATTATGAAATGCTTGCATTCCTTCATCAGCATCAGCTTTTGAGGAATGGTATATCCCGGTTTTTCATAAATGGAATCCTTGGGGAGCAAGCCTGATTGTTTGCACCATTCGATATCATCCGAGAAGATGATAAACAAAGGGTTCTTGATGAGCTCTTTCGCCTTAGCAATGGCGCGAGTGAAATAGGCATTCGTGCAGACAAAGTGGTGGGCTTTGTATTGCTCCGAAAGAAAATCCGTTCGGCGGACTGAAACACAAACGGTTTCGCGAGCCCGGACTTCAGGGGTAAAGATATCCTCATAAGGAATTGACTCCTTCGCCGTGATTTCCTTTAGAAAGATCTCCCGATACTTTTCGGGAAAATCGTGTCGTTCATTGTCTTTTATCGAAAGTAGATAAATTTTGTTAGCCTTAATGGCGGTGTGTGGTGGAAAAAGATAATAAGTGAAGAAGATACCTTTTTTCCGATATGAGGCCAATAACTCCTCGTGGTTTTTTGCTTTTTCTAAACGATGGGCACCAATCGTCAATTTTAGCTTGAGAAAAATGGAATAGGGATCGCCCGACTTGAACTCGCAGTTAGTGTTAAACAAAGGAAGATCGTTCGTGCATCCTTCGAAAGGATTGTTATCACCATAAACCCATAAGTCAGCGTTATTCTCAAGCGCAACCCCTCGGCCGTAAGCATATTGAAAAAGTTGGTTACCGCAACGACCAATTAATCGGATAATCACGACTTTCTTGTCCATATTTCTATTCTACTAGTTTCCGCTAAAGGCTAAGTAAAAAATTGAAAATTCAGATATTTATTTGCAATATAACCATCATTAATGAATTTAATGTTGTAAAATAGTCAGCGGATTATCTTCTAAATATGAATATTGTGAAACCGATTTACGTAACAAAACCTGCTATTCCGTCGAAGAGCGAATATTACAAAGAAATATCCACTATTTTTGATCAAGATATTCTAACGAATAACGGGCCAGAAGTTCAAAAACTGTCTCATCTACTGGCTCGTTATCTCGGCGTTCGCAATGTGAGCCTATTCGTTAATGGACACGCTGCACTCGTTGTTGCTTTAATGTCCTTAGGGCTGAAAGGCGAGGTTATTACTACCCCTTTCACGTTTGCCTCGACAACTCACGCTATTGTTCAATGTGGATTAACACCGGTTTTTTGTGACATCCAAAGCGACGACTGCACAATGGATCCCACTAAAATTGAAGCTTTGATTACCGATAAAACTTGTGCCATTGTTCCTGTGCATGTTTTCGGGAATCCTTGCGATACTGAAGCGATTGAGGCCATTGCCAAAAAGCATCATTTAAAGGTCATCTATGATGCTGCTCACGCTTTCGGAGTACGCTATCATGACCAGCCCATAGGCCAATATGGTGATGTTTCGATGTTCAGTTTCCATGCAACCAAGGTTTTTTAACACCATTGAAGGCGGGGCTTTGGTCTTTTCCGATTCAAACTTGAACGTTCCTTTTGATGAGAACAAAGATTTTGGTTTGCACGGCTCAATCGATGTTGAAGCCTGCTGTATAAATGCAAAAATGAACGAATTTTCTGCTGCCATGGGTGTTTGTAATCTCAAGCATGTCGACGATTCCATTGCCTTGCGAAAGCAGATCTGTCAACGCTATCTGTCGAACCTTCAAAAGGTTCCTGGCTTGAGTTTCCCCTTGCCTCGTGAAGGAACCCAATCCAACTATGCTTATTTTCCAATGCTTGTCCAAGAGGATGATTATGGGATGAACCGGGATGAACTTTGCGATCTACTTGCCTCTCATCAGATATTTCCTCGAAAATACTTTTATCCGCTTACTTCTGATTTTCCTTGTTATCATGGTCAATTTGACTCTTCTCTCACCCCCATCGCTCTTGCCACCACCTCTCGTGTTATTACCCTCCCCATTTATCCTTCTTTGCCTCTTGCATCTGTCGATCGGATTTGCAGAATCATTCGGAACCAGAAATGAAAATTGTTCATTTGATTATGTTTCATCAGCGATTTACTTTAACAATCGTTGACTTTTTTAATCGGAATTTTTCGGATCAAGTATTTTTGGTCCATCATTACCAAAATCCTTTGACTCGAGGTATTGTTTTGCCGCCAAACGCTTTTTTTGTCGATTTGAGTCAAATCTCAACGTTTTGGGCGCAACTTGAAACAGCTTCGGTTATTGTGATTCATGGATATTTGTTCGAAGATGTTATTAAGCTTATCTCCCGCTTGGGCCCTTTGCTGGAGAAAACAGCTGTTGTGATTTGGGGAGCGGATCTCTACAACAACGCGATCGAGCTTTCTGTGTCACCCAGTTTCAAACGTCGTTTTCATTTGATTTTGAATGAGGCCCAAAAGAAGAAAGCGATGAGACCGTGTCGACATCTCATGGCTTTTTGTCACGATGATTACCTTCTGGCCCAAAAGAAATATCACTGTCACGCCGACTACTTCGAATGTCTTTACCCCCAAAGCCTAAATGCTAGTCAAATGAATTCTTCGGATGAAGGGAAAACTTCTGAATTCCGGGTGATGGTCGGGAATAGCGCCGCTGAAACTAATAATCATCATGCTTGCTTGGAATCTCTTTCACATCTATCCGGACGCAATTTGAAGGTCTATTGTCCGTTATCCTATGGCGGGACTGCAGACTACATTCAAAAGGTAATTGCCATGGGCCATCGCTATTTTGGAAATTCTTTTGTCCCTCTTTTGGACTATATGACCATTGAAAAGTATGTTTCCCTCTTCTCATCGATGAATGCGGTAATTTTCAATTATGAGCGCCAGCAAGGAACTCAAAATATCGAAATTGCGGGTTTCTATGGATGCAAGATTTTTATGAATCCTACGTGCCCACTTTGGGACAAATATGTGAAAAACGATGGCTGCTTTTTTGCCGATACTCGGCTCATCAAAAATATGAGTTATGAAAGCTTTGTAGAAACAAAAGACGAAAATCGGATTTACAACAAGCATTATTTCGACCAGGTATGGAATGAAGACTATCTTAAACGGCTTTGGTCCAAAGTTTTTGTCTCCATCAACAAGAATTAGGATTTAGGTGTCTTCCAACTTCATTCTTTTTCGAGAAATTAAGGCTTATCATATGAGCATGTGCAATATCGCAGTAGCTGGTCTCGGTTATGTTGGTCTTTCTCTTGCAGTTCTTCTTTCTCAAAAGAATTCCGTCATCGCTTTTGATGTGGCTTCAAGCAAAGTTGACCAAGTGAACCGGAAAATTTCGCCCATCCAAGATAAAGAGATTTCGGAATACTTATCAATGAAGAAGCTTGATTTGGTGGCGACCTCAGACTCGAAGCAAGCTTATCGTGATGCGGATTACGTAATTATCGCCGTTCCTACGAATTACGATCCCGTGGAGAATTCCTTCGACACATCTCTAGTAGAACAGGCCGTATCATCTGTTTTAGCCGTGAACAAAAAAGCCTTCATCGTCATCAAATCGACCATTCCGGTCGGTTACACCAAAGACCTTCGGACCAAAATGTATTATTCTCGGATACTTTTCTCGCCCGAATTTCTAAGGGAGTCGAGGGCCCTTTACGATAACCTTTATCCTTCTAGGATCGTCGTCGGGACCAAACTCGATGACCCCGATCTTCAAAAAGGGGCGGAGGTCTTTGCTGGCTTCTTGAAAGACGGTGCGCTCAAGAAGGACGTCCCGACCCTTATCATCAATTCGACCGAGGCCGAGGCGGTTAAACTCTTCGCGAACACGTATTTGGCGTTACGGGTGGCCTATTTTAATGAATTGGACCCCTATGCGGAAGTCAAAGGCCTCAATACCAAAAGCATCATCGAGGGCGTCTGCCTGGATCCCCGGATCGGCGGGGGATACAACAACCCTTCCTTCGGGTATGGCGGCTATTGCCTGCCCAAAGATACTAAACAGCTCCGGGCGAATTACCAAGGGGTCCCGCAGGATCTTATTTCCGCGATTGTCGAGAGCAACAAGACCAGAAAAGAATTCATCGCCTCGGAGGTCATGAAGCGGCTTGAAGGCAAAAAGGATTCGGTGGTGGGTGTCTACCGCCTCACCACGAAGGCCAATAGCGACAACTTCCGTTCTTCTTCGATCCAAGACATTATGACCGAGCTCCGGTTCAAAGGGATCAAAGTCATCGTTTATGAACCGACGATCAAAGGGGACAGCTTCGAAGGCTACCCCGTCGTCTCCGATTTGACGGCCTTTGCCCATCTTTCTTCCGCGATTCTTGCCAATCGAATCACCGAGGAATTGAAGCCCTTTGAAAAGAAGGTCTATTCCCGCGATTTGTTTGGAAGAGATTGACTTTGTCCCTAAGTTTTTCTGTGTTCACTGCAAACAGCGAATCAAACGTTTTGGCCATTCTTGGTTTTCTTCGACTACTTCAAAAATTCTATCAAGCATTTTATGGCGATATCTTTTCAATATTCCTAAAGAAAATTTGACTGTGTCACATCTGGTGCTGTAGAAAAATTCCGCGATTTTGATTGGTCGGCTCGGACGGAACAAACGTTAAAACAAATTGAGAGCGAATTTGCTTTGCTGTGTCTAGAAGGCCGTTTTTGCTGACCAAAGTTGGCCCGACTCTTTTAAACACTGCTTTTTAATTTAAAACAAAATCCTAGAATTATCTTTATCGGTTTCGATGTAGACCAGCACGACCAAACCAGAACCTATTTAGGAAATTATTCGCAATCCAAATTGCCCTTCATTGTTGAGAAAGCTCCTAGGCCCATGCTTTGGACGTCTTTTGTTAGAAGAGATTATTTTCTGTAACTTTTGCGAAGGGGCGAAGACCATTGGACCTTTGAAAGTTTTGTTTATTGGAAAGCCAGGTTTTCTCGTAAGAAGGTTCTTCTCTATGCGGATAGTTTTCAACACCCACTTTGGTCGGCTCCTCTCGGTGAAGTGGTCCATGTTGGAAAAGTTTTGGAAGTTTTTCACTTCGGAAGAATTGAAAGAAGCAGGCCAACCGAAAAGCCTACCTGGAAATTTCCTTCGAAGGCTCCCAGTCAAAATTCCGACAAAACGTTTCTTTAATGGATTTGTCGTAAATTTCTATCTTTCCTTTTTCGCGAAGCTAGGTCGTCAAAAACCTTAATTTTCTTTTTCTTAAGCCAAACCCTTTCATCTTATTGGTTTCGGGCATTACACAAAAAAGCTATCTTAAGTCGCGTTTTGTTCTAGACATGAAAAAAGTGTATTGCGTTTTTCAAATAAGTCGAGAATATTACCAATAGGGATTCTTTCCAAAATCAACAATTTTCGAATTTGGAGGGACTTCTTGCGGAGAAGGACGGACCCAAGATTCGTTATAGTGACCCCAGGCCTGATTGGCATCCCATCTTCCTCCTTTAATCCCAAAAAGTAATTGAATGTGGGCATTCATGACAATCACTTGTTTTCCAGATTGAAACAAAAGATCGCCGAGGGGAAGGCTGTACGACCCAGCTCCGATTAGCGCGATTTCAAAATCTTGCTTCATACAGCGCCGGAAAAGATCCAAAAGTGTTTCTTCCCATGTTTTAAACTGGGGAATAGCGTCGGCGTTTGTGACTGGGGCTTGGACTACCTTAAGATCAAAAGCGGGGAGCGTATCAGAACTTGGATAAATGAATTCTCTCTTCTTGTACTGAGACTTTATGGTTTCTGCAAAAGAGCTAACAACAAGAACACGTCGCCCCTTTAGACACGCCGAAAAGGCGGACGAACCTGCGTCCCCAAAGCCATATCCGTTAGATAAAACGACATCCCCCTTACAATAGTGACGAATCCAATAGGGTTCCATCTTTAGGCCCCAGGTTCTAAAAATGGTCATATGCCGAATGGCGTTTTGCATCCGTTGACAGAAGATGTCAAATCCTTCGGGGGTCGTTGAAAACGTTCCACAAGTACGTTTTGACCACTGTATCACATAGTCTGAGTAGCTTTTTTGTGCGCCTTTTTGGATAAATTCGTGATCGATGAGAATTGAATTTTCCATCATCCCAATTCGGCCATAAAAAAGAGGGTCTCCAGATTAAACGCTTTGCGAAATCAAGGCGTTTGTTATAGTCACATCCTTAATTGGTTTTCCGGTACAGTGCTTTTTAGGAGGGAGGTGTAGCTTTTGACGGACGGCTCCCCAGTTTTTGGCGTGTATGGTTTTAAAAAGAAAGGCTGACGGTTTCATTGTTCTTTCATTTTGTTCTTTCTTGGTCGCTTATCAATGTTTTCTGAATTTCCGGAAATTAATGTGTTATTGGCTGGCAGTCCTCATGAAAAATTGATGGTGATGCAATGAAGAGAGTCTCTTCCGATACGAGCAGATCTTTGAAAGATATTATCTCATTTATCAAGTGATACAGGACGCCGTCTTTTGGATTAAACGGCACTTTTGGCAATGAAGAAGCGGTTCTCATTTCTTGGCTAAGAGATAGTTCTCGAGCTTAGTCACAATTGCCATATCGACATTCGCATAAAACTTTCTGGCAAAGAAGCAGTTCTTATTAGCCTTGATCTCGTCAAAGTCCTTTTCAGTGAAGACCAGTGGAGTCCAATGCTGCGAGTTCCATTTAATCATCCGCTTGCTGGCGTCTTGAGCGTCGTCCTTGCCATTATAACCATACATCCGATAACGGAACTTGGAATTCATGGCTAAACTTTGGAAAGCTTCCTCTTCGTTAGCTAAGGCGTAATCGAAGGTGCGGTGGAGCAATTCTTTTTTCTCAACGATATAACGGGCAAAGTCATCGGGGATCGAGAAAGCTTGCCAGCCATTGTAGACGACCGGGATTTCCTTATTGTGCCTGAAATGATTGACTCCAAAAGCCCACTTGGTTCTTACCCAGATTTTGGCTAAAACTTTTTGAACCTTGCTATGCCGGAACTTCTTCGATTTGAAGAATGGGTATTTCACGCCGCATTGGCGTTGGATGCTCTTGAAGGTATGACAGTTCACGTGCATGTAGATCATCTGATTCGGATCGTTATCGAAGAATTCGTGGATTTGATCCTGAGTCTTGATGGGAAGGCCAGCATCTGTCAAAAGGTGATAATAACCGTAGTGACCTGTAGTGACGGCTAGTTCGATTAAGGCCATTTCGACCTGTATGAAATCCGCCCAAAAGACGTCCACGCGTTTCTCTAAGAAATAGATGTGGGAGTATTTAGCTATGAAATCCGATTCGTGGACCTGGTCCCCATCGATATAGATGAAAACGTCGTTGCGGGGATCGTCGATCAGCCTTAGGGCCGCTTGGGCGACCGGGAGGTTGCCGTGTTCCATGATGAGATAGGCGTGTTTGGACATAAGGTTATTATCCTAC
>Ga0183101_1000186_pt13 | contig 10410 bp, 10 predicted proteins | sample Biomet3_FD_127790 | JGI IMG/M metagenome (GOLD analysis project Ga0183101, IMG submission 127790) | Microbial communities from bioreactor (seeded with sewage sludge) at LBNL, California, USA - Biofuel metagenome 3 | ecosystem: Engineered > Bioreactor > Anaerobic > Unclassified ... | reverse complement strand
TCGTTATATTCTCCCTCTATATTACCGATACTCATGTTTTTAAAGAAAACATTTGCATCATGTCCGATCGTGTCATCAGCTGTCATCAGTGAAAAATCGGTATACATTGTTGCGGTATTTTCGTTGTAATTGCCGGTGCCGATTTGAGTTATATATTTGATGCGACCACGTTCCTTACGTGTGATAAGGCAGACCTTTGAATGTACTTTGTAATCCTCAAGTCCGTAGATTATGGTACAACCGGCATCCTCAAGGCGCTCGGACCAGTCGATGTTACTTTTCTCATCAAAACGCGCGCGCAATTCAATCAGTGTGGTGACTTCTTTACCGTTTTCTGCAGCAAGGCAAAGATAATCAATCAGCTTGGCCATCTTTGCCAGCCGGTAGATCGTGATCTTGATGGATATGACGTTAGGATCAGTAGCCGACTCGAATATCAGCCGCAAGAATGGCTCCATACTTTCATAAGGATATGAAAGCAGAATATCATGTTTCTGTATCTGGCGCGTCATGGCTTCACCGTGCTGCAGATATGACGGAATCGCAGGCAAGAACTTATTATACAAGAGAGCGGAGGTCTCTTCAGGATCCAGTTTGTCGGGAATGGCAAATACATAGTCCATCTTCAGCGGTGCGTCGGTGATGAATATCTGGTTGTCGCTGATATTGAGGTTAGCACAAAGAAAATCCTTAAGACTTCCCGATATATTTGTCGAACATTCTAGACGTACCGGTGCCATCTTTCGCCTGATGCTAATGACTTTTTTCATTTTCTTCCTAAAATCATTGCCAAAGTCAAATGCCTCATCGTCAGGATTGATATCTGCATTACGGGTAATGCAGAACGATGTTTTTTCAAGAATATCATAGGACGTAAAGATATCCTGTATATGAGCAAGAAGCACCTCCTTGAGAGGCATATATCTGAGGTCTTCGCCTGGAAGATAAAGTATATCATTTAGATTTGAAGGCAGAGGGATGAGTGCAAAAACTATTTTTGTCTTTCCCTTTCTTCTTAAAGAAGCCCCTATATAAACATTTTTATTAGGTATATGTGGAAATGGATGATGGGCATCAATTATCAGCGGTGATAAAAATGGAGCGACTTCATTGTTGAAATAGCTGTCGATAAACAACTTGTCATCGAGTGTGAGTTTAATATATGTAAGCCTGTAGATGCCGTATTGTTGCAGCTTGCTGTTGATTTCAGAGAAAGCCAGTTCCCGCTTTATATAAAGCGGGCGAACGGCTTCATATATTGCGGCGAGTTGTTCCGAAGCTGTCATACCGGATTTCTTATCGATTGAGTTTGGAGCTGCCTTTTCCAGATCGGTTAGACTTCCGACTCGTATCATGAAAAATTCATCAAGATTACTTGTGAAAATAGATATGAATTTTAATCGCTCAAACAGAGGAACCGTGCTGTCTGACACTTCATCTAATACGCGGTCATTAAAACGTAACCATGACAACTCTCTATTTTGAGAGTAGCATGGCTTCTTATAGTTCTTCTTTGTAGTCATGATGGCTGCCGTCCTCTCCGAGTATACTGAGCACGTAGCCTTCACGGACGCCACATGAGCATGTAATGATAGTCTTGATTCCGAAGATATCTGACAGAGTACTCAATATGGTTACACCTGGGATAAGAGTGTGTACACGCTCTGGCGCATTTTTCAGTATGATGCGTGCTACCTTGTCAGGTTTGTTTTCTAGCTGATTGAGGAGCCTGAACAGGTATGTAGTTGAGTATTCCAGTTTTTCATCATGCTCAGGAAGACTGTTATACATCTTGAGAATGGATCTGGCAGTACCACCAATGGCTATTATCTTGTCGATAGATGGAGAAACACCCGGGAAGCCCGTTTCATTGAAACAGCGGACGGTTGCATCATATATGTTCTTAATTTCTTTTTTGTCAGGAATTATTCCGCTCACATGATTGACGAAAGCATTTAGTGAACCAATAGGCATTGAAACTGCCGAAAGAACCTGTCGGTTATTAAAATATACGATTTCGGTGCTTCCGCCTCCGATATCGACTATGAGACCATTATTGAAGTCGGAATTCTGTATTACGCCGTTGTAATCCAGCAGAGCTTCTGCACGACCAGACAGAACCTTTATATTAATGTTGCAGTTTGTCAGCACTGCATTCAAGACTTCATCCTGATTAGTTATATTCCTTAAAGCAGCAGTTCCAAAAGGAAACAGATTGTCTATGCCCAGTTTATCAGTCGTTGACCTTATTTCATTGAGTATGCTGATAAGCTTTTTGATGCCTTGCTTCTTCATTTTGCCTTTCTTGGTAATGTAGCTGGCAAGCCCGGCTGGATATTTCTTAGAAACTATCGGTCGCGGAGTACCATCGTCTGTGTTATATACAACTAATCTAATTGTGTTGGAACCAATATCTATTATTCCGTACATAAAAAACCTCCTTTATCTGTTAGTACAACTGTATCAACAATAAGGGAGGTTATCTACCGCAATGATGTTAAGTGATTGTTAAATCAATGTAAACCGTCGCACATTGGATTATGTCATCTTGTGCTTCTTTATGAACACCGCACCTGCGATAGTCGCAATCGGCACTACCAGACAGCAGCCGATGCCGCTGATGGAAACAGAAATCAGTTCCTTGGCAAAGGACTGGCTGTTGATCACATAAGAAAGCGAGTAGTCTGTCATGTATTGTATCAGAAGCGTCATGTATTCGGCTATGTAGATATAGAATATGGTATGTATGGACGTAGCCATGACTGCTTTGCTGACAGTGAATGAAGATTTCATCAAGTCGGGAAGAGGCAGCTCTAAATTGTTAGAACGTATCTCGTAGATAGACGATGTGATTGCTACCGCAGTATCTATGACAGTTCCGATAAGTGCTATAAACATTATTGATATCTGCAGAGACAGCATACTTACGTCAATGTTTCTGGTATATCCATTAGAATCCGTGATCTCATAATTTTCAGGTGAAAAGCCTTCGCCGTTGGCTCCGTGTGCCATCAGGTAGACCAGCGGGATCATTATGACGATGACTGCCAGCACTGAGAAGAATGCGACCTTGGACTTGATGTTTACCTCGTTTTGATAGAACAGCGTCACCACAGTGATCAGGACACACATTCCTATGGTTACCAGAATAGGATTGAAATTCCTGTAGATCAGGAATATGGCCAGTAGTAACAGGACTGCGTTCATCGCCGTAGAAACAATAGATTTAGTTCCTTTGTCACCGCATATGATGAAGATGAGAATGAACAGCACTGCTGTTAATGCGATAAGCATTTTTCCGCCCTCCTTCTGTAAAACCATATTGCAACGACAGCTGATACAGGTATAGCAAGAACTACTCCGATGCTGCCGGTGAGGAATCTGGCCAGTTCAAAGAATACGTCGTAGCGAAGGATCGTTTTAAAGGCAACGCCGTTTCTCATGAACAGGATGAACTTCGTCAGGCTCGCCGCAATATTGGTGAAAAACATCAGGTTTATCATGGTGCCGACCAAATCGTCTCCCACTGCTCTGCACGATTTAATAAAATCTTTTCTGGTCAGATCGATGCCGGTTTCGGCTATCTGATTGACTGTCATGACCATAGTGACTACTACGTCCATGACTGCGCCCAGACATCCCACAAGTATCTCTGAGATGAAGATGTAGTTGGCATCCATCTGTTCGTAAGGCTGGTTCAGGTAATCCAGGAAGTCGTAGTCTACGCGGCTGCCGAAGCGTATCACGACGGCTGCAATCACTGTGGTGATAGCGACGGTGATTATGGTTGCCGCAAAGGATAGCATTGTCTTTTCGTTCCAGCCGTGCATAAAGAACAAAAGCATAGCTGTAAAGAAGATGGTCATAGGGATGGTCATGGCGAGGATGTTCACTCCGCCGATATACAGCCGCAGAACCACGTAGAACGCCGCCATGTTCAGCACCAGACTCAATATGGTCAGCGCTCCTTTGCGCCCTCCTACCAGCAGGAACAGACCGAAGAGCATCGCGAGAATCACCGCAATGAAATAGTCTCTCTTTGTGCCTGCGATATTGGCTGTCAAGGATGAACCGCTGCCTTTGACATGCTCTATAAACACGGAATCGCCCTTTGTGTACTTGGTATCATAGACTTCGGATTTGCCATAACTGTTGGTCAGATTCACCGTCTTGCCTTTGTAGGTGCCATTCTTTATGACAGCCGTAATAGTCTGAGTGTAATATTTTTCGTTGTATGTATAAGTGCCATCGTAACCGTCCCTGGTCTTGGAATAAGTGTTGGTCACACTGGTGACCTTGGCGATGGTTTTACTGTACAAAAAGTAGTCGTTAGCAGTGAACATGCCGATGGCACATACACAGATCACGAATACCAGAATCTTCATTATTAGTTTTTTATCTTTTAGGAATCCCAGCTCTTTCAAATGCATCCTCCGTTCAAACGTCGTTATTATAACACCGAAATGTGTTGAAGTCATGCATATGATACAATTAATTATTTGTGCAGATATTCTGAGCGCCTGAATGCAGACCAAGTGACCTATCTGGCACCGGATCTTGTGGAATCAAAATTTTTTCTCCGATATCCTGAGATTTGGAACATTTCCGTGCGATTCCACATAACGGGTGGCCTATCTGGCATCGGATCTTGTGGAATCAAAATTTTTTCTCCGATATCCTGAGATTTGGAACATTTTCGTGCGATTCCATAAATAGGTATCCGAGATGGGCAACGCTTGAAGAAAAGTCCTGCACTCTAATAGCTCCGAATCCCGATTCGTTGGGCTGCTGCATAAGCAATCGCTGGTTAATGATTCTTGATAATAGATGGAAACCATTGTATAATTATTAAGGTTAAGGTCATTTGATATGACCATTATACGACTTATTTCACCAAATCGAAGATTTGGGAAATAAAAGCATAAGGTCCGTCTGCCAATTCCTTTCAGGAATTGGGACAGACCATTATACGACAGGTTGCAGACCAGCTAAAGCTGGGCAACCTTAGCATAAGGAGTTTCCACAATTTCCTACGGAAATTGGGACAACTCCATTAGGAGGTAGAAATGACAGATTATAAAATCGAAACTAACTGCATACAGGCAGGATACAAGGCAGAAAGCGGGCAGCCGCAGGTACTGCCAATCGTTCAGAATACGACTTACAGATACTACAACGCACCGGATGTTGCGGCACTTTTCGACCTGGAGAGTTCGGATTTCATGTACACGAGACTTGGCAGCCCGACATGCAACGCGCTTGAGGAGAAGATGGCAGCACTTGAAGGTGGAACTGCGGGAATATCAACCAGTTCTGGTCAGGCTGCAAATCTGATAACCATGCTGAATATATGCGAGGCGGGAGATCATATCATCGCATGCGCTAACATATATGGAGGTACGCATAACCTGTTTGACGTAACCATGAGAAAGATGGGCATAGAGACTACGTTTATCGATCAGAGCATATCTAAGGAAGAAATCATTGCTCTGGCAAAGCCTACTACCAAGGCAATATTTGGCGAGTCACTTGGAAATCCTGCTCTTACGGTGCTAGATTTTGATAAGTTCAGTGCCGCGGCAAAGGAAATCGGAGTTCCACTGGTAGTGGATAATACTCTGGCTTCGCCGTATCTTTGTCAGCCATTGAAGCTGGGTGCAGATATAGTTACGCATTCAACAACAAAGTGGTCAGATGGTCATGCAACATGTGTAGGTGGAATGGTCATCGAAGGCGGAAGCTTTGACTGGAATAAATATGCGTATAAATTCCCGGGAATGGTTGAACCAGATGAAAGCTACCATGGAATCAAATACTACGATAAATTCGGCAAGCAGGCATTCTGTGTGAAGCTGAGAGCACAGATGCTTCGTGACATTGGCTGCACCATGTCACCGATGAACGCATTCCTGACTTTCCAGGGTTTGGATACACTGCATCTTCGTATGGAAAGACATAGTGAGAATGCTATGGCAGTTGCAAAATTCCTGCAGAAGCATCCAATGGTAGACTGGGTCAAATATCCTGGACTTCCTGGAGATGACGATTATGAGAGACAGCAGAAATATATGCCAAAGGGTGCAAGTGGAGTCCTTTGCTTTGGCGTCAAAGGCGGCAGAGCTGCAGGAGAGGATTTCCTGACACATTTGGAGCTGGCAAGCATAGTAGTTCATGTTGGAGACATCAGGACCAGTGTCCTGCATCCTGCATCAACGACTCACAGACAATTGTCCGAGGAGGATCAGCTGGCAGGCGGCATAAAGCCGGAACTGATAAGAGCCTCAATAGGATGCGAGAATATAGATGATATCATAGCTGACTTTGATCAGGCTTTGAATAAGGTAGGCAAATAAGGGTAATTTCACAGGGAGGATCTATGGATTACAAAGATGAGCTGAAGAGTATTATAGATACTTATTATAAAGATATTCTTGAAGAATATAAGGTCACTACAACTGCGGCGACTAAAGACGGCAAGAAACTTGGATTATTCAGAAAAGTAAAGTATGAAGGCCATATTGCGGGGTTTGAGAAACATGGTGCTGATGCCAAAGTGCTGATATCCAGAGCTGAGGCTGTTGAAGTGCCGGAAGATGATGAAAATGGACAGGATCTGAAGGCAAAACTTGAGCAGAGTCTGGATGACTTTGTTGAATTATGCGACAGGAATGTCGAGTACTACAGGATCATGGACAAAAAACAGCGCGCCGGGAGTGGGGTGACAGTCGATGACTTCAAATTGGCTCTTGCAGGAGCTAATTCAGGGATGATAACATCGGTTAATTCATTGAGGGATCTTGACCTTTCCCTTAAAGTGTTCAACGGTGAACTTTCAGCTGAAGAACTGGCTGCTCTCAATGATAAGGAAGAGCAGGACGGATATGAGGATGAAATACCTGATGAGGATAAATCATATATAAATTTATATGATGAGGACGACGAGGAAAATGATGGCGTTGCTGAAGAGGCTTCCATGAAGCCGAACCTGTATAGAAAACAGGAATTTGAGGATGATGAGGAATAGCTGCGGAATGACGAGAGAGGTGTGACATGACGAGTTTTGATATAATATTATTGGTTTTATTGGCGATATCCATCGTGATATCGATTTTTACCATGAGCAAGTTTGCTTCGGTAAAGAAGGAAATAAGCGACTACAGGGTAGAAACTGCGCATACGATCAATGATTCTTTCCATTCCTTTGGTACGATTCTGCTTGAGAACCAGAAGGCGGCAGCTGCTAACCAGGACAAACGGCTGGCAGAGTTGAACGAAAAGTTCAATCAGACTTCGCTGGAGAACGAGCAGAAACTGGAGAATATCAGAAACACCATGTCGCAGAAAATCGGAGAGTTGACAGAAGACAACAACAAACAACTGGAAAAGATGAGGAACACTGTCGACGAGAAGCTGCAGAAGACACTGGAGGAACGTATAGGGCAGTCGTTTCGTACGGTCAGCGAAAGACTGGAGCAGGTCAGCAAGGGACTTGGTGAAATGCAGACCCTGGCAACAGGAGTTGGCGACTTGAAGAAGGTCCTTTCCAATGTAAAAACCAGAGGAATACTGGGAGAAGTACAATTAGGTGCAATTCTGGAACAGATACTGGCTCCAGAACAGTATGAACAGAACGTTAACACCAGAGGTGAGGGTAGCAATTATGTAGAGTTTGCCGTCAAACTACCTGGTGAAAACGGTGAGTCTGTTTATTTGCCTATAGACTCCAAGTTCCCCGGTGATGCATATCAGAATCTCGTCGATGCCTACGACACAGGTGATACCGCGGCGATAGATGCGGCAAAGAAAAACCTGGTCACTATGATCAAGAACGAGGCAAAGGACATCAAAGAAAAATATATAGCGCCTCCAAAGACGACGAACTTTGGTATAATGTTCCTTCCTTTCGAGGGGCTTTATGCTGAAGTAGTAAGACTTGGAATGGTGGAGACGCTTCAGAGAGATTACAATGTAAATATTGCAGGACCGACTACAATGGCGGCTCTGCTAAACAGCTTGCAGATGGGATTCAAGACACTTGCTATACAGAAACGTTCCAGCGAAGTCTGGGAAGTTCTTGGCGCGGTCAAGACTGAATTCGGCAAGTTTGAAAATGAATTGAAAAAAGCTCAGGACAGGCTGGATAAGGCTAACAAGAGTCTGGGCGAGCTTATCGGTCCAAGGACCAACGTCATGCAGCGTAAACTTCGCAGTGTAACAGAACTGACGGATTATAAAGCTGCTGAGGTGTTAGGCTTTGACGATGAGGGATTTGGTAACGAAGAAGATGAGGATGACGAATAGATGAGTGTATTTGCTATAGGAGACCTTCATCTTTCATTTGACGAGCGCATTGAAAAACCCATGGATATTTTTGGTGACAGCTGGCTCGATCATCATGAGAGACTGAAAGAATATTGGACAGAATCGGTCAGCGCCGACGACACGGTGATGATCCCGGGAGATGTCTCCTGGGGATTACGCCTGGATGAAGCTTTGGCTGATTTTAAGTGGATACATGAGCTTCCGGGAAAGAAGATAATCACCAAGGGAAATCATGATCTGTGGTGGACGTCGATCACCAGACTCAACGATCTGTTCGATGATATCATCTTCCTGCAAAATCATTGCTACATGGTGCCCGACACCAAAATTGCTGTTTGCGGGACCAGAGGCTGGATTTGCCCTGGAACGGTAGACTTTGATGAACACGATCAGAAAATATTTGACAGAGAGCTTCTCAGATTGAACTTCTCACTTGAGGAAGCTAAAAGGCAGGGGGCAGAGGAAATTATAGCGGCTTTGCATTACCCGCCTACCAATGACAAAATGCAGGTATCAGGTTTTACTGAAATGCTTTCCAGGTATGGAGTAAAAACCTGCGTGTATGGACATCTTCATGGAGATGATGCTTTTAAGAATGGCATCAAAGGGGTATTAAACGGAGTAGAGTATAAGCTGGTTTCTCTGGATTATCTGGATTGCAAACCAGAACTCATCAGGAGGTAGTCATGAAACGAGTAATAATGATGGTTATGGACAGTATGGGCGTTGGCGAAGAACCTGACGCTGATAAATATGGCGATGTAGGAGCTAATACGTTCCTCCATGCCGCTGAAAATACGGATAATTTTTTAATACCGAACCTGCAGAAGCTGGGCCTGGGAAATATAGACGGGGCTGGTGACGGCAGGTTTATGCTTTCTAATGAGAAAGTAATAGGCAGCTTTGGAAAGATGCGCGAGATGTCCAAGGGCAAGGATACGATCACCGGTCATTGGGAAATAGCGGGAATTGAAACGCTTACACCGTTTAAAACGTATCCGGATGGATTCCCGAAAGATTTCATCGAGGAATTCCAAAAGGAGATTGGTACGGAATGCATCGGCAACTATCCTGCCTCAGGAACGGAAATCATAGAGGTACTGGGAGACGAACATGAGGCAACGGGCAAACCGATAGTGTATACGTCCTCTGACAGCGTGTTCCAGATCGCAGCTAATACGGACGTCATTCCATTAGACAGATTATATGAGATATGTAAGATAGCGAGGAAGCTTCTCGTAGGCGATTGGGCATGTGGCAGAGTTATCGCCAGACCATACATCAAAGAAAACGGCAAGAGAGTCCGCACCACCGACAGGAGAGACTATGCGGTCTCACCTACAGATAAGACTTTGTTAGACAAAGTAAACGAGGCGGGGCAGACCGTATATGCCATAGGCAAGATCAGTGACATTTTCAATGCACACGGAGTTTCTGAGTCAGTTCATACAGTTGGAAACATGGATGGCGTCGATAAAACCATAGAAGCCATAAAACAGGATTTTGGCGGTCTGATTTTCACAAATCTGGTGGATTTCGATTCACTTTATGGCCATAGGAGAAATCCTTCGGGATACGGCAATGCGATAATGGATTTCGATAAGAGAATCCCGGAGATCATTGATGCAATGACTCCTGAAGACGTTCTGATAATAACGGCGGACCATGGAAATGATCCGATACACAGCGGATTCGATCATACGAGAGAGTACGTTCCGGTTTTGATATTTGGGGATAACATACGCGCAGGAGTTAATCTGAGAACGCGTAAAACCTTTGCAGATTGTGGTCAGACTATTGCAGAGTACCTGGGAGTAGAAAAGACAGTGATGGGCGAGAGCTTTCTGTCGAAAATAGCAAAATAGGGGTGAGTGACTATGAACATGCTGGACATAATCGTTAAAAAACGCAATGGCATTGAGCTTTCTAAAGCTGAAGTAGAGTATTTTATCAAAGGATACGTTGCAGGGGAAATACCTGACTATCAGGCGGCAGCTCTTTTAATGGCTATATATTTCAAGAAGCTGACGGTGGCTGAAACCTTTGAATTTACTAATGCTATGAGGTATTCAGGCGACAATATCGACT
>Ga0183101_1000268_pt7 | contig 10419 bp, 10 predicted proteins | sample Biomet3_FD_127790 | JGI IMG/M metagenome (GOLD analysis project Ga0183101, IMG submission 127790) | Microbial communities from bioreactor (seeded with sewage sludge) at LBNL, California, USA - Biofuel metagenome 3 | ecosystem: Engineered > Bioreactor > Anaerobic > Unclassified ... | reverse complement strand
TTTTACCACCCAAACGGATGTTCAGCAAGCGGCAATTTTGCAAGAGGATGGTAATCTCCCTTTAGCCCTATAGGTTCTGCATGTCTGATATCATAAACTGTTTGTATACAGTTCTTTGCCTCACCTATCCTAAAGCCGCTCCCGTTAAGAATATTTTTATAGCTCTTAGTGTGAAGTTCCGTGAAGCCTTTGCTAAATTCAAATTCACTGCCGTCAATTGTGACACTTCTATAAGTTTTCTTCTCGCCTTGCACGGCATTAGCTGGAAGCGTAGCTGCGTTAATACTTAAAAAGTAACGTACCCTTGCACGCTTAAGTTCCAAAAGACCTGCGACTCTATCGTGAGTTTTAACATGTACAATACTGTTTTGAACAGGACCAAAGATCCATTGCAACATATCGTACAGGTGTATGCCTATATTTGTTGCAAGACCTCCGCTCTTGGCCTCATCTCCTTTCCAGCTTGCATAATACCATAAGCCCCTGGATGTTATATAAGTTAGATCAACATCATAGATTTTATCTTTTGGTCCCTCCTCAATTTTTTTCTTAAGCGCAACAATGGAATCATGTAAACGCAATTGCAAAATTGTAAAGGCCTTATGTCCCGTTTCTTTCTCCAGCCTTTCCAAATCCTCTAAATTCCACGGATTTAGAACAACAGGCTTTTCACATATAACATCCATTCCGTGTTCCAGGCCATAACGAATAAAAGAATCATGTGTGAAATTTGGGGTGCAGATGGAGAGATACTGTATGTGATTTTCCGTGTTTCTTAATTTTGAAATATGACGCTCAAACAATTCCTGTTCCGTGAAAAAAGAGGCATCCGGGAACGAGCTATCCAAACGTCCCACACTGTCAAATTTATCATAGGCTACTTCCAGATTATTTCCCGTATCATGAATTGCGGTCAAATGACGGGGTGCTATATATCCCGCTACCCCTATTAAAGCAAAATTTTTCATAAAAAAGTAATGAATATTTGATTTCTGTTGCTACTCGCTCAAAGATAATTCTTTTTAAGCATTTAACGTTCCTGTTTTTTTATGAAATACACAACAAGGTCCGTGACTTTAAAAACAATGCATCTTTATAAGAGTACTGTAACGATTTTTCTTTTTAGTCCCGACAGTTTTAAATTAGTTTATGAAACAATGTCTTTGAGATATTTGCGGGCGTTGTTAATTTTTTTGTTCACAACATTTGGAATTGCACTTATAAAACAACATCAAATCTTCATAAATTGCAACCAGATTTCCCGTACATCGCGGACAAAGATGTGCGGAGTTTTTTTGCACACATAAATTATGAAAACCTACACATACGAAGAAGCAATTCAAGAAAGTCAACGCTATTTTAAAGGTGATGATCTGGCAGCAAATGTCTGGGTTAATAAATATGCCATGAAAGATTCTTTTGGCAATTTGTATGAATGCAATCCGGACCAGATGCATCACAGAATTGCAAAAGAATTTGCGCGCATAGAGAAGAAATATCCCAATCCCATGACGGAAGAGGAGATTTATGATCTTATTAAGGATTTTAAGTATGTGATTCCGCAGGGAAGCCCAATGAGCGGCATAGGTAATCATTTTCAGATAGTTTCATTGAGCAACTGCTTTGTAATAGGACATGATGAACCCGCAGACAGTTACGGCGGAATTATGAAAATTGATGAAGAGCAAGTGCAGCTTATGAAAAGGCGCGGAGGCGTAGGACATGACTTATCTCATATTCGCCCAAAGGGAAGCGCGGTGCTAAACAGCGCGCTGACCTCTACCGGAGTTGTTCCGTTCATGGAGAGATACTCTAATTCCACACGTGAAGTCGCACAAGACGGAAGGCGCGGAGCACTAATGCTTTCTATCTCCATAAAACACCCCGATTCAGAGAGTTTCATTGATGCAAAACTAGAAGAAGGCAAAGTAACCGGCGCAAATGTTTCAGTTAAGATTGATGATGACTTTATGCGCGCCGCAATTGAGGGTAAAACGTACAAGCAACAATATCCTATAGATTCTGCGGCTCCCAAAGTTGTGAAAGAAATATCGGCATCCGCCCTTTGGAAAAAAATAATTTTCAATGCATGGAAGAGTGCAGAGCCGGGCGTGCTGTTTTGGGATACAATAATAAAAGAATCCGTGGCAGATTGTTATGCGGATCTTGGATACAAAACCGTAAGTACAAATCCGTGCGGAGAAATACCCTTGTGCCCTTATGATTCCTGCCGGTTAATTGCAATGAATCTCTATTCTTATGTTGACGACCCTTTTACAGAGAGAGCAAGATTTAACAGCGCAAAATTCAGAGAACATGTAGGAAAAGCAATGCGTTTGATGGATGATTTACTGGATTTGGAGATAGAGAAAATTGACGGCATTCTTGCAAAAATTCACAAAGATCCGGAGGCTCAGGACATAAAGAGAACAGAGATTGAATTATGGGAAAAGATTAAGGCTAAATCTAAAGGAGGACGCCGTACCGGTTTGGGAATCACCGCAGAAGGAGATATGCTGGCAGCGCTTGGATTAAGATACGGTTCTGATGAAGCAACCTCTTTTGCTGTTGAAACGCAAAAAACTTTGGCAATTGAAGCATATCGTTCTTCCGTAAATATGGCAACGGAAAGAGGAGCATTCCCAATTTATGACTCAAAGAGAGAGGCCAATAACCCGATGATTCTTAGAATCAAAGCCGCAGAACCCGCACTTTACAAAAAAATGGTATCTGTCGGGAGGAGAAATATATCAATGCTTACTATTGCCCCAACCGGAACGGTCAGCATTATGACACAGACTACCAGTGGAATAGAGCCGGTGTTCAAACCATATTACATCAGGCGTAAAAAAGTTAATCCTTCTGACCAAAATGCAGTGATTACTTTCCGCGACGATATTGGAGACTGTTGGGAGGAGTATTATGTTTTCCACCCAAAATTTGTTTATTGGTGTAGCCTGCAAGGAATTGATATTGACAAAGTTAAGAAGATGAAAGCTTCTGAGTTGGATGCGCTTGTTGCAAAATCTCCGTACAATCTTTCATCATCAAAAGATATAGACTGGGTTGCAAAAGTAAAGATGCAGGGTGCCATGCAGAAATGGGTTGACCACTCTATTTCCGTTACCGTTAATCTCCCGACAGATATCACAGAATCCGTTGTAGCCGAGGTATATAAAGCGGCATGGGAAGCGGGCTGCAAAGGCGTAACGGTTTACAGAGAGGGCTCAAGAAATGATGTGCTTGTCTCCACAACAAAAACGCCAAAAGAAGCCGCCATCAAACCAAAAGAGCGTCCAAAATCTTTAGAGGCTATTGTTATAAGATTCTTAAACGGACAGGAGCATTGGATTGCTCTTGTTGGACTTATGAACGGAACGCCTTATGAAATCTTTACCGGACTTTTGGATGAAGATTCACGTTCTATTCCAAAGAGCGTGGACAAGGGATTCATTGTAAAAGAGAAAGATCCAAAGACGGGAACCAGCAGATATGACTTCCAATTTGTTGATAAATACGGATATACAAACGTTGTAGGGGGTATTTCCCACATGTTTAACAAAGAGTACTGGAACTATGCTAAAATGATAAGCGGAGTTCTTAGAAACGGAATGCCAATTGTAGACGTCATCAATTTGATTAACGGTTTGCAGCTGGATTCAGACAATATCAACAACTGGAAGAACGGAGTTGAGCGCGCCCTTAAGAAATTTATTCCGGACGGAACAAAAGATGAGAGCGGCAAGAAGTGCAGCAAGTGCGGCAGCAACAATCTTGTATATCAGGAAGGTTGTCTGGTTTGCCTGAACTGCGGTTATTCTAAATGCGGTTAACGACTGGTCTACAATCCATTGTTGTTTGTAATATCAGACTGTATATTATAGATATTTATGATTTTATTTCCTGCGGCAAAAATAAATATCGGGCTATATGTTTACGGCGTCCGACCTGATGGTTTTCATAATTTGGAAACTGTCTTTTTTCCCGTTGGTCCGTTAAATAGTAATTTGCAAAGCGATATTCTTGAGATTGTTCCAGCCGCGGAGACAAAAATTTTTCAGACCGGAATTACATATCCGGGAACACCGGAAGACAATCTCTGCATAAAGGCATATAATCTTATGGCACAGGAATTTAAATTGCAGGCCGTAAACATTCGCTTAAGAAAACAAATTCCTGTTGGTGCAGGTCTTGGAGGGGGTAGTGCAGACGCGGCATGTACTCTTTTAGGATTAAATAAAATCTTTGCTCTTAATCTGAGCAATGAAAAGCTTGCCGAATTTGCCGCAAAATTGGGCAGCGATTGCCCTTTCTTCATCTACAATGAGGTGATGCTCGGCATTGGACGCGGAGAGGTTTTAAGGCCGTTATTTTCAACGGAAAATAATGAGACAAAAGAGAGCGGCATTCAACAACTGGTAAGTGGAAAATACGGGGTAAAAATAATCAAACCGGAGTGTTCTATTTCTACCGGACACGCCTACTCTTTAATAAAACCAAGAATAGAAAAAACGGGCGACCTTGAACAACGGTCAGGCAACACGGGACAAAAAACCGGTTTCCCACAACAATCTCTTGCAGAACTGATTAAAGAGCCTGTCGAGAATTGGAAAAATACAATCTCAAATGACTTTGAGGAGCCTGTCTTCAAAGAGCATCCGGAACTTGCTGCAATAAAACAACAACTTCTTGACGAGGGAGCTGTATATGCTTCTCTTAGCGGCAGCGGCTCTGCCATTTACGGTATTTTCAAAAAATAATTTTAACGTAATATCCTGTTTCAGCAGATATTTTTGTGTTACAAAAGTTCTTGAATTGCGGCCTCAACAACCTTTAAATCTGCAGTGGGCTCAAAGCGGGCAACTACTTCTCCATGCCTGGTAACCAGGAATTTAGTGAAATTCCATTTTATTTCCGCATTATTCATATAATCCGGGTCAATCTTTGCAAGCATCTCGTTCATGCGGTCGAACTTTTTGTTATCCTTGTCAAAACCCCTAAAACTCTGCTTCTCTTTCAAAAATTTGTAAAGAGGAATGGCATATTCTCCATTTACCTCAATCTTAGAAAATTGCGGGAATTGGACATCATAATGCAAAGTGCAGAAGTTGTGAATTTCTTCATCCGTACCCGGGGCCTGACCTGCAAACTGATTGCAAGGGAAATCCAAAATCACAAGTCCCTGGTCTTTATGCTTTGCATAAATTTTTTCCAGCTCTTCATACTGCGGTGTAAAACCGCATCCTGTTGCGGAGTTAATTATTAGGAGTACTTTCCCCTTGTACTGTTCCAAGGAAACTTCTTTCCCCTGCTGGTCTTTTACAATAAATTTATAAATGCTCATAACATCTTATGTTTTTTGGTTTATTTTTTTGTACAAATCTTTTTCATATCAACCTTCTCTCAAGCCACAGTCCGCAACCGGAGGTAGCCTGCGGCGATATCAGCAGCAATGCTTGCTGCAATCGGAGCAATGAGTAAACTCTCCGCGTAATCTTCTTTCTACCAGATCACTCAATCTGCTGCGCAGCTCCTCATTAGAAATCTTTTCAAGAACCGCATACGCAAATGCCTGTTGTTGAAGCAATTTTGCCTCATCCATATTTATGCCTCTTGAACGCATGTAAAATAATTCTCCCTCATCCAAGCTCCCGATAGTTGCTCCATGAGAGCACTTTACATCATCCGCATAGATGATGAGATGAGGTTCTGAAGTTGCCCGTGCGGTATCAGACGTAAGCAAATTATTATTTGACTGATATGCTTCTGTCTTCTGAGCGTCGGGAGCCACTAGTATTTCTCCGCTAAAATTAGAAACAGCCTCTCCGCCAAGAATTCCTTTAAACAACTGAAGACTATTACATTTTGGAGCCTTGTGAGTTAGATTAATTTCTGTTTTAATCTTTTGCTTGCCATCCGCAAGATACAATCCGTCAAGTTCACAATTTGCATGCTCTCCAGTAAGATATGTCTCTATGTTATTATTTATCTCTCCGCCATGCAAAGTAATCAAATTAAGATGAAAGGTTGCGTTCTTGCAAACCTCTATAGTAAAATGTGTTACATGAGAGGATAGATTATGCTCGTTCTGCATTGCAAGGAAATCCAAAGTTGCTCCCTCGCAAACTTTTATGTTAATGTTTTCCGCTGTTAAAAACTTTTCTTCCGCCAAAGTATGAGAACATAAAATAATTTTTCCTGAGGAATTTTTCTGAGCGGTTATATTAATATCATACTTTAATTCTGTCTTTTGCGGATTGGTTCTTATTGCAATTATCTGCAAAAGATTCTCAACAACTTTCCCTTCCGGCAAATTAATATTCAGCGGAGCACCTTTTTCAATCTCCCTAAAAATCTTAGGCATAGAGAGTTTTGTGCTAACCTTGCCCAGTCTTGTATGAACGGAAAATTCTCTTTGAACAGACTCTTTTCCGTTTGCAAAATCTGTGCATTCCGCAATTATATCATTTGAACAAGCAGAATCATTCTCGGAACACACAAAAGAATCGCTCTCCTTCAACATGCCGTCAACAACAAAATACTGCTTTGTGTTTTTTAACGGTACGCGGCATTTGAAATTGCCATGGCTGTCATTTTGCAATGTGTTGCTCAACAGCGCATTAGGACAATCCTTCGGTTCCGTAAAGTTGCCTAGATATTTGTAGTTGTTATCCATTCTCCTCTTGCTCTTTAATCATCTCATCATATCCTTTGGTCTCAACAACATGAGCCAGCTCTTTTCCGGCTGTCTTTATGATTTTCCCTTTATAAAGAACGTGAACAATATCCGGGATTATATAGTCCAAAAGTCTCTGATAGTGAGTGATTATAATAAATGCATTGTCATTTGTCTTTAATTTGTTGACCCCGTTTGCCACAATTCTTAAAGCGTCAACATCCAGACCGCTGTCGGTTTCATCAAGTATCGCAAGAGCCGGATCCAGCATTGCCATTTGAAAAATTTCATTTCTCTTTTTTTCTCCGCCGGAAAAACCTACGTTCACACCTCTAGATGAAAATGAAGGATCCATCTGCACAATGGCCATCTTTTCTCTCATCATTTTTAAATATTCCGCCGCACTCAAGGCTGGAAGATTTTTCTCTTTACGATGCTCATTTACAGCCGTCTTCATAAAGTTCACATTAGTTACTCCGGGGATTTCCACAGGATATTGGAAGCCCAAAAAGATTCCAGCCCATGAGCGCTCTTCCGGTTTCATCTCCAGAAGATTTTTTCCCATGAATTTTACGGTTCCATCCGTAACTATATAATTTTCATTGCCCGCAAGCACTGCAGACAAAGTGCTTTTTCCGCTCCCGTTTGGACCCATAATTGCGTGAATCTCACCCGGTTTTACCACAAGATTAATTCCCTTAAGGATTTCCTTGCCGCTGATTGTTGCGTGCAAATTATTTATTTCCAGTAATTTTTCCATATCTCTTTCTCTTTTATTATCTGTCGCGACAGATATTATTTCTTAACTGTTTCTCCGTTTATCTCAGAGGTTGCCTCTTTTTTCAGCTCAGTGATCCTCTGTTTTCTATACATTTTAAGCCAAATCATAAATCCTCCAATTGCCAGGAATACGTATGCAACATAGACTAAAGGCATAAAGCCAAGTCCGGATTTAATGCTTAAAATAATATTTACAATATCCGCAATCAGCCATACTCCCCAGCAATCCAGCTTTTTCTGTGCAGATAGCCATTGCGCCGCAAGAACGAGACCAAGAGCAAATGCATCAAAGTAAGGGAAAGTTGCAGGATAAGTAAATACCGCCGGCCACCAAATATCTATCCTAGATAACAGATATCCCCAAATAAACATAAAAATTACAACAACTCCGGCAACCACCGTGCGTTGTCCGTTATTGTAAACAGTAACTTTAAGTTTGTTTTTATCATCTTTCTCATTACTGCGAGGATGAGTCCATCTATAGTGTCCGTAAAAATTTATTGCCAAAGCAATCGGCTGCAATAACATACTGGAATATAGTCTGTTTTGTAGGAATAGGAAAAACAGCAGGATGTTATACAAATACCCAAACCAGAAATTTGCAACCTTGCCCTTAACCGCACAAAAGACACACAACAGCCCAACAATAACGGAAATAATTTCCAACGCGCTCACGCCTTGTCCAAAAATGACGAAGATAATATTATGAATGCTAAAGAAATTAAGTACAATCTCTTTAATGCCAAGCAAAAAATGCATATTTAAAAATGTCCCCATACTATCCTATGCTCCCCTCCAGAGAAACCTGCAAAAGTTTTTGAGCCTCTACTGCAAATTCCATCGGGAGCTTATTTAAAACTTCTCTGGCATAGCCGTTTACAATAAGTCCTACGGCATCCTCAGCCTTTATTCCTCTCTGCCTGCAATAGAAAAGCTGGTCATCTCCAATCTTGGAGGTTGTTGCTTCATGCTCTATTATGGCACTCTTGTTTGCACTCTCTATATGCGGAAAAGTATGTGCACCGCATTTGTCTCCAAGGAGCAAACTGTCACATTGTGAATAATTTCTAGCACCGGTTGCGTTTGGAAAAACTCTGATTAATCCCCTGTAACTGTTTTCACTATGCCCTGCGGATATCCCTTTGCTTACTACTCTGCTGCGGGTGTTTTTCCCAACATGAAGCATCTTTGTTCCGGTATCGGCCTGCTGCCAGTTATTGGTTACCGCAACGCTGTAAAACTCTGATGTCGAATTGTCTCCTTTCAATATTGTACTAGGGTATTTCCATGTAATGGCAGAACCGGTTTCAACTTGAGCCCAAAATAATTTTGCATTAGCTCCTTCACACAACCCTCTCTTTGTAACAAGATTATAAATACCTCCGTCTCCGTTTTTGTTGCCCGGATACCAATTCTGAACGGTTGAATATTTCACTTCTGCGTCTTGCTTTACAACTATTTCAACTACAGCCGCGTGCAGTTGCGCCTTATCTCTTCTTGGAGCGGTACAACCCTCCAGGTAACTGACATAAGCACCCTCATCTGCAACAATTAAAGTTCTCTCAAACTGTCCGGTGCCTGACGCGTTAATCCTAAAATAACTGGAAACCTCCATCGGACAGCGAGTATTCTTTGGAATATAACAGAAGGAACCGTCGCTAAAGACGGCAGAGTTTAGTGTGGAAAAATAGTTGTCACCAATAGGTACTACGCTTGCCAGATATTTTCTTACCAAGTCAGGATAATCTTTGACAGCCTCTGAAAATGAGCAAAATATGATGCCTTTTTCCGCAAGTGTTTCTCTAAATGTTGTTTTAACGGAGACCGAATCAAATACGGCATCCACCGCAACTCCCTGTAAAACATTTCTTTCTTTCAGCGGAATACCAAGTTTGTTAAATGTCTCCTCAAGCTCGGGGTCTATATCGCTTTTAACGGCCTCCGTTCCGGCAACACCGGCAACCGGTTTTCCTGATAAAGCAGCATAATATATAATATCCTGATAATCAATGTCCGGAACTTTTAAGTGTCCCCATGTTGGCATCTTCATCGTCTTCCACTTTGCATACGCTTTAAGACGAAAATCCAGAAGCCAATCCGGTTCATTCTTCTTTTTAGATATCAGCCTGATAATGTCCTCGCTTAGTCCCTTTGGTGCAAATTCTTGCTGCACATTAGAGACAAATCCCTCCTTATACTCCTCGTTTGCAATCTCGCGGATTATTTCTCGGCTTTCTTCCATGTTTACGTTTTCTTGTTTCATGAGTTAGCAAATATAGTAAAAAACGTGCAGGGACGGGACAGAATTTAGCAAGGCACCGCTGTCGGGAATTAAAAGTTTAACTCCGCGGCCTTCAAATAATCAACAGTTTTGTTGATTTGCTTGTACATCACAACGTCATCCCGGATAAAAGCAACTTGCTTGCGGTATCCCGACAGATAATTCTCAATTATAGGAGAACTCTTTAAAGGACGGCGGAATTCCATTGCCTGGGCAGCATTAAGAAGCTCAATTCCAAGTATCCTCTCAAGATTATCAATAATCTTATGAAGTTTTGTGGCGGCATTTGCTCCCATGCTAACCATATCTTCCTGGCCGTTTGAAGAGACTATTGAGTCACTGGATGCGGCAAAACAGTACATCTTGTTCTGGCTTACCATTGATGCTGCGGCATATTGCGGAATCATCAGACCTGAATTCAGACCCGGATTTGCAACAAGAAATTCCGGAAGATCACGTAATCCTAAAATAAGCTGCGCTGTTCTGCGCTCAGAAATATCTCCAAGTTCAGCTAATGCAATTGCCAGATAATCAAAAGGTATTGCTATAGGCTCTCCGTGGAAATTACCGCCGGAAATTATCATATCTTTTTCCGGGAAAATTGTAGGATTGTCTGTTACAGAGTTGATTTCTGTCTCAAGAACAGAAGCCACATAATGAATGGCATCCTTTGCGGCACCGT
>Ga0183101_1000492_pt1 | contig 10420 bp, 8 predicted proteins | sample Biomet3_FD_127790 | JGI IMG/M metagenome (GOLD analysis project Ga0183101, IMG submission 127790) | Microbial communities from bioreactor (seeded with sewage sludge) at LBNL, California, USA - Biofuel metagenome 3 | ecosystem: Engineered > Bioreactor > Anaerobic > Unclassified ... | reverse complement strand
CGGGGGCGGCGGGGGCGGGCCCAGGGGGGCGGGCGTGAAACAGCGCGCCCACGCGGTGGGCCCACGCCTGCAGCTGCGCAATGGCGGCGGCGCGGAAGGTATCGGCAGCGGCAATCATGACCTTTTTGCCCTGCATGCGGTCGCGGTGGGCCAGCTTGGCGATGGTCGTCGTTTTGCCCACGCCGTTGACGCCGATCATCAGCACCACTTCAGGCGGGTTCACGGCGGCGATGCGGCGCGGCGCGCGGAAAATCTCTTCCACCTCGGCCATCAGCAGCTCGCGCACCCGAACGGATTCCGTAATTTTTTCCTTGCGGGCGCGCTCCTTGAGGCGCTCCACCAGCTCAAGCGAAGGTTCGTAGCCGAGGTCGGCCATGATGAACAATTCTTCCAGCTCTTCCCAAAAAGCGTCGTCCAGCTCGCCGTGGCCGGTGAACAGCGCGTCCAACCCCTTGGCGAACTGCTCGCGCGTGCGCGAGAGCCCCTCGCTGATCTTGAGGAACAGGCGGCTGCGCTCGTCTTCCTCATCCTCCATGTCCAGGGCCAGAGCAAGGCGGTATTGCAGTTCTGAACGAAATTCCTCCACCTGCTTGTAGCCCATGCGGCCAAGCCAGGCCTGAAAATCATCCACAAAGGCTTTTGCTTCGGCTTCGGGCGCATCAAGGGCCCGCAGCAAAAAGGAAAGACGCCGCCACAAAAGATCACCGGCTTCGTCAACGCCTTCAAGCACAATGCCCAGCCAGACGGAAAGGCGGGGTTCCGCCTCGCGCAGGCGCAGGGTCAGCGCCTCGCCCTCCGGTTCAGCCGCAAGGGAAGGAGCGGCAGACATTTCGGGCGCAGGGGCAGCTGGCGTGGACGGCGCGGTCGCCTCTGGCGCGGCGTCACCACCAGCGGGTGTTTCGGCCTGAACGGCGCTGCTTTGCGCTTCGGCGGAGGCGGCATCCTCGGTTGCGCCGCCGAACATCTTTTTGATGGCTGAGAAAAACCCCATAGACTCTCCTTATCTTTCGCCCTGTTGTTCCAGGGATCCGCTTGCTTTTCCTCTCCGCGCCCCATCCAGGGCTTCCAGCACTTCCCGCAGGGCCAGCGCGCAGGACTCAACCGCCGTGGCGGCAGCTGCCCGGTCCGCGCCGGTTACGGCCCACTGCATGGCCTGCGCCGCCGAACCAAGGCGTTCCGCGCCCACGCTGGGGGCGGCTTTTTCCAAAATGCCGCCAAGACGGCACAAATTTTCGGCGTCTTCGTCTTCAAACAGCCGCAGCAGCAGCGCGGGCGCCTGGGCGAATGTTTGGGCGAACAGCCCCGCCGTTACGCGCCAGGCTTCGGGCCTGCGCAGCAGAAAGGCCCGCCCCAGATCGGCGCTGACCACGGCCCCGGCGGCAATATCCTCCCGCAGCGGCGAACTGGCTGGCGCATCGACTGCGGCGGCCTGTCGCGCGTTTGCGTCCATTTCCGGCGCGGGCGCACTCCCCGCCTCGACAGGCTGGCGCGCTCCGGCCTCCGGCATGGCTCGCGCGCCGTGCCAGGGCAACAGGGCCAGCAATCGGGCCAAATCGCCCCACTGCCACAACAGGGCCAGCAGCGCCAGCGTGCTGAGCAGCGCGGCGACGCAAAATCGCAGCACTTCGCGCCGGGCCTTCTGGGCAAGATCTTCGTCGGTAATCCGGGGCGAAAGGTACACCTCGACAGACCCAACGGGGCGGCCTTCCATTTTCAGCGGATTCATGCCCTGCACGCTGTTTTCGGCAATTTCGTCGTCCCAGGGCACGGGTTCCCACTGGTAGTTCCGGCGCTGCCCTTCCAGCAAACCTTTATTGGTCTGCACCTTGACGGCATAGATGGATTCGTCGGCCATGGCGGCCATCACAATGGTGCGGGCCGCCAGCTCGTCCAGTTCCCAGGCGGGCAGGGAGAGCAACGCCGCCAGCTGCGCCGCCGTGCGCCCGGCTTCACTGCTCAGGCGATTTTCCGCCTCCTGCCTGTCCGCATTGACGTTCCAAACGCCCATCAGCAAAAACAGCAGCAATGCCGCCGCCCAGACGGCCAGGGCCAGCCTGCGGCGAAAAACGGGGGTAACGTTGGGCATAGCTTTGCCGCGAGAACGTTTTCTCGCGCTCCTTACGGGTTAAATGGCCGCTTACGGGCGCGGCGGGTTACGGCGCGCGCCACGGCCAGGGCATCGCCATCGCCCAGAACAAGCAGGCAAACCGCCCAGGCAGCTGCGCCGCCCATAACGGCCCCCGCGAGCTCCAGCCAGATACCGCAACCGCTCAAACGCCCCAGCAGCGCCCAGGCGGCAAAAGCCGTGGCCGCCGCCGCCAGCGCCTGCCGCAGCAGGATGGAAAACTCCGGCAGGCAGGCCCGACGCAAGCCGGGGGCCGGAAGCCTGCCGCGCAGCGCGCGCCCAAGGGTGCGCAGCAAAAAGCAGCTCTGCAGCCACAGGCCCAAACTCACCGCCAACGCCGGAGCCATGACGCCATAGACGCCTGAAAGACTATGAACCAGCGCGGCCCCAACCGCAAGGGTGGCCGCCACGGCCCACGCCGCGCTCCACGCCGTGCGCCGTGATTCGCCCAGCGCGTTGCAGGCGGCCAGCAGCGACCGGTTGACGGCAAAGGCGGGCAAGCCCGGCAGGTAGGCCCAAAGGGCCAGGCCCGTCAAATGGGCGGCGCTGTCGCCAAAGGCCCCGTGACGCAACAGCCCTTCAACCAGGCGCGGGCCAACGGCCCACAGCCCGGCGGCGGCGGGCAGGCTCAGCAACAGGGTCAGGCGTAGGGCCGTTTTCAGCTGGTCCGCGAACAGCGCAAAATTTTCAGCGGCGGCCAGACGGCTCAAGGCCGGAAGGCTCGCCATGCCCAGGCACACGCCCACCAGCCCCAGGGGAAGTTCCAGAAGGCGCTCGGCATAATACAGGGCGGACACCTGCCCGCGCCCCAGCCCGGAAGCCAGCGACATGGCCGCCAGCATGGCCAGTTGCGGGGCCGCCGCGCCCAGAAGCCCGGCGGGCATGCGGCGTATGCAGCCCCAGGCCAGAGAGGCCGCATGGCCGCGCGCTGCCGCAGTCGTTCCGTTTTCCCGCGCCTGCCCACCGCCAGAGGGCGGGGGCAAAAGCCGCCGCACGGCCAGCCATTGCGCCAGCCACTGCGCAACCCCGCCGCACAACATGCCCACGGCAAGCGCCGGAGCCGCCGGCAGCTGGCCCATGGCGGCCGCCCCGGCAAAACAGAGAATAACCACATTGAACAGCACGGGTGAAACGGCGGGCAGCCAGAACACCCCCATGCTGTGCAGCAGCGCCATGCCCAGAGCCGCCATGCCCGCCGCCAGCGCATAGGGCAGGCAGATGCGCAGCAGATAAACGGCCTGCTGCCGCTCCGGACCACTAAAACCGGGGGCGAGAACGTCCGTCAGCCAGGGAGCGGCCACAACGCCAAGCACCGTCAACAGCGCAAGCACCAGGCCCAGCCGCGCGGCCAGCGCGCGCGCCAGAAAGCGCAGAGCGCGCCCCGCTTCGATGCCGCCGGTTCCTTGCCCGCCAGCGCCGCCCAGCCGCACAAGGCTGGCCGTCAGCGTCATGGAAAGCGAACCCTCGCCCAGCATGCGGCGCAGCACATGGGGCAGCCGCATGGCCGCCACCAGAGCGTCCGCCGCCGCGCCGCCGCCCACAAGCCAGGCCATGCACATATCGCGCACAAGGCCCAGCACGCGCGAAACAAGAGCAAAGCCGCCCAGCAGGGCGGCCGTGCGCGCCACGCCGCCGGTGGGGCAAGGCTCGTTCCGTTTGCCTCCGGCGGAGGGTCCGTTGTGACGGCCCGGGTTTTCCACGCCGCCGTTTTCAGAAGCGCTCATGGTTCCTCGCCCGCGCCTGCCGGGTCCGGCGCGTTGCAGAATGCGCGGGCCACGGCAAACGCCAAGATCATGCTGCCGCAAAAAACGCCATTTCCGCAGGGAGGGAGGCCCAGAGGCTCGAGTCCAAAGGTGCGCCCCGGCAGGGCGCGGCCCCTGCGCGTCTCCACGAAGTCGCGCGGCGTTGCGAGAAGTCGCGAGAAGTCGCGAGAAATTACGGGCGGTGCGGGTCCGGCTCCGCCTTCCAGGCGGCCACGGCCTCGCGCACAAGGCGGTTGCGCTCTTCGGGCAGGCCATCCTTGAACGTTTCGGCGAACACATGGATGCGCGTGCCGCCGCGCGGAACAAAAAGCCCCTTGACGCGGCACCAGCAGGGGTTAAGCAGCGTCCGCAGGTCTTCCAGCACGTTGTTGGTGATGGTTTCCATAAACGACTGGTGGTTGCGGAAGGCAAACATATACAGCTTGAAACTTTTGGATTCCACGCACAGCTCGTCGGGAATGTATTCCACGGTGATGGTGCCGCAATCGGGCTGGCCGGTCACCGGGCACAATGAGGTGAATTCGGGAAAACTGATGCTGATGACATAGGGCCGCTGGGGAAAACAATTGGGAAAGGCCTCCAGCAGGGCCACGCTGGGGCCGCCCTCCGGGGATTGCAAACGGCCGGTGCCGAGAACCTTCAGATTCCTGGTCTGATCCTGGCTGCGGGTGCTCATGGGGATACTCCTTAGAAATACGCCAAACTGGCGCTGCGGGCAGCGCGGGCGCGTACCGGACTTGTAACCCATTGCGCTTGCGGCTACAATAATCTATTGCCCACCCCAATCCGATAGCTTCCATCGGCCAGTTTTGCGGAGCAACATATGAACATTCTGCTGCATGTCCACGCCTGCAAGCGGGGCCAGTGCCTGCCCCTGCTGCCCGTTGCCGCCGCCAATGCGGATTTTTGCCGTAGCCACGGCCTTATGACGCCCGAGCCATGGGCCGTGCCCCACCTGCGCGTGGGCACCTGCTTTTGCGGCGCTTGCGGCACCGCCCTGCTGCAGGTGACCGGCCAGGCCTGGATGCCCGCCTGTTCCTGCGGGGGAGAACCCGACCCCGCCGCCCACGCGGTCCACTGCCTGCTTTTGACGGCGCTGACCGACCTGCCGGAAGGCCCCCTGGAAGTGACGACAAGAAAAACCGGCTATAGCCTCGCCTGGGTGACGCTTTCAGACAAAGGCTCACGCGGGCAGCGGCAGGACCAGAGCGGCCCGGCCATTGCCGAAATGACCGCCGCCGCCATGCCCCTGTGCCACAGCCAGGGCTTTATGCTGCCCGACGAACCCTTGCAGCTGCGCGCCCTGCTTGTGGAACTGGCCCTGAGCCAGGGCTATGACCTTATCTGCACCACAGGGGGCACAGGGCTTTCGCCCCGCGACATCACGCCGCAGGTCACCGCCGCCCTGCTGGACATGCCCCTGCCGGGCTTTACCCAGGCCATGCTGGCCGCCAGCCTTGCCAAAACGCCGCACGCGGTCATTTCACGCGCGGCGGCGGGCGCGCTGGGGCAAAGCATCATCATCAACCTGCCGGGCAGCCGCAAAGCCGTTGTGGAAAATCTGGCCGCCGTGCTGCCCGCCCTGCCCCACGCCCTGGCGAAACTTCAGGGCGACCCCGCCGATTGCGGCGGTTAAGGAGAACCCATGCGCTTTCTTTCGCGCTCCGCCGGGCGGCTTTCCACGCCGTTCGGGCAGTTCGGCGATATTTGCCGGATGATCAAGATCGAGCATTCCGTCTTTGCCCTGCCCTATGCCTGGGCCGGGGCCTTTCTGGCCGCCAGGGGCCTGCCCTCGGCGCGCAGCCTGATTTTTCTGACAATCGGCATGGTGGCGGCGCGTTCCTTTGCCATGGCCTTTAACCGCCTGGCCGACCTGCCCTTTGACCGCGACAACCCGCGCACGCAAAACCGCCCCCTGGTAACGGGCGTCATCAGCAAGGCTCAAACCTGGGCGTTCTGCGCGGTGATGGCCGTTATTTTTGTGGCCGCCTGCGCGGCGCTGAACACCGTGTGCCTGTGGCTTTCGGTGCCCGCGCTGCTGTTTGCGGCCATTTACAGCCTGCTCAAGCGCTTTACGGCGCTGTGCCATTTTTGGCTGGGGGCCACGCTGGGGCTTGCGCCGCTGGCGGGCTGGCTTTCTGTAAACCCCGCCTCCATGGGGCTTGCGCCGGTGCTGCTGTTCTGCGCCGTCACCTTTTGGGTGGCCGCGTTTGATATTTATTACGCCTTTCAGGATATGGATTTCGACATGGCCTTTGACCTGCATTCTGTGCCCGCCACCTTTGGGCCGGACACGGCGCTGGCCCTGGCGGCCTTTGCGCACGCCATGACATCCATATTCCTTTTGCTGGCAGGCTTTGCCGCCGGGCTTTCCTGGCCGTGGTATGTGGTGTGGTTCGGCATCAGCGTCATGCTGCTGGTGGAGCACCGACTCATGCGCCCGCAGGATCTGCGGCATGTGAACACAGCCTTTTTTACCCTCAACGGCATCATTTCGCCGGTCGTGCTGGTCGGCGTGCTGCTTGGCATTTACATCTGACGGAGACGGCATGCCGCGTAAAAAACAATATCAGTGGAACTCTGACGCAACGGGAGATTTGGACGACAAGCCCAGCCGCTCGGAAATGAAGCGCCGCAGTCTGGCCCTGCAAGAGCTTGGCGAAGAGCTGACGCGCCTGGGACCGCAGGAAGCCAAGGCTCTTGACCTGCCGCCTGACCTGCAGGAAGCGCTGGAGCTTTACGCCCGCATCGGCGACCATGAAGGCCGGCGGCGTCAAATGCAGTTTATCGGCCGCGTCATGCGCGACCTGAACCCCGCGCCCATTCGCGCCGCCATCGACGCCCGCAAGGAAAAATCGGCCGCCGCCACTGCCCTGCTGCACACGGCCGAGCAGTGGCGCGATCAGCTGCTTGCCGCCGATGAGCATGCGCTGCCCGCGCTTCTCGCCCAGCTCACCGATGCGCGGACGCGGGAGGATGGGCAAGCGGACAAAGAGGAAAAAGCAGCCACGGCCGTGCCTGATGGCGAGGAGCTGCGCAAGCTGGCCCTTGCCGCCAAAAAGGAAGCGGCGGATAACACAGCCCCGCACGCGCGGCGCGCCCTGTTCCGCGCCCTGCATCGCCTGCTGGCGAGCTAGCGGGAATGCCCGCATAAACCGCGCGGCAAAAGGCTGGGGCATAAAATCAAAAAAATCACGCCGCAAGGCTTGACGGTGGTGCCTCGTTAGTATAGAAGTTCTCTTCGTCACCGCGCCCTTGTAGCTCAGTCGGTAGAGTGCATCCTTGGTAAGGATGAGGTCAGCAGTTCAATCCTGCTCAAGGGCTCCAGAAATTACAGAGGCTTACGGATAGTATCCGTAAGCCTCTTTTTATTACTATGATTTTAGCCCCGCGATAGCCCCGCTTTTTTTCGGTTTGGAGTCGTGATACACGAATATGTACTGTTACCCCAAAAAGAGGCGGCCATGAAGAATCCCCGCGAAATGTCAAAGCTTGAAAAAAACACAAGGAGACATCGTGATCTTTTTTGGCCTTCGACTTCAGATCAAATTAAACAACGAGTATCTCCAAAAGGAATATCAAACGCAAAAAAAAGCGAACCTCTTAGCACCGAAGGGATCGCCCCGTGCAGCAACCATCCCTCGCCCAGCGACGAGAAAAGACGGGAGAGATTGAAAGAACTAATTGGCCACTCAAGCTCCCTAGGGAAAAATACGTGCTACACTTTTGACGAAGCGATAGAAAAAGTTGCAAAAAAACTTGATGAAGCTGAAAAATCTCCCATTTTTTCGAGAGAGCTTGAATACAGACCCCCTCTTGCATTGTTTTTCAATCTATTCCTTAGCAAGCTAATTTTTCAGGGAAAGGTTGATTGTGGAATAATTAATAGCGAGAACATGATATCTCCACTGAGGGATATGAAAATTTGCTATGATAGTTTTTATAAAAAAATGTGCAACCTTGCTAATATTCCTCTTGAAGCAATATCGATTTTTCATGAAAGAAATAATGAAAATGAAAACATTGAAGATGTTTTTAAAGAATTCTTACAATACTTGAGTATCAATAAAAAAAGAGGCCATGGGATCCTTTTCTCGCTTGCGGGTAACAACAATCCAGTCCATTTAGGTGACCGCATGTCGGCGGTCCTTGGGGAAAAGCACGTCACTCCACCAGTGCGAATTGCCAAACATGGTCCAGATAGATATGCTCAACTAGAAATACTAAATGGGGAAAAAATATTCTTTTACTGTAAAAATTGTGAGAACAAAGCCGTTGAACTTCCGCTGTCAATGGATTTTTGTATATCTTTCAGTTCTTTTTTGAATGCTTACGATCCCAGTATTTTCAAAGTCAACGGAACAGTACATAGCGATTTTTCTACATTGATTTCAAGGGCTGGTGGTATTTTTTTACTTTTTTTAGCATCGCATGGCATCTTTGAAACTAAACTTTTTGCCATAGAGAAACGAAGGACAGTGTTTGAATGCTACGATGATTTTATCATCGCTAAGTACCGTGATACTCTGAACTACTTTAACAAATTTTTATTGTTACAAAAAAAGTCATTTGATTTATTTTTAGATAGTTTTAAAATCAATTATATTGAAAATTATTATAAAAACCCTTCATATCCGTTCATTTTTAAACACAATACTAATATAAATACAAGCAATGCATCTATAGTTAATTATAAAATTGATATCTTGCAGAAGCTTCTTTCCTGTGATTATATAAACAAAAACGCTGATGACCGTGCCACAATTGAGGCAGAACTTCACCGGGTGCGCGAGAATCTCAGCATAATACATTTCTATAAAGAATACTCAGACAAAATTATTCAAAAAGACGGTGATAAACCTGAAAATTTCTGGGGACGCTTTAAATATAAAATAGAAACTATTATGAAGAAAAATGGAATTCATGATTATAAAGTATCAAAATTTTCCCATGATAAAGCTAAATAGCAATAATATCTTCCATACAAATGAATATTACTTACTAAAGATATCTAACCATGATTTTGCGGGAGGACTGTTACCCGATTGGTGCAATAGTAAAGCTTCTTAAAATCTTCTCACAATTTATAGCTATTGTACCATGGCAAATACACCTGGCAACACGAACTAACCATTGCCCCCCCAAAAAAAGGGGCCGCCTGCGGTTCTCTTTTCCAACAACACAATGGCAGGAGGCAGGTGAACTCCTGCCTCCTGCCAATCCTTAATACGTATTAATCATCCCAATTATCCTTGATTGCCTGAAGTACAGCTATAACTACAGGTATCCAGCTAAGGTAATTCATTTACCTTCCCTTCATTTAGCAGCGCTGGATGCGCGGCTTTTTGCCAAGAGTAAAGAAACGAAATATTCCCGTTCGGTACCAAGGGCTGAAATCAAGGGGAACCATCATACTGCACCACCTTTGAGTAATGCAACCTGCAGCATGGCAAACATGGCAGGCACCAGATCAGGCAGATCGTTGACCACCTTACTTGTGTGCGGCAGCAGATGTGTAATGTGCTCATCCCGTATGCCAAGGCCATAAACTTCAAAGCCTAGTTTTTGGGCCACCCCTATGGCATTGTTTGCAGCCAGTTGTTTGTCCGGCATGCCGTCAGTGATAATCAGGATCATCTTACGCTGCTCTTTGAGGGGCAGCATGGTTTGCAGCACCCACCACAAAGCCCCAGCCAAGGGGGTTCCGCCAGAAGCCAGGATGTCGAACCTATCAGGCAACGGCTGCCCATGCCGCATTATTGGGAATACAGAGTTTGTGACCGTCGTAGCGGGGAAAACCGTAACCGCTGGGTTCACGCCACGAATATGGCTCAGGGCAGTTGCCACGGCATAGCAGGCCCGATTGGCAAGATTAATCGGTGCGCCAGCCATGCTTCCGCTTACGTCCAGCAGGATATGGACAGCGGTGTTAACGCCTTGCTGCTCAGATTCTTTTTGAAAAACACGAGCATTGCCGACCTGCAGACGGTGCAGCGAATTGGCGTGCAGTGTGCCCCTGCGACCAATACTGCATCGCCTTTGTGTCTGTGCCTGCAGAAAGCCCTGAAGGCGAGTGCGCAGGGCAATGCTGGCCTGAAGGGCTTGCAGTTTATTTTCTGCTGGCAAAGGGGCTGCATGCCGGGTGCCTTCCACGGCCACGGTCAGTGCGTCACCAGCGGATTCTGCGCTGCTATTGGCAAGCTCAATCGACATGATTTCGCCGAGTTGCTTGGGGAGATCCTGCGCCTCTGCATGAAACAAGGCCTTAAGCGGTAAAGCACTCGACAGTTGGACTGGTTCAGATTGCTGGTTGATTTGTGTGGCAGAATCGTTGGCTTCCCCTGTCGCCCTTGGTGTGGCTCCCTGGTCGTTCGTACTCGCGCGTTTGCTAGTTGAATCCTGTCTAGGTGGTTCCCACTGCCTGACGCATATGGCAATTTGTCGAGCATATTCGACTGCTGCCGCAGTATCCGGGCAATGGATGTAAACCTTGACCAAGATGGCATCCAGAGCCCCTAGCAAGCCGGGGAAG
>Ga0183101_1001136_pt4 | contig 10434 bp, 7 predicted proteins | sample Biomet3_FD_127790 | JGI IMG/M metagenome (GOLD analysis project Ga0183101, IMG submission 127790) | Microbial communities from bioreactor (seeded with sewage sludge) at LBNL, California, USA - Biofuel metagenome 3 | ecosystem: Engineered > Bioreactor > Anaerobic > Unclassified ... | reverse complement strand
GCGCCGCCCCGCCCCCCGCCCCTCACGGCCGTGACCGCAAAGACGGCGGTTTCATCCGGAAGAATCTTGTGGCGGGGGTGGTTTTCACGCTCAACGGTGATGATTTCACCCGTGGGCGTGACCATGCGCCACCACAGCAGGTTGTCCAGCGTGGTGCCGTATTCAAAGGCGCTGGGGCCGCCCGCGTTTTCAGAAACGTTGCCGCCGATGGTCGAGGCCTGCTTGGAAGCCGGGTCAACGGAAAACAGCGCGCCCTCGGCATCCACCGCGTTGATGACGGCCTGGGTGATGGCCCCTGCCTGACAGGTGACGGTCATGGCTTCAAGGTCAACAGGCCCGATGCGCGTCAGCCGGGTAAGACTGACAATAACCGTGCGCTTGCGCGCGGGTACAGCGCCGCCGGTCATACCGGAGCCGCCGCCACGCGGAATGAGCGCAAACTTCATGTCGTTGGCGAGCTTTACAAGCTCGGCCACCTGCTCGGTATTGTCAGGCTCAACCACCAGCAGGGGCAGTTCCATGCGCAGGTCAGTGGCGTCTGTTGCCGATTCCACCATGGCGGCGGGATTGGTCAGAATGCATTCATCGGGCAAAACGCCGTGCAGGGCGTCCACCAGTTTGGCGCGGAAGGCGGTTTCGGCCTCGTGGGCCGACCAGAACATGGTCAGGCCTTCGCTGATGGCCGTGGCGTAATAGTGCGCCAGGGAGACCGATTCCTTGTCATAGCTTTCGCGCACGCTGGTGCGCACGGTTTCCGCATTGATAAAGGGGTTGTAGGCCACCAGAAAAAGTTCTTCGGCTATGGCGATGGCCAGGTTGCGCACAGATTCGGGCCATTCTGCAAAGTCATCAATGTTGATGCGCAGAATCCTGTTCACCACATAGTCGGGAGAAATGGAGATATGCGGACCCTTGTGGGGCATGACGTTCTACCTCGTAAAGCTCGATGAAGCTCTTGCGGCGTTGCCGCCGGTCAAATCCGTGAAGACAGGCGGGGCATGCTCAATCCACCCCCTGTTTTCCCGCGCATTGGCGAGCCGCCCAATAGCCGACCATGCCGAACCGAGGCCCACAGTGATGCGGGGTCGGGCGGCATGGAAGTTTGGAAAAAACTCGCGCTCTCGGCAGGCCGCAGGCCGCCGACACTGTTCAAACCCATCGGGCAAGCCGAAGGTCTGCAACGCGGGGGAAGCCTTTTCTCTACGTTCTATATTGATGGATGGCAAGTGCGCAGGGCATTGGCCCAAGCCCGCCATACATCATCCTGTCTGCCATAACAGGATTAGTAGTCTTTGACATTTGGCAAGCTGTAGATATTCTTCTGCCAGACGGGGTGCCCTGGGCCTCCGGGTATTCATCTATGGAGCTATTCACATGCTTATCTTAAGTTTCCAGCCAATTACGGATGTTTTTGACTGGCTTCACTCAGCCTGGGAGCGTGCCGCTACCCAGCGCCGCGTGGCCCTGTGCATCCTCTGGGTATATCTGATCTCCCTGCTTGGGGTGGAACTCAAGCGCATGGGCATTCTGCCCCCGTGGCTTGCCGCGATTACGCCGCACAGCCATTTTTACGCCATCCATCTGGCCTTTACCCTGATTCTGGGGCTTGAGGTCATGAGCCTGATTCTGGCGATCCCCAGTTCCCTTTCGCAATCCATGGGCAAACAGTTTGAGATACTTACCCTCATTTTGCTGCGTAACGCCTTTAAAGAGCTGGCCCATTTGCCGGAGCCAGTCAGCGTGGTTGACGACCTGCTGCCGGTAATCAGCATTGCGGTTTCCGGGGCAGGGGCTCTGGCCGTATATATGTGCCTTGGGCTTTACAAGCGCATTGCACGGCAGCATCTGCATTTTATCGCCACGGCTGATCTGCGCATGCGCTACGTCATGAGCAAAAAAATGCTGGCCTTGGCCCTGTTTATCATTTTTTTGTTCATAGGCTCTCGCGATTTCATGCATTTTGTGAAAACCGGCGAAGACCTCAAGTTCTTTGAAACCCTCTACACAGTGCTGATTTTTGCAGATATCGCCATGGTGCTCATCGCACAGCGGTATATGCCCGCCTTCCACGCGGTGTTTCGAAATTCGGGCTTTGTCATAGGCACCTTGCTCATGCGGTTGGCCCTTTCCGCAAGCCCCTTGTGGAGCCCTGCCATCGGTCTTTTCGCCGCGCTCTTTGTGCTGGCCGTGACCTGGGGCACCAACTACTTCACGCCGCTCCGGCATCAAGGCTATTGCGTGCGCGAGGTGGAATCCACCGATTAACCAGTTGCCGGAAGCGTTTTTGTTCCGAAGGTGTCAAATAAACTAGGGGCAAAGATGAAGGATGAATTTAGGGAATGGCTTGCTGGCAAAGGATATAGTTTGATAACCCCGAGTGGTAAATCAAGCACCGTTGATGATTATGTCCGGCGGGTTGAAAGAGTTTGTAAATGGGAAAAGATGACATGGTCAGCTCTTGCTAAGGATATTGAACGATTACTTCAGGAGTACGGTGACGGTGGCATAAAGGCTGAAAAAGGCAACGAGTCTCATAAAGCTGTGATAAATGCACTGCTTCGTTTCAAAGAATTTCGTTCTGATTGCTAAGAGTTATCGAATGTTCGGCCAACGATAGGTGTCAATAAAGAAAGTCCCGCGCGGTTAACCAGCACGGGACTTTCTTTATTACTTGTAGAGCAATCTAGTAGGCGTGTTCGTCCTTGAGGTCATCGTGCGTCACAGGGGCGGAGAAGGTCTTGTACAGCCAGAACTGGTACGCAAGCACGATGGGCACCATGACCAGAGCCACGCCCAGCATGATCTTGAGCGTCAGCTGGCTGGAAGCGCCGTTAAAGGCGGTGACCGTGGCGGCAGGATCAATGGAAGATATGATCATGCCGGGGAACATGCCCGCAACGCCAAAGAAGGTAACGCCAAGAATGAACACGGCGCTGCACGCCCAGGCCAGCCACAGCTTGCCCGCGCCCAGCATGACGCGCGCGCCCACAAGGCCCGCAAGCGCCAGCAAGGGCAGAACAAACAGAACAGGCATGGCCAAAAAGTTTGCATACAGCTTGGTGTACATGGCGGTGAGAACCAGAAAGACCACCAGCAGCAACAGCATGACAGGCCACAGGAAGGTGGCCGATGCCACTGCGCGGGTTTGCAGGCTGCCTGTGCTCTTGATGGCCAGCCACAGGGAGCCGTGCAGCAGGAACATGCACAAAAAGAACACGCCGCCCGCAAGGCCGTAAATGCTCAACAGACCAAGTAGGTTGCCGTGGTACACGCCCTTGGCGTCAATGGGAATGCCCATGAACAGGTTGGCGAAAGCCACGCCAAGCAGCACGCAGGGGATCAGGTTGGCAAGAAAATGCACACCGTCCCACAGGGCGCGCCAGCTGTCGTGTTCCACCTTGTTGCGGAACTCGAAGGAAACAGCCCTGAAAATAAGGGCGAACAGCAGCAGAAGCAGCGGGGCGTACAGTGCGCTGAACATGACCGCATAGGCCTTGGGAAAAGCCGCAAAGGTCACGCCGCCAGCGGAAATAAGCCACACTTCGTTGCCGTCCCAGAAGGGCCCGGCAGCATTGTACATGATGCGGCGCTCAGACTCGTTTTTGCCCAAAAAGGGCAGCAACGCGCCAAGGCCCAGATCAAAACCGTCCAGAATAAAGTACACGGCCCACAACAATGCCCACAGCACAAACCAGATGGTTTCCAACATGGCTATACCTCCTGGGCGTCAGGGCCCTTGATGGCGTATTTACGCAGCAAGTAAATGTCCAGAAGGCCAAGCAGGGAATACACCACTATGAACGCACCCAGCGAAATGGCGACATTCTCGGCTGGAACTGGCGAAACCGCGTCGGAAGTGCGCATGAGACCATAAACAATCCAGGGTTGGCGGCCAATTTCGGCCACTGCCCAACCCAGCATGATGGCAACGTAGGGCAGGGGGATGTTCCATACCAGCGCCTTGAGCAGCAGGGGGCAGGGTTCGTCCTTCTTGCGTTGCAAAAAAGCGCCTACGGCCAGCAGCACAAAGATGCCAGCCATGGCAATCATGCCACGGAAGCTCAGGAAGGTAGGCATGACCGGGGGGCGGTCTTCCTTGGCAAAGTCCTTGAGACCCTTCACTTCGGCGTTGGTGTCGCCGTAGGCAATCCAGCTCAGCAGGCCGGGAATGCCAATGGCCTGAACCTTGTTGCCCTCATTGGCTTCGTCAGGCCATGCCAGCAGGTAGAAGGGCACGTTGCGCCCGGTTTCCCAGTGGGATTCCAGCGCGGCCAGCTTGGCAGGCTGCACCTGGGCCACCGTCTTGCCCTGCTGATCGCCAGAAAGGCCCAGCAGCAAAACGAGAATCAGGGTGAAAGGCGCGGCCATCTTGAAGGAGGCCCTGAAAAAGTCCACCTGGCTCTTGCGCAGCAAATGCCAGGCCGAAACGCCCAGCACAAAAAAGCCGCCCAGCGCCCACGATGCAAGCACCGTATGCGCGTACATGCCCCAGGCGTAGCCATTGGTTACCACCTGCCAGAAGTTGGCAAGCTCTGCACGGCCAACTGTCTCATTGATGGTATAGCCCACCGGGTGCTGCATAAAGCCGTTGGCAAGAATGATCCACAGGGCGGAAAGGTTGCCCGCAAATGCCACAATGTAAATTGAGGCAAGATGCATTTTTTTGCCAACGCGGTTCCAGCCGAAGTGCCACACTGCAAGGAACGTGGATTCCAGAAAAAAGGCCACCGTGGCTTCAATAGCCAGCAGGGAGCCGAAAATATCGCCCACGTATTCCGAGTAGCGGGACCAGTTGGTGCCGAACTGGAACTCAAGCGTGATGCCCGTCACCACGCCCAGGGTAAAGTTGATGAGAAAAAGTTTTCCCCAAAATTTGGCTTGTTTTTTCCAGAATTCGTCTCCGGTACGCACATAGCGGGTTTCCATCCAGGCAAGAATGACGGAAAGACCGAGCGTAAGCGGTACGAATATGAAATGGAAAAAAACGGCCACAGCGAATTGCAAACGCGAAAGCATTACAACGTCCATGTAGGCCCTCCTTGAATATCCTTCAGGCGAGATAGCTTTTTTCCCATCAAATGGCAAGTAGTTACGAATATCATTTTGCCCGTATGCCTATGAATCCTGCGGGCTTGATGTTTTATCCCCCTTTTAAATGAATTATTGGATTGGAATGTCCGTGCACACCTGCCAGCCTGTTTTGCAGGGTGCCGGACGCGCGACTTTCCCTGCGTTGCCAACTGCCGCGCGGAAAAATGCCGTAAAATTTGGCAAATCCCCCTTGAAATTTCAGTGGGGGATATTATTTTCAACTATATCTTTTTTCAGGAGGTTTGTCATGGCAGAGGCTGGTAAGAATTCCCGCCAATTCCGCGCTGAGGTGCGCAAAGTCCTGCATATCCTCACCAATTCGCTCTATACAAATCGCGAAATTTTTTTGAGGGAACTTGTTTCCAACGCCTCGGACGCGTTGGATAAATTGCGTTATCGCATGAACAGGGGCGAAAGCCCGCGTCTTGCAGATATTCCCCTTGAAATCCGCATCAGCCTGGACAAGGACGCCAAGGTTCTGACCATTGCAGATACCGGCGTTGGCATGACAGCAGAAGAACTGGCTGAAAACCTTGGCACCATTGCCAGATCCGGCTCCGAGCAGTTTTTGGCCGATATTGCGGCTGAAAATGCCGCCAACGGCAGCGATGCGGCAAAGGCCGAAGCCGGGGAGGAGGGCGAAACCTCCGGTCCTGCGGATGCCGCCAACATAATCGGCCGTTTTGGCGTGGGCTTTTATTCTGTCTTTATGGTGGCCAGCAAGGTGGAAGTTACTTCGCGTCCGGCTTTTGGCGATGATGCAGAAGCCAGCGTGTGGGTCAGCGACGGGCTTGGCACCTTTACCGTTGAGCCCGCAACCGGGGATGAGCCCGCGCGCGGTACTGTCATCAAGGCATGGCTCAAGGACGATGCCGCCGAATTTGCAGAGAAGTTCCGCGTTGAGTCGGTTATCCGCAAGCACTCGGCCTTTGTTCCCTTCCCCGTCCTCGTGGACGGCGAGCGGGTCAACACCCAGCCCGCCCTGTGGCGCGAGCCAAAGTTCTCGGTCACCAAGGAACAGTACGATTCCTTTTACAAAGCCCTGACCTATGACGCTAAGGAGCCGCTGGACACCCTGCATCTTTCTGTGGATGCGCCTGTGCAGTTTAATGCACTCCTGTTCACGCCCGATTCGGCGCAGGATTTTTTTGGTGCTGACCGCGAATTTTGGGGGCTTGATCTTTATGCCCGCCGCGTGCTCATCCAGCACCGCAACAAAGAGCTGGTGCCTGAATATCTGGCCTTTCTCAAAGGTGTGGTCGATACGGAAGACCTGCCCCTGAACATCTCGCGCGAGACTCTTCAGGAAAACGTGGTGCTGCGCAAGATCAATCAGGTGCTGGTCAAGCAGACCCTGGCCCATCTTGAAAAGCTGGCAAAGGACGATGCGGAAAAATACAGCCGCTTCTGGAAGTTGCACGGCAAGGTTTTCAAGCTGGGGTATCACGACTACGCCAACCGAGAACGTATCAGCGCCTTGCTGCGTTTCAATTCCTCGTCCCTTGCGGATGCGGATGCGCTCACCAGCCTTGATGAATACATGGCCCGCGCTCCAGAAGGGCAAAAGACCATCTGGTATGTGGCAGCGCCCAACCGTGAGGCCGCCCGCCTCAATCCGCACATGGAGCGCTTCCGCCGCAAGGGCATTGAAGTGCTGTGGCTGTATGAGCCTGTGGACGAATTTGTCATGGACGGCCTTGCCAAGTACAAGGACTGGGAATTCAAGTCGGTGGAAACAGCGGCGGACGATGCCCTGAAAGACTTTTCCGACAAGGAACAGCCGGAACACGAGGCCGCCGCGCCGCTCTCTGACGACGATTCGGCAAGTTTTGACGCCCTGCTCGGCAAGATGAAGGAAATCCTGGGCGACAAAGTGACGGGCGTGCGGGTTTCTCACCGTCTGGCAGACAGCCCCGCAGTGCTGGTTTCGCCCGATGGCGGCCTGTCGTCCTCCATGGAAAAGCTGCTCAAGGTCATGCAGAAGGATGACTCCATCCCCGTGAAGGTGCTGGAGGTCAACCGCGATCATCCCCTGCTGCGCAGCATGCTGCGCATGTTCAAGGCTGACGCGGACGACAGGATCCTGGCCGACATGACGGGCTGCCTGTTTGACTCCAGCCTGTTGCTTGACGGCTACCTCAAGGATCCTCAGGCATTGGCGGCCCGCACGGGCAAACTGCTTGAAGAGGCCGCCGCCTGGTACACGGAAGTACGTAAGATATAGCCCAGAAAGGGATGCCGAAAGGCATCTACGTCAGCGAAATAGAGAAACGGCCCTTGTGAATTGTCACAGGGGCCGTTTCTCTTGCAATTTGCTGGCGAAAAGGGGGCGGCTAGTACACCACACTGTACGACATGACCTCTGGCCGATGGAAGAAAAATTCCACCCGCCGGTTCATGGCGCGGCTCTGTTCGTCAATGCCCGGCTTGAGGGGGCGCGTATCGCCGTAACTCACAGCGCGCATGCGCGTGGGCTTGATGCCCTTTTCGGCAAGAAAATGCACCATGGCCGATGCGCGCGCTCCGGAAAGCTCCCACGCTGAGGGATATGGCGGTCTGGCCTCGGTGGAGTCAGCGTGCCCGCGCACCACAAGGTAAAGATTGTATTCGTTCATGAGTTTCAGCACCGCTTCCAGCACCTTGGTGCCTTCGGGCAGCAGGTCAACGCTGCCGGGCCGAAACATGACGTCCGAATTGACGCGCAACTGCACGCCCACGTCATCCGCGCTGATGCCCGAGGAATTTTGCGGCACGGCATCTGCCATGAGCATCTGCTTGATTTTTTGCGCAATGGCGTAGTGCGACTTTTCAACCTCGTTGATTTTGAGGTCGCGCGCATCAATTTTATCCGTGTTCTGGATGAACGGATTGTTGGATATGGGGGATGTGGAGCTGGAGTCAAAATTGCGCTCGCCGCTGAAGTACGCGGCAAGGCCTGCCTTGGTGTCGGGCGGCACCATGCTGAGGATCCACAACAGAAGGAAGAAGGCCATCATGGCCGTAACAAAGTCGGCATACGCCACTTTCCATGCGCCGCCGCCCATAGGCTTTCTCCTTCGTAGTAATCTGCGTCGGGCCTTACGCTTTTGCTGACGGCATAAAGATCAGCCGTCCGCGCCCTTGATGTGCAAACCATAGCAGGTTTTTACAGAAGGGCAAAATATCTGCGCCCGCACTCCCCGGTTAGGGGGCGGCCAGCCCGCGTTTGCCCCGGCTTAACCGCTCTTGAGCCTTTCTTCCATTTCTGCAAAAGACGGACGGAAGGGGTAGGGTATGGCCCTGCGTCCATATTCCACGGCGATCAGCGGAGTTGATCCGCGAATGGCGGCAGCTACGGCTTCCTTGATGGCGTTAAAATAAAAATGTTCTTCGGCCACGTAGTTTTCAAGCTTTGCGCCCATGGGTCCAAAGAGGCCATAACAGGCAAGAATACCAAAAAACGTGCCGACAAGCGCTGCCGCGATATAGTGGCCAAGAACTTCCGGCGGTTCATTGATCTTGCCCATGGCCAAAACCACGCCCAGAACGCAGGCCACAATACCCATGCCCGGCAGTGATTCGGCCATGTGCGCCACTGCGTGGGCAGGCAAAATACCTTCTTCACGCATGGTCTCGATATCCACATCCATGAGGCTGTCGATATCTGCGGGGTCGCCGGTGGTCAGGTACACGCGCAGCGTGTCGCCCACAAAGTTCACCAGCACGGCATCTTTGGAAATATTGGGATATTTGCTGAAAATCGGGCTGGACTCGGGTTTTTCAACATCGCTTTCAATACTGATCACGCCCTCGCGGTGCATTTTGGAAAAGAGCGCATACAGCAGGGCAAGGGTCTCAAGGTAATGATTTTTGCTGGAACCAGGATCGGCAAACAGGTGCTTGAGGCTTTTGACAACCAAGCCAAAGGTGTACTTGGTCTGCGAACCAAAAAAAGCCCCAAGGCCGCAACCCAAAATAATGATGAACTCGGCGGGCTGAAAAAGAACGCCCCAGTCGCCGTGAGCCATGGTGTAGCCCGTGCCGACTGAAGCCGCAACAATGACCAGTCCTATAAGTAAGTACATACTGCCGCCTGTTCGCTCTATGCCTTACTGGGCAAAGAAACCCCGTAAAGCTCGTGTGTTGCCTGGCTGGCGAAATTTTGACTACTCCGCTCACCAATCGCGCCTTTACAGCGCGTTCAGGCCTTCTTTAATGCTTAACGCCCGTGATGCTAATAGCTTTAGCCCATGACGCCGAAAAGGCAAGCCCCAGGCAAAATACCTTAACCCGTGAACCGGAGCTGTTTGCCTTGCCGTTCAAGCCTTGCACGTATTTTTGTCAGGGCCGAGGTCATGCCCGTCAGCGGCCCAGAATGCCACGAACCAGCCCTTCCGCGCCCTTTGCCGCGTCCTTGGTGGTGCTTCCGGCTTCTTTACCCGTTTTCAGCAATGTTCCCGGCAGGTTTTTTGCCATATCAAGGGCAAAACGCGGGTCAACACCATACGAAATGTCACTCAAAGGCCCCTTGGCCGTCACAGGAATCGTCAGCCCCATGGTCTTGATGTCCAGGGCCGCGTCCAGATATTGTTTGGGCAGGCTGATGCGCGCCTTGCCCGCAGCGTTGAGTGTTGCGGAGGTAACGGTGATGGGGCTTGCGTTGATTTCGCCATCGCGGGCGGTAAAGGGCGCACGGGCCAGATCAAAGCGGTCGGGCAGCGGCCCTGCCTTGCCTGTGAGCGAAGGGATGCTCTTGGAAAGCTCTGCCATGGCCGGAACATGCAGGCGGCGTATCTCAAGCTGCCCGCGTCCGCCCAGACTTTGGCGAATATCGTTGGCGTCCGCGCACTTCATGGTCATATCCGCATCCAGCGAGGCCTGCCCGTCGGCCAGCCGTCCCTTTCCGAGGGCAACCAGCAGCGGGCCAAGTTCCACATCAGCGGCTTGCACCTTGAGAGCGCATGTTTTAGTCGCCATATCCATATTTCCGGTGGACTTGATAAGCCCGCCGCTGCCAAGGCTGGCCGTTAAGGAAGTCAGGGCGTAGCGTCCTTTTTCTCCTTTGATGGCCAGCGCAATGTCTTTTATCTGCAATCCGCCCTTGGTAATGCCAGCCACTTTGGCGCGGATGTCCAGCCCCGGCATGCGCCGTGCCGCTTCCGCATCCGGCTTGGCTCGCTTGCCGATGGACGATGCTCCGTCGTGGCCCGCAGGCTTGGTTTCCGTTGCATTTTTGCCGGATTCAGCCGGGGGCAAATAGGGATCAAGATTGAGCATGCCGGTCTGCACGTCCGCAGTCACAAGCATGGGAGCGTTTTCGGGCAGATCAAGGCGCAGGCCGCCGCGCAGGGAAAGATCGTCAAG
>Ga0183101_1001350_pt3 | contig 10438 bp, 8 predicted proteins | sample Biomet3_FD_127790 | JGI IMG/M metagenome (GOLD analysis project Ga0183101, IMG submission 127790) | Microbial communities from bioreactor (seeded with sewage sludge) at LBNL, California, USA - Biofuel metagenome 3 | ecosystem: Engineered > Bioreactor > Anaerobic > Unclassified ... | reverse complement strand
TTTGTACTAACTCCATACCTTTCTGAATCCATCTTAAGTTCGGGAACTTTAATGGATTCTTTATCATATGGAGCAAAAGTCATAGGCCCAAATAGTGGTTCGTTTATGGACTATGCAAAAGATGATAATATAAAAGTCTATACATTCCGCAGCTTCGAAGATATTCCTATCATTATAGATAATTTCGGCAAAGAGGAAATATCACTGGAAAAATATTATACTTTTTTGGAAAAAAACAGTTGGTCTCATTTTGCTGAGTATTTATTAAAATATCTCAAAAAAGACATATAGTTATAGTTCATCCGACAAATGTGTAAGTGTGATTTTTGTCTCTATCTTTATACTTCAAAACAATTTCTTAGTAGCTAAAAACATTTCACAAAAAAATAGTTGAATCATTTTGAATATAATAAATAAAAAAAATATATCTTTGCACAAATTACCAAACTTCATAAATATATGAGAATAAATCACTTACTCGGCTATTTAGCTATTGCATCATTGCTTCTTCACTCATGTTCCTCCAATAGTGGTGAAATCATCAATTCTACAACAGCTATTGTTACTCCTACGAGCGTTAACTTAGTTGTTCCTATTGGTTGCAGATCCCTTATTATTAAATATAAAAATTCTAATGATGAAATTAAAGCAACAGAAGTTCCTATAGATCCTAAAGCAACGATTTATGAACAGCATGATGTTTCTTCATTGACGAATCTTAAATTGACTTTCAATTCAAAAAATAATGCCTATATTGATATTTATGATTCAAAAAATAATATTCTTGCACAAAATGTTTTTGTAAAAGCATCAACTACGACTTCCAAAGCCAATGATACAGCAATTACAATTCCTGAGGATGCCGTAGCAAAATATGTAACAAGCGATGGACCACAAACATTCTACCATTCAAGCGGAGTAGTTATGTTCGATGACAGTTGGCCAAATAACCCTGTTGTTGGTAGCGTAGACGCAGATTTCAATGATGTTGTTGTTGATTACGATATAGAAGCTAAAACAGTGGATGCTAATACCGCACCTTCTCAAACTTGGCGTGAACAAGTAAAAGTAGTCATGCATGTGCGTGCTATCGGTGGCGGCTATCCACAAGGTGTAGGCTTATATTTTGAAGGACTTTCATCTAAATATATTGATAATACAAGTACTAAACTGACCATCGGTAACTACAATACAGACGAAATACCGGCAAACAGTTTAAATGCTAGTGTAAGTTCAAATGGAGATCATCCAAAAATTCAAATTAATAACCTCGGATGGCTGAATTCTTCTGGAGCACAAACAACATATTATACAAACTCTAAAACAGGTATTAAACAACTCTTTAATAATAGAACATATAATAAATCTCAAGCAGAAAAATATACCTATAATAATGGAACTGCACCTTTATTCTACAATGTAAATAGTGGATATATTAATCAAGGAGGTGATTTATTTACACTTACTGTCATTTTTAGATATAAAGATCGTACTTCTATGACAGAAACTGAAAGCGCAGCTCAATTATCAGATATGATTGAAGCAGTTACGAACACTGAAAAACAGAACTTCTACATTATAACTAATAATAAAGACGAAATCCATCTAAAAGGTTATAACCCAACCCCTAGCTATACAACTTATACGACAGATGTAGCTAAAAGTAACGTTGCAATGAGTTCCACTGCCACTTATTGTACTAGCGATGGTTTAGTTTGGGGCATTAAAACACCAGTCCTTACAGGTCATGTTTGGGAAAAAGTATCTTTTTATGGAGCTTATACTAAATATAAATCATTTATTCAGTCCAATGGTATGCAGAATAAAGATTGGTATATTGAAGATGAAGCCCACACTAATATCCCTGATAACACAAAAATAGTTCACGATTGGTAAATACAGCATATCTGAGATAGTGATCTTCAAAATTGACACTTTCGTTAGATTATATTAATCTAACGAAAGTGTTGTGATAAATAAATTTATAGTTCTATATTGAAAGAAAGAACTTATACATTTGACAAGACTTCAACTAATATTATAAGCCATTAGTATCCCGTTAAAATAGGGACGTTATAAATATTAATCAAAATAGCCCCAGCCCGGAATGAGGATACTTGCTCTTTGACATTATTTATCAAATAGAGATTTCTCAGTGTTGTCTTGTCCATCAGCTATATACTCAAAATTTGCAACACTTCATTAAGTGGAACATTCCAAATGCATATCATGCTGAACAATAGCTACCAGGCAATATGTGATAATAGCGACACTGATCTGTATGCTCATAGTTTTTTCAGTTGTTCCCCTGAATTTCTTGATCTTGAAGTACTGCTTAATTCACTTTAGCATGATAGAAGTGATTATAAGTATATAATTTCATTGTCTTTCCACAGAATATCTCTATTTTTGCAGCATTAAATAGAATAAGATGATAACTCACAATCCATCCGTCCTATTGATTTATACAGGCGGCACTATCGGAATGATAGAAAATCCGGAAACCGGAGCTTTAGAAAACTTTAATTTTGATCATTTAATGAGCCATGTTCCCGAATTGAAACGATTCAATTACCGAATCGCATCCTATCAGTTCGATCCCCCTATTGACTCATCGGATATGGAGCCGGATCTATGGATTAAATTAGTAAAAATCATCAACTACAATTACGATTATTACGACGGTTTTGTCATTCTGCACGGAACGGATACAATGTCATATACAGCTTCGGCTCTTAGTTTCATGCTCGAAAATCTGAGCAAACCCATTATACTTACTGGTTCCCAGCTTCCCATCGGTATGTTACGCACCGACGGAAAAGAGAACTTGATAACATCTATCGAAATAGCAGCAGCCAAAAATGAAGAAGGAAATGCAATAGTTCCAGAGGTATGTATCTTTTTTGAAAATCATCTATTGAGAGGCAATCGGACCACCAAAATAAATGCAGAAAATTTCAATGCTTTCCAATCGTTCAACTATCCTCCATTAGCTGTAGCCGGCATACACATTAAATACAACACATCATTGGTGAGACATCCGGACATATCCAAGCCTTTTAAACCGCATTATGTACTTGATCCGAATGTTGTGGTACTTACACTATTCCCCGGAATACAAAAAGTGATTGTGGCATCTTTGCTAAAAGTTAAAGGCCTGAAAGCTGTTGTTTTAAAAACATATGGATCGGGGAATGCTCCGCAATTGGAATGGCTTATTGAAGAACTCTATGAGGCACAAAAAAGAGGAATTATTATTATCAATATCACCCAATGTTCGTCAGGAAGTGTAGAGATGAAAAGGTATGAAGCGGGGATGCATTTGTTACAAACGGGAGTAATATGCGGATACGACAGCACGATGGAAAGTGCACTTACCAAGTTAATGTTTTTACTGGGACATCAACTTAATTTTCAAGAAATTCAGAAAGCAATGCTATCCGATTTGGCTGGAGAAATCACTATATGAGAATAAATCCTCTTTTTTTATTATTTTCTACTCTATTTTTTAATATTTTTGTGGTATTTCTTTCTATAAATCACAAACATATATTAATTTTGCAGTAAATTTATTACGCATATAAAATACAAAAGGACTTACATGCCAATAAAAAATATTTTAGAATTACAACGCCTTTACTTCAAATAATGTTATTATATTTGTAATTAATACATGGCATAAATTAAACATAAAATAATATGAAAAGCGTACTTTTAATAGACGATAAAGAATCAATCGGAAAAGTAGTTTCCATATATGTGGGCAAAGATTATGATTTTACTTTTTTTGATGATCCTTTAAAAGCATTGGAATGGCTAAGTGAAGGCAATATTCCGGACCTTATTATCACGGATATACGTATGCCAAATATGATGGGAGATGAACTTCTTTATTATCTTAAGCATAATGAAATATTTAAAGATATACCAGTAATGATATTATCGGGTGAAGATAGTACTACTGAACGTATCAAACTATTGGAAGCAGGTGCTGTTGATTATTTACTAAAACCATTCAACCCTTTGGAACTGAAAATTAGAATCAAAAAAATAATAGGTTGACAAGCTATTGATACTTATGCAGAATTTTATCTATATCGGCGCAAATAAAAGAACAATCGAGAAATTGTCAAATACTCCCGATATTATGTTTTGTGCCGTACAAAATGGTGTACAAGCTATAAAAGTAATAGATAGAATTCACGAAAAACTCGACATCGCTGTATTTTATGAATCACATGAAATAAATCAAGATAGTTCAGAAATCAGGATACTCCACAAAATATTTCCTGGTATATATATAGTATTGGTTACTAATGAGCTCAGTAAAGAAAAAGGATATACATATTTGAAAAGTGGTATCAGTAATACTATTCCATTTGATACTGACCAAATCACTTTACAGAATGTAAAGAACTTCTTAAATCTCAAAAAAGAGAATAAAATAAGAGCCCTATCAATAAAATCTGAAAAATATCAGACTTTTCGTCTACCCTTGTGGAAAAGAATATTCGACGTGGTATTTTCTACGATCGGCCTACTGTGTTTATCTCCTCTATTTCTTATAACGGCTATTGCCATTAAATGGGAAAGCAAAGGTCCTATAATCTATAAATCGAAGAGAGTAGGCTGCAATTATAAGATATTTGATTGCCTAAAATTCCGGTCAATGTATACCAATATGGATGACTATATTAAGAACTATAAGGATAAAAACATCTATACTGAAAATAAAGAAGAAGAAGAAAAGATAGAAGAAAGCGAAAATCTCTATATCTCCGATGATAATGTTGACGAAATCATAGAAAAAGGGATGAACAGTACTGAAGATATTGCCAAAGGTTCGGTTCATGAAGAGGTTAAAGGAGGTACAATATTAGTCGGTGATGATTATTTAATCAATCAAAAACAATATAGCGAAGAAAGAAGAGAAGGTCTTGACAATCCATACATTAAATTGAAAGATGATCCTCGTATTACTAAAGTAGGATATTATATTCGTAAATTCAGTATTGACGAACTTCCACAACTAATCAATATTATAAAAGGAGATATGTCTATAGTAGGCAATCGACCATTACCCTTATACGAAGCAGAATTATTAACGAGCGATGAATATGTAGAACGTTTCATTGCCCCAGCAGGGCTTACTGGCCTATGGCAAGTAATAGATCGTGGAAAGAAAGGTTCGACATCGTCAGAAGAGCGTAAACGTTTAGACATAAAATACGCACATGAATTTTCGTTCAAAATGGACATGAAAATTATATTGAAGACTTTTACATCGTTTATTCAAGAAGAAAATGTCTAATGAATATAATAACTCCGATAATCGATTGGACAGACAGCATTTTATTCTTCTTTCTGTTCTTAGAAGTTGCCTATTTATTATTATTGGGATCCGTTATGAAATCAACGGTATTTAAATGCCGAATAGATAAATATTTTCGCTACGCCGTATTGATACCTAAAGGATCTTCTTTTCCAGAACAAGATTACAAACACGAATACTTCCAGTTCTTTTATTACGACAATTGGAGAACTGAAATGAAAAAGATTGAAGCTGACGACTTTGATATGGCCATCATATTAGGGCCTTTCGAAAGTATACCAAAAGACTTGTTATCTATTCTCAACATTGCGAACAATAGCGGATTTAAAGCTTTACAACTACATACTATATTAAATAATAAACACACTTATAAGGTACGACGTAAAGCACGGTTTGAAGAATTGCGCAACGGATTATTAAAATCTGGAAGATGTGGTATAGGACTCTCTTCTGCACTAGATAAATATAACTTTGCCATTCCTTTGAAATGGGCTCAAAAATATTTAAAAAGCGAAAAAACAAATTTGGAATGGGCTTTGACTTCTCACCACATCTTCATCAAATATTTAATAGAGCCGATGATTATTGCAGAGGGTTTTCCTGAACACTTCAAACAACGTCCCTTCAAAAAGTCAATAAAAAGGTTATTACAGTCAATTCAAACAAGAAATTTAGAAGAAATAGAAAGGAGCCTGCATCGAATATTTCCTTCATACAAATTTCTTATCCTTATTTTATTAGCATTTAGTCTAAGCTTTAGTTTTTATAGTTTCTATTGCTCCATTAAATGGTGGATGCTATTATATGCTTCTTTTTTTGCTTTTAGCCTTGCAATGCCCGATTATGTAATGGAATCACACAAACAACGAAAATCGATTAATCTGAACAAATTATGGAAAAGTCGGCAATCAAAATGAGAATAGAACACTTCGGTTTAAAGAAGATTCTCCATCGGTTCATTATGCATCCGATAAAAACACGTCCCAATTGGTGGATTCGCTTGTTCTTTTTTTGTTATCTGAAAAGAGGGAAAGGCTCTGTAATCTATAGAAATGTTAGAAAAGATTTACCGCCTTTTCATCCATTCTCTTTGGGCAAATATTCAGTTATCGAAAGTTTTTCATGCATCAACAATGCAGTTGGAGAGTTAATTATAGGAGATCATACCCGAATAGGCATTAATAATACACTGATAGGCCCTATCCATATAGGAAATCATGTCAACTTGGCTCAAAACGTCACGATTACAGGATTAAATCACGTCTTTACAGACGTTACCAAACGAATTGATGAACAAGGGGTGAGCACCGATCTAGTAGGCATAGAAGATGATGTATGGATTGGTGCCAATGCGGTAGTTCTCGCCGGAGTCAAAATAGGGCGACATGCTGTTATAGGTGCAGGCAGCATCGTCTCGCGCGACATACCTCCCTACTCCATTAGTGTAGGTTCTCCAGCCAAAGTAATAAAACAATATAACTTTGATACGAATCAATGGGAAAAAGTGAATAGCTAGTTACCCAATAATCTTAAACCTTGCAAAACGAAGCAACAATACTTTTATTCCTAGATTACGGAACTCTATCGTAGCTTTTCTATTTTCATCAACACCTTCGACTTTCTTGACTTTACCGATTCCAAAACGTTCGTGCTCTATGATCTGCCCTTCACAAAGTTCCAAACGCTCTTTTATGGAAGAATCGTTAGAACTTGATTTAGTATATGAAGAAACTTTTTGCATACCCGATGGAACTGACTGATGAATATTAGTGGTATCTGGCATTTCAAAAGGAGGCAAAGTATTAGATCTATCAAAAACAGGACGATATTTTGAAGCTCTCTTGTCAATATCAATCTCATATTTTTTACTTATAGGGAACTCCAAATACTCAGGATCAATATCTTTCAAGAAACGACTTTGTTGCGCAAATTCCATCTTTCCAAAATGAAAACGAGATTCGGCATACGACAAATAGCAATGCTTCTCGGCACGAGTTATAGCAACATAAAACAAACGACGCTCTTCTTCAAGTTCGCGCAGATTATTCAGACTCATATAGTTCGGAAACAAATTTTCTTCCAAACCTACTATAAAGACTGTTGCAAATTCAAGTCCTTTGGCAGCATGAATAGTCATTAATGAGACTTTTTCGGAATCGCTTTCTTTCGTATCCGCGTCCAAATCGGAAAGCAAAGATATTTCGGACAAATAATTAGCTAGAAAAATATTATCATCTCCATCTTCCTGCCTTGAAGTAACAAAATCGCGTAGTCCCGTTACTAATTCACCTATATTGTCCCTTCTCTCTTTATCCGCAGTTTGATCAGGTAGAGAAACATTCATCAAGCCTGAAGCAATTATTATTTCATTTCCCAATTCATCAGCCGATTCTGTAGATGCTTTTGCTACAAAATCAGCGATCATATCATAGAATTTCCGGATTGTTGCTTGTTTCGCACTATTCAGTTCCGGTACATAACGCGCGATATCTCCAAGCACATTCCATAGGCTGACCTGATTATTCATAGCGGCAACCTTTATTTTATCAAAAGTAGTCCCCCCAATGCCTCGTAGAGGATAGTTAATAACACGTTTAAGAGCTTCTTCATCATTTGGATTGACAGCTAAACGAAAATAAGCAATGACGTCTTTTATCTCTTTGCGTTGGTAGAAAGAAACGCCACCAAATATTTTATAAGGAATAGATTGCTTACGCATTTCTTCCTCGAATACCCTGCTCTGGGCATTCGTACGATAAAGTATAACAAAATCCGAATAACCGGCATGTTCCTTGGAACGAAGTAGCTGGATTTTTTTGGCAACCACAGCAGCTTCTTCTATGTCACTATAAACCTTAGTCACATGAATCTTATCGCCCTCGGCTTTCTTCGAAAAAATAGATTTAGGAATCTGGCGAGAATTTTTCTGAATAAGACTGTTTGCAGCTAGAACTATATTTTGTGTAGAACGATAATTTTGTTCAAGCTTAAATATGCGGACATTTTCAAAATCATTAGAAAATGAAAGTATATTATCGATATTGGCCCCTCTGAAAGAATAAATACTTTGAGCGTCATCACCCACTACACAAACATGCTGAGAGGGGATCCCAAGTTGCAGCACGATTTGACGCTGAACATAATTAGTATCCTGATACTCATCAACCAAAATATATTTGAAACGGGCAGCATAACGTTCGCGAACTTCAGGATGTTGATCAAACAATTGATAAGTATAGACCAATAAGTCATCAAAATCCATAGCGTTTGCTCTCTTACAACGTTCTACATAAATACGATAGACATGACGGAACATAACAAGATTCTTTTTCTCATCATTCTTAATATAAGTCAGATCGGAGCTATAAGCATCCGGAGTTATCAAATGGTTTTTAAGATTGGAAATACGAGAGATCATTTTGCTATCGGAATAATCTTTATCGTTCAACCCTAGCTCCTTGACAATAGAACGTATAAGACTTTTGCTATCGGAAGTATCGTAAATAGTCAATTGATCTTGAAATCCCAACAAGGAGGCATTGACCCGCAATATACGAAGGAAGATAGAGTGAAAAGTTCCCATCCATAGCCTACGGGCACTCTCCTCTCCCACCAGCTTTCCAATACGTAGCTTCATTTCATTAGCGGCCTTATTTGTAAAAGTCAAAGCCAAAATGGAATCAGAGTCATAGCCATTTTGCAATAGATGAGCTATCTTACAAGTCAGCACTCTAGTTTTGCCCGAACCGGCTCCGGCAATGACTAAAGACGCCCCTTCATTATATAATACCGCTTGTCGCTGGTTTTCATTTAAATCATTTAAAAATCCGTCTTTCATGTCAACAAAATTAGGTATTATTCTTCAAATAAGAACTTAATTTCGTATTTTTGTGTGTTGTTTTCAGATTTAAGTTAAAGTTACTAAATATGTCCACAGACAATAAACATCTGATTAAGAAACGTTACGCTATAGGCTATGCCTTAAGCGGAGGATTTATCAAGGGTTTTGCCCATTTGGGAGTAATGCAAGCTCTAATAGAGCATGATATACGCCCTAATCTTCTTTCGGCAGTTAGTGCAGGCGCTGTCGCAGCTGCTTTTTTTGCCGATGGTAACGAGCCATATCAAGTTCTGGATTACTTCAAAGATAAACGTTTCAAAGATCTCACACGTCTTATTGTTCCAAAAAGAGGACTTTTCGAACTAACAGACTTCACTGAGTTTTTGCGAGAAAATATTAAAGCAAAAAAGATACAAGATCTAAAGATCCCACTTATGATCAATGCAACAGACCTAGACAATGGGCAAAGTATCTGTTTCACACGAGGAAATCTTGCTGAGAGGATTTCTGCTTCATGTTGTCTCCCCATATTGTTTGCGCCTGTTTGCATTAATGGAGTGCATTATGTTGATGGAGGTATATTTAGCAATCTTCCTGTCGCAACCATTAGAGGGTGTTGTGAAAAGGTTGTAGCTATAAATGTGAGCCCTTTAGCACCTGAAAAGTATAAACTTAACATCATCGGAATAGCCACTCGAGCATATCATTTGATGTTTACCTCCAACAGTCTACACGAAAAAGATAATGCGGACCTGTTTATAGAACCATACAACTTAACGGGATATAGCAACAGAGAATTAGAGAAAGCCGAAGAAATATTCAACCAAGGTTATGGTACAACCAATATGCTCCTCGATCAACTAATCTCTGAAAAAGGATCTATATGGAAATGAAAAAAATTATTATATATCAAGTATTTCCGCGTTTGTTTGGTAACCAAAACGCCGATTGCCAATATAACGGAGATATAGAAACAAACGGATGTGGTAAGATGAACGACTTTACTGCTGACAAATTAGCAGAGATAAAAAAGCTAGGCATCACCCACGTTTGGTATACAGGCATCATAGAACATGCCACCCAAACCGACTACAGCAAATACGGTATCCAACGCGACCACCCGGCAATTGTAAAAGGGAAAGCTGGTTCTCCTTACGCCATCAAAGATTATTATGACGTGGACCCAGATATTGCAGTCAATGTAGAACAGCGGATGACAGAATTTGAGGATCTGATAAAACGAACTCACAAGGCAGGACTAAAGG
>Ga0183101_1002953_pt1 | contig 10439 bp, 6 predicted proteins | sample Biomet3_FD_127790 | JGI IMG/M metagenome (GOLD analysis project Ga0183101, IMG submission 127790) | Microbial communities from bioreactor (seeded with sewage sludge) at LBNL, California, USA - Biofuel metagenome 3 | ecosystem: Engineered > Bioreactor > Anaerobic > Unclassified ... | reverse complement strand
TACTCGTCTTGCAGAGCGGAGGAAAGAGCTTGATTCCTGATAGTACATTTGTTCAAGAAGTGGTGTTGCCAGTGCAGAAGAACAAAGCGTGTATGTTGAGCTACGCTTGGATAGAAGGAAAGATATATATGTATAGCGACAACATAATATCTGATGTATATTATAAAGGACCAGATGTAATAGATACACTATCAATAGACAGTTTTGATGGCGTAAATTTAACGATGAAATGGGTAGAGCCTTCAGCTAATGCTCCTGACGGGTCAACAGATATTGCTGGCTATGATATAAGATATTCTAATACTCCAATACTTTCAACAAATAGCAGTGGGTGGCTTAATGCAAAAGTATTACCTAATGCACCAGAGGCAGCAGGAGCTAACAAAGAGATGAGCTATGCTGTTAAAAATATGCTTAAAGGAGTAACATATTACATATATGTGAAGACTTACAAGATATATAAAGGAGTATATTATCTAAGTGGATTAAGCAATGAATTAAGTGTGAAGACAAAGAACTACACAGATATTGACGGAGAGCCTAAGAGTCTGCCGATAGATGAAGAGGGCACTTTCTGCAAACAGTATAAATTTGCCTCTGACCAAAGCGATAGCTCAATGTCGTTGCCTAAATACTTATACGATAAGACATACGAACATATCTCGCTGACCAACGACACACCTGACAGCTCAAAGAAACCTTCTACTTGGGTTACCTTTATGCACCCTAAACAATATGAACAGAGAGATGTGCCTTACTATATGGTGTTTGAACTTCCTAAGAAAGTGAAAGTGACAAGCATATTCTTTGCTACCAAAGAAGTGTTGGCTAACAGCTCAACAATAAGCGTGTATGTGGCAAAAGATGAGTTCAGTCCTTGGGAGTACCTCACAGATGTTGCTATTAGTTATGGCTCTTACTGGGGACAGGTGGTGATTAAAAACTACGTGAATACTAATGAGTACAAACTTGTGAAGTTAGCTCAAGAGACCTACTACTACGGAGAAAAGGAGAGTGTGGCAGATGGCGAGAAATGCATTCAAGCAGCGAAAGCAACAGTGGATATTAAGAAACTGTACTTCTTTGGAATATTTGGAAACCCCATAGATGAGGAGCCTTTGGAGATTAAAAAACCTCTGAGAGACTACTCAGAGCATCTGCCTTTGGGAGAGGTGATGCAGGTGAATGGACACTTCTTTCAACAAGGACGTATATTCTCGCTATTGGGAGGAAGTACTCCACGACTATTTGGCTCATTTGGATACTTTGACCCTAACGGCTTTGCCTATAACTACAAGAGATACGCAAGCATAGAGACCTATAAGTTTTTAACAAATACAATCTCCTGGATTAGAGACAACAACGGAGACAAGAGCATAACGGGATTATATGAGCTGTTGAAGAGGACCTATGCCCCTTACGGACTGAAGCCTTTTCTGACGGCAAGTAGTAATCTGGACTGCGTGAGAATGAAAGAGCCTTACACCTACAACGGCAAAGAGACCTACAAGATATACACCTCAAGCAAATACATAGACCAGAACTACACCAAAATGGATGACTGCCCAAAACCAATAAAAGGCTTGGCAGGCTGGAAACCTCTATTTGATTTGACCTTTGACCCGCAGAACTACAAGCTCATGGCGATGTTCGCCGCTGCTATGGCGGCTCGTTATGGAGGCAACAGCAGTATTATTGACGGGAGTGTTCCAATAGATACTTCAATGGAAGGAGAGGACGTAGGCTACGGGTTGGACCTGCTCTCAGGATTGGAGTACGGCAACGAAGAGAACGCGGACTACGACAGCAAGGTTACTAACTACAACCTTGGAGGACTGACCTACTACTGCAACGGCTGGCTTAGGTATCAGCAACCAGAAGAGATGGCTGCTTACTACTGTGCCATATATGATGGCTTTAAAAAACAGATAAATGTAGAGGGATATGACAGTGCTTGCTTGGGAAGTAAAAACATTGACGACAAATTCTTAGTCATAGGTTCGGGAACAGCAGGAATAGAGAGTGGCTACCTATATCACGCCTTGCTGAAGGCAAGACAGCTAAGAGGAGATGACAGTGTGCCTTTTGACTGCTTGAACGTGCATAGCTACTCCTCTACGGCAGGAGACTTTCAACAGACGAGTGCAACGGGGACGTATGCCGTGCCTTTTGACACCTCTGAGAGCCAAGAGTTTTACCTCTCTGAACTGCTCAGAATTAGAAACCGTTACGCAGCCGACAAGCCAGTGTGGATAACAGAGTTCGGCTTCGGAGAATGTGAGGGCGTTTTGGACACGGCAGACAAGGTGATAGCCTCTAACGGCTCTAAGTATCAATGCTCTTCAATGTGCGGATATACACAAGAGGGTTATGTTATTCCAGACAGACACGCAAGCGAAGTGAAAGCGGCTTGGACACTAAGAGCGGTATTAGACTTCAACTTCAAGGGAGTGAATAAGATGTTTTATTACACTGCCTTTAATGAAGATAACTGGTTTTTAGGTGGAAAATATGGTCAATGCTCTTACGATATGTTTGACTGGGACGCCATAGATGACCAGACGCCCGGAGTACGTTACAATGCAATAAAAAGTATTAGAACTACAGAATCAAGAGGGGGTTTCGCAGGTATGGGTCTCTTGGGCGGAGCATTAGCTAACGGGGGATACCCAATAGCAAGAGGCACGTGGAGGTGGATGACATTCCGCAACAGGCTCAAAGACTACATACAAGTGGGACAGAAGAAGATAGCAGAGTATCCAGACTTAGTGATAGCAGTATTTAAACACAAAGACACAGAGGCAGGGGCTTTTGTGGTGTGGAAGAAATGTGGAGACAACTCCTGCTACACTGGCGTGGAGATAGACCTTGAGGGTATTACAACCCTCAAGCACATAAAACAATACATTCCTAAACTGCCAGACCCTCGCAAAGTGCCTTACGCTTTAGATTTTGGGGTTACTTCTGACCGCCCGGGATTAGCTACAAGCACAAGGACTTATGAGGGAGATAAAGTAGTGGCGGTGGAATTTCCTTCAGAAACAGAGAACCCTTACTTCCCGATTGTTTCAACAATAGGCTCAGAGGTGAAATTTACTTCCGCTAAAGGTAACACCTTTAACCAGGTGATGGGCGCTAACCAATACTATGACCCTGCTACAGAGGAGATAAAATACGGAGGAGATGGTTATCTGAGACAAGTGGAAGCCTTAGCAGACTACATTCAATTTCACCCTGAGGGCATAAAAGGAGCTAACGGCATTGAAGAAGAGATTGCCTTGCCCTCTCAGAGAGTGAAAATAGATGTGGTGAGCGGATTCCCAGAGATATACATGAGCGACAAAGTATTAAGCACGCTCTACACAAGCACTTTAACAGATTTGATGGCAAAAACAAAAAATACCACAGAGATAGCCTTGTACTTTAACAATGATAGTCCTTTGGACTATGCTTATGATGTGTATATGAGCACAAGCATTGAGGCAAACTACACCCTAAGGCAGACCTCATTAGCTAAGAGCGAAAACAAGATAGTAGTCTCAGGACTGACGCCTAACACTACCTATTACTTTAAAGTGCAACCAAAGAGAGTAGATGGTGCCTTAGGCACCTTGACGGATTACATTGTGGCTACAACACAAAGACAATACAATGCTATGGCTATGATGAGTGCTACTGATGTGAGTACAGACACTCTGACTCTTAACTGGGTGAGCCCTCTGAGTAGTGAGACAGAGAGCCTCTTTGACCACTACGAGATAATGGCAACAAACTACTTAGGAGTGCAAAGCAGCATTAAAATAACGGATAAAAACATTTTAAAGAGCGTTCAAACAGCTCTTGAGAGTGGCAAGAGCTACAACTATAAGATACGCTACTACATGTATGACGGAGTGAGCCCTTGGAGCAGTGTGCTAACGGTGAAAACCAAGACACCTGCAGAGGTGGCTCCTGTGATAAAATCAGTGGCTTACCCTGCTACGACAACGGACAACCCTATATCAGCTACAGTAACTTATACGGGTGTGGCAACAGAGTACTCTTTGGATAACGGTGCAAGTTGGTTGAGTATGCCAAGCACTAACATCATATCTATTACTCTTGCTAACAGCGAGGGCACACAGACCTTTAACCTTAAACTGCGCAACAGCACAAGCCAAAGCTCTGCATACGCTATAAGCATTGCTTATACTCCTCCTGCCTTTGACTTGGCTTCTATTGTGATAGATGAGGGAGCAGATAATACTTCGGACTTTGAACTGAGCGTGAAGATAAACGCTGTGGGAGCAGGCACTGTGGGCTACTACAGGATAGCGGAAAGCCCAGAAGCATTAGCAACAAAAGCCTACAGCCCTTGGAGTAGTAACAGCGTGATATACACAACTCCTACGGTAGCAACAGGCTCTATGATTACTCTATACTGCCAAGTGAAATCTACAGATAATGTGGAGAGTAGCGTTAAGAATGACAGTATTACTTATGTAGAACCTGAGAAGACTACGGCTTATATCTGCGGAGCTGCCTACTCGGCAAGCACACTCTACGGTCAGAGGACAGACATTATTGAGGGCAAAATAGTCAGTCTCTGTACTGAAGGTAACACCTCTACGAGCAACGTAGTACCTGCGGGCAACACAAGGAAGACTTTCTACGACACCAAGGGTAACGTGATGGGTACCTTGGAGAGCCTGCCTGCCACATTAACTATTACTAATGATGACGGGGCGGCAATAACTAAGAAGGCAAGCACACAGAAAGGCTCTTATCTTGAAGACTCATTCTACCCTGAGATATGTTACCAATACCTTATGGGTGGCTCTCAAAGAACACTCTCTAACCCTGCCTCTGTATATGGAGGCTATGAATTAGCAGGCTTAGCGGCTGGAGAGTACTCTCTCTATATCTGGGATATGCCTGGAAACACAGTAGCACAGAAAACAACGGGTAAATACAACGTTCAAGGAACGGAATACGACTGCGTGTTAGGAGCCAGAAATCTAAACATTGGTAGCAAGGCAAACAACATTGAGCCTGAATACTTGCATATCCAAGTAACTATCACTGAAGGAGGGGTAATAGACATCGCCTCTTACATAAGAGGAGACTTCGACAGTGCCTTTAACTCCTCACCGCGTATCGCAATGATTAAATTAGTGAAAGAATCATAACATACAAAAAACAACAGTAAGAACAAATAAAATTTATAAGACATGGCAAAAGCAACAGAAATTATCGGCTGCACTATTAACGGGAGAACACCTTCGGAAAGGGAGGTTACACACGAACAATCCATTATTGCAAAAGCAGTATTCAATGGAGATGAACTTTATACAGGTTATTTTAACTGGGTACGTATAGCTCGCACTCCTATTGATTTGAGCACCGTCTTTAACACAATTGAAGGCGACCAGGTTCCAGAAGGTGGTAATAGAACTTATCAAGCAATGCTGAACGGTACTGTATTTGATTTAGGTACAGAGGCTACTTCGCCACTTGGAATGTGCTTATATCTGGAAATAGGCTTTAATACAGAAGTAAAATGTACTTATGTACAATCTTTCTATTATCAATACCTTAAGACTTGGACCGCTATCATCAGCCCCGGTTGGGCTTGGGACGCTCAAGGCTTGGGATTTGATGAGGAGTGTGGAGTGTCTGTTTGTAATAATATAAAGAACTACACAGGAAATCACAGAATATTCTTTGACACAGAACACGGAAGTAAAGTGGGTGAAATCAGCGAAGTGGCAGGTGGTGTTGGCTTCTCTGTTTCAGGGGCTAATGATGGATACTCTACAGGAAATAACTCGGGAGCTGTGCCGGACAAGTACCTGAAACATTATGTTTATCCTACTCCACAGAACAATGAGGCAAATGTGCCTTTTGAACAACATTACTTGCTTTCAGTGCCTAACGGAACATATAAGATTAGCACATTGAGTTGTTGTGATAGAACTCAACAAGCTGTAGCTGTTTTGTTTTATAATACAATAAAATCTATACTCATATCATCTTATAAAAAAACTAATTGGCAAGCCAAATTAATTAAAACTATAACAGTAGATAATGGTTGCATTGATTATAAAATATGGTGTGGCGCTACAAGATACAATATAATACCTATTAACGCTATTAAACTTGAGAAGATTGACTGATGCTATTCTATACGTAAGAATATAATATTAGCTACGCCTTGTGTTGGAGCTCCAGTATTGACAAAGGTAGTGTAATAAACATAGTCTAATGATAAAGTATCGTGGCTATAAAATGGTTTCTCTAAGAATAAAGTGTCATTAATCTTGTCGTCTTTTGGATTGAAATCATACAGATACAAAGCACCTGTATTACTATCAAACAGACATTTGCCTGTTACACTATCCTTAAGATACAAAGATGACGTTCTTTCCCAACTGGTATAATTATAGGTGGAATCAGGATAGAAAGTAAGACGCATATCAAACCACTCCGGAGAATACATATTTATTCTCCAAGTGCCAACGAAACGATTGTAGAGGATTGGGTTTTCTACTTCGCTGTCTACTTGAGGGAAAGATGTGTTGTTGTCAAATTTACTTTCGTCGTCATTGCAAGCGACAAAAGAAAAAACGGCTATTAAAGCCACTAAGGCAAGGATTTTTTTCATTGTATCAGATATTTTAAAATTATTAATCTGGCAAAGATATAACGTTTTGAGCTAACAACAAAAGAAAAATAAAAGAAAAATGAACAGAACAATTAACACAAAAGGCTTGGCTCTACTAAAGAGCTTTGAAAACTGCTCTCTGAGAGCTTACAGAGATAGTGGCGGTGTGCTCACTATTGGCTGGGGACACACCCTCAATGTTCGCCCAACAGATGTGATAACTCAGAAAAAAGCTGACGAGCTATTAGCCTGCGACCTGAGACAGACAGAGGCCGCAGTGCAAAGGCTTTGCTGCGACCTCTCTCTAAACAGTAACCAATACTCTGCCCTTGTAGTGCTATCCTACAACATCGGCATCGGCTCCTTCGCTAAAAGTACTCTGCTGAGAAAAGTGAAGGCAAACCCTACAGATACTACGATTAAAGACGAGTTCGCCCGCTGGTGCTACTGCAAGGGCAAAATATCTAAAGGTCTTGTGAGAAGACGTAAAGCAGAGGCAGAGCTATACTTTACGAGATGAAAACTTTTTTTGTACTTTTCGTTTTGAAAAAATGTACTTTTCGTTTTGGGGAAAATACAAAGAAAAAAAGGTTATATATGACCTTCTTTTATCACTGTAAAAATAAACCGAAAACACATCAAGAAATGAAACCACAAAGTCTGTGCAAGTCCATAGTTTTTTTTCATTATAGCAAATCGTTCACAATTTGCTGTAAACATTTTTTTGCGTGAAAGTCCTCCTGCCAAATAAGCTGCTATATGATGTTTTGTATACAGAACATCATTAGCCTTACAAAAACATTTTAACATCCAATCATAATCTGCATCTATTTTATATTGCAAATCATACTCAGGAGCAATACTACGCTTAACCAAAATAGATTGATGACACACCAACATACCCCAACGAAAATCCTTCCACTGCAAATCTGCCTTAGGTTTTAATCGTCGATTGCCCACTCTTTTGCCCACATTATCAACAATCATTGTGTCACCATAATAAATATCTCTTAATATATACTCCTTGTCAAAGAAATGATGTAAAACCCTTGTGTAGTGAATAATATCTCCTGCATTCAAAAACCACACATAATCTCCTGTGGCTAAAGACAATCCTTTATTCATTGCATCATAAAGTCCCTTATCCGTCTCACTAATGCATCTACTAACTAAATGAGAATATTTATTCACAATAGCCAAAGTGCCATCAGTTGAAGCTCCATCTATAATTAGCACTTCTATATTATCATAATGCAATCTTTCTATGCTTTTCAGAGTTCTTTCTAAAACAGTCTGAGCATTAAATGTTACAGTTATTATTGATATTTTTGGTGTCATTGGTTTTCTATCTCTTTTATTTTTTCTAAAACATCTTCAAGACTTATTGCCTCAATACATGGCCAAATAGTATTCTTATCTTTCACATAAGGACAGACATTAAAACAATTATAGCACTGCATATACTTATTTACCACCTTAGGCAAGAATTTCTCTTCTTCTTTATTAAATAATTCCACAACATAAGGATGAAAACGTCCATAATAATTGCCTGGTAAAAGTACAACAGAAGACGTATGAACCAAAGCACTTATATGTGCAGCAGAAGTGTCATTGCTTATCACATAACAAGCCTTGTCTATGACCGAAAACAAATCTAATAAAGAAGTTACCCCTATCAAATCACACACATTAACAGCAGTGTCTAAAAATGGTTTTATCTTCTCATATATCCATCTATCAGAGTTCCCACCACAGACAACAATATTTTTATTTATATTATTTATAACAGCGGCGTAATTATTGGCTTGCCAAACCCTATTTTTTGTGCTTGCACCCACAAACAACACCACATATTTCTCAAAAGGTAATCCCTTATACTTATCTAACTTAAACGGTAATGTAGGCAATGAAGATTTGAAATTCTTATCTAATAGACCCCTTATAAACTGAGCATTTCTTGTCAACTCCATAATTAAAGAATCGCTACATGGCACAAGCCGAGTATAATACTTATCAGCCTGTGCTTTGAGTCTTTTTGTTATTTGTTGCTGTTTATTCTTAGAAAAACCAAACCATCTCAATGAAGCTGTAGTATTGTTATAATTGCCTTGTGAAGCTATTTTTTCTTTAGCCCTCAAAGCTCTAATTAATATATCTTGCACAAAATAGTCCCTAGAATAAACTGGATTTATTATATGTGAAAATCTATTCTTACACATACCTATCAAGAATTTAAGCCTATAAGGCACATCAAAAGGCAACCGCTTTGTATCCACAGATATAACACAATCAAAGTAGCCCAGCCTAACAGCCAACGGCTTACAAGCCTTGCTACAAAGCAAGAGGATTTTTTGATTAGCGTAATGTTTCTTATATTCCTTAGCACTATCAAGCCACAAGACAAAATCTCCAATATTATCTAACTTTACAAGCAATATAGTATCCAATCTGTCCCTTGAACACACAAAAGACAAAAGCAACAGCTCTAACCTATAATACAGCAAAATAATATAAAAGACTATCCCTTTCACCCTATCTCTTATTGTTCTCTTAGAAGTTGCTCAAAATAAGCTATAGTCTTTTTCAAACCTTCTTCCAACTGTATCTTTGGTTCCCAACCACCAAGCTCTTTCTTAGCAAGAGTTATATCTGGTCTTCTTTGTGTTGGGTCATCAGAAGGCAAAGGTATATAAACAAGCTTTGATTTTGAACCAGTGAGTTCTATAACTTTCTGTGCTAATTCTAAAATCATAAATTCATGAGGGTTTCCAGTATTTACTGGTCCTACAAAGTCCTCACGGCTTGCCATCATTCTTGTCATAGCTTCCAAAAGGTCATCAACATACTGGAAACTTCTTGTTTGAGAGCCGTCTCCTGCAATAGTGATATCCTTATTTTGTAAAGCTTGCATAATAAAATTGCTCACCACCCTACCATCACAAGGATGCATATTGGGTCCATAGGTATTAAAAATTCTTATAATCTTTATGCGAACATGGTTTTGCTTATAGTAGTTTATGAAAAGAGTCTCAGCACAACGTTTTCCTTCATCATAACAACTTCTTTCGCCAATAGGATTGACATGACCCCAATAGCCCTCCACTTGAGGATGTAACTCTGGATCGCCATATATTTCACTAGTTGAAGATTGCAAGATTTTTGCATTTACTCTCTTTGCTAAGCCCAACATATTCAACGCACCCATAACAGAAGTCTTCACTGTCTTTATGCCATTATATTGATAATGAATTGGAGAAGCTGGACAAGCCAAGTTATAAATTTCATCTACCTCCGCAAAGTAAGGAGTGCATACGTCCCAACGCACAGGCTCAAACAAATGAGAATCCATAAGGGGCAGAATATTCCTCTTTGAACCAGTGAAATAGTTGTCCAAACAAATAACCTCATTGCCTTGCTCAAGCAATCTCTTACACAGATGAGAGCCAATAAAACCAGCACCTCCAGTTACTAAAATTCGTTTCATACTTAATTTGAAAGCGACTACATTTTTTCACTTCCAAGCGCAAAGATACAACTTTTCAATTAAAACAACTGCAATTCCCAAAACATAAACAAAGAAACCCGTTGGCGGAATTAGGATTAAGAATAATTAACAAAAGGAGAGTAAAGAAAAAGTATAAAAATATCGTGTATATCATTGATTTTTTGTAATTTAGCAGTGTAAAACAAAAAGAACAAAAGACAAGATATGCACGATATAATATATGCAAAGTTCCGAAAAATTTCTAAGGTATGCAAAGAATACTGTAAAGATTTAGTAGATCAGAGAGGGAAT
>Ga0183101_1000796_pt6 | contig 10467 bp, 7 predicted proteins | sample Biomet3_FD_127790 | JGI IMG/M metagenome (GOLD analysis project Ga0183101, IMG submission 127790) | Microbial communities from bioreactor (seeded with sewage sludge) at LBNL, California, USA - Biofuel metagenome 3 | ecosystem: Engineered > Bioreactor > Anaerobic > Unclassified ... | reverse complement strand
TAAAAATAAAAAGCAAAGGAGACAGATTCTCCTATAATTAATGCAATGCGACACCAAATGTGTAGCTCTGTGTTCCACTAACTGATTCTCCATAGACCTTGAACTTCCAGGTTCCCTGTTGCACGTATCCCTGGGAGGGATCTATACTGAAATGTACTCTACCATTTACACTTCCATCAGAGCTATCGTGGTAAGTTCCGAGTTTGCTTCCAGAGGGGGTATAAACACTAAGAGTCAGGGAATCACTTGTATCTCCCCAGTTCAAATCTACTTCGAGATAATTCACTCCTGAACCTACGTTTACATTGTGAGTTATAGTCTGTCCCTGGCTTATTGATTGGGTTGACCTTAGAGAAGAAATGGAATTCCTTGTATCAAAAGAATTTTCTATCCAGGGGCTAACAATGTAATCTTGTCCATTTGAATCTAAAATAACTTCATTATTCGAGTTTCCTGAGTGCCATTTTTCGGCAGAAACTGCAGGAATAGCCATCAATCCTATAATAACGCATAAAATCAATATTTTACAGGTTTTCATAGTAACACCCAAAAAAGAATTATAAATACAGACATATATAGTTTCGGCTGAAATTTTAAAAAGACAAATATACTATTATATAATGATATGCTACTAAATCTAAAAGTTCTCTGGAAAAAATATGTAAAGATTTCTTTTGTCATGAATATTTCTTTAAATAATAGAAGAATGGGCGAGACTATTTCATTCTCTGCATCCAGATAAAATCGTAAATGTTATAAGCTAGCTTTGAAAAATTTTCAGAGCAGCTTCTTTCCGAGTTCTATCAAGGATTTATATTCATAAACTTCTACAATTTTGATTATTTTTTGTATTTTTTCCGAGATTTCTGCAGAACCATTTCTGCAGAACCCTGAGTATTCTTTGGGTTATGTAGATGGACTTACGATTCTGAATAAAAGTTCAGTAAAAAGTAATTCTTTTGGCAAGAACTGTATTTTGAAAGGGTTGACTTTGTTTTGGGAGTTCTTATCAAATTAATATCTCTTTTTTTTAGAGTTTATTTAATAAAATCCTTTTATCTTAAGTACATTTAGTAACACTCTTATATTTTCAGATAATAACACCTACGTGTTGTTAGTCTCTTTATTCATATTACTGGTGATTAGGTAGGTTAATTCACAAAATAAGGTGTTCTGTGATGGAGAAAAAAAAGTTATTATTTTCTATTTTCTTGACAGCCCTGATTTTAATGACAGCGGGCTGTACTAATAAGGACAGTGCTCAGGCCGGGACATCGGCTGAAAACACTTCGGATCAGACCGGGGCATTGGTTGAGAACCCGTCCAACGGATCAAAGTATGTGGATGTTGTTAATCTAAGCGGAGGAGATTGTGGCTATCCACAGCCGTTTACAATATATCCGAGGGGTCCTGGGTCATCAAAAGTTGGAATGATCTTTGACAGTCTGTTTGAAAGGGATGAAAAAGGTATAATTCCCTGGTTGGCTGAAAGCTGGGATGTCAATTCAAATGGAACAGAATATACAGTTCATCTCCGTGACGGTGTCAACTGGAGCGATGGAGTGCCTTTTACGGCAAATGATGTTAAATTTACTTTCGATTATGAGCAGAAAAATGTACCCATATCAGGTGGAATTGAGTCCGGTATTATAGATAATGTTCAAGTCGTGAATTCCAGTACAGTCAAGTTCGTACTTGCTCAGCCTGTTTCGACATTCATTTATAAGCTCACGAGTTTTGAAATCATACCTGAGCATATATATAAAAATGTCTCAGATCCTACCAGTTTCCTTGATCCAGAAGCAGTCATCGGTACTGGCCCGTACATTCTTGATGAGTACAATAAAGAGCATGGAACATATCGGTTTGTAGCAAATGAGAATTTCTGGGGACCGGAACCTGTCGTTAAAGCCGTCGAGTTTATTCCGGTCAGCGACTCATTAATAGCTTTTGAACAGGGACAAATAGATTTCACAAGTATATCGCCTGATACTCTTGACCGGTTCAAATCAGATTCTGATATAAGAATAGTCCAGCAGCCGGCTTTCTGGGGTTACCAGTTTTATTTCAATATGAAAAACTGTCCTGAGCTAAATGACAGTAGAATAAGGCAGGCCTTTGCTTACGCCATTGATCGCGATGAACTGGTGGAAAAGATCGCAAGAGGTGCAGGAAAAGCCGGTAAAATGGGCATACTCCCTGAAGACCATATCTGGTATAACTCTGACCAGCCGAAATATGACTACAATCCAGATAAAGCCCGAGCATTGCTTGAAGAAGCCGGATGGACTGACACAGATGGAGATGGGATACGTGATAAAAACGGGGAAAAACTGTCATATGTATTATCTCTTGGCAGTGGCGAAGTCCGTATCGGCGAACTTATAAAAGAGAGACTGAGTGAAGTAGGAATTGATGTTCAGGTAAAAGCCCTTGAGAGCAAATCCCGTGATGCCAATCTAAAGAGCGGAGACTTTGAACTTGCGATCAGCGGCTTTGGCGGCTGGGGAGCAGACGCAGATTATCTCCGTACAAGGTACTGTGATACAGGCTCACAGTCAGGAAGTGTATCATCTGGAGCAGCAGTATTTGGTTACCACAACGATACTCTGAATGATCTTGGCACCCAGGAGTTGCAGGAATTGAACGATAGTAAACGGAAAGAAATAGTATACAATATGCAGACAGTACTTGCTAATGATGTACCCACGATACCGCTCTATTATACTACATCATATGATGTATGGCGCATTTCAAAATATGACGGCTGGATGAACAGGTACGATCATCATGCAAGAACACAGTGTATTCTTTCGTATTTAGAGAGGGATGGAATTGCAGCAAAAAGATAACATTGATAACCTGATTGAATGCTGGAAAAAAGCTACAATTAGTGGGATGCTCCAGGATGAGGGCAGGATGACAGAGTTCTGGAACAAACGTTCTGGAAACTATGCCAATAACATTGAAAAAGATAACAGAAAGAAGAGAACCGATGAGATTCTCGAACTCCTTGAAGAGGCCGGCTTTAATCCGGAAGTTTCCAGAGTCCTGGATATCGGGTGCGGGCCCGGTACCCTCACTCTCCCTCTTTCAAAGCTTGGAGCAGAAGTGACAGCACTTGATATCTCATCAGGAATGCTTGACAGACTGAAAGATTCTGTAAAAAAAGAGTCTCTTCCGGTAGATATCATTGAATGCTCCTGGTGGACCGCAGACATAGATGAGCTTGGGTTCCGGAACGAATTTGACCTGGTAATTGCATCTATGACCCCCGGAGTAAAGGATATCGAAAGTTTTGACAAGATGATGGCTTGCTCAAAAAATCTCTGTTATTACAGTAATTTTCTGAGAAGAGATGAAGACAGGGCGTATCGTGATATCAGGAGTTCAATACTCGGTGAAAAATCCGAGAATAACATGAACGGCATAATTTATCCATTCATGTATCTTTACCTCTCAGGCTACAGACCCTCGCTTAAGATCAACCATTCAGAATGGAAGGAAGAATTAAACTGGAAAGAAACAGCAGAACAGGCAATAGGGTTCATTGGACGGGACCGTGATTTTGATGATGAAACAAAGCAAAAAATAATGGATTATTATCAAAATGCCTCTCCAGATGGAATCTACCATTCTGAGTCTGATGTATATACCGGTATGATGGTTTGGGACGTTAACGGCAGATGATCGGATAGTAAAGGGAAAGATGATTGGATGGTAAATGACAGGAATTCGTTTATTTTCAGGTTGTTATCAACACTTTTTATAATTCTTGTCATTAATTTTTTTCTACCAAGGATGATGCCTGGAGACCCATTCTCAACCACTTCCGCAGACGAAGTCGGGGAAGATATTATTGTAATGACAGAGGAGCAACATCTTTATTACATAAACTATTACGGACTTGACAGGCCGTTGCCTGAACAATTTTTAGCATATATGAAAAACCTGGTGACTGGCAATCTTGGAAGGAGTATTTATTATAAAATGCCTGTCAGTGACGTAATACTGCTCCATCTTCCCTGGACTATATTGATTGTTGTGAGTGCTACAGTAATCAGTACAATCTCCGGTGTGGTTCTTGGAACACTTTCTGCAAAGAACCGGAAGAAGGGGAGTGATAAAATTATGATGACGGGTATGATTGCCTTTGCAGAAATTCCTTCCTTTCTGCTTGGCCTGATCCTTCTTCTGATTTTTAGTGTATATCTCAGGCTTTTTCCACTTGCAGGTGCTGTTACTCCCTTCGCAAACTATAATGGTCTGACAGAGCAGATACTGGATATATCGTACCATGCCTTTCTGCCTGTTTTGACTCTATCACTTTCACAACTGACCGGCGTGTACCTGCTCACCAGAAATACACTGATTACAGTAACCACAAAGGATTATATTAGGACTGCCAGAGCCAAAGGTCTGGGTGAAAAAAACGTCTGGATTCGTCATGCACTCCGAAATGCACTGCTTCCGGTAGTGACAAGAACAGGTTTTACGATCGGCATAATGATGGGGGGTGTTGTACTGGTTGAGAATGTTTTTTCCTATCCAGGCATAGGGATGACACTCAGAAGTGCTGTAGTCGGCCGGGATTATCCGCTTATTCAGGGTATTCTTCTGGTAATTGCAGTCTCCATACTTATCTGCAACCTTTTGGTTGACAAAATATACGGGAAACTTGATCCGAGGGTTGTGATATAATAAAGGATACTGATGCTTCTGGAAACGCCGGAATACTCTCTTTTATTCAGGCTTTAAATATTAATAAAATTAACAAAATTGATAGAGTTAACGTAATTGACAGAATTAACAGAACTGTCAGCAGCATAGCTAAGCCATTCTCCAGGTTCAGTACTGAAGGTAAAATTGGTATCTTTGGAATTCTCTGCATCATTTTAATGGCAGTCTTTGCTCCTGTGATAACAACTTATCCTCCTCAGAAGATCACAGGCAATTCACTTGAACCTCCTGGTCCCGGACACATACTTGGAACCGATGAACTCGGTATGGATATCTGGTCACAGATATGTTACGGTGCAAGAATGAGCCTTACAATAGGGCTTGCAGTAGCCTTTATAGCAGGTTTTGGGGGAGGAGCTATTGGAATACTGGCAGGATATATTGGAGGGCATGTTGATCAGGGCTTGATGAGAGTAATTGATGTGACAATGGCTCTTCCAAGCTTTCCTCTTCTGATTGTAATATCTGCTTTTCTTGGTCCAAGCATTCTTAACGTAATTCTTATACTTGTTATTTTCAGCTGGGCCAAACCTGCACGTATTGCACGTTCCCAGACACTGTCACTAAAGAAGAACAACTATATTATTGCCGCCCGGAACTACGGCGCAAAGCCATTTTACCTGCTCCGGAGGCATATATTTCCTGAAGTTCTACCTGTCCTGTTTGTGCTTGTCATCGGGATATCTTCACACGCAATCATAGCCGAAGCAGGACTTGCCTTCCTGGGCCTTGGAGATCCTACTTCCAAGAGCTGGGGAATGATGCTTAATCATGCAACCAGTTTCCGTTCGATATATTTTACACCTTACTGGCAATGGTGGTTATTGCCTCCGTTGTTTATGCTCATATTCCTCCTGCTCTGTCTTGCGTTCATAAGCAGGGATATGGAAAGGATACTGGATCCGAAATTAAAGATAAAAAAGGGTTCTAACTATGAGTCTGATTAAAATCAATGGTCTTGGATGCCAATTGACCGACATTTCCTGGCTTAAGGAAAGCGAGCTTAAACACCCGGGAACCGAAATGCAGATGATTTTCCAGAATCCGAAATCTTCCCTCAACCCAGGATGAAAATATACGGTTTCATTGCCGAACTTTTAAGGCTACATAGGCTCTGCGAAAGGGATGAAGAAAAAGCATGACATGGAAGTCGTAGAGTAGATGAGCGATGGGGTGTGGTTATGGAAGAGGGAAAATTATTGATTTCCGATTAACTTCCAATTAACTTCCAATTGATTTCCAATTGGTTTACGAAAAGAAAAAGCGTAAAAGGAGATTGAACATGAAAGTAAAGAACGAGCTAATGGACACTCCGGCTATGGGTGTAGACCGTTTCGTCAAGACCATGGAAAACTCGACCAGGGGACTGAAAGAGTACAGGTTGATCTTTACAGCTCTTGAACTTGAGGTGTTTGAAGCTCTGAAAACCCCCCTTCAGGCAGGTGAACTTGCCGAAAAAATAGGGCTCGATCCGGTGTTAACTCCCCATTTCTGCGAAGCTCTTGTCAGTCTCGGGCTTTTGGACAGGTTTGAGGAGATCGTTGAGGAAGAGAGGACGGAAAAAGAGGGAGAAGAAAAAGAGGGAGAAGAAAAAGAGGGAGAAGAAAAAGAGGGAGAAGAAAAAGAGGGAGAAGAAAAAGAGGGAGAAGAAAAAGAGGGAGAAGAAAAAGAGGGAGAAGAAAAAGTTGAAAAAAGCACGTTTTTGCCCAGGTATGTGAATTCGGAACTTACCGCTACATATCTCCTTAAAGAAAGTCAGTTTTCCCAGCAGCAATACCTTTCCGAAATGTCCAGGAACGCTGCACTCTGGGCCCGTTTGCCCGAGCTTATGAAGAATGGGCCTGTAGTTGTCGATAAAGGTCCTTTTTTCTGGGAGATTATCAGTTGCATGGCTGAAAACACCCGCTGTGGACTGCTTCAGGAAACCGTCAGGACGGTTATGGAAAACGTTGATTTAGGAAAGGTTCGAAAACTCCTGGACATGGGGGGAGGGCACGGGCTCTATTCTATTGCTTTTGCTAAAATGAACGAGCATCTAAAAGCTTTTGTATTTGACCTTCCCCAGGTAACCATAAAGACGAAGCAATACATTGAAAAATACGGGGCTTCCAATGTGGACGTAATTCCCGGTGATTTCTTTAAAGATGAACTCGGAACCGGGTACGACCTTATATTCTCATCCTTTAACCCTGGCGGCAAGGCTCCCGAACTTATCCCTAAAATTGCTTCAGCCCTGAACGATGGTGGGGTTTTCGTAACCCTGCAGGTCCCGGATGAAAATACGAAATCAGACCCTCTCTTCAGCCTGGACTGGAACCTTTGGACTTTTGAAGACACAAAGAAAGGGGGTACAGGATACTGCTTCGAAAATAGCGTGCCCTTCAATGAATATATCGGGATGCTGGGAGACTACGGACTTGAAGTCTTCAGGACCCTGGACATGAAAGAGGGGTCAAGAATGGTTTTTGCAAAAAAAGCAGGAGTGAACTCCGGGGCAGATGAACAGGAGTGAGAGCCTGATATTGAGTGAATTATTGAGAAGGAAAAAAGTCAGGGAAGAAAAAGGGTTATGATTATGAATCTGCTTAAAATCAATGATCTTAAATGCCACTATCTAACTGACGTTGATACTGTTAAGGCTGTTGACGGTATTTCTTTTGAAATCGAAGAAGGAGAAATTCTGGGCATTGTCGGAGAATCAGGAAGTGGCAAGACCACTGTTGCCCTTGGGATCATGGGGCTATTACCGGAAAATACAGCTATTTCCGGGGAAATTCTTTACAGGAATGAGCTAATTTCCTCTTTGCCTGAACCTGAAATGGACAAATTCAGATGGAAGGATATTGCAATAGTTTTTCAGAACAGTCTTGAGGTGCTGAACCCTGTTATGAAAGTGGGCGTTCAGGTAAGAGAACCGATGATAAAGCACCTTGATATAAGCCCTGAGAAAGCACAGAGTAAATGTGTTGATCTGTTCAGGACGGTTGGCCTTGATCCTAAATGGATGGATTCATATCCGCATCAGCTATCCGGTGGTATGAGGCAGAGGGTTCTTCTGGCGATGGCTCTTTCATGCGACCCGAAATTGCTGATTCTTGATGAAGTTACTTCTGCTCTTGACGCATTTACCCGTAAGGAAATCAGGGACCTTCTGGTCGACCTTCAAAAGAAGAACGGGTATACGATGTTAATGATCTCTCATGATATCACTTTTGTATCTTCTGTGGCATCCAGAATTGCTGTTATGTATTCAGGAAGGGTTGTTGAAACCGGGCCTGTAAGGGATATTCTCGTATCTCCCCGTCATCCTTATACAAGGGGCCTTGTCCACTCTACCCCGGATATTTTCGTTTATAAAGATTTATGGGGAATTCCCGGGGATGTACCTGCAGGGGATGGATTTAAGGGCTGTCCTTTCAGCCCGAGATGTACACAAAAAATCGATATCTGCAGTAAAGTTTCCCCGGTTCTGACGCCGATAGGAGATGGGAGGGAAATTGCATGCCATAGAGGGGGCATAGCAGACCTTCTGGTGGCTAAAAACCTGAGTTTCAGATATCGTCTGCCTAATAGAGAATATCTTCAGGCAGTTGATAATGTTAATCTGGAAGTGAGGGAAGGAGAGGTTCTTGCAATTGTCGGCCAGACCGGTTCGGGGAAGTCAACACTTGCACATATCCTTGCAAATGTAATAAGGCCCGAGTGCGGAGAGGTATTGTTTATGGGTGGGAATGTTGTCGGGGGAAGCTATGGAAGCAGGTTCAACGGCATTCAGATAGTATTCCAGGACCCATTCAATTCAACCAGCAACAGGTTTACTGTGCTTGATGCAATCAAAGAACCTCTTTATATCAATAAGATCGGATCCAATGGAGATAGACTGCAAATGGTTAAAAGTGCCCTTGAACTTGTTCGTCTTCCCAGTACTGACAATTTCCTCAGCAAATATTGCGGGGAACTCAGCGGCGGGCAGAGGCAGAGGGTTGCACTTGCAAGAGCAATGGTTATGGAGCCAAAACTTCTTATTGCCGATGAGATAACGTCGGCTCTGGATGTTTCAACCTCTGCAAATATATTGCGTCTTCTAAAGGGCCTTCAGAACAGTAGAGGGTTTGCAATGATATATATTTCACATGATCTCTCCCTGACACTGAAGATTGCTGACAGGATAGCCGTTATGAATTCCGGAAAGATTGTAGAGATGGGAAATTCCCACGATGTTATGCTTTCACCCTCTGATGAGTACACAAAAAGGCTTGTGGGTTCAAGAATAGGACTGTGCTGTCATACTCATTAAGCATCATGATCTTTATTCGTATTTACAATTCGTAAATCAGTACAGTTTATTACAACGGGGACGCAGAGGGTCACGAATACCTCATTCTTTACAGGCTGTCCAGCAATTATTGGTAGTAATAAAAAAGTGCTAAAAAGAAAGCAAATAAGGCCTTTAAATCAAAAAAGAAGGTATTCTTTTATTACCGAAGGTAATTGTCGGACAGCTTGTAAGAGAGCGTCGTAAAAGTTCAAGATTACCTATAACTTGGTCAATTTTCACGGCGCGCTTATTAAATTATTTACACTGTTATAAATTTATAGAATTGAAGCTCGAGGGCTATGTATAGTTAATTAGAAACTCCAGACCTTTACGACGCTCTCATCACTATATCTAAAATTTAATATATCCCTTAACACAGTTAAGATATGAAGTCCTTACCAATCTTTTTAATACTCATTTTCTTTCTCACGTCTACTGCTTCTGCAACAGTTACTGTATTCCCAACCCCTCTTGGTGCAGGAAATCCTCCAGCGACAGCCCGGGTAAACTGCTCCTGCGGGAATAGTTATATTGATTATACAGCGGTAGCCGTTTCAAGTGATCCACGAACAGTACAATTTAAGGATCTATCAAAAGGTAATGAGACATATGTCAGATGGAACTTTGGAGATGGAACCTCTCTCGAAGACACAAATATTACTCCATCACTAAAAAATCCGGTACATACGTTTCCAAAGAATGGCTATTATATTAGTTGTATGACCACTAGGAATAGTTGTTGTGGTCAGAAGTTATGGGTTCATATGACTATTATTATTACTGACGAAAACACTACAGTGCCTTTTAAATCTCCAGTTGCTACTTTTTCGGCAACTCCAACCTCAGGAGAAGCCCCACTGAAGGTACAGTTTACTGATAAAAGTACACCATTTCCATATACTGATAAGAATACAGGAATTTCAACTTCATGGAAATGGAGCTTTGGAGATGGCACATATTCAACAGTTCAATATCCTGCACACACTTACAGTAAAGCAGGGAACTATACTGTCAGCTTAACAGTAAAGAATGCTAAGGGCAGTGACACTAAAACAATAAAGAACTATATTGTTGCAAACGAGTTGAAAGCTCCAGTTACTGCTTTTTCGGCATCTCCAACTTCAGGAAAAGCTCCATTAAATGTTGCCTTTACTGACAAGAGCACAGGATCACCAGCTTCATGGAAATGGAGCTTTGGAGACGGATCAAGTTCATTCGCTCAGAACCCAACGCATAAGTATTCAAAAGCAGGGGTATATTCCGTTGGCTTAACAGTAAAGAATGCTAAAGGCAGTAACACGGTAACAAAAACAGAATATATAACAGTGATAGATAAGCCCGTTGCTGCATTCTCTGCGTCTCCGACTTCAGGAAAAGCACCTTTAACTGTAAAATTTACTGACAAGAGC
>Ga0183101_1002945_pt1 | contig 10477 bp, 11 predicted proteins | sample Biomet3_FD_127790 | JGI IMG/M metagenome (GOLD analysis project Ga0183101, IMG submission 127790) | Microbial communities from bioreactor (seeded with sewage sludge) at LBNL, California, USA - Biofuel metagenome 3 | ecosystem: Engineered > Bioreactor > Anaerobic > Unclassified ... | reverse complement strand
GGGGGATCACCCAACTTGCACAACCGAAGCGAAGCGAAGGGCGGAAAGTTGGGGACACCCCCCACACGGCGCAGCTTTACCCCTTGCGGGCGCGTGGGGGCAAAGCCCCCTAGCAATCTGCATTGAGTGGGCGCTTTGCGCCCTCTTCTTCCCCTGGGCGCGAGGGATCGCCCAGGGGAGAAGGGCAGGACATCAGCCGCCAGCCATCAAGGGCCAGCGCGGCACTTTCGGAAAGCGGCCCTGAAGCCCCACACGCGCCGCAAGTAACTTGATACTTAGCGGCGAGGATTTGGCCCATAGGATCGCAGGGGCCATGCAGGAAGAGGGCATTTTTGCCCGAATGGCAACAGGCGCAACGGATCGGGGAAGCTGGCGGGAAATGGGTCATGGTGTTGCGGCGGGCCTTGGTTGTGGCATGAAGCGCGGGGCAATGTTAGAAACCCACTTTTTGCGCCATAACTCCAGTAAACCCGCCGCCTTAAAAAACCGATAATCCAGCCACATTTCGGCGTTTTCGCTTCTATCGAAGCGGAACGCCTCGCGGCGCATTTCGTCAATCTGCTGGCGATAAGAGGGGGCAGCATTGGCCCACACGCGCCCGCGCCTTGGTGGCGGGCTTTGCTCTGCTGGCCTCTGCTGCGCCCCTCCTGTCTGCCGCCCACCGTGGGCGCGGTGGGCGGCTCTTATCGTTCCCGCTCCCTGTCCCAATCGTTAGAGCGGGCGGGGCTGTTGTCTTTCCTTTCCTTCGGCAAGCTAAATTGCTTGCGGAAAAGCTCTTGCATGATTTCGCTTTGGGAATACCGCTGTTTGCGCTCGGTCTGTTCGCCGCGCTGCTGCGGTTTTTGGGCCTGTGCAGCCTTGGCCCGTTCTTCGCGGTCTTTCTGCGCGGCCTTGGCCTTTTCTTGCTGCAAAGTTTCGTTTTGCTGCGCCCGCGCTGCGGCCCCCTTGGCCTTTTCGCGGTCTTTCGCATGCAAAAGCGCGTCTTGCTGCTGGCTTGCCATGTCGCCCCGATCGTACAACGTGGAACCAAGCCGCGCCGCTCGTTTTTCTTTCCGCTTCTCGTACTCGGCCCGCCGCGCTTCCCTTTCGGCCCGCGCCGCTTCGCGCTCGGCCTTCTTCGCGGCTTTCGCCGCTTTCCTTTCTTCGCGGATCGCTTCAAGGCTCGGCAAGATCAGCCCTTCGCCTTGCAGCTCTTTCAGCTCGGCACTTTGGGCCGCTGTAGGCTTAACGCGATAAGAAAAACCGCTTTCAGCAACGGCAACAAGATGTCCGTATTTATTGCTTGCAAGGTCAAAACCTTGATCTTGCGCGGCAATAGATAAATCTAAAAAACCCTCGTTATCGTTCACAATCTTTTGAAGTTTCGCACGTTGAAACGCGCCAAAAGATTTTTCTAATTCCTTTTGCCTATCAGCTTCCGCGCTTCTCTCGCCCAACGTGGCGCGGGCTTCTTCAAGGCTTGGCAAACTCTCACGATCAAAAGAGGCAAACCGCTCTTTGACCTCGCCGCCTTTGACCTTGGCGCGGCGGGCTAAAGCGTGGGGATCGCCGTTTTGATCGACAAGCAAAAAGGCGCGGCTCTTGCCCACGGCTAACAAATACCCCCGCGCCTCTATCTCTGCCTTGAACGCTTCGGCGGTATCGGTGGTTTTCCAAACCTCCGACACTTCCGCGCTTATGTCGTTAGGATCAAGACCAGAGCGGCGGCCTCTGTCGCTCTCCCATTGCTTCGGCCCGCGCTCCGGCTTCGGCCCGCCTTCGGTGTGCCGGCCTTGCGTATGTTCAAGGGCAAAAGTCCGCTCTATTTCCCGCGCCGCTTCTTCGTGGGCGCGGTAATTATGGGACATTTTAACCGCCGTCATTGTTTCGGGGTCTAGGCGGTTCCATGCAATATGATAATGCTCGCGGCCCTCTTTTTCGTGGGACACAATCACCCGTTGGTGATTTTCAAGTTTTAATTGCCGCTCTAAAATGTCCACAGCCTGCAACATTTGTTCAGGCGTTAAGTGATCCGACAAGGCCGGATTTATACTAGCGTGATAAACGTAATTTTCACATGCAGAAGCGTTGCCGATGGCATCAAGCTCTTGCATGGCTCCCGTTATTTTTTCAGAACAAAAGCCGCGAATCTCTTTAAGAGAAACGCGCTCATTCTTCCCCTTCCTCATTAGGTAACGCCCCAGCCCTGTTGCTGCTGGTCGTGATTTGCCCTTGACTATCACAAAGGCCCCCTATCGCTTTAAGTATCTGCTCTTTCAAAAATGAAACGTCATTTAACGCTTTCGCAATTTCAGCATTTGGAACATTCCCGCCGCTGTTCAAGTGTTTGGCAATCTGGTTTATATTGCTGCCGACCTTGCCCAACATTCCCAAAGCGCGGCCTAAAATCTCCCTATCAATAGACGGGCGGCGCACTTCTTTGGTTACTATTTTTTTAAGTATTTTAGCGCGAACAAATGAGCCAACCGTTAATTCTGCCGCATCCGCTGCCGCTTCGATTTGGGCGCGTTCTTCTGGGCTGACACGAAACGCAAGCTGCCCGCTTTTTTGTCGCTGCTCTGTGCCGCTTCTCGCCGTCTTTTGCGGGTTCTTTTTCATGGGCTTGGCTCTCCTTCTTTGGGGGTCAACGGGGGGCTTTGCCCCCCTTGCAAGCTGCTCTGGCAGACTGCGCGGCGAAGCTGCGCGGTCTGACAGGGCATGGCTTGCACTAGAGAGAAACCGAGGGACAGGCTCCGGCCTCTGTGTGTAGAGCTAACAGAAAAGAGGGGGAAAGGCTAGACATGCGGTCAGACAAAATTACGCTGCGCGGCTTGACATGCGGTCAGACAAATGAGAAGGAAAAAGACAGAGGGAAGGAATAAAAAAAGAGGCTGGCCGAGAACCAAACAATCTTAAAAAAGGCTGGTTATTATGAGCAACGAATTAGGCAGCGCGACCCTGATTTATCAGAACCTTTCGGAAGACAGAACCAAACTTGACACCGACAACATTTTGACCTTCGGAGATGCAACATACAACGGGAAGAACTGTTATTGTTGGTCTGTTGCAAAGCGGCATTTCATAACTATGGCCCCCACAAGAAGCGGTAAAGGCGCTTTTCTCATCGTTCCTAATCTTTTGCGCTTGCAAGCCCCCTCGATTGTGATTGATCCCAAGGGTGAGAATGCGTGGCTTACCGAAGAATACAGACGGGAGATTTTAGGCCATAAAACGATCATCCTTGATCCGTGGGGCGAAGTTAATCGCCGTTATGCCAAAATCGCAGAAGAAAAAAACGATGTTGATGCAGGGGGCTGGCACAAGGAAATAGCAACATTTAACCCGCTTTCTATTCTTGATCCTGCGTCAGACCATTACGCCGATGATGTGGCCTATATTGCTGACGCGCTAATAATCAATGAAGGAAAAGACCCGCATTGGGACAACAGCGCGCGGGAACTTATATCCGGCCTTATTGCCTACTGCGTGGAAAGTTTCGGGGAAGCGGCAAGCCTTCCAATGGTTCGCTTGCTTCTGTCAAAGCCGCTTGAAGAGATTGCAGGAATTGCAGTTGACGCGCAAAAGTTCGGGCCTGAAAGTGTCGCCGCCAGAAAGTTAGGCCGCTTCGTTGTCGATAGCAAAGAAGTTGGCTCTATCGTATCAACGGCACTCACGCAAACAGCGTTTCTTGATAGCAAAAAACTTGCCGCCAACATGCAACAAACCTCGTTCAGCTTTGACGATCTAGTGAACCCCAAAAGCCGCGCCACTATCTATCTGGTTTTGCCAGTAGATAAACTTTACACCTATGGGCGGTGGCTCCGGCTCATGGTGTCGCTTGCAATTCGCTCCGTTGCCCGCAGCGTTGAACCGTTCCAAGGGCCAGTTATGTTTTACCTTGACGAGTTCGGCACAATCGGGCGGCTGTCTGCCGTGGCGCAAGCCTTCGGCCTTATGGCGGGCCTCAATATGACCATGTGGGCCTTTGTGCAGGATCTAAACCAGCTCAAGCGCGATTACCCCGATGATTGGGAAACCTTCATTGCAAACAGCCAAGCAATCACGGCTTTTAACGTGATGGATCAGACCACCACAGAATATCTTTCGCGCATGATGGGCAAAAGGACGGTTGAAAGGATCACACAACAGACGGCAGACGAACGGCGCGGGGATAGTGGCTTTTTCGGTCTTGGCGCGAAAAAGCCTGATCCCGAATATTCACAGCTTTCCGATCAGATTTTTGGGCGCGATCTTTTCACGCCTGACGAAATAAGGACAAGCAAGAGAATCTTTTTGATCTCTCGGCAGGGCAACAGCATTTTAGACCCTCGGCCTTATTTCAAGGATGTAACGCTTTCTTTGAGAGCGCCAGAAAATCCTTTTTTTGAACATAGCGAAGAAATGCTAGATGCGCTTGAAGATGTGAAAGAAGAAATATGCAAGCGCACTATCAACACTTTGCAAAAAGCCAAACAGTACGCCGATGATATGGAGATAGCGCATAGCTTTGATGCTAAAAGCGGCTACTCTTGGACAGTATTCGAAGAAGCTGGAAGCAGCCACAAAGCAGAAGATTTTATAGAAGCCATGCAGAAAGCTGCCTTCATGACGCATTACGATTGCATCTATATGATAGAAAAATTATACGGGGGATAAAGAAAAGCGGCCCGTTTTGTGGTCATAATAGCCGCATTGTCTAGCCGGAGTGTTCACCACTTCGGCTAGATTTTTTTCGGCCTGTAGCCGATGCAAAAGCCCGTAAAAATCACCGTAGATGGGGCAACCGATCCGCAAGGCGCGGTAACGCATAAGATCAGCCACGGCGGCGGCGTTTTTTTCTTCTTCGTTCATGGCGGGCGGGCCTTTCTTCTCGCGGATCAGGGCCAAACGATAGCGCGGCGGCTCCGGCGCATTCAAGGTTAAAATCACACCTCGCGGCCCTTTCATGGGTGCGCTACGCTTACCCACGAAAGACCGCGAGGCTTGCCGAAAGGCAAGAAAGGGGGGCTTTGCCGCCCCCCTCGGCCCTTGGTGGGCCTCACCCCTTGCAAGGCTTGATTTGGGGTCGCCTCAGAAAACGGAAAATAAAGCACGCTAAGCCGGTTGCAACGGTCGCAATGGCCTGAACTTGCCCGGGCCGATCTTGGCGCTGCTGCGCCAGAGGTAATCGCCGGTCAGGTTGATGTGCTCCCAGCCGAGCGGCGAAAGGTACTGCAACAGCCCGTCATCGACGGTCTGGCCATGGCCACGCAAGGCGTTCGCGGCCCGCTCCAGATAGACCGTATTCCACAACACTATGGCCGCCGTCACCAGGTTGAGGCCGGAAGCGCGATAGCGTTGCTGCTCGTGATCGGGAGTATCTGGCTGGGCCAACGTTCCAACCGCACTCCTAGGGCGCGTATAGCTTGCCGGAAGTCGCCTTGACCCGCATGGCATAGGCCTATCGTTTCCACGATCAGCGATCGGCTCGTTGCCCTGCGCCGCTCCAAAGCCCGCGACGCAGCGCCGGCAGGCAGAGCAAGTAGAGGGCAGCGCCTGCAATCCATGCCCACCCGTTCCACGTTGTTATAGAAGCCGCATAGATCGCCGTGAAGAGGAGGGGTCCGACGATCGAGGTCAGGCTGGTGAGCGCCGCCAGTGAGCCTTGCAGCTGCCCCTGACGTTCCTCATCCACCTGCCTGGACAACATTGTTTGCAGCGCCGGCATTCCGATGCCACCCGAAGCAAGCAGGACCATGATCGGGAACGCCATCCATCCCCGTGTCGCGAAGGCAAGCAGGATGTAGCCTGTGCCGTCGGCAATCATTCCGAGCATGAGTGCCCGCCTTTCGCCGAGCCGGGCGGCTACAGGGCCGGTGATCATTGCCTGGGCGAGTGAATGCAGAATGCCAAATGCGGCAAGCGAAATGCCGATCGTGGTCGCGTCCCAGTGAAAGCGATCCTCGCCGAAAATGACCCAAAGCGCGGCCGGCACCTGTCCGACAAGTTGCATGATGAAGAAGACCGCCATCAGGGCGGCGACGACGGTCATGCCCCGGGCCCACCGGAACGAAGCGAGCGGGTTGAGAGCCTCCCGGCGTAACGGCCGGCGTTCGCCTTTGTGCGACTCCGGCAAAAGGAAACAGCCCGTCAGGAAATTGAGGCCGTTCAAGGCTGCCGCGGCGAAGAACGGAGCGTGGGGGGAGAAACCGCCCATCAGCCCACCGAGCACAGGTCCCGCGACCATCCCGAACCCGAAACAGGCGCTCATGAAGCCGAAGTGCCGCGCGCGCTCATCGCCATCAGTGATATCGGCAATATAAGCGCCGGCTACCGCCCCAGTCGCCCCGGTGATGCCGGCCACGATCCGCCCGATATAGAGAACCCAAAGGAAAGGCGCTGTCGCCATGATGGCGTAGTCGACAGTGGCGCCGGCCAGCGAGACGAGCAAGATTGGCCGCCGCCCGAAACGATCCGACAGCGCGCCCAGCACAGGTGCGCAGGCAAATTGCACCAACGCATACAGCGCCAGCAGAATGCCATAGTGGGCGGTGACGTCGTTCGAGTGAACCAGATCGCGCAGGAGGCCCGGCAGCACCGGCATAATCAGGCCGATGCCGACAGCGTCGAGCGCGACAGTGCTCAGAATTACGATCAGGGGTCTGTTGGGTTTCACGTCTGGCCTCCGGACCAGCCTCCGCTGGTCCGATTGAACGCGCGGATTCTTTATCACTGATAAGTTGGTGGACATATTATGTTTATCAGTGATAAAGTGTCAAGCATGACAAAGTTGCAGCCGAATACAGTGATCCGTGCCGCCCTGGACCTGTTGAACGAGGTCGGCGTAGACGGTCTGACGACACGCAAACTGGCGGAACGGTTGGGGGTTCAGCAGCCGGCGCTTTACTGGCACTTCAGGAACAAGCGGGCGCTGCTCGACGCACTGGCCGAAGCCATGCTGGCGGAGAATCATACGCATTCGGTGCCGAGAGCCGACGACGACTGGCGCTCATTTCTGATCGGGAATGCCCGCAGCTTCAGGCAGGCGCTGCTCGCCTACCGCGATGGCGCGCGCATCCATGCCGGCACGCGACCGGGCGCACCGCAGATGGAAACGGCCGACGCGCAGCTTCGCTTCCTCTGCGAGGCGGGTTTTTCGGCCGGGGACGCCGTCAATGCGCTGATGACAATCAGCTACTTCACTGTTGGGGCCGTGCTTGAGGAGCAGGCCGGCGACAGCGATGCCGGCGAGCGCGGCGGCACCGTTGAACAGGCTCCGCTCTCGCCGCTGTTGCGGGCCGCGATAGACGCCTTCGACGAAGCCGGTCCGGACGCAGCGTTCGAGCAGGGACTCGCGGTGATTGTCGATGGATTGGCGAAAAGGAGGCTCGTTGTCAGGAACGTTGAAGGACCGAGAAAGGGTGACGATTGATCAGGACCGCTGCCGGAGCGCAACCCACTCACTACAGCAGAGCCATGTAGACAACATCCCCTCCCCCTTTCCACCGCGTCAGACGCCCGTAGCAGCCCGCTACGGGCTTTTTCATGCCCTGCCCTAGCGTCCAAGCCTCACGGCCGCGCTCGGCCTCTCTGGCGGCCTTCTGGCGCTCCTGCTGCGGCGTCCGCTCGTGGGCCGTGGCGCGGGTCCGCGCGCCGGCCTCGTGCGCCTGGCGCTCGCGGGGGTCGATAGAGAAAACGGGAAATAAAGCACGGTAAGACAGCGGCAGGCCATGCCATGCTTGGTCTTTCTGGAATGGTGTCCAGTTGAAGTACGCCTCAACCGGGCGTCAGGCACCCCACCTATGTTGCGTCAGATTAGGATCGTTTTTCGCCTTTTCTGACGATCTGCGCTCGGCCTCTCAGGCTTCAACCTGACAGATCAACCGCTAGCGTGCTTTATTTTCCGAATTCTGAGACGACCCCGATTTGTGCGCGGCTCAAGCCGCCGCGCGCGTTAAGTGTGCCTTGATTTGCTCGGCGTGGTAACAGGATCAACGCTAGGGCCATTTTTTCGCCCGCTGACGGCCTCTTTCTGTCTTTCCCTTATCGGCCTGCCTTTTAAGACTTTCGGCCCTCTGGCGGGCCTCTGTGGGCCATTTTGGCCCCTCTCTGTCGGTTCTTCGCCGGATAGCCCTTTTTTTTCGGCCTATCCGTTGCAAAATCCTGTCAGGATTTGAGCAACGAGGCGCGGCAAGCCCCGTTTTCTTTTCGCCAAGCAATGCCGCGAAGCGGCCTAGTGCAACATATGACGCGCCGCGCACTTAGCGGCGCACCGCTTAAACCTTGCAAGGGTGAATTGCCGAAGGCAAGAGGGGGCGGCAAAGCCCCCTAATCTCGCGGTGGTTGGATTTCCGCGCCGCTGTAGGTTAGCTATTAGGGTACTATAGGAAAGGTGTACACTTGCGGCGGGTCAAAGTGTACACTTGCGGCGGGGTCTGGTGTACACTTGCGGCGGGTCTGGTGTACACTTGCGGCGGGGTCTGGTGTACACTTGCGGCGGGTTATTTGGTGGGCAGTTCTTGACGGCTAACGCTTGGCAAGCTGTCGGCAGAAATGGCAATCCCCCCGCGTGGCGTCGTTACTTTCAAATCAGAATAAAGTTTTGAAATCTTTGAAAGTTCTGCCTTTGCCTTGCGCGAAAACTCTTTAACCGTGGCATATTCGGCCCCCATTTGATCCTTGAGCGCGGCCCAAGGCACAAAACGGCCCTTCTGTGCCCGCCATGCGCGGGCACTCTCGTATGAAAGCCACGCATACAGATCAAGCGCGAGGGGTGATTTACGCAACTTCAAAAGAATATCCCAATCAAGAGGTACAGGGGCTTTAATCAGGCTCTCGTAAAGCTCTTTTGAAAGCTCGACATAAGAGGCCCAAAGGGTCGCTTGCCCGTTCTCTTTCTTCTTCTTAGAAAACCATATTTCATAGGATTCCGCCATCGGTAGAGTTTTAACGCGAAAGGCTTCGGCCTCTTCGCTCTCTCCCTCGTGCTGAATCCGAAAACTTGCATTTAACAAGCGGTCAAGCTGCCTCAATGCCGCCTGTGATCCAGACTTTTTGCCCCTGCTCTCTTTGGTCGCGCCGATGGTTTCAAGAAAGGCATCAAAGCTGCTTCCGAGGTAGATTTTCCGGCTTTTCGTAAGCATGGCCTCGGTCATCAAATAGAACAGAATCAGGCGGGCGGTGGCTCCGTATGGAATGCCTACATATTCCGGCGCGATTTCTCCGGCGCGGCTCCTATAGCCGCCTTGCACGATCAGGCTAACGCGCCCATTCCGGCGCACCCAGACGGGGGCTTTCGGGTCGCTGTGGGGAAGGTTCAAAATAACCAATTCCCGCGCCACAAAGCCCCTTTCAGGGCGGCGGGCCTTCTCTATCGGTACAACCTCGGCGGCTGGCCTTTCGATCAGCGCGGGCGCGGCCTTGGCTTCCTCTACTGTGATTTCAGGATAAAAGCCGAAAGCGGCAAAAAGTTCTTGCTCAAAATGGCCCCTAACCCAATCAGCCAGAAAGCCAGACGGAAGAGAAAGCCCGTTTTCAGTAAATCGGGCGCGGGAAAGCCAACGATTAAAGGCGGGCGGGGGGATCAGCTTTTGCAATTTCTCGGCGGGGGTCATGGGCTGCGCTCCTTAAAACCAAGGCCAAAAGAAAGACCAAAACCCGCCGCGCTGGCCTCCTGCGGCCTTCTGCGCGGGTTGTTGGTCTGCGTCTATGATCGCGCCGCCCTCTTCATGGTGCGGGGCTGGTAGCTGCTTCAACTGTTCCGAAAGGTGAGCTGCAAGCCCCTGCCATTGCAAAATATCGGCGCGGGCCGCTTTCTTGTCCTCTTGCAAGCCGCTCACGACTTGCTCTAACAGTTTAATTTTCTCTTCTAACAGTTTGATTTTGTCGGCTTCTTCTACCGTTAGTCTTTGTGTTTGCCTAACAGTAGATTTTCCCTTTTTCGGGTAAACCCTCGCAAGCTCTGCGGGGTCAATCTGCCATTCCCCGCGCTCGTTGCGATTGGCTGCTAACCGCCCCTTTTTAATCGCTCCAAGCAAAGTTGGCTTTGTTCTTCCGCACTCAATCGCGGCTTGTCCAAGGGTGTAAGGCATCTTAAAAACCTACCGTTAGTTTTCTAGAAAGCCTTTAGACTTTGGGGGTGATTTGGGTTTTTTGTCAACCGTTAAACATAACGGTAAATCTAACACCCTCTTTTTATAGCCTCGCGGTCTTTCATGGGTAAGCGTAGCGCACCCATGAAAGGGCCGCGAGGTAAGTCTTAAAGCTCTTGGGCCGCGAAATTATCAAAAAACCAAGTTTTAGTCCCATCATGGCCTTTTGGTGCATCCTTCGCAAATATATTAAGGGCCTCCGCTTCGTCACGCGCCTCAACAGGGCTAACCATTATGTAATCATAGCCACAAGAGGACTTACCCGCGCACACAAGTTCAAATCTTCTTTTTTTAGGGGGGGTTTTCATTTCAAAGCCTTTCGGTTGGGTTTCAGATCATTGCATGGGTTGAGGCATCGCCTCAACCCC
>Ga0183101_1000472_pt1 | contig 10487 bp, 10 predicted proteins | sample Biomet3_FD_127790 | JGI IMG/M metagenome (GOLD analysis project Ga0183101, IMG submission 127790) | Microbial communities from bioreactor (seeded with sewage sludge) at LBNL, California, USA - Biofuel metagenome 3 | ecosystem: Engineered > Bioreactor > Anaerobic > Unclassified ... | reverse complement strand
TATAAGTTTTTATATTGGTAGAATTAATAATTTTTATGCAAAGAATTTTAATAGGAAATATAATTTTATAGGTCATTTGTTTCAATCAAGATATAATGCTGAAATAATAGAAAAAGATGAATATGCATTAGAAGTAAGTAGGTATATACACTTAAATCCTATAAGAGCACGAATGGTTGAAAAGCCAGAAGATTATAAGTGGAGTAGTTATGGGATGTACATTGGATCTAAGAAAGAAAAATTAATAACATCAAATAAAATTTTAGCCTATTTTTCAAATGAGAACCAGAGAACAAGATACAAAGATTTTATTGATAGTAGGATAAACTGAAGATGGAAAAATATTAGAATAAGCATTAGTGGAAAATCTAATAGTTGCTTATTCTTATATTGGAGTAAGTATGATAATTATTGATATAAACAGTATAACAGTATAGAATAGAAGTTAATTTTCTGATAAAATAAAAATATATAATATATTTTTATATATGATAATATTTTCAAAAAAGGATGGTGATAAATATGTCTGCAAATATCAAAATATATGATGATATTATTCCAATAGTGAATATGTTAAATGCAGGAAAGACTATAGATGAAAAAGTAAATGTTTCAATTGCTATAGGCTTGTTTGCTGGGAAAATGGTTACTTTAGCAAGAGCAGCAGAATTGTCAAATCTTTCATTAGGTGAATTTATAGATGTGCTAAAAGATAGAGGAATTCCGTGGGGAGAATATACAGAAGAACAAGAAAAAATGGATGATGTGGCAATAAAAAATTTACTAAATAAAATGGAGAACACTAATGATTAAAGTTATATGTAATTCTAGCCCTATTATTGCATTATCATTTATAGGTAAGTTAAATTTATTGTGGGAAATTTTTGATGAGGTAATGATACCTAAAGAAGTATATAGAGAAGTTGTAGAAGCAAACCCTAATAGTAATTATCGGGCAATAGAACTTGAAAAAGCCGTTGATGAAGGAAAGATAATGGTTTATAATATTAAAAATCAAAAATTGGTTGATGATTTATATGGGAAACTTCATAGAGGTGAGCTTGAAGTAATTGTTGCAGCAAGGGAATTAAACGTTACTGATGTCGTAATAGATGAAAAGGCAGCGAGAAGTTTTGCAGAAGCTATGTTGTTACAGTCAATTGGTATTATAGGAGTATTAATTATAGCAAAAAGGAAAGGTAAGATTTCTGAAATTAAAAAATATCTTGATCTACTCATAAAATCTAATTACAGAATATCTAAAAAATTATATGAAAATGCATTAAGAAAAGCTGAAGAATTAGATTAACGTTAATATCGTTGATTCATTCTTCAGTTTTTTCGGTTAGCAAACTTAGGGCAAGCCTTGCAAAAAAATGAAGCAAAAATCATGTATCTAGTATTGGTAAACTTTTAGAATGTGCCGAAATTGATAGAGTTTAAAAATTTTTTAGAAATGAGCTAGAAGTAAAAAAACAAGTTGAAATTCTTTTTGAAGAAAAGGACGGCTTATTTATATCAATACAAGGTGAAAAACACAAAAAAGAAATTAAATTAGCTAAAGTTTATGAAGGTTGAACTTGATAATGAATTGAAGATAGCTAAAAAAGATATAACATAGTTTACTATAAAATTCTTTAAATAAATTTCAAAAAATTTATCTGAAAAATTGGAATTTTTTGCGTTAAAAATAAAATTCTGTATTATGTAAAAAAGAAAAACTATTCGCCTACATTTCTTTTACAGTAACTTATATTTATGTTTAAATCAGATAGGATGTGGTAAAATAATACCATAGGATGGTGAGAGATTTTGGGAAAAAAATTTAATATAACAGGAACATGTATACCTGATAAACATTATATGGTGGATACTTCAAATAAAATAGAAAAAATACTGAAATTAATAGATAATGAAGAATATTTTATAATAAATAGACCAAGACAGTATGGAAAAACAACTACATTATATTTGTTAGAGAAAAAATTAAACAATATAGAAGAGTATTTACCAATACGAATAAGCTTTGAATCAATTGATGCAGAAAGTTATGGTGAAGCAAAAAAGTTTTTAAGAAGTATGATGAGACAAGTAAGAAATTATTTTAGATTCTCTTTCAATAAAAGTGTATATGAATTTATAAAAAAAATTGAGAATAAAATTAATACAATGAATGAATTTAGTGATTTTATAACAGATTTAGTTGAATTTACAGAAAAAAAAGTGGTTTTAATAATAGATGAGGTAGATAAAAGTAGTAATAATCAGCTTTTTTTAGATTTTTTAGGAATGTTAAGAAGTAAGTACTTATTAAGAAATGAAGGTAAAGATTATACGTTCCACAGTATAATTTTGGCTGGAGTTCATGATGTAAAGACTTTAAAGCTTAAAATAAGACCTGATGAAGAACATAAATATAACAGTCCATGGAATATAGCTTCTGATTTTGATGTTGATATGAGTTTTTCTAGAGAAGAAATAATTACAATGCTAGATGATTATACTAAAAGCAAGGGAGTAAATTTAGATAAAGATTACTTTTCAGAAAGGCTTTATTTTTATACCTCGGGCTATCCATTTTTAGTAAGTAAACTTTGCAAAATAATAGACGAAAAGATAATGCCTCAAAATCAGCTGACATGGAAAAAGGAATATGTGGATATGGCTATTAAGGAGCTATTAAAAGAAAGTAATACTAATTTTGATAGCTTAATTAAGAATATCGAAAATAATACCGATTTACGGGAATTAGTAAAAAAGATAATTTTAGATGGTTATGAAATTAGTTATAATAAAGATAATTTTCTTATAAATACGGCAATAACTTATGGTATATTCAAAAATTATGGTGGAAAAGTTAATATTCATAATAGAATATATGAGCAAAGACTTTATAATTATATGAGTTCTTTAATAGAAACCACAACTAATTTAGGTTTTTATAATGAAAGAGCTAAATTTATAAATGCTAATGGAAGCTTGGATATAAAGAAAATACTTATGAAATTTCAAGAGTTCATGAAGCATGAGTATTCAGAAAAAAGAAACGCTTTTCTAGAAGATGATGGGCGATTAGTTTTTTTAGCATTCATAAATCCGATAATAAATGGAACTGGATTTGCATTTAAAGAAGTGCAGGGAGGAGATGAAAAAAGATTTGATATAGTAATAACTTATAATAGAAATATGTATATTTTGGAACTTAAAATATGGCGTGGAGAAGAATATAATAAGAAGGGATTATTACAATTAGGAGAATACTTAGATCAATATGACTTAGATGAAGGATATCTCTTAATATTCGATTTTAGGAAAACGGAAAGTTTAGCAGGTAAAATAGGAATTAGAGATATTTATATTAATGACAATAAAAAGAAAATACTGGAGATATATTGTTAAATACTACTTGCTATCTCACTAGGGTGACAGGCACTTGTAAAAAAGTGTAAAAGTATAGGCGTTAGAAAAGTAATATTCCATTTGATTTAGTTTTATATACAATTGATGAATGGAATAATTGTATATATGATAAAAGCAGCTTTGCATACTCTATTATAAATACAAGAGTGAAAATATATGGTTGATACATAGAGATATAAGGATTGGATAGAAAAAGCAGAAAGAGATAATATTGTAGTAATACAATATTATCTAACTTCAAAAACAAGGATAGGGAATTATATAAAACTTATGTGGAATATGAAATACCCTTGCCATTGCATTTAAAGGGAAAGACGTTAAAATAACCTTACAAAAATAAGAATAGAGAACACTTTCGGTCTTTTGCTCGCATCTAATGGGTATGAATTTATAGCAAGAATGGTGAAAAGCTTGGAGAAAAAATTAAAGAAGATTAAGGGAGAGTAGCTATCATGATGGTAACAGGTTTTTTGCTAAGACAAGTATTAGAAACTAATTCTAATTTGGTAAAGAAGTTAATCGAAGAGGTTATAAGGGAAGAGATACTAGAGATAAATGAATCTGAGAATAAATTTGGATACAATTATTCTAGACCAGTGTCATTTTTTGATTGCGTTGAAATAAATGGAGATAAAGTTTTTGTAGCAATTCAGGAAGTATACGAAGGAATCATGAGGAAAGAAACTATTCTTGAATTTCTTACTAATAAATCATGCGAAAAATATAATAGAGAAATATTGATAAATTTTAATTATTTTGAGGATTGCGCAACATCGCAAGAACTGATACAAGAAATTCAATTGTGTGGTAAAAAAATTTATAATATAAACATTCATAATATTATAAAGCAAGACACTATCTTAGAAGAATTTTGTATATTCATATACGAAAATTTTGATCCGAGAATAATTCAAACTAAAAATAAGGAAATTTCTAATGCTATTGCAGAAACAGCCAAACAAATATCGAATGAGAAAAACAAATGGTCTATATTTGATTTAGAAAAAACATATAGAGATAGAAGAAGTATTATGCATGAGTATAAAATAAGAGAAAATAGATTAAACATACTTGCATTAGAAATGTACGTTAAAGCAGAATTTAAGCGGGAATTTATCTTGAATTTTTTTGATGAATTAGATAAAGATATATTGAATGAAAATTTGATCTTTTGGAAAGGAAAATATGAATTAACAAAACAATTATTATCTAAAGGAATATCTAAAAATGATATAATTAATAATTATGGAATACAAGAGTTATTTATATATCTAGCGCAATAGCTATGTAATGTAAGCAGCATTATTAATAATAATTAGTCAATCAAAAGCACAAACAGCAGCTAGTATAACAGTAATGAAAAAGGTTATGGATACAGGTAAGGAAAATCTTACTTAAGTGACGGAAATGGTAAAGAATGTTGTAGTAGATCTTAATTTAGGCAATCACATAGATACTAGTATTTAGCATATGGACGAAAGAAAAGAATTAAATATTGAAAGGGTGTTACATATGAGTGGAATACTAGACAAATATGATGAATCAATAAAATTAACATATAATTACGCACATACGCACATAGAATGTTAGTTCATCTAAAAAATATAACAAATAATTTTAATAAAATAGAAAAGCCAGACTATATAAAAATTGAAGTATATAGAGATTCAATTATAAAAAAGTATGAAACATTATAAAATTTAACTTGGAAGTTATTATCAAAGATATTTAAGGATTCTGGTTTAGAAATAAATAATCCAAGAGGTTGTTATAAGCAGGCATTTAAAGAAGGATTAATAAATTATATAGAAATTTGGAATGAAATTTTATTATCAAGAAATTCTACAGCTAATATTTATGATGAAAATGACTATGAAGAAATTAAAAATAAGATAGTAAGCGATTATATTGACGCCATAGAAAAATTATTGAGAAATATTTCAAAGCAGGTAATGTAAAATGTATGGGATAAATGAAAAAGTATATAATAAATTAATTAACTGGAGAAGGTAGAAGATGGTAAAATGTTAGAATAAGCATCAGTAGTTAAGGGATAACTATTGGTGCTTATTTTAGTATTGCGATGTGTTTAAAGAAATATAAATGTGGTAGAATATAAATAGTACCCTAGCTGGAATGTAGGAAAAAGGACGTGAAGATAGTATGGAAAAGAAGTTTAATATAACAGGAACTTGCATACCTGATAAGCATTACATGGTAGATACTTCAAATAAAATAGATAAGATAATAAAATTAATTGAAGCAGAAGAATATTTTATAATAAATAGACCAAGACAGTATGGGAAGACTACTACATTATATTTGTTAGAGAAAAAATTAAACAATATAGAAGGATATTTGCCCATAAAAATAAGCTTTGAAGCTATAGATACAGAAAGTTATAGCGAAGTACAAAAGTTTATAAATAGTATAATGATTCAAATAAGAAATTATTTCAGATTTTCATCTAATAAAGAAGTATATAAATTTATAATAAATCAATATAATAAAATTAATACTATGAATGAATTTAGTGGTTTTATAACGGATTTAGTTGAATTTACAGAAAAAAAAGTGATCCTTATAATAGATGAGGTAGATAAAAGTAGCAATAATCAACTTTTTTTAGATTTTTTAGGAATGCTAAGGAGCAAATACTTATTAAGAAATGAAGGTAAGGATTATACTTTTAATAGTGTAGTTCTAGCGGGAGTTCATGATGTAAAAACTTTAAAGTTTAAAATAAGACAAGATGAAGAGCACAAATATAATAGTCCATGGAATATAGCTTCTGACTTTGATGTTGATATGAGTTTTTCCATAGAGGAAATAAGGACAATGCTAGATGATTATACTGAAAACAAAGAGATGATTTTAGATAAGGCTTATTTTTCAGAAAGGCTTTATTTTTATACCTCAGGATATCCTTTTCTAGTAAGTAAACTCTGTAAAATAATAGATGAAAAGATAATGATAAAAAATGAACTGAAATGGGAAAAAGAATATATTGATATGGCTGTTAAGGAGCTGTTAAAAGAAAGCAATACTAATTTTGACAGTTTAATTAAGAATATAGAAAATGATATAGAGCTATATGAGTTTATAAAGAAATTAGTTTTAGAAGATGAAGAAATAGCTTATATAAAAACTGATGAAATTATAAATAAGGGAAGCATATACGGAATTTTAAAAGAAGATAATGGATTTTGCAAGATAAATAATAAAATATATGAACAGCTTATATATAATCATATGATGATGAAGGTTATAAGGAAAAGCAGCTATTCTGCAATGTCAGAATATAATTATAAATTAAATTTTATAAAAAGTAATGGAGATTTAGATATAAATAAAATACTGATAAAATTTCAAGGATTTATGAAACATGAATATTCAGAAAAAAGAGAAAGTTTTTTAGAAGATGATGGACGATTAGTTTTTCTAGCTTTCATAAGTCCAATAATAAATGGAACTGGTTTTGCATTTAAAGAAGTACAAGGAGGAGAAGAAAAAAGATTTGATATAGTTATAACTTATAATAGAAAAATGTATATATTAGAACTAAAAAAATGGAATGGAGAGGAATACCATAAAAAAGGACTACTTCAATTAGCTGAATATTTAGAGCAATATAGTTTGGAAAACGGTTATCTTTTAATATTTGATTTTAGAAGACTCAGAGGAGAAGTTGGAAAAGTTGAAGAAAACACTGTAATTTTTAATGGCAAAGAGAAAAAAATAATAGAAGCTTATTGCTAATGGCAATGTAACCTTCTATCTGGTGCTTTGTGTCGAAAAGATAAATGGTTTCCCTTTATCCTATTTTTCATAAGTTCGTCGGTATCTTCCTCACTAGGGTGACAGGCACTTGTAAAAAAGTGTAAAAGTGTAAGTGTTAGAAAAGTAAAACCTGTCAATAATTATAGATGATAAAAATTTACAGGAGAAAACTTGTAATGGGAAGAAAAAAATTAGAATGGTATCCAGGAGCGATGTATCATGTAACAGCTCGAGGTAACCGTAGAAATGACATATTTTAAAGAAGAAATTGATTTTGAATTCTACTTAAAATGTATGGAAGAGGCACTAAGTTATTTTAAAGATTGTTATAGAATTATAAGTTACTGTTTAATGATAAACCATGTACATATACAAATAGAAGCAAAAGAAAAGCTTATAAGTTTTTATATTGGTAGAATTAATAATTTTTATGCAAAGAATTTTAATAGGAAATATAATTTTATAGGTCATTTGTTTCAATCAAGATATAATGCTGAAATAATAGAAAAAGATGAATATGCATTAGAAGTAAGTAGGTATATGCACTTAAATCCTATAAGAGCACGAATGGTTGAAAAGCCAGAAGATTATAAGTGGAGTAGTTATGGTATGTACATTGGATTTAAGAAAGAAAAATTAATAACATCAAATAAAATTTTAGACTATTTTTCAAATGAGAATCAGAGAAAAAGATACAAAGATTTTATTGATAGTAGGATAAACTGAAGAAAGTAGAAATTTTGATAAAAATATAGGTTATTATTAGCATTAGTAATTGATATAAAGTGAAACTTTTCAGTTGGAGTTTTAACTCTAGCTGAATTTAGGTGAATTTATCCAGGAGCGTGCAGTCGAAAGTTCGTCGGTATCCTCCCTCCTCACTAGGGTGACAGGCACTTGTAAAAAAGTGTATGGTTGATAAATTGAGATATAAGGATTAGATAGAAAAGGCAGGAAGAGATATTAAATCTTCAAAAATACTGAAAGAACATGAATGTGGAAATAATGTAGTAGCATTCCAAGAAAAACTTTTATATGTTGTATCAAAATGAGTGGTATTTACATCTATTTTTTACTAATTTTTAATTAATCATAAAAAACAGACACGATAGTCAGGTGCCTTAGGAAAATATCTCAATATCATTAATATCCAATTTCAACACTCTTTCAATATTGCGCAGTATAATAATATCATTACTTAGTGTTATGTTTATAAATAATATCTTCCATTAACACATGTGCTGAATGCAGGGTTTAAATATGATAGAATAAATATATTCAATATAAGGGTAGCACTAAATTAGATGTTTAGTGCTATTTGTGTTTAACGAAAATATGTTATGGGATATAATATAAGTAAACAGAGTAGTGAGATTAGACGGCGGAAATTTAAAGATTTTTAGGGTGTGGTGATTAGATAGGAAAATAAAAAAGAATATGTAATGCAACCAGCTATCTAGGTTATAATCAAAACAAGAAGATGGCTGAAAAAAGGTATACAGAATGGAAGTGATATTATGAGTTTTAAACCTTTACCAATAGGAGTAGATAATTTTGAAAAGTTAATAACTAGAGGCTATTATGATATAGATAAAACCTTGTTAATAAAGGAGTTAATAGATAATAAGGCAGATGTAAATTTATTTACAAGACCAAGAAGATTTGGTAAGACCTTAAATATGAGTATGCTACAGTATTTTTTTGAAAATAGTTTCAAAGACAATTCTTATGTAACTTTTTAGCGCATGTTTAATTTGTTATAAAATATGATAGAATAAATATAACAGATGAGTGAATATATCATTGTTAAATATGATAAAAAGGAGAGATTATAATGTGTAGAATAAATCCAAAAGTAGATTTTGCATTTAAAAAGTTATTTGGAAGTGAAGAAAATAAAGATATATTAATGGCATTTATTAATTCTGTATTAAATGAAGAAGAGCAAATAAGTTATATTGAATTAAAAAATCCATATAATTTAGCTAATTACTTAAATGATAAAATGTCAATATTAGATGTAAAAGCAAGAGATGATAAGGGCACTTGGTATGATATTGAAATACAAGTTGCACCACAAACTTTTTATGATAAAAGAGCTTTATATTATTGGGCAAAAGTATATACAGAACAATTAGCTGAAAAGGGAAGATATGGAGTAATTAACAAGGTGATAGGAATAAATGTATTAGACTTCAATTATTTCTCAGATAATGACTATCATAATATATATAAAATATATAATTCAAAGACTAAAATAGAATACTCAGATCTTTTAGAATTACATTTTATTGAACTGCAAAAATTTAATAAAGATGTAAAAAGTTTAAAAACTTCATTAGATAGGTGGATAACATTTTTAAATAAAGCTTATGAATATGGTAAAAATAAAATACCAGAAGAATTAGCACAAGATAAGAATATAAAAAAAGCTATTGAGACTTTAGATGTAATGTCTTTTGGGGATGATGAGAGAAATGTATATGAACAAAGATTGAAGGAAACTATAGATAGGGTTGAACAAATTGAAACGGCTAGAGAAAAAGGAATAAAGGAAGGAATAAAAGAAGGAATAAAAGAGGGTGGAAAGAAAAAAGCCGTGGAAATAGCTAAAAACTTATTAGATGTTCTAGATAGTGAAACTATAGCTATTAAAACAGGATTAACTATAGATGAAATAAATAAACTGGGTGAAAGGAACTTGTAAAAAGTGTAAAAGTATAGGTGCTAGAAAAGTAAAACCTGTCAATAATAATAGATTATAAAGGATTCTGCAGTATATTATAATCCAGCAAATCACATAGATGCTAGTATTTAGCATATGGACGAAAGAAAAGAATTAAATATTGAAAGGGTGTTATAAGCAGGTATTTAAAGAAGAATTAATAAATTAAATTAATTAACTGGAGAAGATAGAAGATGGTAAAGTGTTAGAATGAGCATCAGTAGTTAAGGGATAACTATTGGTGCTTATTTTAGTATTGCGATGTGTTTAAAGAAACCAATACTAATTTTGACAGTTTAATTAAGAATATAGAAAATGATATAGAGCTATCAGGTTGGAGCAAACTCAGGTGAGCAATTTGAAGTTGAGCTTTTTGATGCAAGAACAAAGAATTTAGGCATAGATGATATAGTTATTGATCCTGTGGATGAAGCAGAAAAAGCACTTGAAAAAGTTGATAAAGCAATGGAAGTGGTGTCAAAGCAGAGAAGTAAATTTGGTGCTTATCAAAATGCTTTAGAGCATATAGGAAATAATGTTGGGAATTATAGCTATAATATAA